>Ga0213822_1000728_pt1 | contig 22961 bp, 16 predicted proteins | sample MC6MC0908MG_FD_179872 | JGI IMG/M metagenome (GOLD analysis project Ga0213822, IMG submission 179872) | Enriched soil aggregate microbial communities from Iowa State University, Ames, United States - MC6-MC0908-MG | ecosystem: Environmental > Terrestrial > Soil > Unclassified | place: USA: Iowa...
ACGTTTGTTATCTTTATGTTCCCACAGTGTATCAGTAAAAAATAATTGTGATTTTTCTTCACCATTTTTTTGTACCATTAAATATGCAACATAGGCGCTTGCAGCACCTCCACTAAACATGGCGATATATATTGGTTCTCTACCGTACATGAAATCATCCCTCTATTTATTTTCTTCATAATAATCTACTAATATTTTATACAACAATGCTTTAATTTCTTCTTTCGGTAATTTTCTAGCCATAAGTTCAAGATCTGTTTTTATATTAGAATAAATAATATCACCCTTTGGAGATAATTTTCGTTTAGGGATTACTAAAGTCTTTGAATCAACTTTTATTTCATGGTATTCATCTTTAAGGTTTCCACTATTTATTTCTATGAGTGATTTAACTGTTTTAAAGAAGACTTCACTTGTTGCATCAGACCACTCTTCTCTGTTTACACCTACTAATTCACTTGATAAAGTATTTATCCAATTGTTTTTATCTGTAGAAATTATCAAGCTAAAAAACTTATTATCAACCTTTAACAACTCATTTTGATTTCGAACGTAATCAAATAACTCTTCATAGGAATTAGTATTTGTTAATTCAAAAACTGTATTCTCAATTTGTTTTTTATGATTTTGTGAATACTCTTCACACTCTTGCTTTATTTTTTTTACCGTTTCCACACTTAGTTTTAAATTTAATAATTCCTTCAAAGCAATATCTGGTTCAAACTCACCTTTAGTAATAAGCTTTTTAAATATATTAGCTTTTTCTGATAGACTGTTTGTTTTTTGAGCGATTTTTGGTAGGCTGTTTAGCCACCTTAACAACATTCTGTTTAATCGAACACTCGGATGGTAAGAGAAATCAAACTCATTACTATATGAGTCAAAACAAACATCAATTACGTCTATTATACTTTTATACTTGTTATCCAATTTTTGATGACTAAAAGTATAATTTTCAGGTTTATCGAGCATTCTGTCATATAAAATATCACCATTTACATCGTTAATGTAAGATCCGTCTTTGTGGTAAAACATTATATACTTCCATTCACTTTTTAAGATTGCTACCAACAATACAGGAATATTTGGTTCTCTTATACCAAAATCTTTCCCTTTAAAGATCTTGACTAAAGATAAAAAATCCCCACTCTCAGACTTTATCTCTTCCATTAATTTTTGACGTAATAACGTTATTTCTTCGTTTTCATTTTGACTATTAATATTATTATTTTTTACCACAGAGGCGTATATTAACTTAGCAGGTCCCTTAAATTTATAGTCACTTTCTCCACTAATAATAGCGTCAATAACCTCTTTAGCAGCATTTAATTGTTGTTTTGAAATATTTCTTCTATTAAAAGATTCATTATTTATAATTGGAGTAAGCCCATAATAATTTGTTGCCATACGGGATAACTGTTCACTTAATGATATTCTACTTCTGATGTTTACGTTAATTCCTTCATGAATCCAGAAAGAACCATTATATTGTAATATTGGCTCTAGATGCTGTCTTAATATATGAATTTTATTATCTCTAATTTTCAATAACTCTTCTTCAACTATTGGATCTTCATTCAATAAATACTTATCTTCAATTAATTTTTCAACTGAAGATAATTCTAAGATTTCTTGATCAAAATTATTAAGATGCTTCTTAGGTAAAGCAAAAATTATTCGCGTATGGCCTTCGCTTATTTTAACAATTTCTCTTCTTATTTCTTCAATATCGGTATCCTTTTCAGGAATAACATATAAAATTTTAAGGTCTGAATCTGAATCTTGGTTAATAGTAATGATTTGGGTTTCTGATAGATCATTTGCATATATAGGCTTTATAACAGCAAACCTAATCATATTCTTTTCATCATTATATCTCTTGGGATAAGCATATTTTGTATCTAACACTTTGTTAATTATACCTATACTATCAATTTTACTAATCCCTAAGAGATTTTTTTCTTTAATTTTTTCATCCAAATCAATAGAACTACCTTCGAATACTTCCCAGTTTTCATCAAATAATCTATACCTTATTAGCTTTTTATATTCTAGTACTTCAATTATTTCATTTACTTTATTTAGTTCCCAATTAAGCGCAAAAGATATAAATTCCTTTGTTAATTTTCTTTTGCTACTTAAATTTGCAATATCCCACAGTGTTAAGAGCTTTAGTATCTGTAACTCGGTTGTATTATCTACTCTCTTTTTCACCCTCAAATATTTTAAGTATGATTTCCCAACTAATGAGTCATTCATAAACTCTTGAAATGCTGGTTCAAAATAGTCAAATAAACTACTTACAAGATACCAACTCTTTTCCTTGTGAAAGAAATTAGTTAATCCACCATTCTCGCCACTTTCTAAAAATGTAAATAAAGTCCTTTCATTTTGAGCTACAGCATTCGCTAAACGAGGAAGTGTATATAGTGTAACTGGATGTAAAGGAAAAGAGTTTTCCACTACTATTGTCTTCTTCTCTCTTCCATTTAATTCAGGAAATAAATCATATTTAATTATTTCATTTTCAAAATGATATTCTTGGCTCAAATTATTTCTGTAACTTGAGGTAATTACACTAGCAAGTCTAATAAATGTTGCCGGATCACTATGGGTATGATAAATTCTAAAACGCCCTTGAATTCTTTTAAATTCATTTTGTAAATCTTCCCCATAACTTAGGAAATACTGATTTAAATTTCTATGTGTGATTAAAAGAATATTAAAGTTTGCGCTTTTATGATGATCAGCTAATTCTGCAATATCTTGAATGTCTTGCATGGCTTCAACTGTTTCATATTTATCTAGACTTTGAAGAAACCTTCCAAACTCATCATAAACTAAATATATTCCAAGGTTCTCTTTATCTAATTCATCTAAAATATTAGTTATATACTCAGTTATATCAAGATTATAAGATAGGGTTAATTCGGCACCTGATGTCAGCATTGGATAAATTTTTTTAAACCAATCAACTGTCTGGGTTTCATATCCATTTATATCATCAATAAAACTTTCTATTGTCCAATTATTTGCCTTTAAATAATTCTCAAACTGAACAAATGTATCAGGATATTGTTGTTCCCATAATGTGATTTTATTTTTAATTTCATCAGCATAAGAGGAAATAGAGAAATCAAATCCATATTTACTAATAGAATTGTGAATTGAAGAAATTATTGCTTCACGAAAGTTCCCTTGGTTTCCATTTATCACTACAGGTATATATCTTTTTTCTAGCTTCTTTACCTGATTTAATAAATAACCAACAGTTGCTTCCTTAGTAGTCACTTTATCAAATTTATTAATTAGCTCATTGAAGGTTCCCTGTTCGATATCTTTTGAAACTACATTTGCTATTAAAGTTCCAACCATAGATTTTCCCGAACCATATGAACCGATTAATATATGTGACTTGTTTCCTTTGTTTAAGAATCCCTCCAACACTCCTGAAAGACTCTCTGAATGAGTAGGAGTAGGAATGTACCTTTCTGCTATCCAATCACTACCTAAATCTAGCTTTATATTAACACTTGATTTAAATTTACTCTGTGAAATTCTCATCTTATTGCCCTTTCTTTCCTAACATACTCTTCTCTTATAAAATCAATAGGGTCAACAAGAGTAACTCTAACTATATCCAATCTATTTGTTCTATCAAATACAAGTGGATATTTAGTAGTATTTACAAGTTGTTCAATTGCCCTTACAATTTCACTTCTTTGTAAGTTAAATACTCTACCCCAAAGATTTTTATTAGCTTCAATCTCATCTATTGATATTTCTGATTGACCATATTTTAACAGAACGTACATTAATGCTGTTAAACCGATATCTTCAAATTTAGGATTTCTCTTATAAATTCTTCCGTCTACTTCTTCTAGTAAATGTAATGAAGTAAAAGGACTTTGAATAACTTCCTCCGGATCTTCTGATTTGTTTTTGGAATAATACTGTTTAACTAGACAATCAAGGTCCCGTTCTAATGTATCAGTTGAATTCTTTGAATCATAATTCTTATTTATCCATGTAATAAGGTCGTTAAGGGCCTCATCTTTTTCAAAAGAAATTTTTTCATATTCATTAAAAAGCCAATACCAAGCTGTTGATGGCTCTTGATTGTCCACAATATGATAGTGAATAATACTTACTGTATCATTGATCTCTATATAAGGATCATACTCATTAAAAATTTGTCCAAAGGGTGAGATAGTGTGAATTACTTTATTATCACTATTCCGTCTATCATTTTCACAAATATCTGTTGCTTCAATCCAATGCTTCAACGATTTAACCATATTGGTCCCTAACCCGATCAATTCAGATGCATCTTTCTCGTAAAAAAATCTATTATTATTATCTAATTGCTGTATAGCTTTTCTTAACCAATACGTTCTTAGATAAAAACTTTGATGTTGTCCAAAACCCAAATTTTTTTCGCCCCTTTATTTCTGGAGGAATCTCTCCAGAATAACTACTTACCCATTCTAACATATAAATTTAATTTATTCAGTAATGGACTTGAAATTATATCCAAAAAAATGCGCATGTCTTTATTACTAAACTTGTTTCCTGATTAATCTAAAGCTATTCGAAACTTAGTGTAAAAGAGGATTAATAAATAGTTATTTTTTCATTTGAATAATATCTGTTTAAAGCTTTCAAAAATCCCATCTTCCTTTTTAAAAGTAACCATTAAAAAGGGAAAGGAAAGCTATTTTCCAAATAAAAAAGGATGAAATCCATTTTATATAGAATTATCCAAATTATAAATTGAGCAGAAATGTGCAGAGGAGAGTAAATTTATGATTTATATCCCCATATGAATGAATTATCAAAAAATCTAATGATACTTATATTTAAATTACTCCAACAAAATTAGTTGAAATGTCTAAAGTAGGAATGTATTGTAATAAATAGGTATAATTATAATTATATTAATTTATAGAAAGGGGAGTTTTTATGACATTAAACTGGAATTCAAATTCGCATCCAATATCTGATATTAGAGATTGGCAGGAAAGTAATAGATTGGAGTTAAGACCTGACTATCAAAGGAAAGAAGTTTGGTCTGATGCCGCTAAGATAATGTTAATGGATACAATTTTGGAAAATATCCCAATGCCTAAAATTATATTTCAATCTATTATTAAAGATGAAAAAACATACCGGTCAATTATAGATGGGCAACAGAGAATAAGTGCAATATTATCCTTTTTAAAAAATGAATACTCACTTAGAAAACCTTATGACGGGCCTCATAATAATAAATACTTCAAAGATTTAGATGAAGAAACTAGAAATCAGTTTTTGCAATATAAAATTGATTGCAACGAAATAGTTCATGCCAAAGAAGAAGTTGTTAGAGAAATGTACTTAAGAGTGAATAAATACACTATTCCTCTAAACAAACAAGAACTTAGAAGAGCAGACTTCCCCGGTGATTTTCTAAATTTATCTGAAGAACTTTCTGCTCATGATTTTTTTGAGGAATCTAAAATATTCACTATCGGAAACAGAAGAAGAATGGGAGATATTGAATATATATCTGAACTTTTAGTGATTTTCATTGATGGTATTCAGGACAAAAAACAATCTTTAGATATCTTTTATGAAAATTATTCTAAGTGGGATAAAATGCATGAGGCAACTATTAAATCCCTATTTCTTGACACTATTAATGATTTTTCAATGATTTTCACTGAGGAATTCCCTATATATAATACACGTTTTAAACAAAAAGCCGACTTTTATAGCCTAGTAGCAGCAATAAAAGAATTAAAGCAATCAAGTGGGACGCTCGAAGACAAGGATTTAAAGGAGTTAAGGGCAGATTTAAACTTATTAGATGAATACATTGAGCCAGAGTCAGATATTGAAATTTTCTCTGAATATGCAATTAAATGTCTGTCTCAAGGTAACACATATAGTAGCAGAACTTGGAGAAAGAATCTTCTTAAAGGGATATTAGCAGGGGTCTATTTAAATAAAAAACCTGAAAAAGAAATTGAGGAGCAATTTATTCATATACTTCTTGATATTAACTCTGTAGAAGAAAATAGAACCATAACCTGTCCAAAATGCGAAAAAATCATTTATGAGCTTGATAACAGTCAATTATCACTTACATGGGAAAGTGATAACTTTAACCTTAGTAACGCATCAATAACTCATAGAGAATGCATATCACAAAATACTAATTAACCTTATTAGTAAAGGCGGGGGAAATTATATGACATTTACATCTTTATACTTATCCCAAAATATAAAAGACACCTATTATGTTCCAACAAAAATTAAAAGTATTAATAACAAATATTATGAAATTCAAGAGAGAATTGCAAATGGAGGCAATGCCGTTGTTCACAAATGCGTGGATATAGCAACTGGTCATGAATATGCTATTAAATTCCAACTAACACCTTTTAAAAATAAAAGACTACAACGATTTTATCAGGAAATAGAACTAATCAAACAAGTTAAACATGATCAATTAATAAGTTATATTGACCAAGGGGAATCAGATTTTCACAAGAAAAAAAAATCTAGTAAAACATCTAGCAAAACTATAGAAAAATTTTCAGATAAAAAAATACCTTTTTTAGTAATGAATTTAGCTAATAATAACTTGTGTGATATAAGAAAAGACAAAAAAATTCCATACGAAGAGTATATTGGGCAGTTCAAAGGTTTAGCTTCTGCTTTAGCATCCTTGCATGAAAAAGCTATACATAGGGATATTAAGCCTGAAAATGTTTTAATATCAGGTGAAACCTGGATTTTAAGTGACTTTGGACTATGTAAATTTACTGATGAGGATCAGGGTACTGAATTAACAAGTGAATATGAATCTATAGGTCCAAGATATTGGATGTCACCTGAATCTTTAAATAGATTTTTAGGTAACCCCGACGAAATATCAAAGTATTCAGATGTGTTCCAACTATGTAGTATATTTTGGTACGTTATTAATGGTAGACATCCATTAGGAGTTATTAGTAAGGATGATTGGGAAGGACCAGACCACTTATTTGACGTAATATTTAATGCATTATCCCATAATGCAAGTAAAAGACCAAGCGATGGTTGTGAGTTATTAGAACAGTTAGAGCGGGCTACTTTAAGTGTTTAATATCTCTTTAATACATAAAGATGAGTATTTTACAAACTCTAATTAATTAGCTATTAAACTTAAAAAGCATATAGGCTAATAATTTCCGTTTTAATTGGATGATTATTGGTCTTTATGCAATTTTTTTTATTACTCACAATATAATTCATTCCCCCTCCCGTTAAACTAGTATACATTGAAAAGGGAGAAATTAGTGAGGTAATTATCTCTTTAATAACCAAACCAACGAAGAAAATGATCAAAAAAAATATTATAGATAATACTGCAAATTTCTAGCTGAAAGAGGTACTACATACAGCTTTTGGCGATTTTAAATTTATCAGTATGAAAAAGCTAACAGTTCTTTAACCCGTTCTTACTAAAGATAAAGAGAATGGGACTTTTTCAGATTTTAATTAAGGAAATCAATATTCGTCAAATAAAAACGCAATTGTAACATTAGACTGTTACAATTGCTTGAAGGATTTTAGTAGTTACTACCTTTGACTAAAATCTCTTAACTTTCTTTTTAAAGGTTTACTATAGATTTTATATAGATTAATAATTATTACTGAATAAGTACAAAAAAGTAGAGTATACAATGTCATGGCAATCGGAGATTTTAGTTCATCTACCGTAAAACATTTGTGAATAATTGGTTTAAAGTTTAGAGCTATAAAAGAAAAAATAGATACTGCAATTAAATAATATAAAATAGTTTTTAATACTTTAGGCTCTGTTACTTCATTTTTAGCCCGTTCCCAATCATCTTTTAAAACTTTAGCTACCAATTTTGAGTACTCAGTCCATTTTCTTTCTACATGACTTGATGAAGAATTAATAGCACTTATTATCTCATCCAACTTACTTAATAAGTCGAAGTCGTCTTTAGGATTTAGTCGAACTTCCATAAAAGTTCGATATTTTTTGATTTCTCCTACATTACGTGAAAATATAATTTGTTGAGTTTCTTCGCGCAAAGTTTCACGCCATTTTTGTCTTTCTTGAACGATGTATTGTAGCATTTGACTCTTGTCTGAAGTTTGTTTTGTTACGAAGGCTGCAATGATAGCACTTATAACCCCAGCACCTAACCCAATAAGGATTTTTTCGATAGAATCAGTCATCATTTTATTGTCTCCTTTAAAAATTTGTTTCCATAAATAAATCAAAATCAAAATCAAAATCAAAATCAAAATCAAAATCAAAATCAAAATCAAAATCAAAATCAAAATCAAAATCAAAATCAAAATCAAAATCAAAATCAATTAAATCTTGCATATTTGGCTTCACATAGGCAAGCTCTTTTGTAATCGCTAAATCAAAAACTTATTAAGTATTTCATTAAAATAGAAAAGAAGTTAAAATATTTGACACAACTTTACTACAAAGCCTTTCTTTCTCCATAATCATAAACCCCATTACTATCCAGCTAAACTGCTTTAAGTTTATTTTTCCACAATCTTTATTTGATATTATCATAATTAACAAAATTACCTCATCTCTACTAAGAGCATAGAGATGAGGTAATTTAAATCAAAAATTTATAAATCATGCATAACATTTCCTAAAAAGAAATAAAGCATAAAGTTTCCAAACGGAAACTTTATGCTTTACGTCACAGACGTTCATTGAAACTCAATGAAATCGTATTATGGAGACGGCGGGAGTCGAACCCGCGTCCAGAAACTCCAATACTTCAGCTTCTACGCGTGTAGTTTGCCTATTTACAATTCACGTAACATTATGCCGACAAACAGGCGTCCTGTACGCTAACCTGGAAATCTCTTGTCGGTGACTCAGGTGGCACCATCGACCGTATCCCACTAAAGTTGGGCCCCACGTTCTCTACATGGGCGATAGAGAGGCAGAGCGCTTAAGAGCTTACGCTGCGAAAGCTAAGTTTTGTTGTTTGCCAGTTATTATATAACTTCCGTTGATGACGGAGCCGAGACCTCCGACGCGCGACCAAAGCTTGAACCATCCCTGTCGAATCCGTAACGTCCCCTTGATGATGAATCGAAGCACGCAGCCTCGTTCAAGTAAAGGAGCTAGAATTTCTTCTAGTACGGTGGGAGCTTAAAAGTACGCTTCCATGTAATCTGGCAATCAGTAATTCATATTATAAAACAAATCTTGCTATAGTTCAAGTGTCCCGCTATGATTGAAAAAATTGGCTAGCTCAACATGTTTTTCTTATTTCCTAATCATCAATTATGCATTCAAAATTGACTGCCTTTAGAACTCGCCCTGAGCATTCTATGCGTCAGTTTGTCATTTCTATCGTCACCTCAACCGTTCTATCCATCCCTTCAACTATTCAATCCATTAGGTTGACTGTTCGGTCCGTCACTCCTCAAGTTCTATCTACAAAAAGCTCACCATCCGAAAATAGTGAGCTTTCTAACAATCTATTATTATTGGTTTTTCGCTTTGAAGGCGCGTTCTATGTCACGTTTTGCTTCTTTTTTGCGCATGTCGTTACGTTTGTCGTAATCTTTTTTCCCTTTACCGACGCCGATTAGTAGTTTGGCGTAGCCGTCTTTAATGTACATTTTTAATGGGACAATTGTGTAGCCATCGCGCTTTACGGCACCGACTAGCTCGCCGATTTGCTTTTTGTGGAGTAGCAATTTGCGGGCGCGCAGTGGGTCGTGGTTGAAACGGTTGCCTTGTTCGAATGAGCTGACATGCATATTGTTGATCCATGCTTCACCGCTGCGGATTTGTACATAGGATTCTTTTAGTTGGACCCTTCCTGCACGGATGGATTTGATTTCTGTGCCGGTTAGCACCATGCCCGCTTCGATTGTCTCTTCAATGAAGTAGTCGTGCCCAGCTTTTTTGTTTTGTGCTAATACTTTCCCAGTACCTTTTGCCATATTAATTCACCCTCTACTTAAAGGATAGCAGGAATTACCTGCTTTATTATTGATTAAGCGAAAGCACCAGTAATGTGATAATTGGTGCTTTCGCCTTGCTTTTATTTACGTTTTGTTTTTTTCTTTTTGTTTTTCTTGGCGACGCCCTCGTAGAACTTTTGCTTTTGCTTCACGCCTTTTTTAGGGCCTGGGCTTGAACCATCTTTGCGGCGTCCTCGTGGATCACGGTCGCTTTCACGTCGCTCTCCTTGTCCGCCTTGTCTTTCTTCATTGCGACCACTACGACTGCCACGTCCGCTTCTTTCATCTTCGTTGCGAACACTGCGACTGTCACGTCCGCCTCTTTCATCTTCGTTGCGACCTCTGCGACTGCTACGTCCGCCTCGTTCTTCTTCATTGCGTGCGCCTCTGCGATTGCCACGACTACTACGATCGCCTTTGTTCTCGTTGTAATTTTTACGCGCATGAATAACAGTAGGTGCTGCTTTACGAGTTCGTCCATACGACGTTACCATTCCAACGATTTCAAAGTCAATCGATGACTCCTCAATAATAACGTTTGCTACACGTACCGTTACTTCATCCCCAATACGGAATTGACGATTTGTACGTTCACCAATCATAATCATTTGACGGTCGTCAAAACGATAGTAGTCGTCTGTCATATTGCTAATATGGACAAGTCCTTCAATCGTATTTGGAAGCTCCACGAAAATCCCGAAGTTGGTAATAGATGAAACGATCCCTTCAAACTCCTCACCAATTTTATCGGACATGTATTGAGCCTTTTTCAGTGCGTCTGTATCACGCTCTGCATCGACAGCACGGCGTTCACGTTCTGAAGTATGATCCGCAATTTCATCCATTGCCATGCTCCACTGTGCAACTGTTTCTCTCGATGTATCTTTATTAAGTAAATACGTTCGGATTAAACGATGCACGATTAAATCTGGATAACGGCGAATCGGTGACGTAAAGTGTGTATAGAAATCAGTTGATAAACCAAAGTGGCCTAAGCTTTCCGGATAATATTTTGCCTGTTGCATCGAGCGTAGCAGCATCGTTGAAATAACAGGCTCCTCTGGCATGCCTTCAATGGCTTTCAATACATCCTGTAGTGCTTTCGGATGTACTGTATTTCCTGTCCCTTTAATTAAAATACCGAAATTCGTGACAAATTCAAAGAAGCGTTGAAGCTTTTCTGGCTTTGGATCTTCGTGAATACGGTATAAGAACGGTACATTCATCCAATGGAAGTGCTCTGCTACTGTTTCATTGGCAGCTAGCATGAAATCTTCAATTAATTTCTCAGCTACGGTACGTTCACGTAATTCAATATCTACTGGCCAGCCATCTTCGTCCACGATTACTTTCGATTCTTTAAAGTCAAAGTCAATAGCACCACGCATTTGACGTTTGTTACGTAAAATGTTTGACAGCTCAGCCATATGTTTAAACATTGGTACTAATGGCTCGTAACGGGCAATTAGCTCCCCGTCCTGCTCTTCTAAAATCTTGTATACGTCTTTATATGTCATACGTTCTGTCGTGTTAATAACACTTTGGAAAATTTCATGTGAAATGACATTACCATTTGCATCAATAATCATTTCACAGGACAGTACTAGTCGATCAACCTGTGGATTTAATGAACAGATACCATTCGATAGTCGATGTGGAATCATTGGAATAACGCGATCTGTTAAATATACACTTGTTGCACGATCATAAGCTTCAATATCTATTACAGAGCCTTGAGTTACATAATAACTAACATCTGCAATATGTACACCAAGTTTATAAGTACCGTCTACGTTTTTCGTTACGGTAACAGCATCATCCAAGTCCTTTGCATCAGCACCATCGATTGTCACGATCGTTTCATGGCGTAAATCACGGCGCCCTTCTAAATCTGCCGCTGTAATTTCATCTGGCACACTTTGTGCAGCAACAACCACTTCTTCTGGGAATTCAGGTGGAATGTCATGCTTATATAAAATAGATAGAATGTCGACACCTGGGTCATTTTTGTGCCCTAAAATTTTCGTGATATAGCCTGTAGCTGATTTTAAATCCTCTGGCCAAGTAGCTACCTCAACGACAACCTTGTGTCCGTCGACAGCTCCTAATGTATCACCCTTCGCAATGAAAATGTCCATCGGTAGTTTTTTATCGTCTAGCACAACAAAGCCAAAACCTCGATTTGCTTGGAACGTCCCGACAAAGCTCGTTTGTCCACGTTCTACTACCTTTGTCACTGTTCCTTCACGACGATCACCGAATGATTCCTTTAACACACGGATCAGAACGATATCGCCGTTAATTGCACCGTTTACTTCATGCGGTGGAATGAAAACATCATCCATTCCTTCAATATCAGGTGCGACGAAGCCGAAGCCTTTCGCATGCCCGATAAACTTACCTCGAAGTAAATTCATGCGCTCTGGTGAACCATAACGATTAGAGCGGGAACGAACAACTAAGCCTTGCGCCTCCATGCGCACTAACGTTTTCACTAGTTCTTTAAATTCGTCAGCATCCTCAAAGCCAAATACGTCCTCGATTTCGCCAACTGTTAATGGTTTATACTCTTCTTCACCGAAAAAATCGAGTAAACGACTTTGTAGTGAATTATTTTGGTCTTTCATATATTTCCCTCCTTCATGAGAAAATCCTTCTTATAATTTATTGTGCCCAATTTAGGCTTTCTAAAAAGTGATAAATATCTTCATGTAACTGATCTTTTTCTTGATCTAACGTAATAACATGTTTTGAGTTTTCATACCACTTGATTTGTTTTTCAAGTGACTCAGTTTGATTATATATAATGTTGGCAGATTCTGTCTCAATTACCTCATCATTTGTCGCTTGAACGACAAGAATTGGTGCATAAATCATGTCAATTTCCTGACGTGTCCGAGCAATAAATTCTCGCAACTCTTCTAGAGAAGGCATGCCCTTTTCAGCAATTAACGAAACTTCAGCTTCGATTTGCTCTTCGTCTTTACCTTGAAACTTTTTGTAGTCCCTTGCATATTTCAGTACACCTTCGAACATAATGTCCGTTGTGCGCATCGTCATTGGGGAACACATTGTCACGATCCCTTTAACCGGGTTATTAAGCGCAACGTTTAAAGCCATCACACCACCCAATGACAGTCCAGCCACAGCAATTTCCTGATAGCCCGCTTCCTGTAGCTGTTTGTATGCGGCTACGACATCTTGCCACCAATCGGCAGGACCTGTTGTGATGAGTTCTTCCGGTTCCACACCGTGACCTTTATAATGAGGTGCTAATGTAGTATACCCTTTTTTCTCTAAAAATCTTCCGAGCATTCGCACATCTGCCGAGCTACCTGTAAAGCCATGCAGTAATAAAACGGCTCGTGAACCTGCTTGAAAGAAAAAAGGCTGTGATAATGATTTTTTCATTGCGAGCTCTCCTTCATCCTTATACATACTATTACCATTATAGCCATACAGAAGCTTCCTCAAAAGCTTTGGCAATCGTTACTTTTTTTATGAGGTTTTATCGATTAATTTCATGGGTCTTTTTGGCATTCCGATAGTCTTTCTGGCATTTTGAGGATTCTATCCATCATTTTGATTCTTCTATCCACGATTTCGAGGGTTCTATCCACGACTTCATGGATTCTATCCACGATTTTGAGAATCCTATCCATCAGGCTTTCCCTGCTCCGCGCCGGGTATTCACTTTACTAAACTAACTATGTATTGGTGTCCAAATAATTAGTACTATAAAAGAAAACGCCCAACCAGTAAGGTTAGGCGATATATCTTCAACTATTAGATTTTTGTAATAGCGAGTGCTAAAATAAAGAATAATATTGCTAACACAACTGTTGCACGATGAAGGATCAGATCCATACCGCGTGCTTTTTGCTTTCCAAATAGTTGTTCAGCTCCACCCGAGATGGCACCTGACAAGCCTGCACTTTTACTTGATTGAAGTAATACTACAACGATTAACGCTATTGATACGATAATTAATGAAACTAATACTACTGAATGCATCCACTGCACCTCCCGAACTTCGAACATCACAACAAATCACATTATAACAAAAAAAGGTTCCCTTGACAAACTGAGATTAATAAATAACCTTGTTTTTCCCATTTAAGTTAGTTTTAGATCCATTACCATAGCGTGTGGTTGATTTCCGTTCCGACTGGGCGCTTTCCTGGGGGCGTCCGATGAGCCGCTTCGCTTCGCTCCAGGGTCTCATCTGTGACGCTGATCCCCAAGGAGTCGCCCAGTCTCCACTCCAATCAACTTATAATTATGGCATACGTTTTAATAAAAATATCATTTCTATCATTTGGTGATGAATCTAGTTTTACGAAAAATAGTATAACACCTCCCCAACACATTAACCTATAATAGTTAAAAATGTAATATTAATGGGGGTAAATATGAAAAAGTATGTATGGCTGATTTTTTTGCTTATTCCTTTAAGCTTGCTTACCGGTTGTTCAGCTACGATCAAGGCAATCGATGCACTAATAGAAGAGGAACCTGAACCGAGAGAAGAAGCCTTTACGGAAGACAAGCAACCTGCTAGCAAAGCACCGTCGGCCGATTTTACAACTGACGAACTTTTTTCAACGACATTATTCAAAGAAGATCCTGCTATGCTTCAATTTTCAAAGAAAGTTGAAAAGGGAATATCAAAATTTGAGCCAAATTTTAAAGTATTGTATAGAGGAAAATTAGATTGGGATACATTTGAAGTACAGCTAAATGATTTGATTAGCTTAATTTCCTTTGTTAACCCTTATACTGCAGGATATATTGAAAGCGCTACATGGGAAGCAATGGAAAGGGATAACGGTTACTTAGTCGAATTTAACTTTACATATTACACAGATGCCGAGCAAGAAAAGATTGTTGATTCGTATGTTAAAGATTTTGCTAATTTGTATATCACAAATGACATGGATGACTTTAGTCGTGCAAAAACCGTTAATGACTATATCGTACAACTTGCCACTTATACGGAAGAAAGTGAGTCTTATGGTCAATCAGTTTATGAATTAATCAGTGAAGAAACTGGGGTTTGTCAAGCTTACGCATTATTAGCCTATCGTTTATTTTTGGCGGCAGGTCTCGACACAAAATATGTCTATGGCTACAGCGATAATCAGCTTCATGCATGGAATTTAGTAAGTGTTGACGGTAATTGGTACCATATTGATACAACTTGGAATGATGTCGATCCGGATGAGCCTTACGCTATTTCCTACGCATATTTTTTAGTGAATGACGAAAAACTAAGTGAAGATCATCTATGGGTAAAGGAAAACTATTTTGCTGCTACAAGTAATGCTTACGACTTTATGCATGACATGTGGTACGCAGATACCGTTGGAGACGTTATTTATTATAATAGCATGGCCGATAGCATGGTATACGCCTATAACGTAGCAACAAAACAAACTGCACGAATTACTGAAACAGCCTGCTACTACTTAGCTGCTTTTGACGATGTGATTTATTGCAGTGATTATGACAATGCAGGCTATTTAACAAAAATTAATGTAAACGATGGCTCAGAGGAAGTGTTATTAGAGGAAGAAGTTCTAAATTTATTCGTTGATGATGATGGTGTTTTACTTTATGAAACCATCGACGGTGAGGAACATTTTTTCTAGCCAAGCCATAAAAATTACCCAAAGAATCTGCGAACTTCCATCAATGGATAGTAAGCAGATTCTATTTCTCCTTCCATACTACATTTAATTACCTCCAGGCATGTTGATTAAGAAAAAACAGGTTTATTATTGGCGAGAAAAGGATTTTTCTGTTGCTATTTTGCAAATATATTCCCATTTTATCTGATTGTAGCGTAGGGCTACTCGACTCCCGCGGGAAAGCGAGACAGACGAGACCCTGCACGGAGCGCAGCGGAGGAAGCGGCTCGACGCTCGCCCGCAGGAAAGCGAGTAGTCCGTAGCGGAAATCAGAGCCTTCTAATTAATTAGAAGAAATACTTCATTCATTTTTTACAATATACCCACAATTTGTTAACAATTTATTAATCCTAGCTTTACAACCTTCCTTTACACTTATTTATGGATTAACCAAAAGGAGGAAAGTTATGAAATACTAGAAAAGTAGTTCATTGCTTTAACAACTTTACATATCATCTATTATGTCCATTGTCATTTTTTCTTAATTATCCGGAAAATCCGATTTCTCATCTCTTTAAACCTGAGGTACTGTACCCACATACCACTATTTCGAGATGGTTTTAATGTCAATGGAAAGCAACTTTTAGTAAGTCATCAATAGGAAGATAAACTTTTAACAAAGCACAGAGGAGGAAAATCATGAAATACTCAAAAAAATGGAGTTCATTGTTTTTAGCAAGTGCCCTTACTTTATCGACATTTAGTATCGCTCAACCACAAGTACAAGCAGCTGAGGTAGAAAAACCAACAAAACCAACAAATGTTATTATGCTCGTGATGGATGGTAGTAGTAATAATGCCGTGACACTTTCTCGTTGGTACAAAGGTGGAAACTTGGCCATGGACGAAATTTTATCAGGTGGCGTACGTACGTATTCTGCTGAATCAGCAATTACAGACTCAGCTCCTGCCGCTACTGCGTTAGCAACTGGTCATAAATCCAATGATAAATTTGTCGGTGTGTTACCAGCTACGGTTAGTTCACCTGGGCTAGAGCAAGTTGCTAAAGAGGATGCCTTTAAACCTGTAGCCAATGTGTTAGAAGGGGCGAAACAACAGGGCAAGGCAACTGGAATAATTTCTACTTCCGAAATTCAACATGCGACACCAGCAGGCTTCTCTGCACATGCTACTAATAGAAGCCAATATGATAACATCGCTGAGCAGCAAGTTTATCAAAACATTGATGTTGTGTTAGGTGGCGGATCGGAGTCACTGACGCCAGGCACAACAAAAAATGCTCGTAAAGATGGCGAGAATTTAGTGAATGTCCTAAATGAAAAAAATTATGACTTCGTCAAAACGCGTGATGAGCTCCTAAATAGTACTTCATCAAAAATTTGGGGAAGCTTTGCTCCAAGTGCTCTTGCCTACGATTTAGATCGTGCTAAAACTAGACCAACTGAGCCAACGCTTGCTGAAATGACTGGTAAAGCTATTGATACCCTTAAAAAGGATGAGGACGGCTTCTTCTTATTTGTAGAAGGCAGTAAAGTAGACTGGGCAGCTCACAGTAATGACACAATCGGCATAATTTCCGATATTTTATCGTTTGATGATGCTGTCAAAGAAGCCGTTGATTTTGCAAAAGAAGATGGCAATACAATGGTCATTGCTGTTACAGACCATGGTAATAGTGGTATTACAATGGGTAATGCTAACACGTCAAGTACTTACTCTAGCATCCCTGTATCTGCCTATATCGATCCTCTGAAGAAAGCTACGATGACAGTTGAAGGTGCGCTAAGCCAATTAAAAGAAGATAAATCAAATATTGTAGAAGTCGCGGCACTTTATGGATTAGATGATTTAACGGAGGACGAGCTTGCAACACTAAAATCGGCTAAAGACATCGGCGACGAAATGGTAAAAATGCTTGCAAATCGTGCAAACATTGGCTATACAACGGGTGGGCATACTGGTGAGGATGTATTCTTATACTCATACGGACCATCTAAAATTACAGGACTTGTCGAAAACACAGACTTAGCACATTCAATGGCACAGTTTATGGGCTTTGATTTAAACAAGCTTACAGATGATTTATATATCCCAGCTACAAAAGCATTCAAAGATAAAGGCTACACAACTAAAATTGACTTAGCTGACAAAGAAAACCCTAAGTTTATTGCACAAAAAGATGATGTAACGTTTACAATTCCAGTGAATAAAAACACGTTGATTTATGAGGATGCATCAACAAAGACGACAAAGACTCATACATTTGACACAATCAATGTCTACAACGGCACTGAATTTTACGTTTCAAAAAAAGTTTTAAATGTAATCAAATAATAATTGGGGTGCTATCATAAATTGAGTTGATTAACTTATGATAGCACTTTTCTTTTTGCTCAAATATGGATCGCAACAGCCCTCAAAAGATCGCCAATTTCATCATCTTCCCACTATCCCCCTCCTTTCATCTCAACATTACAGCTTCTGCTCTTAAAAAATACCAACATTTTTCATTGAATTTACTTTGATTTTACTTTTATTTATTATGCTGAATATAACGGAAGAGCTGGACCGGAAATCAGCCCCATGTTATAGTGATGAGCCATCTTTTTAGGTGCAGACGAAGATGGAAAAATGACTTTAATAAACCAATTTCTTAGCTTCATTTTAGGACACTTTTCCAAAACCTTAAATTTTCCTTAAACTTTTCTTATGGTTTAATGAATATTTTGAAATTCAGCAACATTTTTCTCCACATTCCGTCAAAACAGTGATAAAAATTTAATAAAAGGATAAAAGGTTACTTAAAATAACTTGAAAAAATATCTATTTCTTTAGTATATTTACAAAGTTATAGTCTTTTTTTATTTATAATTGGAGGTGGACAAATGCAATCCATCAAAAATAATGAGCTTTTTCGTTTTATAGGCTTTACGCTATTTTATTTCCTCATTATGGTGCTCTTGTTTCTTATTCATGGCTTCCATGATATGAACGCAGGACCATTTATATATACGGAATTTTAAGAAAAGGAGATCTAAATTATGTTAAGTATTTTAGAGGCTATTCAAAATGTGGCACATGAACACCCACAGCGAACTGCATATCAAACCAATAATGAGTCCTTAACGTATGGTGAGCTTTGGCATCTATCTGATTGTGTAGCACACTATTTAAAAGCTCTTGATTTAAAAAGGCAACAACCCATTGTCGTCTATGGGCATATGTCACCTTTACAAATTGTTGCTTTTTTAGGTGCTGTAAAGGCTGGGCATCCTTATGTACCTGTTGACTCGTCTACACCGTCTGAAAGGCTACAAATCATTATAGAAGCGTCTCAGGCTTGCTTACTACTTAAGACTGAAGCATTAAGCACGCACCAGTCCGTTCCTGTAGTGGAGGTAAGTGATTTAGTGACTCAAACTACCAACATTTCAACACAGCCTTCAACATGGGTTCAGGAGCAAGAAATTCATTATATTATTTACACATCCGGTTCTACTGGTAAACCAAAGGGTGTCCAAATTACAGCCGATAATTTAGCACACTTTGTTGCTTGGATGCATGAACACTTCCCCTTACAAGAATCTGGTGTATTCCTAAATCAAGCGCCTTACTCCTTTGATTTATCTGTAATGGATTTATATCCTGCACTCGTTAGTGGGCAGACGCTTTACGCGATCACGCAAGAGCAAATTGCTAATCCGAAAGCGTTATTCGATTCATTAGCTACTTCTGGTATTCGAGTTTGGACTTCCACACCTTCCTTTGCAAAAATTTGTTTAATGAACAAAGAGTGGCATCAAGCGTTAATGCCTTCTTTAAATACGTTTTTGTTCTGCGGAGAGGTTTTACCAATATCCTTAGCAAAAGAATTAATGCAACGCTTCCCACAAGCATCTATTTTTAATTTATATGGTCCTACTGAAACAACCGTTGCCGTATCTTATGTAGAAGTAACAGCGGAGCTTTTGGAGCAATTTGATCAATTACCAATCGCTCCTCTATCTGAGCCTAATCTATCCTTGCTAGAAGATGGCGAGATTATTATTTCTGGACCAACTGTTAGTGCAGGCTATCTTGGGGCGCCTGACTTAACACTTACAGCCTTTCCTACAATAGGGGATCAACGTATTTATAAAACTGGGGACATGGGTTATGAAAAGGATGGTTATCTGTTCTTTGCTGGACGAAAGGATTTTCAGGTAAAATTGCACGGTTATCGTTTAGAAATCGAAGAGATTGAAAAACAAATTGGCAATCTTCCACCTGTTTCTAGCTGTGTTGTTATCCCTATCTATAAAAATGATGAGATTGTTTCACTAAGTGCTTATATTGTTCTTCGAGAGCCTTTAACAGACTCTGCCTTCAAAATGACGAAGCAACTGAAAGCCTTGTTATCGGATTATTTACCATCTTATATGATTCCGAAAACATTCAAATACATTGACACTTTACCTTTAAATACTAACGGTAAAGTTGATCGTAAAGGATTGGCGGTTATGGAGACAGTATGACGCCTTTTGGAAATATAGGTTTTTTCATCATCATTGGTATTCTGTTATTGCCAACAATTATTTTAGGGCTACGTGGAAAATCAGCTAAAGGCTATAATATCTTTATTTCGATTATCGTTTTAGCAATTATTTTTGGTCACTCCCTTAACGGCTCAGTTTCTCTTATACTATTTACACTATTTCAGTTAGTATTAATCATCGCTTACCAAAAATATCGATTACAGAAGAATAGCACTTCCGTATTCGTAATCGCTGTGCTCTTGTCCATTTTGCCGCTTGTACTTGTGAAGGTTCTTCCGATACTTGGTCTTAAAAATTTATTCGGCTTCTTAGGGGTATCCTATATCACCTTTAAAGCGATACAAATGATTTTAGAGACACGCGATGGCTTAATTAAGGATAAAATTTCAGCAGTGGAGCTTGCCTATTTCTTACTGTTCTTCCCAACTGTATCTTCGGGACCGATCGATCGTTGGCGACGCTTTTCTAAAGATATGCATACAGTGCCGTCTGGTGAAGACTATCAAAAGCTACTGTTAAGTGGGATCAATTATATATTTGTAGGCTTTTTATATAAATTTATTTTGGCTTATTTAATATACAACTACGCACTTATGTATTTACCAAATCATACGTATAACTATTTGACACCTTTCCAAGGGCACTTAGCGTATATGTATATGTATAGTTTTTATTTATTTTTCGATTTTGCGGGCTATAGTGCTTTCGCTGTTGGTGTCAGTCGCATTATGGGTATTCAAACGCCTATTAACTTTAACCGTCCATTCACAAGTCGAAATATTAAAGACTTCTGGAACCGCTGGCATATGAGCCTTTCATTCTGGTTCAGAGATTATGTCTATATGCGCTTTGTGCTTTGGATGACGAAGAAAAAATGGATTAAAAACAAATATGCAATTTCGTATCTTGGCTTCTTTTTACTCTTCTTTTTAATGGGGATTTGGCATGGATTGGAATGGCACTTTGTTGTCTACGGTCTCTACCATGCCTTATTGATTATCAGCTTCGATAAATTTGAGCGCTGGAATAAAAAGCATAAGCTTTGGCCGAAAAATAAATGGACACATGCAATCGGCGTGTTTATCACTTTTAATGCAATTTGTTTTGGCTTCTATATTTTTTCAGGAACATTATTTTAAACAACGGCTTGTTACGATGAATCATTGCTAAATAACACAGCCTATACAATAAAGGAGAATTATTATTATGGATAAACAACAAGTTTTAGAAATGTTAGTAGAGTTATGCGAGGACGATATTGTTTCAGAAAACCCAGATATCGATTTATTTGAAGAAGGACTTCTTGATTCATTCGGTACGATTAATTTATTAGTTGAAATTGAAAACCGCTTTGACATCTCAGTGCCAATTACTGATTTTAACCGTGAGGAATGGAACACGCCAAATCGTATTGCAGCGAAATTAGCTGAAAGACAATGATTAAGAAAGGCTTTTTATCACTTTTAATTGCGTTTGTTCTTTTTGCTGCCTTTTTATTCTTCCCTAACTCCTGGATCAAAGCTTGGATTTCAGATGAAGATGTAGAGCAGGTAAAAACCAGTATGTCTCCATTAGTGTTCCAAGGTATGTATTACCAGGAGCGGATGTTGCAGGAGCCTAATTCCTTGCCTTTATATGGTTCCTCAGAACTAAATCGTTTTGACCCCTTCCACCCTTATAATTATGCGCGAGCTACGGATGCCCCGTATACGCCGTTTATGATTGGGCGAGGAGGTATGCAGTCGATTACACACTTTTTAAATTTTGCTGCACAGGAGAACAATTTAAAGGATAAAAAAATTGTATTCATCATTTCTCCCCAATGGTTTACGAAAAAAGGAATGGATGAATTACATTTTTCTCCTAACTATTCGATGTTGCATGCCTACGATTTAGCATACAATAAGGACATTGATGAAGAGCTTCGAAATCGAGCAATGAAACGGCTTTTAGAATTCGATACAGTAAGTCGAGATCAACTGTTAAAAACGATTTATGAGTATAAATTATCAGACGGGAAGAAAAGACCTGTCGTTGGACGCCTTGCCATGATGGCTGGTCGTATTCAAAAGGAAATGCTAGAGAAAAAAGATTTGTATTACTCCATTTTCCCGCGAGAGTCTCATAAATTAAAAAGTAATGACAAACTAGTAACGAATCAAACATTTGAGCAACAATTGCAACATGCTGAGGAATATGGCGACAAACGTGTATCCAATGATTTAATGATTGAAAATAAATTTTATAAACGGCTTGTAAATTCGAATTTATCTAAGTTTGAAGGTATGCGAAAGGACGAAGATTATACGGATTCACCCGAATATGAGGATTTACAGTTAGTCATTGATGTGTTAAAGGATGCTGGTGCAAAGCCACTATTTATCTCTATTCCGGTCAATGGTCATTGGTATGACTACACGGAATACCCTGAGGAACGTCGACAAAAGTATTACGCAAAAATGGAGCAGATCTTAACGGATGCGAATGTTCCATATGTTGACTTCTCTGACCATGAATATGATCCGTATTTTATAATGGATACGATTCATATCGCATGGAAAGGCTGGGTATATGTAGACCAAGAGCTAGACAAATATTGGGAACAGCAATAACAAGCATTGTTGTCGTTTAACGAGCAAAGAGACAGTCTAACGTGTTCACCACGAAAGACTGTCTCTTTTTCATACTGTGCTTCTATCTAATGAAAAGAGTCTTAGTTCTTCTTCATCATTCGAAAGTTGGACTAATCTCTCAAACTTCA
>Ga0213822_1000730_pt1 | contig 22791 bp, 14 predicted proteins | sample MC6MC0908MG_FD_179872 | JGI IMG/M metagenome (GOLD analysis project Ga0213822, IMG submission 179872) | Enriched soil aggregate microbial communities from Iowa State University, Ames, United States - MC6-MC0908-MG | ecosystem: Environmental > Terrestrial > Soil > Unclassified | place: USA: Iowa...
GGCCTTGGCCACGTCGACGTCGAACCCGTCGAGCTGGTTCTGATCGTTGAGGAACGAGAAGGGCGGATAGCTTTCCATCAACACGCCGACCAGTTCTTTTTTCTGTTCGATGCGATCCAGCGTGGCGCCGGCGAACGCTTGCGACGAGGCGGCCAGTAGAGTGAGGCCCAGGGCCAGCAATGGTTGTCGTTTCACGTGAGGTCCCTGGTAGAAAAATAAGTTGTAGTTAATCGGTTGCTGCGTATTAAATAGTTATAAGAATAACTCCGGTAGTGAGTATTTTTTCATAAGCTTATGAGTGAATCGCATATGGGCGCAGCAACGACAGTCATTCTCGATGGCGGCATGGGCCGCGAACTGCAACGCCGTGGCGCGCCGTTCCGGCAACCCGAGTGGTCGGCCCTGGCCTTGAGCGAAGCGCCCCAGGCGGTAGAGGCGGTGCACGCGGCTTACATCGCCAGCGGCGCCAACGTGATCACCAGCAACAGCTATGCGGTCGTGCCATTCCATATCGGCGAAGCGCGTTTCGCCGCGGAAGGCCAGGCACTGGCCGCCCTCGCTGGAGAGCTGGCGCAGCGGGCGGTGCAGGCTTCAGGCAAAGCGGTACGGGTGGCCGGGTCGCTGCCACCGTTATTCGGTTCCTATCGCCCCGACCTGTTCGACGCTTCCCGCGCCAGTGAACTGTTGACCCCCCTGGTGACCGGCCTGGCGCCCCATGTCGACCTGTGGCTGGCCGAGACTCAAAGCTCTACCGTCGAAGCGCGAGCGATTCACGCCGGGTTGCCGCAGGACGGCAAGCCGTTCTGGCTGTCGTTCACCCTGAAAGATGAAGACACTGACGAAGTGCCGCGCCTGCGCTCCGGCGAACCAGTGGCGGACGCGGCGGCGATCGCGGCCGAGCTGGGCGTCGAGACACTGCTGTTCAACTGCAGCCAGCCGGAAGTGATCGGCGTGGCCATTGATGCGGCGCGAGACACCTTCGAGCGTCTGGGGGTGAAGATCCACATCGGTGCCTACGCCAACGCCTTCCCGCCGCAACCGAAGGAAGCGACGGCCAACGACGGGCTGGATCCGCTGCGTGAAGACCTCGATCCACCGGGGTACCTGCAGTGGGCGGCTGACTGGCAGAAGCGCGGGGCCAGCCATTTGGGCGGCTGCTGCGGGATCGGGCCGGAGCATATTGCGGTGTTGGCGCAACAGCTGGCCTGAACCGTTGGGATAACCTGTTTTGATCGGGGACACGGTACCCCTGTGGCGAGGGGATTTATCCCCGTTGGGCTGCGCAGCAGCCCTGAAACCTACCGCTGAGGTGTGTCAGGTTGATTGCATTCAGCGTCTTTGGGGCTGCTGCGCAGCCCAGCGGGGATGAATCCCCTCGCCACAAAAGTAGACGCTGCCGCCTGTATCCATTGAGACGCACTGGACTGCCTTTGTGACGAGGACATCCCGGCTTACGCTTTTCTCCGAGCCCGCCAGCCATCCCTATACATATGTATGTCATTTCCGGTCGAACGGCGCGATAGGGTCCCAGCCCTCATCACAACCGGGACACCTCAATGTCTGTCTTTTCTGAACATGAACCTGGCGCGTCGTCGCCTCTTCCTGCCGCGCGCCTGAAGCCCATCAGCCTGCTAGCCAACGGCGCTCGCTTTCAACCGCATGTATTCGCCGATCAATGGCTAGGCCAATGGGGCCTGACCGGCGATGCGCAGGTCAACGTCACGTATCAAGAAGTCGAGACCATCGACTCGGCCGCCGCCACCCAGAGCACCTCGGTGCCTTTGCGTGACGCCGTGACCCAAGGCTTTCTGATCGCCCATCAAAGCCGCGGATCTTCCTCTGGCCATTCGCCGCGCGAAGGTTGGATTTACCCCCACATCAGTCACATGTCCCTGGACTTCTCGGCACTGCGGGTCAACGGCAAGGCCCTTGCGCCAGACGTTTTGCAGCAATTGCGCGCCGGCATTGCGCCCGGCTACCAGGGCATCGGCCAGCCCGTCATGACTGAGGTGGATGCCCAGGGCAATGTGCTCGGTGCCCGTGAAAAAGAACAGGTCAGGCAATTGGCGTTGCTGGACACCAATCAGGTAAAGCTGGCGCGCTTGTTTGCCGCTCTTCCAACGTTCGACTCGGTGCTCAAGAATCTGCTGGCCAGCCGGATCAAGGCGAAGATCCCGGAGAAAAAATTCCGTGGATCGCTGCTTCAAGACATCGACCCGGATCACTGGTATGTGAATCACTTTACCGTGGACGCGGCGGGCGGCCGTTCATTGACCTCGTCGCAGCGTTTTTCCGACGTGATGTTGGACTGCCTGGTGACGGATACACCGCCCACTTACTCGGTCGGCAGCGTGGGGTTTTTCAGTCGCCCAGATTCGGTGGAGGAGGTCGACAGCATTTTTGCCGGCCCGCTGGATGCGAAAACGGCAGCGACCCTGGAGGCCGTGTTCTATATCGCCCAGCCCACCGGCAATGAAGAATTGAAACAGCAGTGGCGCGACGATCTCATCCGCTTTCGTAACAGCAGCGGCGCAGACGTTCTCGATACGCCAACCCCGGCGTCCACCACGCACGCGGCGCTCGCTCATCTGCTGTCGCGACGTTTTTTGCACTTGTTCGACCTGTACAGAATCGATCGCGATCCAGGCACCCAATCAAGCCCGGACGCCCGAACCCGGCAGGCTGAGGAAGATCGCCTGTTGGACCTCATCACCACCCACCCTTCCATGGCCGACAGAAACCGCTTGCTGCGGGCCCCCATTCCCCATGTGTACGCCGTCATGCTCGATATGGGCACCGCGGCGCCCCGGAAATGGCCGGCGGCGATGGTGATCAAACGGACCGATCAACCCTATTTGTTCCTGTACTCCCTGGAAGGCGGAATACAGCGATTCAGTTCTGTCCAAGACCTGATCAATAAAGTGAGTCCGATCTACGAAGGGCAGAAGCGTGCGATCCGGGATATCTCCTCTGAATTGTCCGGGCCTGTGTTTGAAGTGGCGGCAGACGACTTGCTGCAGGCCCAAAGCGCTGCCCTGGAAAGGTATGTGAAGGCTGCGCAAAACGAGACGGTGGCTTTGACGGCGTTTGCCCTGAGCGCTGAAGATGCGCTGGACTTGCCCATGTTGTCGCTGGCCGGGCCGCTGGCGGTCCGTCAGGAAATCCTGGTTGAAAACAGTCGCGGTGATTTCTATAAAACCGCCACGCGTTCGGAGAAGTCGACCTATCGCAGCCTGGAAACGCAGGTCTTGGAGGCGGCCTATCAATTAGGCCGTAGCGATATCCAGACCTTGTTGCAGTTCACCCGCCAGAAGGTCAAAGAGTACCTGCAAAAAACCGTGCACCCCGGCATCGATGCCGATCCGGACCAGAGCCTGGTCACTTTCTTCTATGGCAAACGCGCCAACCCAAGGCAGTCCCGCAGCGCCAGCCTGACCCAACTGTTGCTCGACAACCTGCGCCCGGCTCAATACCCGAACGGCATGCGCGAAGTGTTGAGCGCTTACCTGGTCGATGAGGACGGCCAACGCATCCGGAATCCGGCCAACGGCTATTTCATCACGTTGACGGGGCGTGAACTGGCCCGAATGGTGACGAGCATCGATGCCGGCGGCAGCTATCAAGCCATGCTCAAGGAGGCGATGAATAAACCGGACTACAAAAAGACCTGGCAGACCGCCTATCTGGCCAATTTGAAATTCAAAGGCTACGAGGCCTCGCTCAAGGGCGACGAGGTGTTCAAGGCCAGCCTGATCGATAAGGCCTTCAATCCGCCGAAACCGACAAAGAAACTCGGGCTTTGGTTAGACGCGGTCCTGCGCTCGCCATCAGCCAGGCACCGCACGCCGGTCATGGGGCGCACGGTGCACGTCTACGGTCTTTTGCTGGGCGGCAGCATGGCGGCAGGCGGGCAGCAGGCCAGGCAGAGCAATGCGATCAGCATCGATGGCGCGCTGATTTTTTCCGATCGGGCGGGGCCGGATATCAAGGGCACCGTTGGCGTTTATTTCCCGGATGCGCCCGAGGGGGAAGACTTTCATGAGTTTGCCGATCTGAGCGATGGCATTGCGCAGTTGTTGCCCCGTGAGGACTGGCAGGCATATTTCCGGGCGCGCATTTCCACCAGCAACCCGGCAGAGATCAAGCGGACACTGGGGCAGCAGGGTGGTCGTCCGCTGATTCGCGGCGCGTTGATCGCCGGTGACCTGCTTGAGGAGCTGCATCGAGCGCATGTGCACTTTCACAGCGCCCATGCTGATCACCGCTCCAACAGCAACCGGGATGTTCGCCATCAAACCTATGGCCGGTTCGGGCAGATGGTGATCGAGATTGTCCTGGAACTGGCCGGGCTGTTCCTGGCGCCCGGTATCCAGATGCTCAAGAGCGCCATCAAGACCGGTTTGCTGATATTCAGGACCGGGGCTATTCCGCTGAACTTGAGAACCCTGGCGCTGGTGCACACCATAGCGAACCACGGTGGATGGCGCCTGTCCGCAGGCGTGGCGGTGCCCACGCGAAGCCAGTCGTTTTTCCGCGCGGTGACGGCACGCCAGAGTCCGGAGGAGGCGCTGACCGGATTGCCGTTGGACAGCGCGATCTACGGCCGTTATGCCGTGGCGGATACCTCGGTTATACGAGGCCTGGCAGCCGACACGCGGGGCTTCTATCGTGCGACGGTCAGCGACGCCGCCACCGGTAGTGTCACGGCTCGTCCGGTGTACGTACGCCAGCCCGACGGGACGGTGTTCCGGGTCCACGACCAGACGAAGCTGAACGCCACCGAGGCTGTGTTGGTCGATCCGCTGACAGGGTTGAACATCCGCTCCAGCGGCGTCATGAGAAGTACGGTGGCGCGAATGTCGGACGGAGAATGGCGCACCGTGGGATTCGGTCGGGGAGGCGGTAAACGACCGGCGGACTCATCGCCTCAGCCCGGGCCATCCAAGCCCAAGATCCCGACCATGGCGCTCTCTACCGTTGCCGCTTCGATTCGGACCCCGGGTACCTGGAACACCCAGGTCATGGACCTGGTCCCGTCGATCATGACGCGTCTGGCGAGTTGGCCACAGAACCGTAGCCTGTTGATCATCGATGAGTTGACGCCTGAGCGTGTCTGGTCGGTGCGCTATAGCCCTGGGCAGGACGAAACCATTTTTCCAATGGATGGCCATCCGGATCGAGCAGACACCGATGTGGTGTTGCGTCGAACGGCGCAGAATCATTACAGCGTGGTGCTGGGCGAAGAGATCGTCGAGATTCCTGCCGACGGCGATTGTTTCTTCAATGCTATGACGCGTGGCTTGAATGAAGGGCAAGCGCAGGAAACGTTTTCGATGCAAGGTTTGCGAAACGAAGTGGCCGATTATGTCGATCAGCATCCGCAGCTAGGCCATTACCTGCCGCCGCAAGCCACCCGGATCCAGGAAGCGCTTTTTGAAAATGCGCCTTCGCTGGTCAACCTGATGGGGCAGGCGGCGATGCTCGATCTCACTCGGATTGTTTATGGCGCGCCCAATCCGCTTCGCCTGTTTCAACCGGTCCTGCGTTATCTGGACTTGTATGCGAACAGTTCGGTGCGCACGGCGATCACTGCACACCCTGGAACCAGGTTGCCGCCAGAAATCCTCGAGCAAGTCGGGCGTATATTGTCTGATCGGCCTCCGGCCAGATTGGTGCCAAGCATCAACGCTCCCTTCACAGGGCAGGAAAGACAATCCATGGACCAACTGTTCCAGGACATCCTGGAGGGGCCCTTTGAGCCTGAACTGATCCAGGCGCTGCTTGATGACCAGTTCCTCCTGATCACTCCTGACGTGGCCCATATCCTGCTGGAGTACGGCGTGACCGCAAGGCAACTGGTCAATCACCATCCCAATAACAGTTCGGCTTATATCCTGTATGACGAAGCGCTGCACGGTCATCTGGACGAAGACCAGCTTGAAGCCCTGCTCGATGGGGCCTACCTGGTCAATAGCGATGATCTGGATGATGCCAAGAGTCTGTTGGTGGCCGATTCTGGCAAGTACGTCAGTGATACTTCGGAGCTGTTCGATCATTTCATTTACACGGACAGGGCCGATAGGACTGTCAACTTGTTCAAGACCGCTCTCGGGCGTTTTCCCGTCTTGCTGAGACGGGCGAATTTTCTGTTCAGGTCGCCGATCATCGCGCATAACCTGGGCGGTTTGTTGCGGGTCGGCGAAGTGGCCCGGTGGCTACGTAACCCGACCTTGTCCGATAGGCGTTTCCAGCTTCTTGCGGAGTATGCGAGTACCCGCTACAGCGAATTGCAGCGCACCGAAAGCATCGATGTCGACTGGATGCAGTTGTTTGACGACCGGAACCTGGAGAATATCGTCACGCGTCATGAAGAACTGGCGGATTTCCTGGTGTTCCTGGGGGGCGCGTGGGGCAACATCATGGACAACGACATTCCCGCGGTCGCAAAACTGTTTAGCTTTGCGGGGCAGCCGCCGTCCAACGCCAGGGTTGCCCTGTTGTTCGAGACCCCGAATCTGTGGAGCTCTCTGCAGAAACTCCGAAAGGAGTACGCCAGCCAGATCTGGGCCGACCTGATCGGGCCGCACTTCAGCGACGCCACCATCCGAAAGACACTGGCCGAACCCCGGGCACTGAATTCCGAGTTGCATCTTGCCCTGGCCTTGAGAGGCAGCCTTGCACCGGAAGAATTCCGCGCGAACCAGATTATCCAGCGTCTGCTGTCCATCGGCCAACGGCGGGCCCAGCAGTATCTGTATAACTTCGATTTCCCGACCGATCGCCTGGGCCATAGCCGCCTGGATTTTGCCGTGTACGTGGAAAGCCATCTGGCCATTCCGGACTGGGCCTGGCAGTACGCAAGGCGAGGTGTGACCCCGGATTCACTCAAGAAGATTGGTGAGGTGAAGCCTAAACCTGAGTGACACCGCCAAGCCCTGTGGGAGCGGGCTTGCTCGCGAATGCGGTGGGTCAGTTGGCAATAATGTTGACTGTAACGCCGTCTTCGCGAGCAAGCTCGCTCCCACAGGGATTCTTCAGTGTGCACAGATCCAGTGCTCACCGCAGATCCCTTGTGGCAGCGAGCTTGCTCGCGATCGGACCCTCAGTCACCCACAACCGATGAACGACACTCCACCAACCCCAGCACCTGCCCACCCTCGCGCTGGTTCTCCTCACTCAGCCACCGCTCGAATCCCGCCCCAATCGCCGGCCATTCCGAGTCGAGCATCGAATACCACGCGGTGTCGCGGTTCTGCCCCTTGACCACCATGTGCTGGCGGAACACGCCTTCAAAGGTGAACCCCAACCGTTCGGCGGCGTATTTGGAGCGGGCGTTGCCGTTGTTGCACTTCCATTCCAGGCGGCGATAACCCAGGGCGAAAGACTCCTTGGCCAACAAGTACACCGCCTCGGTGCTTTTCGGCGAACGTTGCATCGGCGCGCCGAAGGTCACATGGCCGATCTCGATGCGACCCTGGGCCGGGACGATGGACATCAGGCTGAGAATGCCCTGCACCTCGCCACTGGCGCGGTCGATCACGCTGAAGAAGTACGGGTCGGTATTGGCGGCATGATTCGCCAGCCAGGCATCGAAAGCGTCGCGGTCCTTGAACGGGCCGTAAGGCAAGTAATCCCAGAGCTTCGGGTCGGCCCCGGGACCTTCGAGGGCTTGCCACAGACCGTCGGCATGGCGGGCCGGGTCGAGTTTTTCCAGGCGGATGAAACGCCCTTCGATCAGTTTCGTAGACGGCGCCGGGACACCTTTCCAAGCGGCGAGTGAAGTCGACATGCTGCGCTCCTTACAAGGCTTTGCGAAATTGGATGAAGCCTGGACGCTCGGCGATGCGCTCGTAGAGCTGGATCGCGGTCGCGTTGGTTTCGTGGGTCAACCAGTGCACCTTGCAGCAACCCTCGGCCTTGGCTGTTCGGTAGACGAACTCGATGAGCTGGCGACCGACGCCGGTGCCACGGCTCTGCTCCGTCACCAGCAAGTCTTGCAGGTAGCAGGAGTTTTCAATGCTCCAGTTCGAACGGTGATAAATGAAATGCACCAGGCCCACTGCCGTGTCGCCGTTCCAGGCGAGGGCGCCGTGGGTTGGCTCGCGGTCATCGAGCAAGCGTTGCCAGGTGCTTTGGCTGACCGCGTCCGGCAATTCGGTGTTGTAGAAACGCAAGTAGGCCTGCCACAACGGCAGCCACGCGGCGTGATCGTCAGCGCTGACGAGGCGGATTTCGATCTGGCTCATATTCACTCCTTGGACGATGGGTCAGGCATCAGCCGCGCGAGCGTCTGGTCCTGTGGGTCGAGGCTGGCGGCGAGGCCGTTGCGCACGCCGGCGGCGTCGGCTGGGCTGCGGTTCTGGCTGAGCTTGCGCTTGCCTTCCAGGCGCTGGATCGGCAGGGCGAAGCCGACGATGGCCTTGAGCATGCTGTCGATGTACTCGGCCGGTGCGTCATCGATTGTCCACGGTTGGGCGCGGCCGCTTTCGTGGCGATCGGTGAGGGCGCCGACCAGGTCGCGCAGACGATGAGGGTCGCTGAACACCTCGGCCGTGCCGTAGGCGTGTACCGCCACGTAGTTCCAGGTCGGCACGACTTTGCCGTGTTCGGCCTTGCTGGGGTAGAAACCCGGGCTCACATAGGCATCGGCTCCGGCGAAGATCACCAAGGCTTCGGCGCCGGCCTGCAGGTCGCGCCATTGTGGATTGGCCCGGGCCATGTGCCCGTAAAGGCTGCCATTGGGGCCTTGCTGGGTGTCCAGCAACAGCGGCAAGTGGCTGGCCTGCAAGCCGTGTTCACCGTGAGTGATCAATACGGCCAGACGGCAATCATTCATCATGCCATGCAGTTGGGGCAGGTCTTCGACGGCAAAGGCTTTCGGGTTGTACATGACGATTTTCCTTGGCGAATGCGAGCATCCTAGGCAGGCTATTGGTCTGTTGTAAGAGCCACTTATGATCAATTCGATAGGTCCATTTGCGAGGATTGTCATGAACAACGCCGTGCCGCCACTGTCGTTCAATCCCGCCGGAATCGAGTTGGACCGCCGTCAGGGGCTCAGTCGTCAGCTTTACCAGGCTTTACGCACGCGAGTGTTGGACGGGCGCCTGGCCAGCGGCACGCGTCTGCCCGCCAGCCGTGACCTGGCGGCGGCCTTGTCGATCTCGCGCAACAGCGTGGTACGGGCCTACGACCAGCTCTATGCCGAGGGCTTCATCGAAGGGCGCGTGGGCGATGGGACTTATGTGGCAAAACTGTCTTCGACGGCGCTGCCGCTGAAAAACATATCCACAAAAATATCCACAGGGTTTTCAACAGGCTTACCCACAGCCTTATCCACAGATTGGCTCGATTTACCTGTGGGCCCATCCAGTAAAGTTATCCACAGCGATGCCTTGAACCGCGTCGAAAAACACCATTTACCCCAGCCGCCCAGTGGTCCGCCCAAGGCGTTCCGGGTCGGCGTTCCGGCGTTCGATCTATTCCCGTTCGACGTCTGGGCCAAGCTGAATGCGGCTTTTTGGCGCAAGCCGGATCTGCAACAGCTGTGTTATGGCGACGCGCAAGGTGACGCGCGCCTGCGCGGCCTGATCGCTGCTTACCTGCGCAGCTCCCGTGGCCTGCACTGCACCGCTGAACAAATTGTGATCACCAGCGGCGCGCAGCAGGGCATCAGCCTTTGTGCACAGCTGTTGGTGGACCCCGGCGACGTCGTGGCGGTGGAAAATCCCGGCTACCGCGCCGCCGGGCATGCGTTTGCCGTGGCCGGTGCCGAGGTGAGGGGTGTACCGGTCGATAGCGATGGCCTCGATTGCACGGCGCTTGGTGCGTTGAGCCACTGCCGGCTGGCCTACGTCACGCCGTCCCATCAATACCCGACCGGCGTGGTCATGAGCCTCGCGCGGCGGCTGGAGCTGCTGGCCTGGGCTGAACGCAACGATGGTTGGATCGTCGAGGATGACTACGACGGCGAGTACCGCTACAGCGGTGCGCCCCTGGCGCCCTTGGCGGCACTGGATCGCCAGGGCCGTGTGCTTTATGTCGGCACGTTCGGCAAAGTCGCGTTCCCGGCCTTGCGCCTGGGCTACCTGGTGTTGCCGCCGGGCCTGGTCAATGCGTTCGCCCGCCGCCGCGCGGTAGATGTGCGCCATTCGGAAGTCAGCACCCAGGCCGTGATGGCCGAGTTCATGGCCGCCGGGCATTTCCAACGGCACATCCGGCGCATGCGGCGGGCCGCCCTGACGCGGCGTGATGCGCTGCTGGTCGGTTGGCCGAAGGGCGTTGCGGGCGTCGGTGCCATGCCCACGGTCGTCGCCGGATTGCACGTCACGGTGCCGGTGGACAACATCGAGCGCGAGCGCGAGCTGATCGCCCGGGCCACCGAAGCCGGCGTCGAGGTCAATGGCTTGAGCAGCTACTGGTTGCCTGCCACTACCCCGACGCAGGTACGGGCGGGGCTGGTGCTGGGGTTCGCGGCGGTCCCGCCAGCGGCGATCGATGCCGCGCTGGCGCGTCTGGCGAAGGCTTGGCAGACATGAGTGCCGGGCCTTCGCCAGACGCCTGGCTTTGTCCGTCACGACAGTCGTTTTGGAAAGAACACCTCCCTGGCTTGGTCCACGGCAATTTCGCTGCGGTAAAGATCGATCAGTTGCCGCTGGGTCAATTCCTTGGTCGAGTCGGCGGCCCGGCCCAGGCTGACTTGTTCCGGTGTTTTCAAACGCGCCGAAAGATAAGCATGGGCAGGCGCCCAGTCAGTGGAATAACGGAAGTCGGCGAACCACAGCGTTTTGTTCTCTTTCAGGTCCTTGATCTCGTACCGGTCCAGATAGCCATAAACAGGACCTCTGAGGCGTTGCCGGTTCTTTTGCCGAGTGATGGAAATCTGGTTCCGGCTTTTAAGCCATATCAGGCCACTCATGGTCGGTGGCCGTTGTTTGATGACCTTGAGGATGCCTTCGAACCCTTCCTCATAAAGGGTCTTGGACGCCTGCTTGAGTGTTTTGCGGGTGGACTCGGCCAACTGCCGGTCTTGGGCCGACACACCCACCGTTTCGTTAGAGGCATTGTCCAGCGCCTTGGTGATCGCCACGGCGACTTTCTCCATGCGGCCTGCGTGTGCATTCAGAATCATCCCGATGCCGGTGGGTGATCGACTGGGTTTGTTGGCGTATTCCTGGATTTGCGTCTTGAACGCTGCCAGCCCGTCAATCAGGGCCTTGCCCTTGGTGATGCTGGTTGCCAACGCAGGAACGGGCGCCGGCGCTTCGGCGATGACGTGAGGCACCCATTCACCGGTTTCCTTGCGATGAAATGTGGCAATGATTTTTTCTGAAAGCGGGTTTTTCACATCGACCCAGCCCGTCTCTTCCTTGGTCTTCGAGAGCCGGGGTTCGCCACTGACCAGACCCCAGAAACGCGCCCTGATGAACTTTTTCCGAGGCCGGGGGCGCTGCTCGTACGGGTTGCCGACGCTGCGCCGGTTGCTTCGCTCATCGAGGGTCCAGGCCAGGTGACGGACTGCGCGTTTCTTGATCTGGCCAATCTGCTTTATCAGTCGATTGAGTTCTGCCGGGCGCACACTGGCCTTATATTCATCGCCCAGGTATTCGAGATGTTCTTCGATGGCGGTGAACTGTTCCGTCAGGCTGCCGAATGCATCGATCTGTTCGTCCAGCCTGATCACACTTCGCTCCTCGATAGCGTCGTGCAGGCTTTGGAACGCAACCGTGATGTTATCGACCACTTGGTTGAGATCTACCCACCCCTCAGGCACGGTGTGGATGCTGTCGAGCGACAGGCAGAGGTGGCGATACATGTCCAACTGGATCAGGCGGATCGCATCGCTTTTGTAGGCCGGCATTTTCCCGCGGTGCTGGCGCAGGAATTCAAAGCCTTCGCGCCCCTGCTTCTTGAGTCGGTAGAAGCGGGTTTCCATGTAATCCAGGCGCTCGATCATGTCGTCACCGACCCGGATCATGGCATCGGCAGCATCGACGTGTTGCTGCTCGACTTCCTCGATAGTCGAAGTGGCCATGTCCAGGGCTTCTCTCAGGGCGGGGGTGAAGCGAGCCTTCAGCGCGTCTATTTCCTCGAACGTAAAATTGATCTGCGCGTTCAAGTAGCCGAGTCGGAGTTGAGGCGCGTCAGGCCTTGATTGAAAGACCGGCCATTCGGTCAGGATCTTCAACGCTTCTTCGTAGCTTTCCCGTTGGGTCTTCAACGTACTCAAATAGACGATGCGTTTGAGCTCCTTGGCAGAGCCGGACGCCTTACCCAGCTCCTTGGCATCCATGGTCAGCAACTTCTGGCCTTCGATTTTCTTTTCTTCGAAGCGAGTCAACTGCGCCAGCAACTGAGTGCCACGGCGCCTGGCATCGGCGATGACCTCCTGCCGGGCACCTTTCGATCCTCTACCGTGCAGACGCAGGCGCGTGTCGACATGCCATTCGCCGTGGGCATGGCGCATCAGCGCCGGCCCTGGGTGGGAGGGGTCTTTTTCGTCGACGATGGACACATGGTCCCCTTCCACCTTTACCTTGAACCACTTGTCGGCCATTTTGGCGAACCAGTCATCGCCCTGTTGGTAGAGGCCCTTGAGCGGGCCTTCGCTCTTGAGCTGTTCGGCGTGCTCGGGCTTGTTGACGCTCAAGGGCCTGAGCAGCTTGGCATGCTCGCCGGACTTGCCCGCCAAGGCGCCACTGGAATGAATAGTGTCGTAGTGCTCGGCGGGCAGTCTGGTGTCCTTGGGCGGTATGAATTGCTCGATGATGGGCGCAGGCTTGGCCAGTTTTTCCAGCTCGGGCACGACCGGGGGGGCTTCTGTCAGGCGGCTGCCAGTATTCTCCCGGGCGCGCTCGATGGCGTGTGCGGTAATCGCCATGGCCATGTTCAGCAACAGGTCGACAAATGCTTCCCACGTGGCCTGGCTGTCGGTTTCTTCGTCGCCTTGTGTCATCGTTTCAACGTCGTCGAGGATTTGCCAAAGCCAGATGGCGGTGCCTACCGCAGCCCCGAGGTAGGGCAGGGCCAGGTTGAAAATCAACCAACTGGCCTGTTTGAAGGTTTCCCAGCGGTTCTCGTTATTGGACACAGACTGACGGTCAGCGAGGGCGGTCAGGGCCTCGGCATTGGACCTGAACAACCGCGGCAGAAAATCCGCCCCCAGAGTCTGGTTGCTCAAGCTGACGGGGGCGCTGTTGGTCCACGAAGAGAAGGGGTCGGTGGCGAATTCGACGATCATCCAGGGCGAGGGGATCGGCCCGGAAAAGAGGTATCGGCTGTAGTTCTCGCGTACTCCGTCGGGCAGCCAGGCCAGCACCGATTGACGCAAGGAGGGTGTCTGCCGGATGGCGTAGATCAGATTGCTCGGCGTCGGATACTGGCACAGCTGCGGTTCCAGCAGCGGGCGATAGAGCACGCAGGGACCTGCATCGAAATCCAGCGGACCGATCACGAACATGTTGGTCACGACGTCCCCCGCAGTGCCCTGGGACTGGCCGGAGACGAAAGCCAGCTCGCGCACGACGATCGTCTGCCCGTCGACCTTGCGCTCGGCTTCGTCGGTCTCCATCACGGCGGCGATGTAACGGTAGCCGCGCTCGTCGATGTTGCAATCGCCGCGAATCTTGCTCTCCAGCGCCAGCATGGGTAACTGGATGCGTAGCTGAGCAGTGTAGAGATTTTCCCGGCGGGTCGATTCGACGGTATCGCCCAGTAGCTTGCTCTTGACCAGTTCGGGATAAACGCGACCGACGTCGACCTTGGTCACCAGATTTTCGACGTAATCGACCGTCATCCATCCGGGCAGCTTGTCGCCGTCGAGAGACCGGACCACTTTGTCGCCAAGGGGCAGCGCAATCAGGTTCTGTAGCGCCAGGTCGACGAGGTTGAGCCGCGTGATCTCGATTTTGCCGGGAACAACGAAGGTGCCCCAGACGACGGGGCTGCGGATTTGCAGTTCGATCCGTTGCGGGTCGAGCGTCGCGGCGTCGGCATGCTCCGCTTGCATCTGCTGTTTCAACGCGTTCAGCGCATAGTGTTTGATGGGGGGAATATCGTCCAGGTAGGTCTTGCCGGCATGGGAGCTGCTCAGCGCGGACAGGTTCTTCATGTGTTGGGCGAACAGGATCTGGTCGGACGTCGATGCTTGCTGGAGCCAGTCAGGCATCTGCTTCTCGTACCAGGCCGCATCAGGACCGGTGTCGGTCTGTGTTCCATTGAGCGCGGGCTGCTCGCTGTCGTCGGCCATGAACCCTTTCAGGATTTCGGGAGAGCCCAGGATCTGTACCTGGGTGGCAATCAAACCGCAGGCCTTGTGATCGAAAATGTTGCCTTCGGGCTCAAAGAAGCGCCACTGGATCTTCTTGCCCTCCACGTTGCCCAGATGATCAGGCAGGGTTTGCTCCAATGCTTGCAGCGAGTCGAACTTCTCGTAGCTGCGACGCAGCGAGTAGGCGAGGATGGTCTGTTTTTTGTCGACGGTTCCGATCAGCACCACCAGGGAGTTGTCGACCATGCGTGTCAACTTGTCGCCATTCACTTCATCGATGTCGATCAGGTACGCATGGGTGTCATAAGGGTCGTTGGCCTTGCGGTCCTGCAGGTCGGGGTACAGGAACAGTTGCCTGGCCATGGCACAGTCGGAGTCCGTCCAGCCCTTGACCTGCTTAACGTCCCAGAGTCTTTGCAGCAGACTGGAGAGCTCATGCCAGCGCGGCGGCGCGGTGCCGATCGTGGCGTTCCAGTACACCAGTTGCTGTTCCTGGCAGGCGGACACCATGACGGGCGCGAGTTCATTGATCAGGCTGCCGATCTGAGCGATGCGCACCGGCAGGTGCACCTCGGGGGTCGTCAATGGCAGGTGGGTCAGAAAGTGAAAGCCCTCTATCAGCAGCGTCGCATAGTCCTCATTCATCCGTGCCGCCAGCATGTTGCTGAGTGTCTGGTAACGCGTGGGCCGCTCAACGATCTGGCCGTCGACGATTTCCCAGTCCGGCTCAGCGACCACAGTATTGTTCGGGTCCAGATGCAAATGGGGATAGAGCTTCTTGAGCGCACTGCGCAGAAGGGCGGCGGCTACCTCCGGCGAGGTCGGGCCGGCGAGTAACTGGTTGAGCACCGCGTCGCCAAGGCTGGCGTCGGGTGCGGCGGGTGTAGGGGTTAAGGGTTGGGTCATCTGAGTCTCCCTGTCTCGCGATACATGGCATGCCCAAAGCCGAACGCTTCGGGAACGCCATGCTAGGGCGCGGCAAAACAGGGATGGTGGTAACTATGTATAGGGCGCAGTGTCAGCCCGGGTGAGAGGCCACCCTATCCCCGGGCCAGACAAACGCCTTGCTACAGGCTGAGCTACTGGCCGGACTTGATCCGCGTCCAGGCCCGTGTCCGCGCCCGTTCGGCGTCCCTGGGCAAGGGTTGCAAGGTGTAGAGCGTGGTCATCGCCGACTCGGTCGGATACAGGTTGGGGTTGTTGCGGATCGCCGGGTCGACCATGTCCGTGGCGTCCTTGTTCGGGTTCGGATAGCCGACAAAATCACTGACCGGCGCGATCACCTGCGGTTGCAGCAAGTAATTGATGAAGGCGTAGGCGTCGCCTGGATTGGCGGCCCCTTTGGGAATGGCGAGCATGTCGAACCAGATCGGCGCGCCTTCCTTGGGCAGGCGCATGTCGACCGTCACACCGTTCTTGGCCTCTTTGGCGCGGTTGGCCGCCTGGGAAAAGCTGCCGGAGTAACCCACCGCCACGCAGATGTCGCCGTTGGCGATGTCGGCCATGTACTTGGAGGAATGGAAATAGGTGATGTGTGGACGAATCTTCATCATCAGCGCTTCGGCCTTGGCGTAGTCCGCCGGCTTCTTGCTGTTGGGGTCCAGGCCCAGGTGCTGCAAGGCCAGGGGCAGGATTTCCGAAGGCGAATCCAGCAGTGCCACGCCGCATTGCTTGAGCTTGCTGATGTTCTCTTCCTTGAAGATCAGGTCCCAGCTGTCCACCGGCGCGTTGTCACCCAGGGCCGCCTTGACCTTGTCCGGGTTGAAGCCGATCAGGATGGTGCCGTACATGTAGGGCACGGCGAATTTGTTGCCTGGGTCATTGGCTTCGATCAGCTTCATCAGCTTGGGGTCGAGGTGGTTCCAGTTCGGCAGTTTGCTGCGGTCCAGGGGCTGGAACACGCCGGCCTCGATCTGCTTGGCCAGGAACACGTTGGACGGCACCACCACGTCGTAGCCGGAATTACCCGTCAGCAACTTGGCCTCCAGGGCCTCGTTGGTGTCGAAGATATCGTAGACCAGCTTGACCTGGCTGTTCTGCGCCTTGAAATCATCCAAGGCCTTTGGCGTGATGTAGTCGAACCAGTTGTAGACACGCAAGGTGCGCTCTTCGGCCTGGACAGCGCCGCAAAGCAGCGCGGCGCATAGGGCCGGAGCCATTAAACGCTTGAGTCTTTTCATGCTTTATTCCTCATTGGGCGCTTTGAAAACCTTCGAGAACGTTCACCGCATTGATGCCGATTTCTGCCACCGCGTAGCCGCCTTCCATCACGAACAGGGTCGGCTTGCCGAGCGCCGCGATGCGCTTGCCCATCGCCAGGTAATCCGGGCTGTCGAGCTTGAACTGGGAGATCGGGTCGTCCTTGAAGGTGTCCACGCCCAGGGACACGACGATGACATCGGCGTCGTAGCCTTGGGTTTCGCCGCAGGCTTGCTCCAGCGCGGCGCTCCAGGTGTCCCAACCTGAACCTGCGGGCAAAGGGTAGTTGAAATTGAAACCGTCGCCGGCGCCTTCACCGCGCTCGTCGGCGTAACCGAGGAAGAATGGAAATTCGAATTCCGGGTGGCCATGGATCGAGGTGAACAATACGTCGCTGCGCTCGTAGAAAATCGATTGGGTGCCGTTGCCGTGGTGGTAATCGACATCGAGGATCGCGACTTTTTTATGGCCCTGGTCAAGGAACGCCTGAGCGGCGATGGCGGCGTTGTTCAGGTAGCAATAACCGCCCATCAAGTCGCTGGCGGCGTGGTGCCCTGGCGGCCGGCACAGCGCAAAGGCACTGCGGGCGCCGCGCTGGATTTCAGCCTGGGCGGTGAGGGCAACCTGGGCGGCGCTGTACGCCGCTTGCCAGGTACCCGCGGTAATCGGCGCGCCGCCGTCGAAGCTGTAATAACCGAGCTGACCGTGCAAGCTTTTCGGAATGACCGCGCGCATGGTCCGCGCCGGCCAGGTGAAGGGCAGCAAATCGCCGTCGCGGTGGTGTTCCGCCCAGCGATCCCAAGCCCCTTTGAAGAATTCCAGGTACGCAGCGCTGTGGATACGCTGGATCGGCGCGAGGCCGAAATCCTGCGGCGCCTCCACCGGGCCCAATGCCTGAGCCTTGACCCGATCCAGCACATGGTCGGCCCGTGACGGCATTTCGAAGCAAGGCATCAACTGCCCGTCCATCAACTCGCAGCGTCCGTGGTGCAGGTGGTGATCGTCTGAGTAGATCGTCAGCATTATTGTTCTCCGCAGGGCTGATTCGTTGAATCACAGTCTTGCGGCGCAGGGCGTTTCAGAGAACGGCAGGAGAGGCCAAAAGGGGATCGAAATGGCCAAAAGGTTTGACCGTAAATCGCCCCTTGTTGGCGCGGGTGTGCGCGGGGTTGGGGCATAGACGATGCTTGTATGGCTGCCGGCAACCTGTGGCGAGGGCGCTTGCTCCCGTCGCAAACCGGTCGACGCGGTGTGCCTGGAAGCATGCGTTTTGATCGTTCCCACGCTCCCGCGTGGAAACGCCGCCAGGGACGCTCCGCGTTCCGCTCTGGAGGTGACGCAGAGCGTCACGGGATGCATTCCCACGCAGAGCGTGGGGAACGATCAATCCGCGTTTGCCGGTCCACACACTTTGTTCCATGAGCGCTTGCTCCCTCGCCACAGGGGTTGGAGGGGGCGCGGTTAGCGTGGGTCGACGTTATCCAGCGCTCGGTTCGCCAGCAATGAACTGAGTTCGATCAGTTGCTGGATGCCGAGAGCGATGTGGCGGCGGGAACCTTCCAGTTCGAAGGCCAGGTCGCCGACCATCGCATCAGCTGAAGCCAGGGTTTCGCTGAGGTTGGCCAGGAGGCTTTCGTTGTCGATGTCTTTTATGACGGTGAAGAGCTGGCCGGGTTGAATGGTTTCCGCGGGTTTTGCCGGTTTGGGCGCCAGGTAATAATCCAGTGCGCGCTTGGAGGCTTCGTCGAGCTTTTTTGCGTTGAGGCCGTCCAAGTAGGGGGAGTTGGGATCTGTTTCTGCTGGGTTTGGTTTGCTCTTGAACATAGTGAAGCTCCTTTCAAATGAGGAACTTTCGTCAACCGGGCCGCCAAACCCGTTCGCTGGTGTCAGCGACAGGGAGACGATAGGTGGTGAGGGCAAGGCGCACAAGCCGGCGGTTTCTGGCGTAGTTGTAGGCAATGGCGCAAGAATGCGTGGGTTGGTGGAAGCGTGGCAGAGGGGGAATAAACAAGCCATTCGTAACGCCCTGAGACTCGTGGCGAGGGTGTAGCGGCTATCGTGGGTAGACGTTATCCAGTGCATGGTTCGCCAGTAATGAACTCAGTTCGATCATTTGCTGGATGCCGAGGGCGATGGGCCAACGGGAGCCTTCCGGCGCGGAGGCAGTTCGTTGACCACCACATCGGCAGAAGCCGGGATTTCGCTGAGATTGGCGGGCAATGCTATTCGCTGTCACAGGATAAACACAAAAAAGGCGACCAAGGTCGCCCAGTTCTCACTCTGTCGTGGTTTACGCACTGGCAGAAAGCTTGGTCTGACGCGAACCAGCGAGCGCACCCTCTGGCTCATCGGATGAACCACGACGGATGCGGTCGAGCATCCGCAGATCCATCGAGCTAGTGACACGAGCTTTGCGCAAGCCGCGCGCGTACAAGTAGCCAAAGGTGTCTTGCCCTTTGTGCTTGCCGGCCTTACCGCTTTGGGTTGCTTTCAATTTGCTCATTTTTCGATCACCTCTGAAATGATGCTATTGCTCATCAAGAGTCAACGCAAGGGCGCCGTTGGTCCCACAGGGGTTAGGTGTTGTACATGAAAATGGCGGTTACCGGGGGGAGGTCAAGACCTGAACTGACTCGGCGCCACCCCACTCCAGCGCACGAACGCATGGCGAAAGCTGGCCGTTTCACTGAAGCCGAGCCTTTCGGCAATCCGATAGATCGGCAATTGATCCTCGCAGAGCATCTGCTTGGCCCGCTCGAAGCGCAGTTCGTCGAGCAGCTCCTGATAACTGCAACCCTGCTCCTTGAGGTGCCGGCGCAAGGTGCGCGCCGAGCAGTTCATTTGCGCGGCCAGGCCTTCCAGGCCGGGGGCGGCGTCCAGTTGTGCGCTGAGCAACTGGCGAATCCGCCCCAGCCAGGCCTGGCGCCCGGTGAATTCGGTGTTCTGTCGGCGGCAGCGTTCGGCCATGGCGTGGTGGGTGATGGGATCGGCCAGGGGCAGGGGCTGTTCGAGCCAGTGGCGGTCGAAGGCGAAGGCGTTATCGACGCTGTCGAAGCGCATCGGGCAATTGAACAGCGCTCCGTAGCGCGCCTGGTAATCGGGCGCCGGATGTTCGAAACGCGCCGCGCGTAACGGCAGCACATGGCCGAGCAGGTCATTGCAGATGACTTTCAACGAAACCATGCAGAACTCGGCGTTGAATACCGCCAGGGTCGGGTTCTCTCGATAATCGCTGGCGCTGAGCCAGACCACCTCATCGTCTTCTTCCAGGTTCAGCTCGAAGAGTGTTCCCAATAGCGCCGGATAGCGCAGCGCCAGGCGTAAAGCGTCACCTAAGGTGGCACTGGTGAGCAGGGCATAGCCGAGCATGCCGTAGGACGATACGTGCATGCGCAGGCCCAGTTCCAGGCCGATGTCACGCTTGAGGGCCACGGCGTTGGCGCAGACCTGCATTTCCTGGTTGGTGGTGATGCGCGTGTCGGCCCGGCTCAGATCCGCCGCGCTGATGCCGCTGCCGGCCAGCAGTGCGTCACTGGGCAGACCTTCGTTTTTGAAGGCGTTGAGCACCAGGGAGACGGCGTTGAGAGTGGTGAGGTGGGAATGAAGCATGTCCGTTTCCAGCCTGGGGAGGCTGGAAACGGAGCAAGTTGTATGCCGGATGAAAATCGGAAGTTCAACACAACACCCAATGTGGGAGCGAGCTTGCTCGCGATGGCGGTGTGTCAGTCGACGCTGATGTTGACTATAAATCCGCTATCGCGAGCAAGCTCGCTCCCACAGGGTTTGTCGGGTGTCAGATAAGCTCACCGCACAGATCCAGCTCAACCAAGCGCCGAACCTCTTCCACCGGCAACCCCGCGCCAATCAACGCCTGCAGCTTGCCGAACGCCGCCTCGCGGGTCATGCCGCCGCCGGACAGCACGCCGACGCCACGCAAGCGACTGCCGGCCTCGTAGACGTCCAGTTCCACGCCACCTTCATGGCATTGGGTTACCGCCACGACCACCACGCCGCTGTCCCGCGCCCGCTCGAGGCTGGCGAGGAAGGCTGGGTTGTCGCTCGGCCCGGTGCCGCTACCGTAGCACTCCAGCACCAGGCCCCGGATACCGCTGCCGAGTAGGCCATCCAGGATTTCTGCGCTGATGCCGGGGAACAGCGGCAACGCGGCGACATTCGCCACTTGCTTGGGCTGGTTGTAATTCAACTGTGCCGGCAGCGAAGCGGCTTTGGCGCCGCCACCTTGGCGCTCCAGGCGCTTGAACGGGTGACGACCGAAGCTGCGCACCTTGGCGCAACGGGTCGGCTCCAGCAGCTCGCCGTGGAAATACAGATGCACCCCCGGCGCCAGGCCCTGGCCGAGGGCGACCAGCGCGCCGCTGAGGTTTTCCCAGGCGTCGCTGTCGGTCACGCCGGCGGGCAGCATGGAGCCGGTGAAACACACCCGAGCATGCAGGCCGAGCAATTGAAAGCTCATCGCCGCCGCGCTGTAGGCCAGCGTGTCGGTGCCGTGCAGGATCAACACGCTGTCGCAGCCTTGCACATCCACGGCATCGACCACCGCTTCGCGCAGTTGCTGCCAATAGGCCGGGGTCATGTTGGCGCTGTCGATCAGCGGCGACATTTCCCGGAAACGCCATGACGGGATGACGAGTTCCGGTTGGCTGTGCAGGTAGTCGCGCATCCGCGCTTCGAAACCGGATGCCGGGGCCAGGCCGTGGGCGCTGGCCTGCATGCCGATGGTACCGCCGGTGTAGAGCACCATGACGTGCTGGGCGGCAGGGTAGGTCGAGGGGTTCATGGTTGTTCTCCGAGGACGAAAACGGCAGCTTTACTTCGCCGCCACAACATAAGGCCGAGCATGACGCCGACCTTAGGTTGTGTCACGCCGGACGCAGGGGATGCGTCCGGTTTTTTCCAGACAGCTTGTTACCGATCAGCGTTGCGCTGCGGTCACGCCAGCCGTAGCGGCGTCAGGCTGGGCAACCGGTGCCGACGGATTGGCAGGCCAGGCCTTGCGGTCCAGATCCAGGTCCGGGAACTTGCTGGAGTCGAAGACCGGAACCTTGATGCCGGCCGAACGCTGGTCATCGTAGTCACGCAGGATGCGCATGCCGACCTTGAACAGCAGGAACAGCGCGATCAGGTTCACGAACGCCAGCAGCGTCATGGTGATGTCGGCGAAGGCGAACACGGTGCCAAGGTTTTCGATGGCGCCCCAGAAAATCAGGACCAGCACCAGCGCGCGGTAACCCATCAGCGCCTTGCGGTTGTCGCCGATCATGAAGCGCAGGTTGTTCTCGCCCAGATAGTAGTTGTAGAGGATCGAGGTAAACACGAACAACGACAGCGCCACGGAGATGAAAATCCGGCCCCAGTCACCCACTACCGCCGCCAGGGAGTTCTGGGTCAGGGCAATGCCGTCGCCTTCGAAGCCAGGGGTGTAGAAACCCGACAGCAGGATCAACAGCGCGGTGCAGGTGCAGATCACGAAGGTGTCCAGGAATACGCTGAACGCCTGAACCACACCCTGTGCCACCGGGTGCTCGACCGACGCCACGGCGGCGACGTTGGGCGCACTGCCCAGGCCGGCTTCGTTGGCAAACACCCCGCGTTTCACGCCCATGATGATGGCGCTGCCCACCAGGCCACCGAAGGCCTGGTCCAGGCCGAAGGCGCTTTTGACGATGGTCATCAGCATGCCCGGCACCTGGTCGAACTGCAGCACGATCACGTAGATAGTTACCGCGATGTAGACCAGGGTCTTGACCGGCACCAGCAGGTCGGCGATGGCCGCGATGCGCTTGATCCCGCCGACGAACACCAGGCCCAGCAATACCGCCAGGCCGAGGCCGGTGTAGGTGGTGTCGAGGCCGAAGGCGTTGTTCAGCGAGTGGGTCACGGCGTGGGCTTGCAGGCCGTTGAAGGCGAAGCCGAAGGTGATCAGCAGCAGGAACGCCATGATCATCCCCAGCCAGCGCTTCTGCAGGCCGTGCTGGATGTAATAGGACGGACCACCACGGTATTGCCCTTCAGAGTCGCAGCGCTTGTAGAGCTGGCCGAGGGAGCATTCGAAGAAGCTGCTGGACATGCCGACCAGCGCGGTCACCCACATCCAGAACACCGCGCCTGGGCCGCCAAGGGTTACGGCAATGCCGACGCCCGCGATATTGCCCGCACCGACACGGCCGGCGAGGCTGAGCATCAGGGCCTGGAATGAACTGAGCTGGCCAGCGCTGCTTTTGAGGCTGTCGCGGAACACCGCGAACATGTGGAAGAAGTGACGCAATTGAACGAAACGCGAGCGGATCGTGAAGTAGCCACCG
>Ga0213822_1000731_pt1 | contig 22781 bp, 22 predicted proteins | sample MC6MC0908MG_FD_179872 | JGI IMG/M metagenome (GOLD analysis project Ga0213822, IMG submission 179872) | Enriched soil aggregate microbial communities from Iowa State University, Ames, United States - MC6-MC0908-MG | ecosystem: Environmental > Terrestrial > Soil > Unclassified | place: USA: Iowa...
CGCGTGGACAGGCGGCAACGCAGGTCTCTCCGGAACAGGCCGTTGCTGTGCACTTTGCGCCGATCCTTGAGCTGGCACAGCCGCTGCAGCAGGGCAGCAAGGTGCTGGCGGTGGATGACTTCCTGCACCAGATTGACGACCTTTATCGCTACCTCACGGCGGTGCAGGATGCCGCCAACAGCGGAATGCCGCCACCGGCCAGCGATGCGATCAGTCGTCTTCAGGCCAGTGCCGGAAGACTTCCCGGTTCGCTACAGAATATGGTCTCCAGCATGGCGGTCGGCGCCAGCAGTGATGCACAGCGCCGCGACATGGATAACGTCCGTAAACGTATCACGATGGAGGTGGGCAGTTTCTGTCGTCAGGCGATCGCCGGTCGTTATCCGCTGGTGCGCTCCGCGCGCAGTGAAGTGACACCTGACGACCTGGCCCGGATGTTTGCGCCTGGCAGCGGCATGATGGACAGCTTCTTCCGCGACAACCTAGCCAGCAAAGTCGACACCACCAACGCATCGTGGCGCTTTACGCCAGGTATTGACGGCAAAACGCTGCCGGGTGGCGAAGCGCTGCTTCGTCCTTTCCAGCAGGCGCAGTCAATTCGTGATGCGTTCTTTGCCAACGGCGCAACCACGCCAGGCTTCCGCGTCACGCTACGCACCGTAAAAATGGACAATGACATCCTCAACCTGACGCTGGATGTGGATGGTCAGCAATTGCGTTACAGCCACGGGCCGCAGGCCGTGCAGATGGTCAGCTGGCCCGGCCCTGGCGGCACCAGCCAGGTGCGGATGCAGCTGGGCCTGACCAACGGCACCACGTCGACGCTGGTCACCAGCGGCCCCTGGGCGCTCAATCGTTTCTTTGACCGCGCCCGGGTTACTGCTGCAGGCGGCCTGACCCGTGAAGCCACGTTCAGCGTGGAGGGCCATCAGGTCACGCTGTCGTTCACCCCTGGCAGCATTCGTAACCCGTTCCAGCTTCCCGGCTTTAGCTGCCCCTGAAACAGGACCCGACAATGACTCATTACGCTGCACCCTGCTGGTACGGCAAATTGCCCAGCGCAGGTGACTTTGTGAAGCGCCGCTTTCCTGACGTGCTCTATCGCCAATGGTCCAGCTGGTTTCAGGTGGGCCTGCATCACTGGCAGAGCAGCCAGGAGAGTGAAAACGCCCCGTCGCGCCCGTTCCTTAACGCGCCGGTCTGGAATTTTGTGGTGCCGCCGATGCTGGGCAGTCAGCTGATCCAGATGGGCTGCCTGATCGCCGCACGGGACAGCGTAGGGCGTAACTATCCGCTCTGCGCGCTGCGCCACTTCACCCCCGCCGAGTGGTCTCCCGCGCTGCTGGCCCGCTCCGGCGAGTGGTATCAGCAGGTGGGCAATACGCTGCTGCGGGTGGTGCAGGGTGGCGGATCGCCGGAACAACTGGATCAGGCGCTGATCAGCATTCCGCAGCCGCAACCGCCGCAGGAAGCGGGCGAGTCATCAGATATTCTCAACGTCATCGGGCATGGCGACACGCCCTCGACGCTGAACTGGGCGCTGCCGGGCGAGAACTTCGACCCGCAGTTTTACACCAGTTTCTGGTGGACCAATCAAAGCGACGGCTTCCCGCTTTATACCCAGGTCCACAGCGGTAACTTCACCGCTCAGCTCTTTTCATTGCTGTTTGATCCGGCCGGTGGGGCAAAGCCGGGACGAAACGGACTTTATCCCCCGATGTTTGAATCCTGAGGCGACACGCATGACGATGAATACAGAGGCCTTGCTGGCTCCGGTCAGTGAAGAGAATCCCGGCGGCGATAACCTGGAGTACGACGCCGATTTTCAGGCGATGGAGCAGGCCAGTGCCGGCAAAGCGGAACAGCAGTTCGGCGATACCATCATTCCCGCGGAACCCGCCGACTGGAACAAAGTTGAGAAGCTGGCAATAGCCTTACTGGGCCGCAGCAAAGATTTGCGGGTGATGCTGGCGCTGACGCATGCCTGGACGGAGCTGAAAGGGTTGCCGGGCTATGCGCAGGGTCTGAAGCTGATTGAACAGGCGCTGCTGCTTTACTGGGAGCCGCTGTGGCCTCGTCTGGAAGAGTACGGCGAACAGGATCCCTTCTACCGTATCAATGCTCTGGCGTTGCTGGGTGACAAGACCTCCCTGAGCGGCGCGGTGCGTCAGTGCTGGCTGCTGCGCTATCCGTCCGACGGCATCTCGCTGCGCGATGCTGCCGCCCTGTGTGACGGCAGCAAAACCGAAGTGGCGGATTATCCCGGCGGCCTGCCGCGTCTGATCGACGAACTGGCACGCGGCGACCAGCCCGGCATTGAGGCGGTACTGCAGATTCATGAGCGGCTGCAGACCATCTGCGAAACCATCGCCGAACGGCTGGGCGAGGCGGCAGTGCCTGAACTGATACAGATGCGCCGACAGATTGCACTGATCGCCGAACGCTGCCAGGCCACGGACCTCAGCCAGCTGATTCCCACCGCAGCGGCGGAACAGACCGCAGAAGCCGCTGCACCGGCGGCTGTCGCAGCGGCCCCGCGCGCTGCAGCGGACTGGCGCACGGTACAGATCAGTTCCCGCGCCGACGCGCAGCTGATGCTGGAGAAAGTGAAACTGTACTTCACCCAGCATGAGCCGAGTCATCCGGCCCCGCTGATGATTGATCGGGTACAGCGCTTAATCGAGCGCGACTTTCTGGAGATCATCCGCGAACTGGCACCCGATGGCGTTCATCAGCTGGAAACCATTTTCGGACGTCGCGACTAAGCAGGCGTGACCCACTCACACAGCGGGACCTGCGCGCCTGCTGTGACACATTATCCGCGCATCATTGATGGAGAAAACCATGGCAACAAGCAAATCCAGTGGGCAGAAGTTCATTGCCCGCAATCGCGCGCCTCGCGTCCAGATTGAATATGACGTGGAAATTTATGGCGCGGAACGCAAAATCCAGCTGCCGTTTGTGATGGGCGTGCTGGCGGATCTGGTGGGTAAACCGCTGGAGCCGCAGCCGGGCATCGACGAACGGAAATTCCTGGAGATCGACATCGACAACTTCGATGAGCGCATGAAAGCGCTGAAGCCGCGCGCCGCGTTCCAGGTGGACAACACCCTGAATGGCGAAGGCAAGCTGAACATCGATCTCACCTTTGACAGCATGGATGACTTTTCGCCGGATGCGGTGGCTCGTAACGTCGAGCCACTGAGCAAGCTGCTGGAAGCGCGTACCCAGCTGGCGAACCTGCTGACCTATATGGACGGCAAAAACGGTGCGGAAGAGCTGATTGGTAAGGTGCTGCAGGATCCTACGCTGTTGCAGGCCCTGACCCATCTGCCAAAGCAGGATGAGGCCACTGAAGGTAAGGAGCCGCAGGCATGACGCAGACTTCACAACAACCGCAGTCGCAGGGCGCAGCCAGTTTCAGTCAGGATGAGTTCAGTGCGCTGCTGAATAAAGAGTTCCGGCCAAAAAGCGATCAGGCGCGCGCGGCGGTCGAAAGCGCGGTGAAAACTCTGGCGCAGCAGGCGCTGGAAAACACCGTCACCGTCTCCAGCGATGCGTATCGGACCATTCAGGCGCTGATTGCGGAGATCGACGAAAAGCTGTCGCAGCAGGTAAACCAGATTATTCACCACCCGGAGTTTCAGTCGCTGGAAAGCGCCTGGCGCGGCCTGAGCTATCTGGTGAACAATACCGAAACTGACGAGATGCTGAAAATCCGCTTTATGAGCATCTCCAAGCAGGAGCTGGGTCGTACTCTGAAGCGTTACAAGGGTGCCGGCTGGGATCAAAGCCCGCTGTTCAAGAAGATTTATGAGCAGGAGTATGGTCAGTTCGGCGGCGAGCCGTTTGGCTGCCTGGTGGGTGACTACTACTTCGATCATAGCCCGCAGGATGTTGAGCTGCTGGGTGAGATGGCACGTATCGGTTCGGCCGCGCACTGTCCGTTCATTACCGGTACCGCGCCGGAAGTGATGCAGATGGAGTCCTGGCAGGAGCTGGCGAACCCACGCGATCTGACCAAGATCTTCCAGAACACCGAATATGCTGCCTGGCGCAGCCTGCGTGAATCGGAAGATGCACGCTATCTGGGTCTGGTGATGCCGCGTTTCCTGGCGCGTCTGCCTTATGGCATTCGTACCAACCCGGTCGACAGCTTCGACTTCGAAGAGCAGACCGACGGTTCCGATCACGGCAACTACACCTGGAGCAATGCCGCCTACGCCATGGCCGCCAACATCAACCGCTCATTTAAAGAGTATGGCTGGTGTACGGCGATCCGCGGCGTGGAGTCGGGCGGTGCAGTGGAAAACCTGCCGTGCCACACCTTCCCGAGCGATGACGGCGGCGTGGACATGAAGTGCCCGACCGAAATCGCTATCAGCGATCGTCGCGAAGCCGAACTGGCGAAAAACGGCTTTATGCCGCTGGTGCATCGCAAAAACTCTGACTTCGCCGCCTTTATCGGTGCGCAGTCACTGCAGAAGCCGATGGAGTATCACGACGCCGATGCCACCGCCAATGCCCGTCTGGCGGCGCGTCTGCCTTACCTGTTCGCCTGCTGTCGCTTCGCGCATTACCTGAAGTGCATTGTGCGTGACAAGATCGGCTCTTTCCGCGAGCGCGACGAGATGGAACGCTGGCTGAACGACTGGGTGATGAACTACGTCGATGGCGATCCGGCTAACTCCTCGCAGGAGACCAAGTCCCGCAAGCCGCTGGCCGCTGCCGAGGTGAATGTGGAAGAGCAGGAAGATAACCCAGGCTATTACGCTGCGAAGTTCTTCCTGCGTCCGCACTATCAGCTGGAAGGCCTGACCGTTTCGCTGCGTCTGGTTTCTAAGCTGCCGTCACTGAAGAATGACAATGCTTAAACGTTGAGTCGCAAGGTTTTCAGGCGCGAAAGGGGTTTGCGCCTGATGCCTGACAGAAAGTTTGCTGAAATGAGTGTCAGGGAGGATGACAGCATGGTTAAAAAGCTAGTCCTGTATTTATTACATCTCCTGCTGAAATTTATTTCTGGCCTGATTTTATTCAGCTGTACAGGTTATTTCATTTTCTTCTGTGACTGGAATGTCACGATAATGATGAAAATAATTAACGGTATTCTGATTACTCTTTCAGTCACTGTTTCGTTAGGTTTTTACTGGGCAGGAGATAAGCTAAGAAGAATTTATTAAGTGCTTCTCTGCTTTCTGAATACAAGGTGAAAACCTCGATTCCGCATTATGAAAAGATGAATATATATTGCCCGGCTTAATGTCTGGTAATTCGGTATCTGAAATATCGTTTATGACGATATTTCAGAAGCAAGGCAAAGGTAAAATATGGACTGTTTTATTCAGCCCCATGCTTTTCTTTTTGCCATATCCTTGCTTTTTTGAAAGCAATAATCTCAACCAATAAAGAGTGAAAGATAATGGCTATTGATATGTTTATGAAGGTTGACGGTGTTACTGGCGAGTCGAAAGACTCAAACCACACTGGCTGGACCGATATTACCTCTTTCTCATGGGGTGCCTCTCAGCCAGGCAACATGTCTGTTGGCGGCGGCGGCGGTGCCGGTAAGGTTAACTTTAACGACCTGCACGTGAATGCATTAATCGATAAGTCAACTACGGCGCTGCTGAAGAACTGCGCAAGCGGTAAGCATCTCGCTAAAGTTGAACTCTCTATCTGTAAAGCGGGCGGCTCTCAGGTTGAGTATGCACGCATCACCCTGGAAGACGTTCTGGTGACCGCTGTGAATTACAATGGCTCCGACAACGGCGATACCCTCGGAATGACTTACTCCTTCCAGGCATCCAAAGTGAAGCAGCAGTACTGGGAGCAGAGCGCTTCCGGCGGCAAAGGCGCAGAGAGCAGCGCAGGCTGGGACATCAAAGGCAACAAAGAAGCGTAATAAACGACGCCTCCGAAAAGGGGGCGTATCTTCATTAAAATTAATGAATTAATGCAGTGGTTATACGTTTTGCTCATTTAATTGCAAAAGGAGGTTGTTTATGGCTGAAAAAAATTCAATTGAGCCGGGATTTTGTGTTGTTCAGCGTCCGGGAAGACTGACTGAGCAGGCAATGTGGCTTTATGGCACGCGCAATATGTCTGCCGCGAACTATTTTTTGCAATTAAATGCTGATGTTGCATGGGCTAAACCAGGCCAGATTTTAATCGTTGCTGACCCTGACGGTAACAATCATCCTGCAGCCATGCGCACTCTGGAAGAGGCTAAATCCAGAACCAATAATAGTGTCACTCATCTGACGGTTGATGAGGCTGATTTCTTTAACCGCCATTATGCCTCTATTGCTGCAATTACCAACTTTATGGATAAAGCCTCAGGTATCATAGGTGACGCAGGCGAGAAGTATTTTAATGAAATTGGCAATAAACTTACCGCCATTGAAAATGCCTATCGTAATCAATATCTGACATCTGGAACATTGTTCGGTCAGCAGTTTTTTGTTGAGCGGAAGCGGTTGTTTGGTGAGCTTGAAGTGTTACTGAATCGTTTATCCCGATTTGTGCTGAATTTGCGCCCCTACGAGAAGATAAAACATGCATTAAACCTTTCCAGTTCCTCTATCATCCATGATTGGCAAACGGCAGGCACAACAGCAATACGTGGTTATTCGACCTATGTAGATAGTGCAGCCAAAGCAGCAAAATTCATGAAAATGGGTGGGTGGGTTTCGATAGGATTTAGTGCTGTAAATACGACTAATGAGGTTTATCACAGTTGTACCAAAGAAAGAGAAAATGAATGCTCTAAAGTGGCGGTGAAAGAGTATTCTAAGTTTGCAGCAAGCACGACTGCAGCTATCTTAGGTGGTGCGGCGTCTGCAACACTTGCAACATCTGCCTGTGTGGCACTGGGTGTTGCAACCGGAGGCATTGGTGCGTTAGCTTGTGGAATAGTTGGTTCCACAGTGGGTGGTTATGGCTCTGCTAAGCTGGGTGAAAAAGGGGCGGGTATTTTGATGGATAAGATTTTATGATTTGGTATGATTTTTTTATGTATGGCAGCTTAATTTTATCTGTTTTAGTTATTTCGCTGCATGTTTATACTGCGTGGTTCTTTAGAGTTAATCAAAAAGCTTATCAGGATTTTATCAATCTTTATCAAAGTACAGGGTTGCAACTAGACTTGACCACTAAAGTTGCAAACCATTTGGGATTCTATGCTAATTATCAGAAAGTAGCATTTTTCATGAATCTCAGAAAGGGGCGGAAAATGCGTTTTTCTAAGTCTGAAAATGTCAGTATTCAGGCCTATGAATTTGTGCAGCAACAACCCAGAGAGAAAATGGTGTGGATGGAAAAAACGCTCCACCTTTACCAGTTTACATTTTTCCTGACCGTTGGCTGGGCTGTTTTTATGGCAGTTTTCGTTTATGTATTTAACTGAGGTTAGGGATAAGACTGCAGCAATGCCCGAGGGCGTGTGACACTCTGACGGCAATATCTGCTCTGATACCTGTCACTTCCTGGGTGGTGCAGAAAATGGTAGTTTTGTTCCTGATGTTGCCTCCCTGTGGATACTGAAATGAAAAAGTTACTGATTTTACTGGCTCTGACGTCATCTCCTGCGGCGCTGGCGATAACGCCTCCTGCCCCTGACTCGTTTAAACAACCGCAGATTTTCAGCAACTGGCTTCTCAACCGTTGCGCAGGTAGAGCTACCACTGACAAGGCTTTCACTGATGATGCCTTTAAAAGCGCGTCAGCCTGGTTAGAGATAAGCCATCTTCCCGTTGAAGCATTCAGCGAGGGCGATAAGTTAATCAATGACTATCTGAAGATGAACCTTACAGGCTCGGTTTCAGGAAATTTCAATATGATGAAATGCACGCTACTTGCGCAAAGCCAGGATGCTGAATCTCTCTATAATAAATATAAAAAATAATTTCTTTTTTGTGGAAAGCTCTAGGGGTTCAGTAACGCTAAATATCATAAATGAATTTTCATAGAAGATGTTTTTAGTTAAATGTAATCGCGTATTACAGCTGAAGCTCAGCATGATAGTGACTCGTAAATGGAATCAACATATGATAAAGAAAATAATCCATATTATTATCATGGTGCTTATTGGTTTGCCTTCATTGTCTTTAGCAAAATCAGTTTCACACTTTGAAGGAAAAATATTCAAGGCGGATATCACCTATAGTTGTGAGGAAGGTAATCTTACCTGTGATAACGTTTCGCTCAAGTCCAGAAAAGTAAAAGATAATTCTTCAATTGTCCTTAAAGGCGAGACCATCAATACAAATTGCCCTGATGTCTGCGACTTCAGGGGATATCGCTTTACGAATGGAAAGTACGAGTATTCTTTTTATCCCAGTCAGAAGGGCGATAACCTCTGGGATTATATCGTGACATTCAAGGGGAATGTTATTGCTCAGGATGTTGGCGTGATGAAATAAACCGCTTATAAAGTGCTGCATAATGAGCCTGCCCATTTGCTCAGGCATGGGTAAGTTATTACAGGTAAAGATTTTAATGAGAACATGTTTTTCTATATTGCTGTCTATCACGGTTATGTATGTTTCGCCCGTCCACGCAATGAGTGATTGTTCAAAAGGGAATAACGACCAGGAAGTTTACAATTGCGCCCGGAAAAACAGAAGCCAGACTGAGATTGATTTAAATAAAGAATATAAACTGGCTAAAGCCAGAGTTGAAACTCTTTTTGAAGGTGATAATAAAGCGCTTAGTCAATATATGAGTACATTAACTGACGCTCAACGAGCGTGGCTACAGTACCGGGATAATGACTGTAAACTGGCTTCTTATGTTGCAGATAAAGGAAGTGATTTAAGTAACGCTAATTTTAATATGTGCACTTCTGAGCTTAACGAGCAAAGAGTCATAAAGCTTAAGTTGATTCCCTATCATTGATCGTTAAGAGTGCTGAGATAATTATGAAAAGAATAAGTAAACTGATTTTGATCGGTGTGTCCCTTTCCGTAAGTGCTTCAGCGATCGCTGATGAGACCTGTGCAAAACAGCCTTCAGACGGCACGCTGTTTCAGTGTACTGTTCAGCAGAAGACGCTGGCGGAAGATGACCTGAACAAAGCGTATCATACGGCTAAAAGGCGGATTGTACAGATGTACGGCACACAGAAAAAACTGGCTGATGACTATGTCGCAACGCTGGTAGATACCCAGCGCAACTGGCTGAAGTATCGTGATGGACAGTGCAGGCTGGAGGCCTTTGCGGCTGAAGAAGGCAGCAATGCGAGTGCGGTGGCGACTAATCTCTGTGTTATCCGCATCGATAAAGAGCGTTTTGCTCTTCTGAAACAACTGCCTTACTGATGATTTTCCTTGCTCAGGCTTTACAAGTCGGGCACGACATTCTCTTTAACTATCGCGCATGGCGTTACGCTTTAATCCCGTTTTTTTCAATGCCTGTAAATGATTCTGAATAAATGCTATTTAAGCAAGAGAGTCTCTGGTGCTCATAATAAGATTATCTTTGAATTTATTTTAATTATTACCCTGTTCGTTAGTTAAAAATTAACCTTTAACGCAATGTTATCGGCTTAACTAAATATGATGGCTTTTCTGTTTATAAGTCTTAATTAACCGCCAGCTATTTAAGAAAACCAATTCTAAAATCTCCCGCTCCCTATACCCCGCGCCTTTCCCTGAGAGGTGCGCGGTATAGATGCCGAACCGCTAACCGCAGGAATCCGTTATGCGCTTTACGATAATAACGACTAAACCGGGCCAACAGCCGCCTCAGACTCATTGTGATTTCTTCCCGCCCGGCGGCACCATTGGTCGCGGCGTGGATAACAATCTGGTGCTGCCAGATGATGACCGGACGCTCTCCCGCCTGCAGGCGATTGTGCACATCACCGCGAACGGCGAATGTCGCCTGACCAACCGTGGCAATGTGACACGTGTGCTGCTGAACGATATTCCACTGGAGCGTGGTCGGCAGGTTGAACTGCAGGATGGAGACATTCTCGGCATTGATGATTATCAGCTGCTGGTCAGCGACCTCAACGGTGATCATCAGCCGCAGATGGAAAGGGCCGCTCCTCGTCCTGAACCCGTGCAGCCCGCTGCACCTGTTCGCGAACCTGCAGCCGAAAAAGACAGCACCACCGCTGCCATTCCCAGCGAAATCTGGGACAGCCTGGCGAAAGAGTTTTCGATTTCAGACGATCTCTCTAAACGCAAAGCGGTGCCCGAGATACCGGATGCCCATCCGCTGACCACGCCTGCTGCGGCTGACCGGAATCCGGAAGATCCGCTGGCGCAACTGATCAACGATGCGCCGCTGGATTATGGTCAGCAGCCTAAAAGCAGCAGCCTGTTTGATGACGGCGATGCGCTCTTCGCACAGCAGAGCATTTTTGACGATCGGACGCCGAGCACGCTGTCGGCTCAGCAGCATAACGCGCCAAAGCAGGCTGAAGCGCCCGCCGCTGAACTGGATCCGCTTAGTCTGTTTGACGGCGAGAGCCAGACTGATGTGCGCAACCATGACGATCCATTAGGACTGATGATGGGCAATGCGGTGCCGCTGGCACAGCCTGAGCTGCCGACAGCGAAACCGTCCACGTCGCCGGTATCGCCTCAGCAAGAGGCAAAACCTGAGCCGGTTACTGCACGCGCACCTGAGCAGGTCTCCGTCAGCCTGAACGAAATGGAAAACTCACCGCTGTTCAGCGGTATCGACTTACCGGTTGATGACCAGCCTCAGAGCCAGGTGCACAGCGAAGCCCCACGCCAGGCGGATGACGCGGAGTCCAGCCAGCCAGACGCGGTGAATCCGCAGAACGACTACGGTGGGATCACGCTGCCCACGCCGCAGGCAGTACAGCGCACGCCATCGCCAACGCCAAAAGGGCGACTGCGCATCGATCCGGTTGCTTCCGGTCATCATCATGCCGCTGCAGTTCCTCCCTCAACACCGAGCCAGAGCAGCGGCGACGCCCTCAAGGGCGAACTGCTGGATGCGCTGCTGGAAGGCATGGGCCTGCGTGACCTGCAGCCGACGCCACAGTTTGATCGCGAACAGATGCTGCAGTTTGGTCAGATGCTCAGCATGTTCTCACAGGGCACGGTGGCACTGCTGTCGTCGCGTTCGATCCTCAAGCGCGGCGTCAAAGCCGACATGACGGTGATCCTTGATGATGCCAACAACCCTTTCAAGCTGCTGCCGTCGGGTAAAACCGTATTAATGCAGATGTTCGGCAGCCGGATGCCGGGCTTTATGCCGCCGCGTCAGGCGGTGCGTGATGCGCTGATCGATCTGCAGGCGCACCAGCTGGGCATGATCGCCGGTATCCGCGCCATTATCGCCTCAATGCTGCAATCCTTTAACCCGGAGCAGCTGGAAGAAGAGGCTCGTCAGGCAGGTTCAGTGTCACGTATTGGTCTGCCGGGCAGCCGCAAAGCAGCACTGTGGGAGCATTTTGTTGAGCGCTACGGCGAGACAGCGGGCGAGATCGAAGACGACTTTCATACCCTGTTTGGCGAAGCGTTTCTGCACGCCTATGACCTGGAAGTCAATCAGTACAAAGACTCACAAACCCACACGGATGACGCATGAATATCACTATTGCCTCGACGTCCAATCAGGGCGATCGCGCCAGTAATCAGGATCAGATCGGTGATGTCATCGGTACGCGTTCAGCCTGCTTTGTCGTCTGCGACGGTGTAGCCGGGTTTCCCGGCGGTGACAGGGCGGCTGCCATCGCCCGCAGCAGCCTGCTACAGGCCTTTGATGGCGATGCGCACCTCAATGCGCAGTCGATTCGCAACTACGTTAATCACGCGAACCACGCCATCCGGCAGCAGCAGAAAGCCAGCAGCGAACACAGCCGGATGGGGACCACGCTGGTCAGCCTGTTCATTGACCGCGACTACCATCTTGCCTGCTGGGCCCATGCAGGCGATAGCCGCCTCTATCTGTTTCGTCGCGGCTATCTCTATCTTGTCACCACCGACCACAGCCTGGTGCAGCAGATGAAAGATGCCGGACATCGCACCGAAGGCATCAACAGCAACCTGCTCTATTTTGCGCTGGGGATGGGTGATGAGCAGCGTGACGCCAGTTACAGCGACGTGGTCGAAATCGAAGATGGCGATGCCTTTTTACTATGCACCGATGGTTTCTGGCATGGCGTTTCGCTGGAGCAGATGCAGCAGTCACTGCACATGGTGAACACACCGGAAGAGTGGCTGACGCTGATGCAGCAAATCATCAAAAACGATCAGTCGGATCAGGGGCAGCAGGATAATTTCAGCGCGCTGGCCGTCTGGATTGGATCGCCCCAGGACACCACCTTGCTGCACTCGCTCTCTGAAGCGGCGCAGTTCTTCCCTCTGCGAGATTGAGAACGCCAACATGAAATATGGATTACTGGGTCTGGCTGCGCTGGTGCTCAGCACGCAGGCTTATGCTGAAAACTATCGCATCGTACAGTCCCCGGCACAGAAACTGGATGTCTGGATTGATGACGTCAAAAACAATCAGCTGTCGAGCTGGTGTAACAGCACCATTAACCTGCGCATCGTGACGATGGGTGAGAAAAACCCGACTGTTTTAAAAGAGTTCTTGCCACGGGTAGCCGGACTGATGGCCACGCAGTGTAAACCGCTGCAGCAACTGCACTGGCAGCTGACCGATCCAGAGGGCAGTGAGATCGCCACCGGCAGTGCCGCTCGTGCGCAGCAGTGGAAAACCGTGGTGACGCCAGCGGCACCGCAGCAGCAACAGCAACAGCCAACCACGGCGGCCGTGCCTGTTGACGCTCTGCGCAATGCCGCCCAGGCGGATACCTCGCCGTGGCTGCAATTCAGTCTGCTGGATGGCTGCCATTTCCGCACCTGGTGGCAGCATCCGGCGCAGGGTAGCGCGCTGTTTGTTCCCGCAAAACAGGGGCTGGTCTGCGGTTCTGACGGCTGGCTCAGCGGGCAAAGCCGCCTGACTCAGCAAGGTAACGGTGCATCTGCGGCAATCGGCGTGACCTTCCTGCAGGGTTTCCCGGTGACGGGCCTGAGCAATCAGTCATCCACGGCCGAACTCCACATCACCACGGTCAATAGCGAGCGTATGGTGCTGAGCAACGAAAAATCCCCTGACAGCTGGCTGGTTCTGCCGTTCAGTAACCGTTTTAACGGCTGGCAGGCGGTGCGTCAGGTGGTGGTGCAGATGCCCGCCAGCGAAGCGGCTGATGAGAGTGCGGTTCAGGCGCGTCTGCAGGAAGTTCGCAAAGTCTGGTCACCGTGGGTCAGTGGGGATGGCACGCTCAGCGTGCAGCTGGTGGAAAAACTGCATCCTGAACTGAAAGATCCCGCCGCTGCGGTCTATCGCACCCTTAACTGACGCAAAAGGAGTTTGCATGGAATCCTTACAACACCTTCTGGCTAACGCCACGCTCGGCGAAACACTGGCTGACGTCACCCGCCAGATTCAGGCGAATCCGGCAAATGCCGATCTGCGGGCTGCCTTTGTGCAATTGCTTTGCCTGTCAGGTAACTGGTCGCGCGCGCAGACGCAGTTGCAATCCTGGCTGGCGTTAAGTCCGCAGGCGCAACCAACCGTCAATCTGTTGCAGCAGGCGATCGCCGGTGAACTGCAGCGTGACGCGGTACTGCGCGGTGAGGCCGATCCGGTACTGCCGGGCAGCGCCTGGCACTGGTGCGACACACTGCTGGCCGCCTTACAGGCCGACACCGCGGGTGATGTCGCGCGCGGCACTGCACTGCGGGCTGAGGCACTCGACCTCGCCGACGCCAATCCCGGCACCGCCACCCAACAGGATCAGCCAACCGCATTCAGCTGGCTGATGGATGGCGACAGCCGTTTCGGTCCGGTGTGTGAAGTGATCAATCAGGGGCGTTACTACTGGATCCCGTTTGCCGCCATTCGTGAGATGCAGTTCCAGGCGCCTGCCAGCGTCACCGATCTGGTGTGGCGTCACACACGCGTGCAGCTGGTGGATGGCAGCGAGCAGGTGTGTCAGATTCCGGCGCGCTATCCGCTGCTGGCGGGTGCAGACGAGCGTTTTCTGCGTGCCAGCGTCACCGAATGGAAGCCACTTGGCGATGATACGGATCAGTTCATTGGCCAGGGACAAAAAATGTGGCTCAGCGACAGCGCGGAATTCTCGCTGCTGAGCCTGCAGCAGGTCACGTTCGACAATACAGAGTCTGCCGATGAGTCATGATTCAGGCGCGCACAATGATGGCTATGCCCAGCTGCACGGCGGCTTTCGCGCGCGCAAAAAGCGCGATGCGTTGACCGCCCGCGACAAGCTGCAATCCTCATTGCTGGATCGCCTGACCGACAACGCGCCGGACAAGCAGCAGGAGGCGGAGAACAGCATGCTGATCAGCCACAGCACGCTGCGTCGCCACGTCCTGCGCGATCTGCAGTGGCTGTTCAACACCATTAATAACGAAGCGCAGCAGGATCTCAGTGGTTTCGATCAGGTGCAGCGCTCGGTCTGGAATTTCGGCGTTGCGCCGCTGGCCGGGCAGAACGTCTCCGATATTGAATGGCAGGATATGCAGCGCAAAATGACCAACGCCATTCTGCACTTCGAGCCGCGTATTCTGCCGCAGGGGCTGCAGGTGCGCTGCGTCAGCGATCTCGGCTCGCTCAGCCTGCACAACGTGCTGTCGATTGAGATCAAAGGGCGGCTCTGGTGTGTGCCTTATCCACTGGCGTTTCTGTTCCGCACTCAGGTTGATCTGGAGAGCGGCCATTTCGAACTTCAGGATGCAGGATAACCATGGACAGCAATCTGCTCGACTACTACAACCGTGAACTGGCCTACCTGCGCGAGATGGGGGCAGAGTTTGCGACGCGCTACCCGAAAGTGGCGGGACGTCTTGGCATGCATGGCATTGACGTGGCGGACCCCTATGTGGAACGGCTGATGGAAGGGTTTGCCTTCCTGACGTCGCGCGTGCAGCTGAAGATGGATGCGGAGTTTCCGCGCTTCTCACAGCGTCTGCTGGAGATGATTGCGCCATCTTATCTCTCGCCAACGCCCTCCATGGCGATTGCGCAGCTGACGCCGGACAGCCGCAAAGGTGATATCACTCAGGGTTTCCGGGTGCCGCGTGGCACCATGATGGAGAGCCAGAACCTGAAAAAAACCGGGGTGACCTGCAGCTACTCCACCGCACACGATGTGGTGCTGCATCCGCTGCGCATCACTGAAGCCAGCCTCGGCGGCGTGCCAGGTGATCTGCCTTCTGGCGAGCTGAAACTCACGGGCCTGGGCGCGGCAAGTGCGCTGCGCATCCGTATCACCTGTGAAGGGATCTCCTCGCTGAGTCAGCTCAACGTCGAGGACCTGATGCTGTTCCTCAGCGGCCCGGATATTCAGGCGCTGAAGCTGCTTGAGCTGCTGATGCAGCATCGGGTAGGTATCGTGCTGCAGTCGGTAGAGAAACGGCCACAGCGTCAGGTGCTGACAGATGACGCCCTGCAGCAGGAGGGTTTTGCGCCAGAGCAGGCGCTGCTGCCCGACGACCTGCGCAACTTCGACGGCTATCGTCTGTTGCAGGAATATTTCGCTTTTCCGGCACGCTTTCAGTTTATCAGCCTGAGTCAGCTCGGCCCGTTTTTGCGCCGCTGCGACAACGCCACGGCGTTCGACATCATCATCCTGCTCGACAAAGCGGACAGCGCGCTGGAAAGCGTGGTCGATCACAGCCATCTGGCGCTGCACTGCACGCCGGTCATTAACCTCTTCCCGAAAACCGCCGAGCGTCTGAAGGTCAGCGACAGTCAGCATGAATATCATCTGGTAGTGGATAACATCCGGCCGTTGGATTATGAGGTACATTCGGTGCAGCGGCTGTTTGCCACCGTAGAGGGCAAGCGGGAAGAGCAGGTATTCCGCCCGTTCTGGAGCACCTTCAGCGGCGATCAGGGTGACTATGGCGCCTACTTCTCGCTGCGCCGCGAACAGCGCACCCTGTCAGAGCAGGCACAACGTTATGGCACGCGCACCGGCTACATCGGTTCAGAAGTGTTTCTGTCGCTGGTGGATGAGCATCATGCGCCGTGGCGCGACGACGTGCGCTATCTCTCTGCCGAGGTGATGTGTACCAGCCGCGATCTGCCGCTGATGCTGCAGCAGGATCAGGGCAATTTCGTGATGCCGGATTCCATTCCGGTGTCGGAGCTGAAGCTGTGCAAAGGACCGACGCCACCACGTCCGGCGCTGGCAGAAGGCCTTTCAGCATGGCGGCTGATCAGCCATCTGCAGATGAACTATCTCAGTCTGATGGACAGCAGCGACGGGGAAGGTGCGGCGGCGCTGCGCCAGTTGCTGAGCCTCTACGCTAATCTCGCCGAAGCGCCGGTTGCCCGCCAGATTGACGGCATTCGTCACTGTACGCTCAGCGCGGTAAACCGCCGTGTGCCTGAGCCAGGGCCGGTGGTGTTTGCGCGCGGTGTCAGCATCACGCTGGAAGTGGATGAGCAGGCGTTTTCGGGTGCCAGCCCATGGCTGTTTGGCAGCGTACTGGAGCGGGTTTGTGGCCGGCTGGTGGCACTTAACAGCTTCACAGAGTTCACCCTGAACAGCCAGCAGCGCGGGGAAGTGGGCTACTGGCCGCCGCGCATGGGCCGGAAAGCGCTGATATGAGTGGCGAAAAAGTCATTACGCTGCCGCGTCTGATCCGACTGCCGGATGATTTCTGGCAGAAAGTCATGGCCGCGCCGTGGCGCTACGATCTGTTTCAGCTGCTGCGAAGGCTGGACGCGCAGGGCGGTCAGCGCTATCCGCTGGGCCGTGCGCCGCTGCCGAAGTTCGAATCGGTACGCATCGGTCAGACGCCGTCACTGGCGTTTGCACCGGCCACCGTCGCCAGTGCCACCCCGCGTGAGGGTTCGGAGCGTCATGAGCTGTCGATCTACAGCTTTGGCCTGTTTGGCCCCAACGGCCCGCTGCCAACCCATCTGACCGAATATGTGCATGAACGCATCGTGCATCATCAGGATCACAGCCTGTCGGCGTTTGCTGACCTGTTTCACCACCGCGCCACGCTGCTGTTCTATCGTGCCTGGGCGGATGCGCAGCCGACCGTGTCGCTGGATCGTCCCGACGACAGTCGCTTTTTGAACTATCTCGCCTGTCTGGCGGGCATCGGCTTGCCGGCCCAGCAGCAGGCCAGCTCGCTGAGTCTCCATGCCCGACTGATGCTGGTGGGCCATCTCAGCCGTCACGGTCATGATGCGGAAGGGCTGGTGCGCATTCTGCGCCACTACTTTGGCGTACCGGTCCGGCTCACGCAGAACCTGCCGCACTGGCTGACGCTGGACAGCCGCGATCAGGCCCGACTGGGCGCGGGACGTCACATGCCCCGGCTGGGCGCCTCCGCGTTTCTCGGTGTGGCGGTACGTGATGTGCAGCACCGTTTTCGCCTGCACCTGGGCCCGCTCAACGCCGCGCAGTATGCCCATTTTCTGCCGGATGCGCCCGGCGCGCAGGAAGTGCGCGACTGGGTGCGTCACTACCTTGGCATCGAAATGCAATGGGATCTCAGTCTGATCCTGGCCGCTGACGAGGTGCAGGGTGTGGCGCTGGGCGGCACTGCCCGACTCGGCTACACCAGCTGGCTGGGGCAGATGCCGCAGCCGCACGATCGTGAAGATTTCATGTTTGAGGTTGAGGCTGCTTCACGCTAGCCCAGCCGCTTTCCCTGTTACACAGCCTGCGTCTTTCATTGAAGAGAGCCCCCTATGTCAGAAATCAGCCGTGCCGTGCTATTCGGCAAACTGGATACGCTGTTATTTACCTCGCTGGAAAGCGCCACCGCCTTTTGCAAACTGCGCGGCAATCCCTATGTCGAACTGGTGCACTGGCTGCATCAACTGATGCAGCAGCAGGATGGCGACTTACAGCAGGTCATCACACATTTTTCACTGGATGAAAAGGCCCTGACTCAGGACATCGTTGCCGCGCTGGATCGCCTGCCTCGCGGTGCCAGTGCGGTCTCCGACCTCTCTGAGCATATCGACAGCGCCGTTGAGCGGGCGTGGGTTTATGCCTCGCTGAAATATGGCGCGACCCGCATTCGCGGCGGTCATCTGCTGATTGGTATGCTGAAAACCTTCAACCTGGCCAGCGTACTGAAAGGCATCTCCGGCCAGTTCAGCCGGGTTAATGCCGATGCGCTGCTGGCGGATTTCGACACGCTGCTCAGCAACAGCAAAGAAGCGCAGCAGGCGATGAGCGCGCCGGCAGATGCTGCTGGTACAGCGCCTGCGGCCAGTGGCAGTTCGCTGGAGCAGTATGGACAGGATCTGACCGCGCGCGCCCGTGAAGGCCGCATCGATCCGGTAACCGGGCGTGACGATGAGATCCGCCAGATGGTCGATATCCTGATGCGTCGTCGTCAGAACAACCCGTTGCTGACCGGTGAAGCGGGCGTCGGCAAAACCGCGGTGGTCGAAGGCCTCGCGCTGCGTATTGCTGCGGGAGATGTGCCTGCGCCGCTGCGCGATGTGCAGCTCTGGCTGCTGGATATTGGCCTGCTGCAGGCGGGTGCCGGGATGAAAGGGGAGTTCGAAGCGCGACTGCAGGCGCTAATCAATGAGGTGCAGTCCAGCCCGACGCCGATCGTGCTGTTTGTCGATGAGATCCACACTCTGGTTGGCGCGGGTGGTCAGCAGGGCACCGGCGATGCCGCCAACCTGCTGAAACCGGCGCTGGCGCGCGGCCAGCTTCGCACTATCGGCGCGACCACCTGGGCCGAATACAAAAAGTACATCGAGAAAGATCCGGCGCTGACCCGCCGCTTCCAGACCGTGCAGGTGCATGAGCCGGATGAAGCCAAAGCGATTCTGATGCTGCGCAGCACCGTCAGCGCGCTGGAGAAACACCATCGGGTGCTGTTGCTGGATGATGCAGTCACTGCGGCAGTGAAACTATCCCATCGCTACATTCCGGCGCGTCAGCTGCCCGATAAAGCGGTGGCGCTGCTGGATACTGCCTGCGCGCGCGTGGCGGTCAGTCAGGGCGCACAGCCTGCGGCGCTGGAAGATTGTCTGCATCGTCTGGCCGCGCTGGAGATTGAAGCGGAGATCATTGAACGTGAAATCCGCGTCGGCCTTGGCGATGTGACCCGCCAGCAGGCGATTGCCGCAGAGCGCACGGCCCTGGAAACTGAACGTGATGCACTGCAACAGCGCTGGCTGCAGGAGCGCGAACTGGTTGAAACGCTGATTGCGCTGCGCGCCCGCTGTGTAACCGAAGAGGATCCGGCGCTGCGTGAACAGCGCGATGCAACGCAGCAGCAACTCACGGCGCTGCAGGGCGACTCGCCGCTGCTGTTTGCCGCTGTCGATGCAGGCGTGGTGGCTGCCGTGGTCTCGGACTGGACCGGTATTCCACTGGGCCGGATGGTGAAGAATGAGATCGACGCCGTCCTGAATCTGGCTGACACCCTGAACCAGCGCGTCATCGGCCAGCGTCACGGTCTGGAGCTGATCGCCAAACGGGTTCGCACTACGCGCGCCCGCCTGGATAACCCCAACAAGCCCGCAGGCGTCTTTATGCTGTGCGGCCCGTCCGGTGTCGGTAAAACCGAGACCGCGCTGGCGCTGGCCGAGTCGCTGTATGGCGGCGAGCAGAACATTATCACCATCAACATGAGTGAGTTTCAGGAGGCGCACACCGTTTCGACGCTGAAAGGTGCTCCGCCGGGCTACGTCGGCTACGGCGAAGGCGGCGTGCTGACCGAAGCCGTTCGCCGTCGTCCCTACAGCGTGGTGCTGCTGGATGAGATTGAGAAAGCCCATCCGGATGTGCATGAGCTGTTCTTCCAGGTGTTTGATAAGGGCTGGATGGAGGATGGCGAAGGTCGCCACATTGATTTCCGTAACACCATCATCATTCTGACCTCGAATGTCGGCACGAAGTTGATCAGCGCGATGTGTGCTGATCCTGAACTGATGCCCGATCCCGATGCCCTGAGCACCGCGCTGCGTAAGCCGCTGCTGGAGGTGTTCCCGCCTGCGCTGCTGGGCCGTCTGCTGGTGGTGCCGTATTACCCGCTCAGCGATGAAATGCTGGCGGAGATTGTGCGGCTGCAGCTGGCGCGCATTGTGCGTCGTCTGGCGGACAACCATAGCATTGAGGCGCAGATTGACGAGTCGGTGGTGAGCCAGATCGTCCAGCGCTGCACCGAGGTAGAGTCGGGCGGTCGCATGGTGGATGCCATCCTCACTAACACGCTGTTGCCGCAGATGAGCCAGATATTGCTGAGTGCGCACGCCCGCGATGAACGCTATCGCCGCGTCGAAGTGCGTTGTGAGCAGGGCGAATTTGTCTGCCAGTTCGCTGTTTAAAGCTTAGTTATCAGAGAGTTTTCGAATATGTCGGAACATGATCAACCCCTGAATGTCCCCAACGCGCTGCCGCTGGGTTACCGCTTTAATGAGTTTGAAATCAAAGAGGTTATCGGCGGTGGTGGCTTTGGTATCGTCTATCGCGCCTGGGATCACCAGCTGGAACGTGATATCGCCATCAAAGAGTTTATGCCCGCGTCACTGGCGGTGCGCAGCGATGACCTTAATCTGGTGCTGCGCAGCGAACGTTTCAGCAAAACTTTTCACGCCGGACTGAACAGCTTTATTCAGGAGGCGCGTCTGCTGGCGCGCTTTAACCATCCGAACCTGCTGCACGTGCTGCGTTTCTGGGTGCAGAACGACACTGCCTACATGGGCACGGTGTTCTACAGCGGCACCACGCTCTCAAACTTCCGCGAACGCAATCCGCAGTCGGTAGATGAAACCTGGATCCGTCGCATGCTGCCGCCGCTGCTGGGCGCGATTAAAACCATCCATGAAGCGGGTTACCTGCATCGTGATATCTCGCTGGATAACATCCAGATTCAGAGCAGCGGCGAGCCGATCCTGCTGGACTTCGGGTCGGCGCGCAAAACCATCGGCAACCTGTCGGATGAGAGCGAGACCATGCTGCGTCCCGGCTATGCGCCGATTGAGCAATACAGCGACAACGACGAGAGCGAGCAGGGCGCGTGGACCGATATCTACGCGCTGGGCGCGGTGCTGCATACGCTGATTACCGGTGCACCGCCACCGGTCAGCGTGGTGCGGAGCATCGAAGATAATTATCAGCCGCTGGTGCAGCGGCGTCTGGCGGGGTTCTCCACAGCGCTGCTCAGTGCCGTGGATCGTGCTCTGGCGCTGAAGCCGGAAGATCGCCCGCAGAGCATTGATGATTTTGCTGTGCTGATGGCGCTGCCGGAACGTGAACCGGAACCGCTGCTCAGCGCAAAAATGAGCGGGCCAGGTACGATGCTGGTGCCGATCACAGAAGAAGAGGAGGAGGTCAAACCCGCCTCGCCGCTGAAAACGCTGCTGGGACACCGGTTTGCTCTGCCAGGCCTGGTGGCTGCGGGTGTGCTGGTCGGCCTGTGCGCCGGTCTGCTGATGTCACGCGGTAATGAGTCATCGCCGGCTGAGGTCGCGCAAAACAGCGCGCCTGCCGTCACCGTCGCGCCGGTTAACCAGCCGGTGGCTGCGCCACCGACGCAGGCTGAGACCCCGGCAGAGAAGGTTGTCAGCGCGCCGGCGCAGACCTCTGAACCTGTACAGACCGCCGCACGTGAACCCGATCCTCAACCGGCACCGCCACCCGCCCCGGTCGCCCAGGTTTATATCCGTCTGCAGCAGGGCGAACGCGTTCAGGTGAACGGTCAACCGCAGGCGCTGGTCCCGGCGGTGAATGGCTTCGCGACGCTGCAGCTGGCCCCAGGTAATTACACCTTTGCCATTAGCGGCCAGAGTGGCACTCGCCAGCAGACGCTGAACATCAGCGAAGAAGGCGTCTGGTTGCTCGATCCACACAGTTAATAGTCAGGGATTACTTATGTTCTCACGCATTACTGCACAGCTGCCGGCGGACGGCCTGCTGTTCCACACGCTCACGGGCACCGAGACGCTGTCCCGTCCCTTTGTGCTCACCGCCGAACTGCTGGCCACCGACGCGCGCATCGACCGTCACGCCCTGCTGGGCAAGCCGGTGACGTTTACGCTGCCGACCGACGGCCTGATGAACGCGCTGAGCCCGCGCTACCTCAACGGCAAAATCACCCGGGTGGCGGTGCGCAGCCAGGAGCTGAGCGGCACCCGCTACGCGGTCTACCAGCTGACGGTGGAGCCGGACCTGTGGCCGATGCGGCGCGACCGCAACCTGCGCATCTTCCAGAGCCAGACGGTGCCGCAGATTGTGCAGACGCTGCTGAAGGAGTACGCGGTTAACGTAGAGACGCGCCTGGCGGGCAACTACCGGGTGTGGGAGTACTGCGTGCAGTATCAGGAGAGCAGCCTGGACTTCATCAGCCGCCTGATGGAGCTGGAGGGGATTTACTACTTCTTCCGCCACGAGGCGGACAAACATACGCTGGTGCTGTGCGACGCGCCGGACCAGCATCAGGCGTTTCCGGGCTATGAGACCATCGCCTATCACGTCACCCCGTCGGGCGGCGTGGTGACGGAAGAGGGCATCAGCCAGTGGTCGCTGGCGGAGAGCGTGACGCCGGGCATCTACAGCACCGACGACTACGACTTCCGCAAGCCGAACGCGTGGATGCTGCAGGCGCGGCAGAACCCGGCGTCGCCGGTGCCGGGGTCGGTGGACGTCTACGACTGGCCGGGCCACTTTGTCGACCACAGCCACGGCGAGTCCTACGCGCGCATCCGTCAGGAGGTGTGGCAGGCCGAGCACCACAGCGTCAGCGGGTCGGGCACCGCCACCGGCATCGCGC
>Ga0213822_1000733_pt1 | contig 22755 bp, 21 predicted proteins | sample MC6MC0908MG_FD_179872 | JGI IMG/M metagenome (GOLD analysis project Ga0213822, IMG submission 179872) | Enriched soil aggregate microbial communities from Iowa State University, Ames, United States - MC6-MC0908-MG | ecosystem: Environmental > Terrestrial > Soil > Unclassified | place: USA: Iowa...
TTCAGAAATGGTTTATAATACTGCAAATCCTATTGTAAACTATATTTTAAGCACCAAATCTTATACGGAAGCTGTATATATAGGAAAATCACTTGGAACATTGGCTATCATAGATTTTTATATGCAACAGTCTTCACTTGTTCCTTCTCGTTATGTACTTTTAACTCCCTTATTGTCTCTTGAACATATCATGCAAAACTTATTAGAAAAGCAGACGTTTTTAGCAATTGGTACCGCTGATCCTCATTACTCTAAAGAACGTTTAGAACAACTTTCTTCCCATGAGCTTGCTATTGTAGAAAATGCTGACCATTCTCTTGAAATAGCTACTAATACAGTAGAATCAATCATCATTTGCCAGTCACTATTAACAGCGCTTAAAGCATATCTTCAATAAGATTATCAGAACCTTTTCGTGAAATATCGATGTGTTCTCAAGATTTATCGGAACAATTTCATAGTTTATCGGAATGTTTCTCACATTTATCGGAACACTTTTTTATAAGCAAAAAAAAATACGGCTTGAGCCCATTAAAATAAGACTCAAGCCACTTTTGTGTTTCTTTGATGAACAATCTATATTCCTGCTATATCACCAGCAAATCAATAAATTATAAAAAATCAATTAACCAGCGATGTTTGAATTAAAAAGTAACATTTGCTTTCTTCATTTTTAACATTGGTACCAATATAAGTGCCGATAACAGGGTAGATACAATCATTGTTATAAAAAATCCATTCCACCCAGTACTCTCAATTATTTTAGAAAGTGGATACCCTGCAAAAGCCGCACCTATGTAACCAAATAAACCTACAAACCCATTGGCCGTTCCAGCAGAATCTTTATGAGCCACTTCAGCTGCAGCTATACCAATGAGCATTTGCGGACCGAAAACAAAGAATCCAATGACAAAAAAGCAAGCAGCAACTAACCCATATCCAAGATCCGGGAAAATCCATAATAAAGCCGCAGCAACCCCAATACCAATCATAAAGATAATATTCATTGGTGTTCGATTCCCCTTGAAAAGAACATCAGAGCCCCATCCTGCAACCATAGTTCCGAAAAAACCACCTATCTCAAATAAAGAAAGAGCAGAGTTAGCTTTGACCAAGTCATAATTATATTCACGCACTAAATAAAGGTTTGTCCAGTCATTGAGCCCGATCCGGACGATATAAATCAGGATGTTAGAGATTGCCAATAACCATATAAGCCTGTTAGTAAAAATATAATGAATAAGAATTTGCGACATCGGCATTTTTTTACTATTATTTACTTGCTCTAATTCTAGCGGGTCATTACGCCATTCCCCGACTGTAGGTAAACCCATAGAAACTGGACGATCACGTAAACGCCAAATAACAATCAATCCAGCGATAATGCCAATTGTTCCTGGCACGATCATGCCATAACGCCAACTAAAATGGACCGCCAAGCCACCTGCAAGCAAAGGAATTAATGCTCCGCCTACATTATGTGAGGTATTAGCAATCGCATACCAAAATCCTCGCTCTTTCCGAGAATACCAAACAGTTAATGATTTAATAGCTGGTGGCCACCCCCAACCTTGAAAAAAAGCATTCAAAATCCACAGGCAAATAAATAAAATCAGCGAAGAGCTAAATCCAAAGAGAATATTGCTGATTCCTGTAAGAATTAAACCTATCCCCATGAAATACCTTGGGTTGGATTTATCACTCATCATTCCAGAAATAAACTTTGAAGCACCATAAACCATGGCGAAACAAGTAGTTAATATTCCGACATCCGTGACCTTCATACCGAGATCTTCTAACATAACAGGCATTACATAGTTAAAACTTTTTCTAGTAAAATAGAAAATTGCATAACCGACATAAAGGGCGATCATGATATGGATTCGCCAATAGCGATAGAGTTGATTAATTTCTTCGTTTGTTTTCGTAACTGGTTGTTCAGGTTGTGATTTGAACCACTTAAACATAGTACCTCCCCCTTTTACATAGGCTCTTTAAAAACTCGATAAGACTTTTCAAAAAGAAAACAAGGCATATTTCAATTTTGTAAATAGTTCATTTATAATCCCTGCTTAAAGGTTATAACATAAGCCAAAAACAACAATTTCACGACTATACTTGTTTTAATAGAGATTACTACTAGTTAACTGAGTATTTCCTAAATCTTCCTCATTATAATGTCGGCGCTTTCAAAAAAGTGAACAGAGTACAAGGGCAAACCGCCCTTGTTTTTCAATTCTTTCAGTTATAGATATTGCGACAGTATTGCCAATGTCTGTGCATGCAAATCGGCATCACCCGCAGCGACAACAGTTGTCCCGGAATGAATAGTTAAGGGATCTCCAGCCCAGTCTGTAATTACACCTCCAGCTCCTTCAATTATTGGTACCAATGCACAATAGTCTACCTCGCGCATCCCACCACTATCTATACTTACATCGAGCTTTCCGGAAGCTAGACATGCATAGGCATAACAGGCTGAGCCATAAACGCGCCATTTAGTTGTCTCAATCATTTTTTCATATCCCAGGCGATGTTCAGGCAATACTGGTTCAGTATTACTAGAAGACATCAAAGCTTCCGATAATTTTTTACGCGCTCGAGTAGAAACTTTTCGGCCATTCAATGTTGTCTGTTGCCCTTTAATGCCAAGCCATCGTTCCTTAACAGCTGGAATATCAATCACACCTAAGACAGGTACACCATGGTGGCAAAGAGCAATCAGTGTACCATAAACAGGTATTCCTGCAATGAACTGTTTAGTGCCATCAATCGGATCAATTACCCAAACAAATTCTTGATCCTTAGAATCTGTACCATACTCTTCACCTAAAATTCCATGGGTAGGACACATTTCTTGAATTACCTCGCGTATTTGCTGCTCTACCTTCCGATCTATTTCAGTTACCGGGCTAGCATCCTCCTTAGTTTCAAAATCAAAATGTCCATAAAGATAATTTTCACGGTGTAAATTAAGCGTTTTTCTTGAGATGTCTGCTGCTTTTTGTGCTACGTCTATAAACTCTGTGTAATCTTCCATTTTACTGTACCCCCTAATTCTAAAATCCCAAGTTTTTTTACAAAAAAAGGGGGAGTTTACTCTCATGTAACATTGAGAATAAATCCTTTTTCCATTCCATCCTTCACTTGGAAAAGATCCCCCAAGAGCAACAACCTGATAAGCTCCAAATCGAAGTCCCCACTTTTTAGCTGCCTTATTTAACCGTTTTACTTTGTGATGCATAAAGGGACACATTTTTTGAAACCTCTACTAACATGAACTCTTCCTCCTAGATGTTATAATTATCAAAACATCTTTTGATAACAAAAATTTACACCTTAAAGGTTGATACTAGTTCCTGCCTTATTTTTAATCGCCTTTTCGTAAAAATATTTTGCAACTATAATGTCTACAACTGCTAGTCCTACAGATTTAAATAGAGTAATTTCTTCGTTACTTTCTCTTCCGTTTCGTTCTCCATTTACAATTTGCCCAAGCTCACCATATATATCACCTGCCTTAAAAACGCCTTCTTCTATTGGAACAAGCAAATCACCCGTTTCTTCTAGAGCTGCTTCACTTGATTCAACTACTACTTTGTGTGCTACAGAAAGAGCATGAGATGGCAATTCTTGCATCGTAGGTCTGAATGAACCAACCGCATTCACATGAACACCAGGCTTTAACGATTCTGAAAAAACTGGTGTAGAAGAATTGGTTGTGGTCACAATAATGTCAGCTTTAAGTACTGCTTCATTCGGATTTGAAAAGACTTGTACATGCTTATCAAATTTGTTTCTAATGTACTCAGCAAATTCATGTGCTTTTTGTTCTGTTCTATTATAAAGAAGAATTTCTTCAATATTTCGTACAGCTAATATAGCCTCAACTAGACCTTTCGCTTGTTCTCCCGTGCCGATAATGCATAACTTTTTTGAATCTTCACGAGATAAATACTTCGTTGCAACACCTGATAAAGCACCCGTTCTAATCATTGTTAAATAAGAACCTTCTAGAAGAGCAATTGGTTCCCCAGTGTTAAAGTCTGATAGCATTACCACTCCATTTATCGTTTTCTTACCTAATTCTTTATTATTAGGTGCTACTGTTACTATCTTTAATCCGACACTACTAAGTTCTTCTGCTACAGATGGCATAATTAATGCTGTATTTTGGGTGTTATTGAAAGGCAGAGCAGCACGGATAGGTGTAATAGTTCTATTTGCTGAAAATTCCCTCAAGGCAACAGCCACACATTCAATAACTTCATTCATATCTACTAAACTTTTTTGTTCATCCTTACTTATAACTAACATAGTTCTCCACCTTTTTTCTAACTTTATTAAAATGATATTCTTCTTTAGTTTAAAATTTAGATTACTAAATTGGGCGAAATCAGCAGCATAATTACTTCAATAAAAACCCTCTATTAAGGGGATCATCTGGACTAATCACGAATTGATGGAAACCTGTAATAAAGGCATTCCCAGTAACTTTTGGAATAACAGCTTTATAGTCATCAACTTTCGCCAATGAAAGTATTTCACCCACAAATTGTCCATCCGTTATACTTTCATGAATAAAACTTCCACTTTCCTTCAGTACGCCACGTTCGTATAAGGTAGCTACTCTCGCAGCAGTACCCGAACCACACGGGGATCGATCAACCTGTTTATCTGCAAAGATTGTGACATTCCGTAAATCAGCATTGCTGTCTTTCGGATTATCAGAGAAAATTACACCATAGATCCCCGTTATATCTTCAAATGGATGTTTTACTTCAATTTGACCTTCAATGTAATGTTTAATTTTGTCACCCGATACTTGTAAATCCCATAAATCTTTGTTGTTCACTTTCAAGCCAACTTTTTCACTATCAACCACGGCATAAAAAGCACCACCGTATGAAATATCCACATCAAATTCGTAACCATCAATTTTTATCGGAAAATCTTTTCTATAGACAAAAGAAGGTACATTTTCAAAGGAGACAGATTCTACTTTAGTTCCTCTACACTTTGCATACGCTGTTACAGGCCCACACGGACAATCAATGATCAGTTTATCGTTTTCATCTTTTACCTCAATCATGCCTGTTTCAATAGCCATCGTCACTACCGCAATAACGCCATGGCCACACATTGTACTCCAACCCTCATTGTGCATAAACAACACACCTAGATCTGCGCCTTCGCTTGCTGGTGGAGTAATAATGCAACCATACATGCCATCATGACCTCTAGGCTCATACATTAATACTTCTCGAATATGATCTAAATGTTCCATACAATAGGCACGTCTTTCTAGCTGCGTGTCTCCTTTAATTTCTGGTAAACCTCCAGTAATAATACGCAACGGTTCTCCAGATACATGGAGATCAATCGTAGTAAACATTTTTTTGAATTCCATCATTCTTCCCTCCAATTGGTTTGATATTTAATACACTTGTTAATAGCCGACATCTCGACAAACACGATTTTTAATCATAGCTTTAATTATCTGCATATATCCTTTAAAATTTAAACGTGACTTAAATTTTTACCTAAAAAAATTGCATTTATTAAATGCTATTTCATGATTTACTTAGATTTGAACTTGATTATTTCATAAAAAGTTCAACTTCATAAAGTTTATGTAAGCATAAAATTTAAATACCACTTAAATTTTATTAAAAGATAAAATTAGGCATGTAAAGCGTTTACAACTATTATACACTCAATTTCTGAATATTCAATATTTTTTAGAAGACTTCTACTTAAAAAAGTTAAACGCCAACAGATCTCGAAGTTGGAAACAACTCAAACCCAAAGGCTACCATAACTTTACAACAATTTAAGTATTATATATACTTTATTACAATAAGACTATATTTGAGGTTGATAAAATGGATCAAGATATAGGGATTTTAATAAAAAGACTTCGTAAGTCAAAAAAAATGACATTAAAGGAAGTCTCTGAAAAAACAGATTTATCGATAAGCTTTTTATCTCAAGTAGAACGATCTCTTTGTTCTATTACATTACATTCCTTGCGCAAAATATCTGAAGCTCTTGGTGTTAGTCCTAGTTATTTCTTTCCGGATACAATACAAATGGACAAAGATATGATTAGGCGAGGAACTTATAAACAATCCGAACATAAGTCATCTTTTATTTATTCGGACCTTTCTGGAAATGTATCAAATCCTATATTTGTACCGATTTTAGTAACCTTATTACCCGGAGACCAACGAGAGACCCCTTTTTCTCATGCAGGACAGGAGTTTATTTATGTCACCGATGGAATCTTGACGATCATTCTTGATAATACTGAATATGACCTTTATCCTGGGGATAGTATTCATATGAATTCGACCATCCCCCACAACTGGTTTAATAAAACAGATAAACCTACAAATTTTATATTTATTACTTCCAATTCCATCAAAGTTTAAATTAATACCATAAATCCACTAACTGACGCATTGCTTCGTTTATTATGACGAAACTTAATAGATGGCAAGAGTCAATTTTTCACCTATTTTAATTAAACAAGCCAGCAGCCCTTTATATTGAAATGAAAGGCTACTGGCTTTTGTTTTTAAAAATTTTTTTCGGTTTATCGGAATATTACAAAAGTAATACTTTACTAAAAATACAAATTTATGCTACACTAGCGAAAATACATTGAAGAGAAGAGTAAATAAGGCTGTTCTTCCCAGAGAGCTCGAGTTGCTGAAAACGAGTAGGAACGAATTATTGAAACAAGTCTCGGAGTAGCGCATTGGATTTCTACTTGAATGATGGTGCGACGGGAACTCCCGTTACAGAGTAACAGTATAAGCATAAGTGTGTATGCCGTACTGAAAAGGCTATTATGGTGACATAATAGTGAACTAGGGTGGCACCACGTGAATATAAATTCCACAATCTCGTCCCTAAGACAAATCGTCTTGGGGGTGGGATTTTTTTGTTTAGTTACTTGTAAATAAACACTAGGAGGAATTTATATGGGGATGAATAAATTATTAGAAGCGTGGCGTTATCCGGCTATATTATTGTTTAGTATTGGCGTTTCCAGTGTTGGGAGCTGGATATATTTTATAGCTTTAAATCTTATTGTCTTAAACCTTACGGGGTCAGCTATAGCTGTGTCTGGTTTATATATCGTTAGAGCATCATCTACACTTTTTGCCAGTTTTTGGTCAGGTAGTTTGATAGATCGTTTAAATAAAAAATATCTAATGTTTGTTCTCAACATTTTCCAATCTTTACTAATTGTCATACTACCTTTCTTTTCTACTTTAGCTTGGATTTATGTCTTAGTCTTCGTAATCACCATAGCTAGTTCTATGTATCATCCAACTTCCATGACTTACATTACGAAATTGATACCCATAGAACAAAGGAAACGTTTTAACTCGCTTCGTAGCTTACTCGATTCAGGCGCATTCATAACTGGTCCAGCCATTGCCGGAATGCTATTTACGATTGGAACACCTAATACGGCCATATATTTGAATGCCATTGCTTTATTTTTATCAGCCTGTATCACATTAGGTATGCCTAATGTTGAAGCCAATGAACAGCTGGTTAGTAAAGCCGATGAGAAAATCTCCTACAAGGTATTATTCAATGATTGGAAACTTGTTATAAGATTTAGCCTTAAAAACCTCTATATTATGGTGATTTATTTTTTATTTAGTATGATGATTGTCATGATGACAGCGACAGATTCTTTAGAGGCTGCCTTTGCTACTCAAGTACTTTCATTATCCGAAGGTGAATATGGTATTTTAGTAAGCATAGCAGGTGCTGGAGTATTAGTTGGTTCTTTACTGAATACAGCAATCGTAGAAAAAGTGTCGACTGCTTGGCTAATAGGAATGGGTTCGTTAATAACAGCATTAGGCTATTTAACTTTCACATCCTCTTACACATTTCTTATCGCTTCTTTTGGATGCTTTCTTTTGTCCTTCGCAACAGCCTTTGCCAATACAGGTTTCTATACCTTTTATCAAAACAATATTCCTGTCGACAGTATGGGAAGAATAGGAAGTATTTATGGCTTTGTAGAAGCCTTGTTCATTATTATCATAACTGCCTTCTTTGGAATTACAGCAGAAATTACATCTATTCGATATGTTATTGTACCTGCAGCCATCATCATGTTTGTAGTAGCAACGATACTGCTAATTTTAAATATTCAACCTTCAAAGGCCAGATTTTATAGAAATATTTCTGAACTTAATGAGTAGAGGGAATTTTAATACTGTCGCCGCTTCGCTATGCAAACGGAAGCAATAGCGATATAAAAATCGTAGCGCCTCCTATTATAAGGGGTGCTACGTAAAATGTGTGGGTTACGACATAATGGTATTCTACCGTTGTATCGATAGCTCTATTTGTCGCTTCGTCATTTCTTTCCGTCACTCTGACTCTTCCCTCGGTCGCTCTGTCGGGGCTATCCACGACTTTGGTGGTTCTATCCACGACTTTGATGGTTCTATCCACGACTTCGGCCGCTCTATCCACGACTTTGACTATTCTATCCGTCACTTTGACTCTTCTTTCCGTCGCTTTGGCCTTCCTATCCGTCGCCCCGACTCTTCTTTCCGTCGCTTTGGCCTTCCTATCCGTCGCTTTGATTTCTTTCCGTCGCTTTGATTTCTTTCCGTCGCTCCGACTCTTCTTTCCGTCGCTTTGGCCTTCCTATCCGTCGTTCTGACTCTTCTTTCCGTCGCCCCGACTTCTTTCCGTCGCTTCGGCATTTCTTTCCGTCACTCCGACTCTTCCCTCCGTCGCTTTGGCCTTCCTATCCGTCGTTCTGACTCTTCTTTCCGTCGCCCCGACTTCTTTCCGTCGCTTCGGCACTTCTATCCGTCGCCCCGACTTCTTTCCGTCGCTTCGGCATTTCTTTCCGTCACTCCGACTCTTCTTTCCGTCGCTCTGGCTCTTCTTTCCGTCACTCTGGCTCTTCTTTCCGTCGCCCCGACTTCTTTCCGTCGCTCTGGCTATTCTTTCAGTCGCTCTTACTGTTTTTTCTATCGCTTTGACTCTTCCATCCATTTTTATGGCTGAAATGCCGAGCACTCACTTCACCTTAAATCGTATGTATACCCTAATAAAACTAAAAAAGGGCATGAATTCAATATAACAATTGAATCATGCCCTAAAAATATTAGTACGCTAAGCCGAATAGCGCTTTGATATGTGTAAGATAGCGAATGTTAGACGCTTCTTTCATAAGTGTTGCAGGAAGACCTTTCAGTTCTGTGTTGCTAGCACCGATCGTCGCAACAGCGTCTTTACGGCCTAAGCTTGCAAGTGTACCAGAGTTAATTGCAGAGAAAGTCTTCATCTCTTGGTTTTTGTATTGTGCGAATAAGTTGTAGCCAGCGCACTCACCCATTTGCCATGCAACTTGAGCAGTTGGTGCGTATAGCGGGCGTCCGCCATCAGCTGGTAATGCAACAGATGCGTCACCAATTACGAATACATCTTCATGAGATGTTGATTGTAAGAATTCGTTAATTGTTGCTTTACCGCGGTCAGCAGCAAGGCCAGACTCGCCTACGATTTGAAGTGGAGCTACCCCGCCTGTCCAAATAAGCGTATTAGCAACGATTGGTTCGCGATCTTTAAGAGCGATGACATTACCATCAACGCCTGTTACAGGAGTACCTGTAATGAATTCAACGCCACGTTTTGTTAAGCTTTCAGTAGCACGTTGGATAAGTACATCTGGAAGTACTGGTAAGATTTTTGGACCAGCTTCAACAAGTTTAATTTTAAGATCAGCAAAGTTAACACCGTGTTTTGCTGCGATTTTCGGGAAGTTGTCCACGATCTCACCAACAAGCTCTACACCTGTTAAACCGCCACCACCGATAACGATTGTTGCATCTGCTTCGTCTTTTGTTTGCGCATATGCTTTAATACGGTCTTCGATGTGTTTGTTAATTTTGTTTGCTTCGTTCACTGATTTAAGTACCATAGAGTTTTCTTCTAATCCAGGGATACCGAAGAATCCAGTTTGGCTACCTAAAGATACTACTAATGTATCGTAATCTAAAGTATAACCAGTATCTAGGTCAACTTTTTTAGTGTCTACATTGAATTTCGTTACTTTAGCAATTTGTAAATCGATATCTAAACCTTTAAAGATTTTTTTAAGTGGTAAAGCAACAGCACCTTCAGCAATAGTACCACCAGCTAAACGGTGAAGCTCAGTGATGATTTGGTGTGTTGGGAATTGGTTTACTACAGTAATTTTAGCTTCATCAGCTGATAAATACTTACGTGCAGTTAATGCAGTTAAAACGCCAGCGTAACCAGCACCTAAGATGACGATTTCTTTTGACATGATTAATTAATCCTCCGTCCTTACGAATTGAATATATCTCGAGTCGAGTCTTATTTAGATTTACGTTCAGCGCTTACTTGTAAGAAAGCATTAACAAAACGGAAAACACCTTGAACTTGTGGGTCTTTTAACATTTTCATAAGACCGAATAAACCAATTACTTCTTGGCTTTCAGAAGCACGATCTTTCGCTTCAATTGCAGTAGCTGCAAGATTTTTTGCTGAGCCTACTACTGGGCCTGCCATTTCTGTTACAGCACCAACAGTATCATTTTTCAGCACTTCGTCAGTTGCAACAGCTTGAGCGAACTCATACGATTTTGTTAATAACGTCATCATTTCAGTTAACTTTGGTAATTGCTCAACTAAAGTTGTAAGTGATTCCTGTACCTCAGGCTTTAATAATTGATCTAGCACATCCAGTTGTTCTTGACTTACAGTTAATTGTTCAGACTGTGTTTGGTTATTCGTTTCTGACATTTTGAACTCTCCTTTGCCATCACTATTACTATTTTAATTTTATATTGCTTCCATGTAAAAAAGACCATTAAGGCACTTCTTAACAGTCGTTACAGCGCGTATGTCTTACAAATCACCAGTCTAAGAGCTGGAAAGCAATTTATATGATTTGTTATTACAATGTTAACTTTACTTTGCAAAAAGTGCATCATAATTCCATCCTTATCTTGTCTTGGTGACATTACAAACTCCATTATAAGACTGTTTGCATATTATTTCAATGAGCTAAATCACAATTTCGACAATCTTTTCAATATTCATTGATTTTGTCAACTATATATTGTATTTAAGTTCGCTTTTCATCCATATTGTTAAAAAATACAATATTTTCAAATGTAACTATCTCTGCAAAACATTTGATTTTTAATAATAATTGTTCTTGCTTCGTTTTGTTTTTAATCTTCCCCACCATCGTTCGTGTAATACTTACTATTTTTTATATATAATGAAGGAATTCATTTTCATATCAAAAAATCCACAATCTCTTTCGCACCTAATGCTTCTGACTTAAAAGAATTGATCGCCTACATTTTTTGATTTATTGACCAATTTTTCGAGTATATCAAAACTAATTATGATTTATCACCCAAATCTCCTCATTTATCGATAACAATTATAGCGTCATCAAAAAACCTGTTAGAAGAAAAATTCTACTAACAGGTCCATATCACAAATTATTTAGTTGGTTTTTTCAAATCCATGGAAGCCGCAGCACTTTCAACTTTGACACGTTTTAGGAAGAGTGCTAACACAAGCGCCACCACTGTAAGACACGCAGCAATTAAGAATGAGTGAGTAATACCATCCAATAAAGCATTTTGCATAATTTGTTCTTGCATTTGTTGCATTTGCTCAGGTGTTGGTGTAGCACCTGATTGTGCTGCATTTACCTTCGCTTCTGCAATTAAATCCTGAGCTGTTGCTTTTGTACGGTTATTCATAAACGATACCATCAAAGCACTACCTATTGCCCCTGCCACTTGCTGTACAGTATTGTTAATGGCTGTACCATGTGGATTCATCATTTGTGGTATTTGGTTTAAACCGTTTGTCATAATTGGCATCATAACCATTGACAAACCGAACATACGAATTGTGTACATTGATACGATAAATGTATAACTTGAATCTAATTCTAACTTCGTTAACCCGAATGTTGCTAGTGTTGTAATGGACAAACCGGTCATCGCTAACACTCGCGGTCCGAATTTATCAAAAAGCTTCCCTGTAATCGGCGACATAATCCCCATAAGCAGCGCCCCAGGAAGCATCATTAAGCCCGCTTCAAAAGGTTCAATGCCACGAATTGATTGCACATATGCAGGTGTTAAAATCATCCCTGAGAACATAGCCATTGATACGATAACAGAAATGGCCGACCCCAATGCAAACATCGGATATTTATAAATACGTAATTCTAGCAAAGGCTGATCCATACGTAATTGTTTTAACACGAAGATCATTAAGGCGATAAAGCCAACTGAAATCGTGCCATATACCCAAGGACTTGACCAACCCTTATCCCCCGCTGCACTAAATCCATACAGTATACCACCGAATGCTATTGTTGATAATAATACGGATGGGAAATCTAAATGAACTTCACGTGTCTCCATCACATTATCTAATTTCCAAACAGCAAACAATAAACTAATTACAGCAAACGGAATAATCATTTGGAATAGCATACGCCAATCATGGTGCTCAACAATATATCCTGATAATGTTGGACCTATTGCTGGTGCCATAATCATGACTAAACCAAATATCCCCATCGCTGCCCCACGTTTTTCTCTTGGGAAGCTAGTTAACATGACATTCATTAAAAGTGGTGACATTGTTGATGCACCTGCTGCTTGCACCATACGACCCGCTAATAGCATACCGAAGTTAGGTGCAAAACCTGCCATAATTGTACCGATTGTAAAGACTGACATCGCTGCAATAAATAAATGTCTATTTTTAAAGCGTGTTACAAAGAATGCCGAAGCTGGTACCAAAATACCACTTACAAGCATATATCCTGTCGCAAGCCATTGTACCTTAGAGTACGTTGTGATTCCAAAATCTTTCATGATCGTTGGTAATGCAACGTTTAACAATGTGTTATTTAGAAAGGCAACAAAAGCACCCACAAATAAAATAGCAATCATGCCATAGGGGGGCTTTTTCATTGTTTGCTCACTATTCATTTATATCCCTCAATTCCTTCTTGTTTTTTCAATAAAACTTATTTTATACTCGCAGTCTATTTTTTTCAAGAATTAAGATTGCAAAATTCATAAACATTGATATATAAGCATTTTCGATGTAGAATGATAGTATAATATTTTAAAAAAGGTGAGGTTATGAATAAAAGAAAAAGACAAATCATTACAGCCGCTCGTGAGCTTTTTATCGAAAAAGGATTAGTGGACACATCCATTAACGATATTATTAGTGCAGCTAAGATTTCAAAGGGCACGTTTTATAATCATTTTTCTTCTAAAAATGAATGCTTAATCGCCATACTAGATGAGGGGCGTGCAGAAGCGAGCAATCGTCGTCACGAATTACTATACGGTAAAGACCCTACCGATTTGGAAGTATTAACACAGCAAGTTGCCGTACTCATGTATGTCAATCGCGAGCACAATCTAATTCAAATTTTTGAATCGGTCACCCACTCTCGTGACAAAGAACTTAAAAAGATTATTTTGAACTATTACTTACAGGAGCTAGAATGGCTTGCTAATCGTTTTGTACAAGTTTTCGGTGAAGAAATTAGTGCACTGAGCTATGAATGCGCTATACAAGCTCTCGGAATGATTAACCTCTCATTACGCGCAGTTTTAATTTCGGATTTCCAATTTATAAGTCGTGAAGCAATTGTCCGTGTAGCATTGCGTAATATTAAAGCAATCATTCCTGTCATGTTGGAATCCAAAGAAGTCATTATAAATGTTGAAATGATTAACGCTATTCAAAATGTGGCGAACTATCAATCCATTAACAAGGAAATGATTGTTGAACAATTGCAAGGATTTATGAAAGGATTGTCTAAGGATGAAACTGTTGAAGGCTTGGAATATACTGAATTTTTGATGGAAGAATTACAATGTGAGAAACCAAAGCTTTTCATCATCGAATCACTACTTACCCCTTTCCGAAAAGCATTTGTTGGGACGGAACATGCTGCTGAAGCACGTGACATCGCCAATAATTTATGGCGCTATGTAAAAATTGAGCGACCATCAGAGAGATGTATATAGAAAAATAGCCGCGCAAACTCATCAATTCATAAAAAAGGCAGTACAAAGTGAAAGATTCATCACTTGTACTGCCAAAATTAACTTACTCTTTAAATAAGGACCTGCTATTTACAATTAAATTTCAAGTCAAAAACTGTACCTTCTGCTCCCGATCGGACACTAATGGTACCATCGTGTAAATCAATTAACTGCTTAGTAATCGCCAATCCTAGACCTGTACCCGTTGTATCATCTGTAGTATTAGTACCTCGATAATAACGTTCAAAGAGATTATCTAACTCTTCTTGTGGAATACCCGGACCTTGGTCAGCAATAGTTAGCATAACTCCCTTGCCTATATTTTGCGCTTCTACACTTACCTTTGTACCAACAGGAGTATATTTCTTAGCATTAGTTATTAAATTATCTAAAATGCGCTTTAATAGAAGATCGTCCGCTTCGAGAATGACATTCCCATAAACCTTCACAGACACCTGCTCGTCTGCAAATTGAGGTAACCATACGTTAAGTGGTAACAACACTTTTTCAAGCTGGATCGCTTTATTTTTTAATTGGTACGTATATGTTAAGTCTTGTATAAGGGCATCCATATACGTCGCCTTCTCCTGCATCGTATTCGCAAAGATACGCATTTCTTCCTTTGTCCACTCATAATCCTCTGAAGCAAGCATTGTTGAGTAACCAAAAATAGAGCTTAACGGTGTCTTTAAATCATGTGATAAGCCCGTAATCCACTCCTCACGTAATTGCTCCGCGTGCTTAATTTGCCTTTCATTAGAGGAAAGGCGTATCGATAAATTATTGAGGGATTCATCCACTGGCTGAAATAATTTAAATTTCCTTTTCAACTTACCCGTCTTCCGATGATGAATATTTTTATCTCTCACTTCACTGTAATCAAACTGTGTAAGTCGCTCTATACGGGATATCACATAAACAAGCGGACGAACAAATTGACGTGAAATGCTAATCGATAAAAAGATAACCCCTATTAACAATATAAAATGTCCACCAAAGAAGATGGAAGCAAATAAAACCATCGCTTTATAAAAAGGTTCTTCAAATGGCTTATATGATGGATTGGGCATGCGTACAACTAATGTCGAACCATCCTCTAAAGCAGCACTTTGTGTAAGCTCTTCATGCTCGAAAATATCATATTGCTCTTCTAGTAACTGGGGCTTATGTAGCTTTTCATAGCCCTCACCAATGACTCCTACACGGTCCCACTGCTCGTTATAGATTTCAACAGAAGCCTTCTTATCTTGTAAACGCTGAAGCAGTTCTGAAGAGATCTCCCCTTTATCCTTCCAACTCTGATATACTTCCTCAAAAAGTGGTTGGACAGGTGATGTCGGGAGGAATAGCAAATAGTAGTTAGGAATCTCCCACGTGTGCATTCCTGGACGTTTAAGAGCCATGATTTCGTTATCTGTCATTTCACAGAGTTCGCAACTCTCTCCCGTGTAATCAACGATGTCCATCGATTGATCGAACAAATATAGTTGCCCTGCGTTCTCCTTAGCTCGCTTCACTAAATAATCAGCAATCTTGATGGAGTCTCCTTTTTCTACGACAGCATCATCTTTTATTTCAGAAGAAGTCATTATATGAATATTGTCACCGACATGACCGTTGATAAAGATCGCAAAAAACACCAAACTAATAATAAAGCCAGAGATAATTAGTAAGTAAAATATAGTGAAATAAGATACAAAACGAAGTGATAATTTTCCAGCTGGCTTCATGATTGAACATCTCCAACTAGTTTATAACCAATCCCCCTCACAGTTATAATGCACGTTGGTTTACCTGGATTCTTTTCAATTTTTTCTCGTAGTTTTCGAATATGAACCATCACTGTATTATCATCAAACAAACAATCGCCCCAAACTCGCTCATAAATCTGTTCCTTTGATAATACTTGCCCTACATTTTCACATAAATATTTCAATAAATGAAATAATCGCCCACTAATAATTTCCTTTGTATCATTTACAGTTATCTCCGCCGCATCGATATCAAATGTAAATCGACTACAAGTAAATAAATTACTTTCTGGCACACCCTTTTTCTTTATATATCTCGCAAGCTGTACTTTCACCCGCGCAACAAGCTCAAGTGGATTAAATGGTTTCGTAATATAATCGTCTGCACCGTTCATAAAACCACGAAGCTTATCTGCATCACTACCTTTAGCCGTTAAAAAGAATATAGGTGCATCACTTTGCTCACGAATCATATTCGCCATATCAAGCCCGCTACCATCCGGAAGCATAATATCTAATAGGTAAAAATCAAAAACCTTCGTTTCAATTTTCTTTTTTGCTTCTTGAACAGTGCCGCAGAGTGTAATGTTTAATAATCCTTCTTTTCTTAATATAATTTCAATCATTTCCGCAATTGCAAGTTCGTCCTCTAATACTAAAATCGATGCATCTTGCATTCTATCACCTACTTTTAAGATTACTTTAAGGTTGTCATTATTTCACCATAAGTTTTATAAACTACACTATGTATAAGATAACCAATTAAGGAGATAAAACGCAATGACAACAAAACGTGTTACCTTCATAGATACAATGCGCGGTTTTAGTTTATTTGGCATCTTAATGGCGAATTTGCTGATTTTCCAGTTTGGCATGTATGGCAAAGACGAACTAAAAGATCTATCTGCCCTCGATAATGGGGCATTGTATTTTGTAAAAATATTTATAGAAGGATCCTTTATGCCGATTTTCACCATTTTATTCGGCTTCTCTCTTATTAAATTGATTGAGTCTATTCGTAAAAAAAAGGATAAAAGTCGATGGTCTATTTTACGTCGTGCTACCGGGTTAATAGGCTTAGGTCTACTACATTCAACGTTTTTATGGGAAGGTGATATTTTATTTTCCTATGGCTGCATGACTTTATTTTTAATCCCATTTATTAATCGCAAACCAAAAACGTTATTTATTTGGTCTGGTATCTTATTATTACTTACAATAGCCTTATCATTCGGTTCTATGACAGAATCCGAAAAAGAACAAAAAGAAATGCAAACTTATATTCAGAAGGCCGACGATGTGTATGCTAATGGCAGCTATTTCGAAATACAGGATTTCCGCTCAAATGTTGCCCCTCCTGGAATGGATGATCCTGCTCTCATATTCATTCTTCTCATTATTGGACCAGTATTTTATGCTTCATTATTCCTCCTCGGCATGGGGCTCGCTAAAGAGCAAGCTTTTGTAAATATGGAGGACGAAAAGAAATGGTATAAGCTAGGTGCATTGCTCGTTCCAATAGGGCTAGCATGTAAAAGTTTAAGTTTTATAGAAAGTAATTTTTCTGGCATGTTGATGATGGGTGGTTCACAGATACTGTCAGTTGGCTATGTCTGCCTCGCAGCTTTAATATATAATACTCGCCCTGTACAGCTGTTAGCCCCTGCGTTCGAGAGTGTCGGTAAACTATCATTAACCAATTATCTAACGCAAACCATTATTTGTACAACAGTATTTTACGGATATGGCCTAGGTTTATACGGCAAGCTAGGCGTGTTTGGTGGTATTTTATTTGGAATCGTATTGTATAGCTTGCAATGTGTTTTCAGCCTTGCCTATTTAAAGAAATTTAAACGCGGACCTTTCGAAACTGTACTGCGCGTTTGGACGAATTGGTCCTGGAACGGACAGGTTAAAATCAAACAGAAAGGAAGTACTTCACATGAATAGTGACTCCAAAGAGGACTTTACAGACACATGGTGGTTTTTAGGCATATGTGCTGCTGTAGCTGTAGTCTTAACACTATTTGCGTTTTAATAAGCTAATCATTCACTCATCTTGGGAACAACTATACAACATATTGGAATTCGTTTTACCTGCCCCCTACTGTATACTAGTACTACATAATATACAGCTTAGGGGGCATTTTATTGTTACAGCGAATTATGATCACTGGCTATAAACCACACGAACTAGGAATTTTCAACGACAAGCATCCTGGCATTGCCATCATAAAAAAAGCACTTGAAGACCATCTACGCATTCTGATTGATGAAGGGTTAGAATGGGTAATTATTAGTGGTCAGCAAGGTGTAGAATCATGGAGTGCTGAAGTTGTTCTTATGTTAAAAAAAGAATTTCCGCATGTAAAATATGCTGTTATTACTCCTTTTTTAGAGCAGGAGAAAAACTGGCAAGAGCCTAAAAAAGAAAAGTATCAATCATTAGTAGCTCAAGCAGACTTTGTAACGAGCGTTACGAAAAAGCCATATGAGGCTCCGTGGCAATTTATCGAAAAAGACAAATTCATTATTCAAAATACAGATGGTTTACTGCTAGTTTATGACGAAGAAAATGAAGGCTCCCCTAAATATATGAAGCGTCTAGCAGAAAAATATATAGAAACACACGACTATACACTTTTAATGATCACAGCCTATGATTTACAAATAATAGCAGAAGAAATGCAACAACAAGATTGGTGAGAAATATTGATATAATTTTCTGATAATTATATACTAGAATAAATAGACACTTGTAGTTGGAAGAGTTTATCTAAGTTCTTTGCTTGTTGCTTTACGATCCTTTGTTGCTACTATCCTATAAGGAGCTGTTAACATTTGAGTAAAAAAATCGAAATGATTCTTGAGTCTTCGCCGGTGAATGTTTCTCACGATACATACCGCAGAGAATGCAAATATACACGCGGGATTCATATTGAAGAACAAGAGTTTAAAGCTATTTTAGATTCAATGTGTCACGATTCACGCTTATATTTTGATTTCCATAATCCACGTAAAAAGATTAAAAAGGGAACATATTTAAATGGACACTCCGGGTTAGCACGTAATATTTATGATTACTATAAAAACAATTACGACATTGAGATTAATGAACTCATGAATGGCAAAGATTTTTATGTAAAATTAATTTAACTTCATCCTGTTGCTGCCGCTACGTTAGCACTAGGCTTTCGTACAAATAACATCTGTTGCTGACGCTTCGCTTTCGCACAAAAAACATCTGTTGCTGACGCTTCGCTTTCGCACAAATAACATCTGCTGGCCCAATGCCTCGGCATAATTGATTGGGAATTGGTTTGCTGTCAAAAAAAGAGCTACTCTCAAACGAGAGTAACTCTTTTTTGTTTATAGGTCCGCTACTTGAGCTCCTAATTCTTTATTATTGTACATTTCCGTATCCAATTCTTTTGTGACACGTGCTGTTGTCACACCTGCCATCATTGAACCACTTACATTTAGAGCAGTACGCCCCATGTCGATTAACGGCTCAACGGAGATTAATACACCCGCAAGTGCAATCGGTAAATCGAGTGCTGATAATACAAGAATTGCCGCGAACGTTGCACCTCCACCAACACCAGCTACACCAAATGAACTGATTGCTACGACTGCAATGACAGTAATGATGAATACTGGATCAAGCGGATTAATGCCTACTGTAGGTGCAATCATAATCGCTAGCATCGCAGGATAAACACCGGCACAGCCATTTTGACCAATAGATAAACCGAATGAGCCTGAGAAGTTCGCGATTCCCTCAGGTACACCAAGACGACCTGTTTGCGTTTTAATATTCATCGGTAAAGTACCTGCACTTGAACGTGAAGTGAAAGCGAACAATAATGTTTCTGCAGATTTTTTTAAATACGTAAATGGATTTAAACCACTTAATGTAAGGATTAATAAGTGTACTATAAACACAATGAATAACGCTACATAAGACGCAATAACAAACTTACCTAAATTATAAATTGCCCCGAAATCAGATGTTGCCACTGTACGAGCCATAATGGCTAAAATACCATATGGTGTTAAACGTAAGACAATTGTTACAACGCCCATTACTAATGCATAGATTGCATCCAAGCCCTTTTTAATAGTGGCTGCAGTAGCTTCATCTTTACGTGCTACACGTAAGTACGCAAAACCTAAGAATGCTGAAAAAATAACAACAGCAATCGTTGAAGTCGAACGAGCACCTGTTAAATCTAAAAATGGATTTGCTGGGAATAATTCAATAATTTGCGTTGGTAAATCCGGCGCAGTTAATCCAGAAGTTTTTTCCTCTAAATATGCTCCACGCTCAGTTTCTGCTGACCCTTGTATAATGTGGGAAGCATCTAAATCGAAAACTGTTGCTGAAAAAATACCAACCGCAGCTGAAACAGCAGTTGTACCGATTAAAATCGCCAAAATAAGTGCTGCCATTTTCCCAAAGTTTTTGCCAACTTTCATTTTCGTAAAGGCTATTAAGATTGAAATGAAAATTAATGGCATCGCAACCATTTGTAGCAATTTAACATAACCAGTACCAATAATATTGTACCAACTTGTTGTTTTAGCTAAAACTTCAGAATCAATACCATAAATTAAATGCAGTCCAAGACCAAGTGCAATACCTAAACCTAAAGCTGTAAAAACACGATTTGAAAACTTAACGTGTTTTTTATTCATAAAATATAAAATCCCAACGAACACAAGTAAAACGGCTACGTTAAGAACGATTTGTAATGTAGACAATGGAAAGCCCCCTAACCAGTTTGTTTAATGTAAATCGAATTATATACCTATAATCCCTATAAATCAAGTATGTTTTGTTTAGATTAATATTTTCTTATAATGAAAGCTGTTATTTCTTATGATTATGCCCCAAAAACGAAATATAATAATTTAAATTTAACAGTAGACTTTTTTCGTTAAGGAAGGAGCAAGAGTTGTAATTGCCGACTTTAATGAGGATGCATTAAACAAGGACACCGCTAATACATTCGATGTGAAGTAGATGTTGCTGCAGAAGAAGAGATTCAAGTAATGATTATTAAAACCATTACTTATTTAGATCGTATTTATATTTTAGTCGACAACGCTAGAATTGGTGACGATCTGCAAGCAGCAGTAAATACGGAGATACTTTTGTGGAGTACTTACTAAAAGATAAAAAACCTACTTCGTTTAGTGAACGAGATAGGTTTCTTTTTCATGATCATTAACTAGATAAGAGCTTCCTGAAATTTTTTTACATTGTTTTTTCACACGCGTCACCGCATCTGACAATTGATCAACAGATTCAAATTGCTGATATTGATTTGTTATAACCGCGATGGATAGTGAAGTGCATGTGAAAGGCTCAAGTGTACCAGCCCTATTATGAATCTGTAATTGTCCTAAATCTTCTAGTTCATAAAAGCTTAAAATGAATGCATCAAACTCATCAATAATTCTTTGACAAATTGAGTTAGCCTCATAATGTGGAAGAATAGCAACGAAATCATCTCCACCAATATGCCCTAAAAATTCTTCTGTACCAACTATATTTCTTTTCAAAATGTCTGTTAAATACAGTAAAATTTTATCCCCTTTATTAAAACCATACGTGTCATTGTAGGATTTAAAATGATCTAAATCAAAATATATTAAACTATATAGTGGTAGCTGTAATGCTTCTTCGAGTTTTTCATCAATTAATTTATTGCCTGGAAGACTGCTTAACGGATTCAAAAAGCTTGCAATAGCCACTTGTGTTTCTACAAGCTTTAACAATAATTCCCGAATACTTACGACACCATAATATAAGCCATTTCTTGTTACAATTACATCATCATATAAATCCTCTGGTCGTCGTTGCATCGCTTCCGTACTGACTTCTGTTATAGGTGTATGACGATCTATAATTAAAGGATTCTCTTTCATAATAAGTTGATTTTGCCGTCCCATAAATAAATTATAGCCATAACGTGTACCAATTTTTTGATAAAAATGTGTGCGTGTAATATGCCCAATTGGTTTGTCATCTCGAACAACAACAACACTACGTAATGACGGATCGTTTGTAAAAAGCAAATCCACTTCTTTATTTTTCACAAATTCATCAATACAAGGAACGCTTTCTATGACTTCCCCTATTTTCATGGTCATCCATCCTTATTTTCCCCAAATGTATTTCCTTTGCGGGTTTCCCTATCGCATAACCTTGCGCGTAGTGAATACCAATATTATGTAAATAGTTTAGTTCTTCCTGACGTTCAATACCCTCTGCAATAATTTTTGTCTCAGCCTGCTCTGCGTATCTCATGAGCAATGTAACAAGCTGCTGTTGCTCGCTGTTTTTATCAATAAATTGTATTAAAGAACGGTCTAGTTTAATAAATTCTGGTTTTAAATAAACAAGCGTTTTTAAACTATTGTAGCCTGAACCCACATCATCCACTGCGATTCGATAACCCTGTGATCGATAATGTGATAACACACGTTCAAACTCCACAAAATCTACTACGGCACTGCGTTCAGTTAGCTCAAATACTACCTGTTGTGGTCTAATACCAAGCTCTTTTAATAATTGTAAGGTTTCACCACTATGGTAGTTCTTATCAAGTAAGACATTCGGATGTATATTAACAAATACTAAAAAGCCTCTGTTTACCCAATCTTCGTGCAGTCGTTCTTGGAAGCGCTGCAATGAAAGATTACGACAAAAGCACTCAAATAAAAATACGCAGTCCGTTTGTCCAACAAATTCATAAAACTGATCGACACTATTAAATAATTCTGAAAGCCCTGGACGATTCAACGCCTCAAAACCCACCGTTTGCCTCGTCTGTAAATCGACGATAGGCTGAAAATATGTATCC
>Ga0213822_1000734_pt1 | contig 22751 bp, 23 predicted proteins | sample MC6MC0908MG_FD_179872 | JGI IMG/M metagenome (GOLD analysis project Ga0213822, IMG submission 179872) | Enriched soil aggregate microbial communities from Iowa State University, Ames, United States - MC6-MC0908-MG | ecosystem: Environmental > Terrestrial > Soil > Unclassified | place: USA: Iowa...
TGTTTTCTTTTATGAGAACGGCATTGAAGCTTTCGTTGCGTATTTGAATGAGGAGAAAGATGTACTTCATCCTGTAAAGTATGTGGAAGGGATTCAAGATGAAATTGAAGTAGAGTTCGCCTTCCAGTACAATGACGGCTATTCAGAAACAATTCTTTCATTCGTTAACAATGTTCGTACGCGAGATGGCGGGACACATGAAACGGGTGCCAAAGCAGCGTTAACGCGTGTTTTTAATGAATATGCACGAAAAATTGGTCTGTTAAAAGATAAAGATAAAAATCTTGAAGGGACAGACATTCGAGAGGGCTTAGCAGCGATTGTTTCTGTTCGCATTCCAGAGCACTTACTACAATTCGAGGGCCAAACGAAGGGTAAGCTTGGAACGAGTGAGGCCCGTTCAGCGGTAGATAGTGTTGTCTCAGAGCAAATTTTATATGTACTTGAAGAAAATGCTGAATTGTCTGCATCTCTTGTGCGAAAAGCTATTCGTGCGCAGCAAGTACGTGAAGCGGCTCGTAAAGCGCGTGAAGATGCACGAAATGGCAAGAAAAGCAAAAAAGGCAGTACGATTCTTTCTGGAAAACTAACACCTGCACAATCTCGAAATGCTGCAAAAAACGAACTGTATTTAGTCGAAGGTGATTCTGCAGGAGGTTCTGCTAAACAAGGGCGAGATCGTACGTTCCAAGCGATTTTACCATTGCGTGGTAAAGTTATTAATACGGAAAAGGCGAAGCTTCAGGACATTATGAAAAATGAAGAGATTTCAACGATCATTCATGCTATTGGTGCAGGCGTTGGAACAGATTTCTCTGTTGAGGACTCATCCTATGATAAAGTCGTGATTATGACCGATGCGGATACTGATGGAGCGCATATTCAAGTGCTGCTACTAACGTTCTTCTATCGTTATATGCGACCATTAATTGAAGCAGGAAAGGTATTTATCGCATTACCACCGCTTTATAAAGTGTCAAAAGGTACTGGTAAAAAAGAAGTAATTGAATATGCTTGGACCGAAAGTGATTTACAAACGGCCATTAAAAAAGTTGGAAAGGGTTACATATTACAGCGTTATAAAGGTCTTGGAGAGATGAATGCTGACCAGCTATGGGATACGACGATGAACCCGGAAACGCGGACATTAATTCGCGTAACAATTGAAGATGGTGCACGTGCTGAAAGACGTGTCACAACATTAATGGGCGACAAAGTTGAACCACGCCGAAAATGGATCGAAGCCAATGTCAACTTCGGTATGGAGGATGATTCTAATATTTTAGACAATGAATTCATCCAACAAGAGGAGGGCCAAGCATGAGTAGTACGGAAAAGTTTCAAGATTTACCTTTAGAAGAAGTAATGGGTGACCGCTTTGGTCGCTATAGTAAATATATTATTCAAGACCGCGCGTTGCCTGATGCACGTGACGGTCTTAAGCCTGTACAACGTCGTATTTTATATGCGATGTTTACAGAGGGTAATACGAATGATAAACCATTCCGTAAATCAGCCAAAACAGTCGGTAATGTTATTGGTAACTACCATCCACATGGTGATAGCTCCGTATATGAAGCGATGGTACGTATGAGTCAGGATTGGAAGGCACGTCATATGCTCATTGAAATGCATGGTAATAATGGTTCTGTTGATGGTGACCCACCTGCAGCGATGCGTTATACAGAGGCAAGACTTTCTGCCATTGCAGCCGAGATGCTACGTGATATTGGCAAGAATACCGTTGAATTTGTGCCGAACTTTGATGATCAAGATATGGAGCCAACTGTTTTACCAGCGCGTTTCCCTAATTTACTCGTTAACGGCTCGACAGGTATTTCTGCCGGCTATGCAACAGATATCCCGCCTCACGCGTTAGATGAAGTGCTAGACGGCGTTCTAATGCGCTTAGATAACCCGAATGCCACGGTTGATGAATTAATGACCGTCATCAAAGGACCTGATTTCCCAACAGGTGGTATCATCCAAGGTGTCGATGGCATTAAGAAAGCGTATGAGACAGGACGCGGCAAAATCATTGTGCGTGCTCAAGCAGCTGTTGAACCAATCAAGGGTGGCAAAGAGCAAATCGTTATTACAGAATTGCCGTATGATGTCAATAAAGCAAATCTTGTAAAGAAAATTGATGAACAGCGTGTGGATAAACGACTTGAAGGAATTGCGGAAATTCGTGATGAATCAGATCGTACAGGCTTACGCGTTGTGATTGAGCTGAAAAAAGATGTACCTGGACAAGGTATTTTAAATTACTTATTCAAAACAACTGACTTACAAGTAGCTTATAATTTTAATATGATTGCTATCCATAATCGTCGTCCGACAATGATGACATTGCCATTGTTATTGGACGCGTATATTACCCACCAAAAGGAAGTCGTGACGAACCGCTCCATTTATGATTTGCAAAAAGCTAAAGATCGCTCACATATTGTTGATGGCTTAATTAAGGCGCTGTCCATTTTAGATGAAGTCATTGCAACGATTCGTTCTTCCAACGATAAACGAGATGCGAAAACGAACTTGCAGGTGAAGTTTGATTTTACAGAAGTGCAATCAGAGGCAATTGTGAGCTTACAATTATACCGTTTAACGAATACGGATATTACAGAGCTTCGCCATGAACAGGATGAGTTAAATATACTCATCGCCAAGCTTGAAGGCATTCTGAATAGTGAAGCGAAGCTTGTGCGTGTCATTAAACAAGAATTGCTCGATATTAAAAAACGTTTTACAGAGCCACGTCGTTCGAAAATTGAACGAGAAATTGAAGAAATCAAAATTACATTAGATGTTCTTGTACCAAGTGAGGAAGTCGTTGTTACTGTCACAAAGGATGGCTATATTAAACGTACATCTACACGCTCACACGCAGCATCGAATGGCCAGGATTTTGCGATGAAAGATTCCGATTATTTATTATATGAAGAAAACTTAAATACGCAGCATCACTTACTGCTGTTCACAAATCGAGGCAATTACATTTATCAGCCTGTCCATGAGCTACCAGATATTCGTTGGAAGGATCTTGGTCAGCATATTTCAAGTATTGTGCCGACCGGAGAAGACGAATCTATTCTTGCTGTATACGGTTTTGAGACATTCGAACAGGCCAATACGTATATTTTAACAGCTACGAAAGATGGACAAATTAAACGCTCACCTCTAGCAGATTATGCTGTAACTCGTTATTCGAAGCCGATTAAAACGATGAATGTCAAAGCAGGAGATGAAATGATTTTTGCGGATTTCGTCACTGATGAAGCGGAATTATTATTAACGACAGATACAGCTTATGCGATTCGCTTCCCGATTGAGGAGCTACCAGTAACAGGCGTCAAAACAGGCGGAGTTAAAGGGATTACGCTAAAAGAGGGAGAAGCTTTAATTGGGGTCAACATCTTGCAGCCAAATAACACTGAATATGTTGTCATTGTGACGCAACGTGGTGCTGTGAAGAAAATGAATGTAGCTGAAGTAGAGATGACAAGTCGTGCGAAACGCGGCTTAAAAGTGTTAACAGAATTAAAAGCGAATCCTCACCGTATCGTCTCTGTTGTAAAGGCGACTGAAGAGGAACAAGTTATAATTGAAACAGAAAAAGGTGTGCAAGAGATTCTCGATGTTCAAGCACTTACTCGAGCAGATCGCCATTCAAACGGCTCCTTTAAAGTAGATATTGCTACAGACGGTGCCATTTCACATGTACTAACATCCAAAAAAGAAGAAAAATAAAATTAATTTTCTAGCCCATGCTCCTTTTGAGAGTTGGGCTTTTTTTATGTAAATTGAAACCAACAAGCTTTGTGCTTTGTCTAACCTATACAATCTAAAGAAGGGAGGTTATATTTTGGAGAAACAACAAAGAGATACACAGCTAAGAGAAGCTATGGATTTATACGGTAATTACTTATTACGGCTTGCTTATACATATGTAAAAAGTAAAGAGAAGGCAGAAGATATTGTGCAGGAAGTGTTTATACGTTATTACATTCAAATGGAGCAATTTGAAGGGCGTTCTAGTGTAAAAACATACTTATATCGTATGGTTGTGAACGAATGTCATAATTACTTTAAAAGTTGGGCGTATAGAAAAACGGAATTAACGAGTCTTTTTAAAAAGCATGATACCTCAGTTTCAGTGGAGTCAGAAATTTTAAAGAAAGAAGAGATAGATGTTATTGCTGACACTATTACTACATTAGAAACAAAATATCGAGAAGTACTTTGGCTTTATTACTATGATGAATTATCTGTCAACGACATCGCATTAGTTTTACAATGTTCCGTAAACACAGTGAAGACAAGGCTAGCAAGGGGAAGAAAAAGGGTAGGTATTCAATTGGAAAAGGAGGGATTTTATAATGGAAACGAATTTACATGAACGATTGAAGGAAATAATACCCGACAATTTAGAATTAACCACCCAGAAAAAAGAAGAAATTATTTCAGCGGCGCATGATAGATTTGTCCAGCAGCAACAGCCTGTAAAAAAACATGTGTGGAAGCCAGTAGCAGTTGGAGTTTCAGCATTTGCACTTACAATCTTGCTTAGTTATCCATTTATAGAAGACATTAAAGAACAATTGATTGTTTCGCAAGTAACTGAACAATCCTATGAAGAAATTAGTATACCAGGACGTTCTGCTGAAACGTTATTTACAGCTATATTTGATGATGCAACAAACTCTTTCTTTTACTTCGAAGGTGGTAACGTTTATTCTTATGCGATCGATACACAGATTGAGACAGTTGAGGTGAAGGGTGAACTGCCTATTTCAAAGATTCTCGTGAATGAAAATTGGCTTGTTTGGATGTGTGATGATAAAGAGGATGTTTTTGTTAAAAATAGAAAGACGTTAGAGGTCAAAGAATTTTCTACTAGTTCCTTTATAGATTTAGATGATGATATACTGCTGACAGATAATGATAATACACATTCAGGTCATACCATTTATCGCATGACGAATTTACGAACAAACGAGATAAAACAATATAAACAATCCTTTGATAATAGTTCAGTAAGTCAGCCGATTTATCAGGACAATAAGTTGCTTATACCAGAAGTCGTTAAAAAAGATGGTGAAGAAGTGGTGCGCTTTACGCTCTATGATGTCGGAACAGCAAAAGAGAAGCAATACGAATTACCTTTTAAAGGAACGCTGGACATTGCACTTACCGACCAAAAAATTTATGCTTCCTTTAAGAATGGAAAAAGCTTAGAGACGGGTTATGTTGATTTAGTAGACGGCTCTTACCATAAGATTGATGATAAAAAGGCTTTTTCTTTAGCTGCCTACAATAATAAGCTTGCTATTAATGAGTTTATACCGAAGGAGGGCAAATCCCTGTTTAGATTATACCATGTAAACAATGGCTCTTTAACATCGCTTTCCGACTTTGAAGATGTTCAATTCGCTCTCATAGCGCCGCGTTTTACAAAAGAAGGGACATTGCAGTTATGTGGGGTAAATGAAAAATATATTTCAGAAGATGGAACTCTTGAAGATAAAGATGAGGCAGTTAAATTATATTTACAGCGCTTTCAGTAAAAAGAGCCTTGTCATTTACAGGCGGATGTCAAGGAATCGGAAAGGAGTTCTTTAAAGGATGTTAGCCTAAAATCATCGCATCCATGCGATAACGGCTAACTGACCTGCATCCTGCAGGCCTAAGTACAAAGCCAATTTCGGACGCAATAATGCCTAGGCATTATTGATTTCATTTGAGATAACATCACCATACTTGGTGGTGTTTTTTCATGGAGGAAAAAATATTTAGAAAATTGCGCAAATGTAACGCTTTTTATATTATAATTCTATAACTACCAAAAAAAGGGGGGGCATTCATATGAAAGACTGTTTTATTTGCAATAAACACGTTGGAAATATTGAAACTTCTGGAGTTATGATTTATGAAGACGAATATGTATATGTAGGACACATTGATCGAAATGGTAAACCCAACTATATAGGTCATATTATGATTGACCTAAAAAGACACATACCGACACTTGCTGAAATGACGGTAGAAGAAGCAAAAGCATTCGGTGTCATAATGGCTAGAGTCAGCAAAGCTCTAAAGGAAGCCGAAAACGCAGAGCATATCTACTCACTTGTTTCAGGAAATTCTGTTCCGCATCTTCATATGCACCTAGTTGCTCGTTATCCTAATACACCAAAAGAACATTGGGGACCGATGGAAGTTTACGATTGGGAAGATGCACCTATGGGTGACAACAATGATGTTATTGAACTTTGTCATCGTATTAAAACATATTTAGAGAACAATCAATATGAATGATCACTTCAAAGATTTTAGTTGGGTTGGAAGCCAAGAAAACTTTGTAGATCAAGTAAACATTCAGCATATAGATCATATAATTGTGGGTCGATATGGCGGCAATTCGAATGCAGGACAATATAAGAATGAAGATGGATGCCTAGTATGGTTTAACGACAGAGAAGATTGGGAATTCGTTATTGTTTTAGATGCGCATAACACATCCGAGAGTGCCGAAAGAGTAGTAGCATTGTTCGAAAATGAAAAATCTCATATAAGGCATTTATTGTCTACGCCGACAACTCAAAAAACTTTTAAGATGCTAGAAGAAAAGGTATTATGTATGTTTCAATCTAAGGAATTCTTAACTACTTGTCGAAATGTTAAAGGAGAAACCGCTTGTTTAATTGTTGTTAGAAAAGAGAAATATATTTGGTGGTTTTCTGTTGGGGATTGTGTTCTTTATTTATTTCATCCAGAACTATCTGCACTAGGTCAATACCAAATCAATCAAAGACAATTCTATGAATGGATAGGACAAGTTAATACTTTTGAACAAGAAGTACCTTGTTACAGTGTGGGAATAAAAGAATTGAGACAAGGGGAAAACCGCTTATTTCTGACTACAGATGGTCTAATTGAATGCCCTCATGAACCATATTCAAACCCAACAACAATTGATCATGCTTTCTTTCATTCTAAAGATGAAGAAAGCATTAAATCAATGTTGAAAAACATCCAAGAAAATAATGTCAGAGATAGTACTACCATAATTTCTTGGAAAGTAAACATTCTAAAGGAAGCTACTATACCAAGTAATCAACAGGCAAACAAATACTGATTAGTATGCTAATTAGTATTTGTTTTTCCTGTGAATCGAACCCGTTAATAGTAAGTTGTGACAATTATGGAGAACAATAAAGACCTTTCCAAAAATCAGAAAGGTCTCTTTTTTATACTTGTTCTCAATAAATCTACAAAGACAATTTGATGATGCTGTGCTAAATATTTTTGAGAAATCAAGGGAAGTGCCGTTAACACTTTTTTATCACATTCCTACAGAAATAACATATACGTTAGCATTATAAGACGCCAGATAAAAGAAAAAGATACTTTCCTCTTTCCGTAGTTCAATATCATCTTCTAAATGCTGAATAAACTTTAACGTTATCATACTATAACAGTAAAATTTTCACTCTAGATTTATTTTAGAATAATCTAGGGATCGATCAGACCTTTGATATCTGGTCTCTTTACTTTATTTTTCTGGCTTAATATAAGGAACGATTGGTGCAGTGGCGCCTACTGAAGCACCACGGATAAAATCTTGATTCTCTAAGGCTTTAAAATTATTTGTTTTGCCAGTGAGCATGACCCCTAAAATTTTCACTTCCTCAAACCGTTTATCTTTATTTGAATTTAAAAACTCTTGGATGGTTTCGTCATTTTTATTCGCATCATATTCTTGAAGTGTATCAATAAAGTCATCGTAGGCCTCTTTCGGTGAATCGGCTGGATCAAAGCCATAAACCTCTAAACCAGCAGGTCCATTACTTTCATCCGTAATTCGGGAAGTCATATATAACCATACGATGTTTAAATTGCTAGGAATTTTCCCTTGTATTTCTTGTAATGTATAAGGTTTGTTGAAAGAAACGGCAACTTCTGCAACGTGATTCTCCAGTTGCGAAATTTCGCCTAATTCGTTTGGTACATCGTCAAAGTATTTTTGAATGGATGGATGATAAAATGTCGCTGATTTAGTTTTTGTCTGTTTATCGTACTCATAGTACTCTGTATCAGACCAATAAAACCCTGGTACTAACTCGTTCGTATCAATATTGAGGCGAAGCCAACCATATGAACTTGTAAGCGTGCTCCATGGAACGACATAACCATTAATATTCTTCGAACGGTTTGTGATAATGTTTCCACCAAACATGGAAGAATTACTCGTTACTTGAGAGTCGATTTGAATATTAGGTTCAGCAATAGCATTATGTAAAAAAAGCTGTTCGTGCAGTCTGTTAGAACTTTTTGCTGCAAAGTAGTTACCGGTTTTATAAAAAATAGGGCAGAGAAGTAGTACTACAATAATTGAAGTGATGATAATTTTTAATAATTGTTTTCGCTTAGCTTTTTTTAAAGCGTCATTTAACGAAGTTTCCATTAATATGTACCTCCTATTTTTGAGTGAATGCATTTACGTGCGCGATATAATTTTTGCTTGACGCTATCTACTTGAATATCTAACAAATTAGCAATTTCTTCATATGAAAAATCATAGTAATACTTTAAAAAGAATATTTCTTTATATTCTTTTTTTATGTCTTTTAATAAATAGAAAATTTCATCCTTATTTAGCAATTTATCAAAGTGATCATCGATGTGTTGGAGCTTTGAATATATTTCCTCAGTGATGTAAATGTTCTTATGCTCCTTTTTCCTTTTCAAGTCAATGTATTGATTGAGTGCTACTCTAAAAAACCATGGACGCAGATTAGTCTCAGTTAGGTCATCCAATAGTGTGTAAACTTTGTAAAAGGTGTTTTGAATGATATCCTCTGCATCTTCTTTATTAGCTCCTTTCATTCGTAATAGTTTGAACACTTCCTCTCCTAAATGGATTAGATAGGAGGTCAGTTCATTTTCTTTTCTCATTGTTGGTCCTCCTTACACTTATACAACGAATGAGTAATCACAAATGTATACACTTACATATAAAATTATAGAATAAAGGCTGTGTTTCACATTGCCTTCTTGAAATAGAGCCTTGTCTTTTAAAGATAGATATGGTTATAATAATCACGAAAAGTTCATATGGAAAGAATGTAGGGGGGCTGGTAGTTGCCAGCTGAGATTGTGTCCGATAGACGCTGACCCTTTGAACCTGATTTGGCTCGTACCAGCGTAGGGAACATCTATTCAAAAAAAGAAAATTTTTGATACTGATTGTAAAACGTCTGGGGGAATCCTAGGCGTTTTTTTATGTTTTTGTTATATGCGATAACCTTGGGTGCATACTGACTGTGGATACGCTTTCTTCTGGTTAAAACATTCGTTCATGAACACTTTCAAATTACTTCCTAGGAGGATTCAGCATGAAAAAATGGTTATTGATCCTAATGGCTGCGCTTTTAACACTTGTGGGCTGTAGCGAAAAAGAGGAGACAAAGGATACTAAGGATAAAAACGATGCGAATGCATTAAAAAAGGTATCGGTCGTGCTAGATTGGACACCAAACACAAATCACACAGGATTATATGTAGCGGAAAAACTTGGTTACTTTAAGGAACAGGGCTTAGATGTTGAGATTTTATTACCTGGCGAAACGGGGGCAGATCAGCTAGTGGCGTCTGGTAAGGCACAGTTTGGTGTAAGCTATCAGGAAGGAATTACACAGGCACGTGTGCAGGGTGTACCTTTAGTATCAATTGCAGCGATTATTCAACATAATACTTCTGGCTTTGCGTCAATAGCATCTAAAGGGATTAAGTCACCTAAAGATTTTGAAGGCAAAACATATGGTGGTTGGGGTGCACCAGTTGAACAGGCTGTCCTACAATCACTTATGCAAACAGAAAATGCGGATATTAATAAGCTAGATATTGTGAATGCAGGCGATTTAGATTTCTTCACAATGATGCAAAAGGATATTGATTTTGCGTGGATTTATTATGCGTGGACAGGCATTGAAGCAGAACTTCGTGGTGAAAAGCTGAACATGCTTTATTTAACAGATTATAGCGATCAGCTTGATTATTATACGCCTGTACTTGCTACAAATGAAAAAATGATTAAGGATGATCCAGATACGGTAAAAGCATTTGTCGCTGCTACTACAAAGGGCTATGAATATGCGATAAGTCATCCAAGTGAGGCAGCTGATATTTTATTAGAAGCGGTACCTGACTTAGATAAAGAGCTTGTGCATAAAAGTCAGGAATGGTTAGCAGATAAATATCAAGACGATGCTGCTCAATGGGGTGAGCAAAAGCTGACTGTTTGGGAAAACTACGCTAAATGGATGGCTAGCAACAAAGTTTTAGAGGGCGAATTTAACGCAGAACAAGCATTTACAAACGACTTTTTACCGAAAAAGGAGACAAAATAGCATGGCAAATTCATTAGTAAGCGTACAAATTATCCCGAAAACTGAAAAATATGAAGATGTGATCCCTTATGTCGATGCGGCAATTGCTATTATTGACGCATCAGGAGTGAAATATGAAGTACACCCGCTCGAAACGACGATGGAGGGTGAGCTACCGACGTTGCTACAAATCATTGAAAAAATGAATGTTAAAATGATTGAACTTGGTGCAATCAATGTCATTACTCAAGTGAAAATTTTATTTCAGCCATCAGGTATTACAATGGAGACGTTAACGGAGAAATACCATTGATGAGGTCGGCAATAAAACAAGGAAGGACGATAATTTTTATCGCCTTCCTCTTATTCATATGGGAACTAATTGTCCGTTTTGCAGAGGTTCCTCATTGGCTATTGCCTGCACCGAGTGCCATTTTGAAAGAAGGTTTTCAATCGTATGATACGTTCTTGCCGCATGCATTAGCAACTGTTCAACTAGCACTTCTAGGTCTTGCCATTGGGATATTGTTCGGGCTAACGGTTGCTGTGATATTACATCGTTTTACGTTTATTCGGGAGCTATTTTACCCTATTCTCATAATGTCACAAAATGTCCCTGTGCTCGTCCTAGCACCGTTATTAATCATTTGGTTTGGATTTGGTTTATTGCCAAAGCTTATTATTATTTGCCTCGTGTGCTTTTTCCCCATTGTGATCTCGGCAATGGATGGCTTCCGTCAAACCTCGCCGGAGCTGAAGCATTATTTTGAGATGATCGGTGCGACGAAAGCACAAACCTTTTGGAAGCTTGAATGGCCGTACGCGTATCCAGCGATTTTTTCAGGCATTAAGATTGCGGCAACCTATAGCGTTATGGGAGCTGTTATTGCCGAGTGGCTAGGGGCGAAAAAGGGGATTGGTGTCTATATGACATTGGCACAGTCTTCATTTCGAACAGACCGCGTATTTGTAGCGATTTTTGCCATTGTTTTTTTAAGTTTACTATTATTTAGTGTTATTCGATTAATAGAAAAGCTTGTCGTGAAGGGGAGAGGATTACATGCTCAGCATTCAAAACATTGATAAATCATTTGATTCTCTTCAAGTTATTCGTAATTTATCTTTTGAAGTGAAGGATGGGGAATTTGTTGCGATTATTGGTCCATCAGGAAGTGGAAAAAGTACACTCTTTCAATTAATTGGTGGTGTGTCTTCCATTGATAAGGGAGCTATCTTATTAAACGGTACAGATATCCAGCAAAAAAGAGGAACGATTGGTTATATGCCTCAGCAGCCATGCTTACTGCCGTGGCGTACGATAGTAGAAAATGTCACGATTGTTGAGGAGCTGCAGCAAAAACCGAATATTGAACGTGCTAAGGAATGGTTAGACAAAGTGGGACTTGCATCGTTTGAAAATGCGTATCCAAATGAGCTGTCTGGCGGTATGCAACAACGAGTATCATTTATTCGTGCCATCGTCAGTGATAAGCCCATATTATGCCTAGATGAGCCATTCTCTGCACTTGATGAATTTACAAGGCTTGAAATGCAGGCGTGGCTTTTATCGATATGGGAGGAATACCGAAAATCAATTCTATTTGTGACGCATAGTATCGAGGAAGCGCTTTTTTTAGCCGATCGCATCATTGTCTTAACGAAACGTCCAGCTACTGTTAAAAAAGAGATACTCGTTCCTTTTGCTAGACCGCGAACAGAGGAAATTCGCCATTCCACAACGTTTACTGCTTTAAAGCAACAGTTATTTATGTATTTAAAAGAAGAAAAGGATGACGTAAATGTTGATTGATGCGCATATTCATTTAGAGCAGTATAAGGAAAGTGCTATACCGGCTTTGCTAGAGGAAGCTGACCATGTGATTGCCGTGAGTATGAACCTTCCATCGTGTGAAAAAACGTTGAAGTTGTCGAAAACCTATGCAAAGATCAAGGCTGCATTTGGTTTTCATCCTGAACAAGCGTTACCAAGTGCTGAGGAGGAAGAGGCTTTATTTACTTGGATACGCCAGCATGCTCATGATATGGTAGCGATTGGTGAGGTCGGGTTACCTTATTATTTGAAACAAGAGAAGGCTATTGATGATCGTCCTTATGTGGAATTGTTAGAACGTTTCATTATGCTGGCGAAGGACTTACATAAACCAGTTGTTTTACATGCCGTTTATGAGGATGCGGCTATTGCTTGTGATTTGCTGGAAAAGCATCATGTAACGAAAGCACATTTTCATTGGTTTAAAGGCGATGACAAAGTGATTGAACGGATGATTTCTAATGGGTATTTCATTTCTGTCACGCCTGATTGTACGTATGAAGCGGAGATTCAACAGCTTATCAAAAAATACCCAATTGAGCTGATGATGGTAGAAACCGATGGACCATGGCCGTTTGAAGGTCCTTTTAACAATAAACGGACGTCTCCTTGGATGATGGATCATTCTATTGAGGTTATTGCTTCAATAAAGGGGATCAAAACGCAGGAAGTGGCACACATCATAACAAATAATACGACAACATTTTATAATTTATAGCAAAAAACACAGCTGTTCTTTTAAAGAGTAGCTGTGTTTTTTAAAAGTAATAGAATCGCTGATAAAATCTCGAACATCGCTGATAAAAGTGCCAGAATCGCTGATAAATCTCGAACATCGCTGATAAAAGTGCCAGAATCGCTGATAAACCCTCGAACATCGCTGATAAAAATATTAGAATCACGATAGCCTTAGAGCAAAATAGGAAGACAGGCTCTATATAGCTTTGCAAACCTTTAATCCAAGTCCCACCGCTCACTTAGAAAGAGAATTTGCCACTGAAATAAACCTTTTTACCCCTTCGCTTAGTTGTTTTTCATTTGCGTAAGAATAGCTTAAACGTATCCAGGATGATAGTTGTTTTAATGGATCACAAACTTGACCTGGCACAAAGGATATAGATTGTTCGATACTTTTGGTTAATAATAATTCAGTTGGAAGTGTATCTGGGAGTTGCACCCATAAATTAAGACCGCCTTCTGGACTGGTCCATTTCCAACCTGTTACTGCTAGCTCTTCCTCCATGATTTCCTTTCGAATTTGTAGGGCGATCCGGATTTTCTCCAAGTGCTGCTGCAATCTTAGTGATGAAAAGTAATGGAGAAAAATTTTCTGATTGAGGAGTGGTGAGCCATTATCAGCTAACGATTTTACTGCTAGTAGTGAATTCATTAACGATGATTGACAAATAACAGCCGCAATTCTCAAACCAGGTGAGATATATTTGCAAAAGCTTCGGATATAAATGACTGTCCCAGCAGTATCATATGTGTAAATTGGTGGTGGAGGGGCATGATCAAAATAGATGTCGTGATAGGCATCGTCCTCAATTAATAGACATCGATATCGTTCAGCTAATTCTACTAATTGTTTGCGCTGCTCAACTGATACAGTATAACCAGTCGGGTTATGGAATGTTGGGTTGAGATAAAATAGGCGTGGTTTATATTGTTTCATATATAATTCGACCTGCTGTAAATCGTACCCGTCTGGATGGATATCAACTGTTACAATCTGTGCTCCTTGTGCTCTAAAAGTATCAATCGCAGCACTATAGCTTGGACGTTCAAATAATACGACGTCTCTTGGCTTAATGAAAGTTTGAGCAATTAAGTGAATCGCTTGCTGCGAGCCAGAAGTGATTAAAAGATCCTCTACATGGAGATGAGTTTTATACTGGTTGATAAAATATTGAGTAAGTGTTTCACGTAACTCTAAATCACCTTGCACAGTTGAGTAGGTTGCAAGTACTTTTGGATAAAGATCAAACACTTTCTTCACGTAATCTGAAAAATAATGGTTAGGCAAAAGGTTTGGATCAATTAACGCCTGAGAAAATTGATAGGAAACTGGTGATTGATGTATTTCAGATAAATGATTTTTTTGTACGTATGCAGAAACAATTGGATTGTCTAGATCTAGATATTCAAGATTATTCGTCACATTTGATTGGACAAAATAGCCAGCTTTATCTTTTACATAAACTTTGTCATGCTGTTTCAGTAATTGATAAGCCTTTAAAACAGTTAATCGATGAACACTCATTTCAGATGCTAATTGCCGGACGGAAGGAATCTTTTCGTGTTCTTTCCATTCTTTACGTTCTATTCGGTGCAGTACATAATCATATACTTTCTTAAAAAGATAATCTCCATTTTGAATCACTTTGCTCACATCGTTTCCTCCTATTCAAAAACGATTGTACCACGTCCAATCTAATCTGTTCTATCTTTCTCAATCTGTTCTACTGTCTTTCTTTTATGATGGAAAAAGAGGAGGAGTTTATATGGTTATAATAAATTATTTCTTTATGTGTTTGATTTTTGGAACGACATTTTTAGCGATTAAAATTGGTGTTGATGCAGGAGTGCCTCCATTTTTATCAGCTGGACTTCGTTTTTTCATTGCTGGTTTGCTGCTATTTAGTTTTATGATTTGGAGAGAAAAAATGACAATATCGTTATTATTTCGGAAAGAGATGTTTTTTACAGGAGTAGGTTTAACCTTTGGGACGTTTGCCACATTATACTGGGCAGAACAGTATGTGACATCAGGAATTGCAGCTGTCTTATCTGCTACAGGTCCAATGATGATCATAGTTATTCAGACATTCATATTGAAGCAAAAAGGAAATTGGCAATCATTCATTGGTTGTGTCGTCGGAGTTATTGGTGTCATGCTCTTGATCCTACCTAGTTTTTCGATTGAGATTAGTCCCTACTGGATGGTTGGTTGTTTCGCTATTATATTGGGTGAAGTTTTTTACGCATCTGGAACGATTTATTCGAAGCATGTCATCCGAAAATTTGAAACGACATCAACGATTGCTTTAAATGCAGCGCAAATGATGCATGGTGGGATTTTATTAATCATTTTGTCATTTTTCACCGAGAACATTCAGCTTGATTATCTTTTAAGCCCAGCTTCAATTGGCTCTCTTCTTTATTTAACTATTTTTGGTTCAATGATCGGCCATAGCATTTATTATTGGCTTGTCTCACGGACAAATCCTGTTTTTCCTTCTACATGGCTGTATATCTCACCATTAATTGCCGTTATGTTAGGTGTTACCTTTTATCATGAATATATTTCTTGGCTAACAGGCATAGGAACTTTGACGATTATTGTAGGCACAGTTTTAGTCAATTTCGAAACATTACGGAAGCTGCTTTGGAAGAAGGGGACTGTTCTTCAGGATGTTAAAAATGAACCTACTAGACTTCAAAATTAGCTTTATTTTTTCGACGATCTTATGTAACCCACTCTTTTACATCAATAAAATCTAATGATAGAGGAGCTAAAGTTATGGAAATTTCTAAGGGAGTAGAGATGCTCCAGCTTGAGTTTCACAGAAATATTATTCATCCCACTCTTTTATGGGATCAAGAAATGGCTGTTTTAATTGACACGGGGTTCCCTAGTCAAATTGAAGATTTACGCGTGGCAATGGAAAAGGTAGGAGTGTCGTTCGACAAACTAAAAGTTGTCATTTTGACGCATCAGGATATAGATCATATAGGTAGTCTTCCTGAGATATTACAGGAATGTGGAAGGAATATTAAAGTTTATGCTCACGAACTAGATAAGCCTTATATCCAGGGGGATTTACCTCTTTTGAAAGACGGGCACATAGAGAATCCGCCGAAGGGAAAAGTGAATGATACCTTGATTGACGGCCAAGAACTGTCGTATTGTGGCGGGATTCGTGTCATTCATACTCCGGGGCATACTCCTGGCCATATCAGCCTATATTTGAAACAAAGTAAAACACTAATTGCCGGAGATTCGATGTACAGTGTAGACGGAATAATTAGGGGAATTCATGTCCCAACCGTACTGGATTTAAAAGAGGCTCGACTCTCTTTGAAGAAATACCTTGATCTCGACATTGAATCTGTGGTTTGTTACCACGGGGGATTAAGTAAGGTAAATATTAATGATCAAATGCAAAAAGTAATTTCATATTAAAATTCTGCTATCGGGCACAGTAATTAATAATAATCCTACGTTTCCTGTACAATCTGTATCAACAATAAATGAACTTAATCATTATGAAACAGAAGAAGATCTTGATAAAGAAACTGATGATGTTATAGAGCAAGACTATGACCCATTTGATGAGAGTTTATCCGAAACAGGATTTACTGAGGTAGAGGTTACTTTTATCGATGGAAAAAAGATGAGTTACTTATTTAATATCGGAAAATCTAAATTCGAGCAACAATGGCTTGATGAAATCTATTCCGTTGGAGTATTTACTGCAAAAGACATTTACGGCAACCTAGTTACTCTTTCACCTAAGGGCAAAGATAATAATGGTATTGCATTTAACATCAAAGAAGGTACTTTACCTAAGTGACCGGGAAAGGACCATCGCCATGAAATTTATGCAATAAGTAGCTAGGTACTACCTGTTGCTTATTGTACAGCATTAATACGGCTATTCGTAATTAGTGGTGGAATCAGTTGTATAAAAATTATACTTCACTAAATATTCGAATAAAATTCTAAAGAAGAAGGGAATTATTAAACTGAATTATAAAAAGGCGAACTTAATAGCAAAAGCTACTAAAAGCAACACAATAAAAGAGATTTGTTACGTTTCTTCGATATTTAAACAAAATGTCTTTGTAAACGCTGATGAAGACCTTGAAGTAGAAGACCAAGATATTGATGTAAATTTAAAGCTTGATATTCCAGTGCATTCCTTTGAGTCGTTTATTAATGCATTGCTGGAGCTTAGAAAGGATTTTGATGTAGCATGTGCATATTCAAAAGAACCAATTACTCATGAAAATCATCCGAGCAATAATGACAATATAGTAGGTGACAAGAGTTATGCATTTGCTTATTGGCATTCATTTCATAATAATGTCTTGTTTTCTGATTCGAAGGGATTTAATGTATACATTTATTTAAGTGATTTTGAGCGTTATGCTAATTTATATGTGTATCATTAGAAGAAATGATTAGAAAACTAATTAGTAAATAAAAGTAATCTAAAAATGCTATTAGTATTTGGTTACAAAAGTTAATCGTAAGGTAAGCCCGAATTCAAAAAAATATGCGCACCTCACGGCACGCACTACAAATGGCCAGCTTTCTGATGATTTTTTCAGATAGCTGGCCTTATTATGCACATGTAGCCCGAATCGACTCGGACCAAGGCATATATTCTTGTAATAATTCTGGTTGTTGATGAATTGCGAGATTGGGTAAATCCGTCAAAAGCTTGACGAGGTATTTATAGAAATCTACACCATTCGCTTTTGCTGTTTCCGCTAGACTTAAGTAGATTGCATTGGCTTTTGCGCCCGCCTCACTGACAGAGAAGAGCCAGTTTTTCCTTCCAATCACGGTTGGACGGGTCGCATTTTCGGCTGGATTATTATCGATTTCGATTTGCCCATTATACAAAAATGCTTTTAGTTCATTTCTTCTGTTCAACGTATACTCTGTTGCTGTGGCTAATGCGTTTTTGCCAAAGAATTGAGACTTTTCGAGCCAGTTAAAGAACTTCCGAATGATCCGTCTTGCGTAGCGCCATCTCATTTTTTGACGTTGCTTCGGCGGCAGCCCTTTGAATTTTTGCTCTAAAGCGTAGAGCTGATTACAGTAGGCCAAACCAATACGTCCGTTCTTGCTATCGACTTTTAACCAATAACGTAGAACGTGCGCCCAACAGTTGGCGAATAAGATTTTCAGCGATTTATTATATTTACCTTCCCCAATGGGAAATGAAGCGAGTTAAAAACCTTCTATAAACATCTTTAAGAAATCTTTGAATCTACTTTATTTTCAATACCATAAATTATCTGAGATATACTTTGTAAACAAGGCTTATTAAATTTCCCATCGATTATTTCTTTTTCACATATTGCTATCTGTTGAGGTATGACATCTGCATGAAGACTTCGAAATACTAAACGTAGGCCGTTAAGAGTATTAATTCCAGCTTTCATCCCACCTGAGGTAGCGACTAAAGCAATAGGTTTATTTCGGAAAATATCGCTATTTAAATAGTCAATAAAGTTTTTTAGAGCACCAGAGTATCCACCATGGTATTCTGGAGAACCGATAATAAATGCTGATGCTTCATTAAGATCATAATGGATGCTTTCAATTAAATTTTTGTTATGTATATTTGGATTAAATATAGGTAAATCTAAATCTCCTATATTTAATAAAGTAGTTGAGTATTTCTTGCTTTTTAGACCGTGTTCTATTAGTTGCAAGACTTGTTTAGTTTTTGAATTATTATTCAAACTACCATTAATTAAAATAATACTAGCCACAAAATACCACCATACCTCTCCTAAAAATGTATTTTTTATGATTATATCATAAATATTGTCAAAATATAGTTGCGATTATTAGATTATTTTGATATTCTGATTATGGTACCAATATATAGCATAAAAGTAGGTTTATTACATGGAAGAATTAAATCTTGATCAATTCTTAGCTGATGTTTCTTCAGAGAATATTGATTCTGATACATTAGCATTGTCTAACATTGCAGTTACATGGTAATTTTCATGGAATTTTCACGGAATAGGAAACCAATATTTCTAATGTTGGTTTCCTTTTGTGTATTTAATTATATAAAGGAGTTTTTTTATGAATATTAATATGAAAACTTTAAATGTGGAAAGTGATTCATCCATTTCATCTTTTAACACAATACACACGCTTTATCAATTGCTTAAGGATAATATTGAAAAAAGCTATTTTTCTTCCATTCAGCAAAAATTTGAACCTGACGTATCTATGTTATTTAACTATTTTAATAACGAAATTAATAATCCAGAATATAATAGTTCATTGGCTATATTAGAATTACAGGCAATAATGTTAAGGCTAAGTAGACACCATATTAAAAAAGCAAAAATGATAGATAATATTTCTAGGTTCTTTAACGAGTTATTTGCTTATTGTATGGATAAACATATTCTAAGTGAAATAAATTTTATTAAGTCAGAACTAATTGATCGACCATCATTGATGATAATAAACAGAAGTATTCAATTATTAGAACAAAATAGTATAGGTATAAAATTTAACTTCTCTTTTTCTAAACAAGTGTTAGGGAAAAATAATCATGAGGGGATTGTCAAAATTCGTACTCAATTATTTGAAAAGTTGAGTAAAACAATAAATTTTGTAAGTGATTTTCCAGATAATCTATCAGAACTAACTGATAAAGATTTTAACCTTAAGGAAGAGCAATATAGTAAAAAAATATTGGATGCTGCGATTATTGAACAAAATTTTGAATTAGCATATTTTATATTAAACAGAAGTTTAAATAGTGATAAAAATAATAAAATAATAAGCGATCAGCTAGCTTATAGAAATATTGGTGTTATAGAGGCGAATATAGGTGATTTTGAAAGGGCCATTAAATATTTTGATTATGCCATTGACGTTAGTGAAAATATAATTGAGTATTCAAGAAATTCATATATTAAAGGGCTATGTTTAATTAAAAGATTAAAAAAAGTAGAAGATGGTATAGAAATTTTGGAAAAAGCATTAGAAAAACTGTGTATTAACTACAAAGAAAATGATTTTAAATATAAACATGAGAGAGCATGGCTTATAAATGGAATATGTCTAGGAAAAACAATTTTAGCTAATAAGCTAAAAGGTAAAGAAAGAGAAACTACTTTATATGAACTAATAAAAGAAGAAATGAAAGCTTATAAAATGTTGCAGAATGAATCTAGCTTTTATTTAGTATACCTTAAATTTAATTTGCTTGCTAATATTGCTTTTCTCTTAGAAATATTAGAAGAATACCAAACAGCAATTCAATTCTGGGAGAAAGCGTTTGCACCAATATTAGTTAATGACGCTCAAAATAGAGAAGGGGAAAAATCTGTTACGTATAGATTAGGAATATTAAATATCAAGCTTGGAAATTATGAACAAGCAGAATTTCTATTGGAAAGATCTTTATTATTAGCGCGAAATGAGAATAATAAATTCCATATAAATGTAATTTTATACTCACTTATTTATGTGAAATTGTTGAATAACAGATCGAAGAATATTATTGATTTAATAATTGAAGGAAAGTCAATTTCAATTGATTTAAATGATAAAAAAATGTCGGAAAATTTCGAGAGTAGCATTGATTGTTATAATGGTAACATTTCTATAAGTGAATTGATGATACCAGATGTTAAGTTAATTTCTTATATTCCACAAATAGATTTAGCTTTTGTTCCCGAAATAGATTTAAATAAGCATTTAACTACCAATGTAAAGGAGAAGTATCATGAATACACTAGAAGAGAATAAAATTGATGTAGTAGTATCAAGAATAATGGATAATCTCGTTGATAAAGAGGTATTACCTAAAAATTCATATGACCCAATAGTATTTAATGAATTGCATGAATTACTGAAAAAAAATTTTAATATTCCACAAACTAGTATTACAAATATTATGGCGAGAACATTGTTTGGTATTAGTAGTAGTCATGAACCCCTAATAATGGTTGGTGCAGGAACTTATACGGGTAATGCATTAGCGTGGTTAGCTGGAAAACAACTACTAGAACCAAATGAATTAGTCGGAGTCTATGGCCTAGATATTTCTAAAGAGGCTACAGAAATTGCAAAATCTAATTTTTCAAGTATACAAGCAAAAAATATTCTTCTTTTACAGGAAGACGCAATCGAATGGTTAAAGAATACAAATTTAAAAATTGATTTACTATATATTGATATTGATACAGTAAAAGACGGGAAAACAAAGTATTTAGACCTATTAATAGAAGCTTACCCTAAAATTAATCCTGGAGGTCTAGTAATAGCTCATGATGTGAACGAGAAAAAGTTTATAAAGGATTTAGAACCTTTTTTAGAGGAAATACAAGATTCAAAGAAATTTGAACGCAGCATAAATTTAAATATAGATTCATTTGGAATTTCCATTTCAATTAAAAGGTGATAATTAATGAGTATATATGAAAATAGATTATTACGATTAGATTTTGGGGAACCTTCATTCCCATGTCCTGAAGAAGCAAAAGCAGAAGCAATAAAGTATATATTAAATCCTGATTGTTATTATGCTCCTATAAAAGGTGAAGAGGATTTAATAAAACAGATTACAGCACATTTTGAAATCAAAAGGAACCTAAAAGTAGAGGGAAATTGTATATCCATTACTACGGGAGGATTAATGGGGATAAATTCTATTATACGGGTACTTAAAAAAAATGGAGTGAAAAAAATTTTCTATCCAGACCCCGGTTTCCCACCTTATAGCTTTCTTGGTGAAAATAATGAAATAATAATGAAACCTTATCCCATGATAGAATCTAATGACACAATAGAAAAGTTAAGTGATATTGCAAAGAATAATTTACCAAAGAATGTTGCTTTCATTATAACTTCACCTAACAACCCCAATGGAATGACATTCTGTAGTGAGGAATGGAACAAAATTAACAACTTATTAAAAAACCAATATATCATTTGCGACAATTCGTTTGAATCATTTATTTATGATAAAAGTAAAGATAGACTTCCTCCTTTTAACGATAATTATTTTCACGTCTTTAGTTTTTCAAAGAGTTACTCACTTGCTGATTATCGAGTTGGTTATGTTGTTTCGCCTTCTTCGAAATGGAATGAATTTATTTCACGTGAACATTGGTTCTCTCAATTAAGTACAAGTGTAATCTCACAAAAAGCAGCTATAGGTGCATTGAGTGCAAAAAAAGAATATTGTGAAATGAATAAATTAAGTGTACTTAATAATATTATCTATAGCGTGAAATTACTTCTAAAAAACGGTATCAATGTACAAATACCTGATGGAGGTTTTTTTATCTGGGTTGACATTACTAATACGGGTTACTCTTCTGAGGAGTTTACCAACTTTGCATTAAAACATTATAAGTTATCTGTTGTTTCCGGAGATAATTTTGGAAAGAACGGAGTAAATTTTGTAAGAATAAATTGTGCAACAGATAGACTAAGCCTAGAAGAAGGCTTAAATAGATTTGTACGTTTCTATAATGAAAGGATGCTAGAGATTGAAAATCCTATATAAGGATATTTTAGATGAGAAAAATTTTACTTTTTTGTTGTTAGGAAGGCTTTTTAAAAGAAGTTCTTTAATATTATTTAGTTTGGAGCTCATCTGGTTAACGATGGAATTGACAGATAGCTCACCACTCTATTTATCTTTAATGGTAATGGCTGAAACTTTGCCCTTTATTTTTTTAGGAATTTACGGCGGAGTAAAAGCTGATAAATGGAACAAAAAGAAAATTATGGTCATTTGTGA
>Ga0213822_1000738_pt1 | contig 22621 bp, 10 predicted proteins | sample MC6MC0908MG_FD_179872 | JGI IMG/M metagenome (GOLD analysis project Ga0213822, IMG submission 179872) | Enriched soil aggregate microbial communities from Iowa State University, Ames, United States - MC6-MC0908-MG | ecosystem: Environmental > Terrestrial > Soil > Unclassified | place: USA: Iowa...
TTTTCGGACTTGTGGTCACCTATTTCATTGCGAAAAAACTTGTGAATAAAGGCTCTAGAATAAAAGATATTGAAGTTCAAACCCATAATGGCGGAAAACTTCCGTTATTTTTACCAGCTATCGTTGATCCACTTGTAACAATTATCTTATTAGCGTTAAGGCCATTGTTTGATATTAGCATTGACCCTATGATTGCTCTGCCGGTTGGGGGTATTATCGGGGCACTAGTGATGGGACGAGGAAGAAAAATTAATGAATATGCGGTTTCAGGACTTGGAAAAATGTCGGGTGTAGCCATCATGCTCCTGGGTACAGGTACATTGGCTGGTATTATCGCAAATTCAGGTTTGAAAGACTTATTAATTGAAGGATTAAATGCACTCGGTCTTCCTGGGTATGTACTTGCGCCAGTCTCCGGTATTTTCATATCAGCAGCAACAGCATCAACAACTGCAGGTACAGCGGTAGGGAGACAGGTATTTAGCGGGACGATTTTAGGAATGGGTGTATCTGCATTAGCCGGTGCTGCCATGATTCATACAGGAGCAACCGTTTTAGACCACCTGCCACACGGAAGCTTTTTCCACGCAACGGGTGGAAGTGTCAATATGGAAATCAAAGAACGGTTAAAAGTAATTCCATATGAAACCATTGTTGGTTTAACGATGGCGATCATTTCAACATTGATTTTCGGTGTGTTTCACTTTTTTGGATAAAGTTCAGCGGGGCGCTTTAATGCGGGGTAAATTGAGATTGACAGGAGAGGAAATAAGATGAAAATTGTCATTGCTCCGGATTCATTTAAGGAAAGTTTGTCTGCCCTCGAGGTAGCAGATGCCATCGAAAAAGGCTTTAAACGCCATTTTCCTGATGCGGAGTACGTTAAAATCCCAATGGCTGATGGCGGCGAAGGGACGGTACAGTCTCTAGTCGATGCAACCGGAGGGGAAATTATTCGAAAGAAGGTAACTGGCCCTCATGGTGTACCAGTTGAAGCCTTTCTCGGAATTCTTGGTAACAAGACGACAGCTGTGATTGAAATGGCTGCCGCTTCAGGTTTACACTTTGTCCCAGCCGAAAAACGAAATCCTTTGATTACCTCAACTCGAGGGACAGGGGAATTAATTGCTGCTGCTCTCGATTATGGTGTCAACTATATCATCATCGGCATTGGTGGAAGTGCTACAAATGATGGCGGTACGGGGATGGCGAAAGCCCTCGGAGTCCGCTTCCTTGATAGAAATGGAGAAGAAATTAGTGAAGGCGGCGGCGCACTTGGTGATTTAGTGTCTATCGATCTTACTGATTTAGACTCAAGGTTAAATAAGATAAAAATCGAGGTTGCTTGTGATGTTGACAATCCGCTTACTGGGGAAAGAGGTGCATCCGCCATTTTTGGACCGCAAAAAGGAGCAACCCCGGAAATGGTTGTCCAATTGGATCGAAATCTTGGCCATTTTGCTGCCATTATTGAGCGTGATCTCGGTAAAAAGATTAAAGATGTATCTGGTGCCGGTGCGGCCGGTGGTCTTGGTGGAGGTTTGCTTGCCTTCGTTAATGCAGAGCTGAAGCGGGGCGTTGACATTGTCATTGAGGCAACCGGGCTTTCTCAGGTAGTTCAAGATGCTGATTTGGTGATTACCGGAGAAGGAAAGATTGATGGACAGACGATTTTTGGGAAAACGCCGATTGGTGTAGCGAAAACGGCTAAAAAGGTTGGAGCCCCTGTTGTTGGAATCGCAGGTAATATTGCAAATGACAGCCATATTGTCCACGACTATGGAATCGATGCGGTTTTTAGTATCGTTCCTGGTGTTGTCCTACTAGAGGATGCCTTTACTCATGCTGCGGAATATGTAGAAAGGACAGCTGTCAATATTGCAGCTGTTTGGAAGATGAAACGATAATTTAAGAGGCATGACCCAAGTTTAACTGTGGGGTACAGGTCTTTTGTTTTTTTAATAGGGTATCTGAAGGTAGAACAGGTCTACGTTACCTATAAAATGATTTTCACCGAAAAAGGGCACGTAGAAATCGCGCTACGTTACTTTTTAAAATGATTTCGCCGAAAAAAAGTACGTAGAACGGCGCTACGTTTCCTTTTAGAGGTTTCATCGAAAAAGGACATATAGAACAAATGATGCTAGACTAAAAAGTGGACAAAGATTGTTATAATAAAATAAATTAACTATAACGTGGTGGTCTAAATGGCAAGGGGTAATAGAAAACATTACGATGAAACATTTAAGAAAGAAACTGTAAAGTACATTGCTGAGAACAACAAGCCTGTAGCTCAAGCAGCTAGAGAAATAGGGGTCAATGAAAATACCATACATGGTTGGATTAAGAAATATGGCCAGCAACCAGAAATAAAGGCTGTCCAAACATTTGCCACTCCTGAGGCGGAACTTAGAGCTATAGAAAAGGAACTCCTTGATCTCAAGGAGGAAAATGAAATACTAAAAAAGGCGATGAACTACTTCTCGAAAAGCCCTCGGTAAAGTATGAATTCATTCATGAAAATCGCTCCCAATTCCGAGTAGAGAAGATGTACAGTGTTCTGGAAGTTTCTAAAAGAGGTTAATTCTTATGGATCAACCGGCCGAAAAGTGAACAGTGAAAAAAGCATGAAAAGCTATCCCAAGAAGTCTTACAAAGACACCTAGAGTTTAAACAACGGTATGGAAATGTTAAAATCGTGAAAACATTAAACAATCGCGGTGTTAAAGTAAGTGAGCGAACAGTTTCTTGTATCATGACAGAAAACGACCCTTTTTCATTTTTTCTTTTCGGTTCGGTCACTTATAGCTTTTTTAAGTGAGAAGTAGCCGCCCTCTACTTCTACTTTTAAAAGGAATCCTGCTGCGAAAGTCCACGTAGACCCGTTCTACATCGACTTTTTCATAGAATTTTGCCGGGAAAGTCCAAGTAGACTCGCTCTACATCGACTTTTTCAAAGAATTCCCCCGCGAAAGTCCACGTAGACCGCTCTACATCGACTTTTTCAAAGAATTTCCCCGCGAAAGTTCACGTAGACCCATTCTACATCGACTTTTTCAAAGAATTCCGCCGAGATAGTCCACGTAGACTCTCTCTACGTCAACTTTTTCACGGAATTTCCCCTACAAAGTCCACATAGGTACTATAGAACATTCATATATCAACTATGAAAAGGAGAACATTATTACCGCAAAATTCAAAGGGAATTATTAAGATTTCATAGAATACTAGTATGTGACAAAATATTTATGTTAGGAGGCATAAACGGTGCGAAAAGAAAAAGAAATGATGGATATTATTATGAACACTGCCAAGAATGATGAGCGAATTCGTGCTGTATTAATGACAGGTTCACGTGTTAATCCAAATGCAAAAAAAGATATATTCCAAGATTATGATATTGCCTATATTGTCAAAGATATAGAATCTTTTACGGAAAATCATCGCTGGGTTGATCGGTTCGGAGAGAGAATCATGATGCAAATGCCGGAGAATAAAATAATGCCGCCAGCAGATCATACTGGTCATTTTGTATATCTTATGCAATTTATGGATGGAAACCGGATTGACCTTACTTTGATACCACTTGAGAAAATGAACGAATTGATCAAGCCGGAAAGCTTAAGAATAGTACTGTTGGATAAAGATGAAATAATTGGGCCGCTGCCTCCTTCGAGCGACCTAGATTTCCATATTAAAATCCCTTCCGAAAAAGAATTTCAAGATAATTGTAATGAATTTTGGTGGATCTGCATGAATATCGGGAAGGGGCTGTGGCGCGAAGAATTGCCCTATGTAATGTTTATGTACGAACAAATTAATCGGAATGCATTAATTCAAATGATAAATTGGTATATAGGGATTCAAACTAATTATTCAAAAAGTACCGGGGCATTTGGCAAGTATTTAGAAAATTTTCTTGAAGAAGATGAATGGAATGAATTCGTGGCCACCTATACAGATGGACATTATGAACAAATTTGGACAGCACTCTTTCATATGTGTGAATTATTTAGAAAAATTGCTGTAAAAGTTGCCAATCACTTTCACTATGATTACGCCAATAGTGAGGAACAAAATGTTATCGCCTATCTAGAGAGGATTAGGAATCTCCCAAAGGATGCAAAAGAAATCTAAAAATTAAGTGAGGAACATATATGGAAGGTCTTGTATTTTTAATAGAATTATTATTGATGCTAGTACTTTTTGTCGGAATTGGACTAATATTTGGTATAATCGGTTGGAAAAAGAAACAATACGGAATGATGTATGGGGGATGTGGTCATTTTGCTGGAGTCATCATCGGCTGAGTAGTAAGTTTCCTTGCGAGTATGGATGATGGCATTAGCAATAAGGGACTTGAGATCATCATCTACTATCCGCTTTTTTCTGTCGGCGGCTGGTTAATTGGCTTGCACTATGGTAAAGAAAAGGATAAACGTATCAGCAAAAAACAAATATAAGGGGGAGTTAGAATGCATAAAGAAGGATTTATTGATGTAACTGGAGGAAGGGTTTGGTATCAGATATTCGATGAAAATGGCGGGGGAACACCGGTTATAATTTTGCATGGCGGGCCGGGGTCTTCGTCTTATTCGCTTCAAGGTTTAAAGGCTCTCGCAAAAGAGCGGCCTGTGATTTTATATGATCAATTGGGATGTGGAAAATCTGATAGGCCAACGGACACATCACTTTGGCGTATCGAACGATTTGTAGAGGAATTATCACAAGTACGGAAAGGCCTTAAACTTGATGAAGTACATATTCTTGGTCATTCTTGGGGGACAACTCTCGCGGCTGCCTATTGCTTAACGAAGCCAAGCGGCGTGAAAAGTGTTATTTTTTCTAGTCCATGCCTTAGCGCTCCATTATGGGAACAGGATCAAAAGCGAAACCTTAAGAAGCTGCCACTTGATGTGCAGGAAACTATCAAACACTGTGAAGAAAATGGGACGACCGATTCAGAAGAATTTGAAGCAGCAATTGAGGTATTTAGTAAACATTTTGTTAACAGAATGGTGAAGAAGCCCGAATGGTTGGAACAAAGACCTTCATGGTATCGGAATTCTGAAATTTATAATATTATGTGGGGTCCGTCAGAATTTACTGTGCTAGGCAACCTGAAGGAATTTAATTGTACATCCCAGTTAAAGGAAATTACCTGCCAAACTTTATATACTTGCGGGCGTTTTGATGAAGCTACTCCGGGAACAACACAGTATTACAGCAGCCTGACGCCTCATGCCAAATTCCATGTTTTTGAAAAAAGTGCTCATATGCCGTATATCGAGGAGCCGGAAGAGTATGTAAAGGTAATTGGAGATTTCCTTCAATCAATTGATTCAACTATACTTTCATAAAAAAACAATAGACTCTTTAATAAAAAATGATTTTTGTCTCAGATAGACCAAAAAAGGAGAGCGGCTTGATACCCATTCATGCTACTCTCCTTTTTAATTAGGAAACTGGGAAATAAAACGCTTTCAATTACAAAATGTGAATTTCTTGGTATTTCTTTGAATCAATAACACTAGGAAAAAGGGCTCAATTTTCAAAAAAATAGAAACTTGCCCCCATATAAAGAAGAAGGAAATAGTTATAAGGACTTATTTTAACAATAAAACTAGGGCTGTCGACATTATTATGGACTAATTTTCCAATTTTCCCAACAGCAACCAAACTATCAATTTCTGATTATTCAAATTTTTCCGACATAATATGACACAAAAACAAATGTTAAACAGCTATTTTTAAATTAGCACCTAGTTTTTGACATATAGTGTGCGAGGGAAGGAGGGTAGTAGTTTTAGTGAAAAAGGAAAATACTTAGGGGGTAAGAGGATGAAAAGAAAGAAAAGACGATTATTATCAACTCTATTAACCGTCATCCTAGTGTTGCCATTGCTTCTTCAGCCGCAAATGAATGCGAACGCTGAAACAAAAGGAGTAAGTGCTTCAGCAAAGGATCAAGTGCCAACACCAAAGCAAAAAGTAACAAAATCACTGTACAACCAATTTGATGGCCAGGATAAAGTTACCTTTCTCATTAAAATGAAAGAACAGGTTGATTCTGCAAAAGTTGCCAAGGCAGCTGAGAATAAAGCCAAGCTACAAAAGGCGACACCTGCAAAAACAAAATCATTGAAGCGAAACACAATTGTTTCTGAGTTAAAAGCAGCAGCAAAAGAAACACAGTCTGACGTGTTAGCGTTTCTTGAGGAGCAAGTGAAGGCTGGAAAGGCCAAGGATGTTCATTCCTACTATATCGTGAATGCGATTGCAGTAACAGGAACGCAAGAAGTAATGGAAAAAGCGGCGGCATTTCTAGAGGTTGAAAAAATCCTCCCTAACGAAACAAGACAATTGTTCGTTCCTGAAAAATCCGCAGGTACAGCTGTACAAGAACCGGCAGCTGGAACCAATTCGATTGAATGGAATATTGACCGTGTAGGAGCCCCAGCGGTTTGGGATATGGGGATAGATGGAAGCGGGGTTGTCATTGGTTCGATTGATACGGGAGTGCAATGGAATCATCCTGCATTAAAGGAAAAATATCGCGGCTACAATGCGGCTACAGGTCAAGCGGATAATACGTATAGCTGGTTTGACGCAACTCGTGGTCAAACAACACCATATGATGATCACGGGCATGGAACACATACAACAGGAACAATGGTTGGTTCAGAGCCGAATGGTTCCAATAACATCGGTGTCGCACCAGGTGCAAAGTGGATTGCGGTAAAGGCATTCACGGCAGCTGGCGGTACGGATGCAGATTTATTAGAAGCTGGTGAATGGATGATTGCCCCGGGTGGAAACCCTGACATGGCACCAGATGTCATCAATAATTCATGGGGTGGAGGTCCTGGGCTTGATGAGTGGTACCGTCCGATGGTTCTCGCGTGGAAAGCGGCAGAAATCTTCCCTGAATTCTCTGCAGGGAATACGACCCCAACTAATCCTGGCGGTCCTGGATCTGTTGCTAACCCTGCTAACTATCCAGAATCATTCGCAACAGGAGCTACCGATATTAACAACAAACTTGGAAGCTTTTCCTTACTTGGACCTTCTCCATATGGGGAAATCAAACCTGAGATTGCAGCACCTGGTGTCAATATTCGGTCTTCTGTCCCTGGCGGTACCTATGAAGGCGGGTGGAATGGGACATCGATGGCGGGACCGCATGTATCAGCAGCTATTGCTTTATTGAAGCAAGCAAATGCAAGCTTAACGGTTGATGATTTAGAAAGAATTTTACAAACGTCAGCTATTCCTTTAACAGACAACAAATATCCAACATCACCAAATAACGGTTATGGCTCAGGATTATTGAATGTATATGATGCTGTATCTTCTGTTGTTTCCGGCTTAGGGAAACTAAAAGGCCAGGTAACGAAAGAAGGAACCGACAGTGAAGCACCGGTGTTAACACATTCCCAACCTGCCACGGTTTTTGCAGGAATGCCGTTAACGTTAGAAGCTTCAGCTGCCGATAATATTAGTGTAACAAATGTATCGCTCCAATATCAAAAGCAAGATGGTTCATGGACTACTGTTACTGCCCAGCGGATTAGCGGCGATTACAAAAATGGAACTTACCGCGTGAATATTCCTGGTGCAGAGATTTCAGGCAATGCTTTCGTATATAAGTGGAAAGCTCTTGATTTCGGTGGAAATGAATCTGTTAGTGAACATAGGGTCACTGTTCTTCCGGGGATTACAGTAGGCTATGTTGCTGATTTTGAAAGTAATCCTGATGGCTGGACTTCATATGGTGCCAATAATTCTTGGCAGTGGGGTAAGCCAACAAACGGTCCTGGGGCAGCTTTTTCCGGTGAAAAAGTATATGCGACAAATCTAACTGGAAATTATGATAGCAAAGCGAACGCTTCGTTACAGATGCCGCCTATTGATTTACCGGAAGGAAGCAGTTATCTCCAATTTAAGCAATGGTATGAGCTTGAAAGAAACTATGATTATGGGCATGTATTTGTCTCAACAGACGGTGTGAACTGGGTTCAAAAGCTTCGCGTTAATAATTTGTCAAATGGCTGGATTGACGGTGAAGTGAATTTAAGTGAATATGCGGGCCAAAGAATTTATGTAGCTTTCAACCTCACAACCGATGGAAGTGTGACAAAGCAAGGCTGGTATATAGATGATGTTCGCTTAACAAATGCACCACTTGCTGCACCACAAAAAGCAGAGGTGGACGTCACAACAGAAAAAGGGGAGTCTGCAACAGATTCTGTTAAAAAAGAAAAGGTCAATCCTGATAAGTTAACAATGATGATGCCTGAGCTGAAAAAGGAAGTAAGCACTGAAAAGGCAGCTCCAATGCAATTACCTATGCAGGCTCAAGTAACGGTTGTGGAATCCGGTCGTTCTGTAACCACCAATCCGGCTAATGGAAGCTTTGAGATGACACATGCAGCAGGAACATTTACGGTCATTGCTGAAAGCTATGGCTATCACTCGCAAACTAAATCAGTAACGATTGCACAGGACGGAGAAGCAACAGCGAACTTTACACTTCAGGAAAAAGCGAAGGGAACTGTTTCAGGAACGATCAAGAATAAGCAATCAGGACAGCCAGTTGCTGGTGCGACTGTATATGTTATAGAAGATGCAGCCGTACAGCCTGTCCAAACGGATGAAAATGGACATTTTTCAATTACAGGATATGAAGGTGACTATACGCTTAAAGTCATCGCACCACACTATTACAGTCAAGAAGCGACTATTAAACTAAAAGGGAACATCGAGAAGAATTTTGATATTAAGCCTTTCATTGGATTCCCAGGTGAAATCGGCTATGACGATGGCACAGCTGAAAACGCGCGAGCATTTTACGATGCCGGAAATGGCTGGGCTGTAAAAATGTCATTAGCAAAAGGACAGAAAAAGGCATTAGTGACAGGCGGTTTGTTCCGCTTCTGGACTTCGGAATGGCCAGTTCCAGGAGGCACTGCCTTCAAAGTAGCAGTATATGATGCTTCAGGCCCTGAGGGTGCACCTGGTAAAAAACTAGCCGGTCCTTTTGATGCTACCGCACTTCGAAATGGCCAGTGGACAAAAGTAGATTTGGGCAGCCATGGTATCCTTGTCGAAGGCGATTTCTATATGGTCTATATCCAAGCTGATGTAAATACGAAAGCACCTGGTCTGGCAACAGATGAGAATGGGCCAAACGCGAAGCGAAGCTGGCAGCTTGTTGGTGGCGCATGGACACCTTCTCCAGAAGCTGAGGGTAACTATATGATTCGTGCCGTGGTTGATTATGAAGTAACAGAACCAACGATTACCTCTCCTGTTGATGGCACGTTCACCAACGTTGAAACAGTAACTGTGAAAGGTGAATCTGCACCAACGACAAAGGTTCATATTTTTAATAAAGGCGAAGAAGTTGCTACCGTTGATTCAAAAGATGATGGCACATATTCTGTTGACGTGAAGCTCAAAAAGGGTGAGAACCAATTAACAGCAAAAGCATCTACAGCACAAGGAATGACGGATGCATCCGCACCTGTAAATGTAACCTATGATGCCGATGCGCCGGAGTTAACGATTGGCTCGCCAACTGATGGAAGTAAATTGAATAAAGAAACCGTCACCGTTACCGGAACTGTCGCGGATAACTATTTAAATTTCGTCCTTGTTAATGGAACTACAGCGAAAGTAGAGAATGGAAAGTATTCCGCAAGAATTATGCTTGATGAAGGAAAGAATGATATCAAGGTTGTGGCCAAAGATAAGGCCGGAAACACGACTGAAAAGTCGGTGAAGGTCGACGTCAAATACACAGCACCATTAATTCAAAATGTAAAACCTGAAGTGGATAAGGTATTGAAGAAGGGTGAAAGTGTTAAGATTGAGTTTACAAGTGAGCCTGGCTTGAAAGCATCTTTCTTCATTCATATGCCGCTGACACAAACGAGAACATCACAACTGGCGAATGCAACAGAGCTTCCAATGATGGAGGTTTCACCTGGATATTATGTCGGATACTATACAGCTACAAAGGATATGGTAGCGTCTGGTGCCACAATTGAGGTGAAAGCTGTTGATTCATATGGAAATGAATCAAGACAAACAGCTAATGGAAAATTATATATTAATGTGAAGAAATAGTAAAAAAGAAATAATGAATGATAAAAAAGGAGCTCTCCACGTATGTGGTGATGCTCCTTTTTTCTATCTTAAAATTTCATTGAAGAATGCATGTAAATTTGCAGAGGATTTGAAGGATAGTAATGGATGTTGTCGAATTTCTATACCTATAACAATTTACCTAGTAAGCGGGGAGAATTATGAACAGATCGGGTCAAATTATTTTAGTGTTGATTTCAATAGCATTTACCGCATATCAAAAGATATGGGCTCATCACGCTTTTTTTACAATAGACTTTTTTATTTTTACTCTCATTGCATGGGTTGTCGGTTGGCAATATGATAAGGCACGATTTTTTGAAAAAAAAGCACGTGCCAGTGAAGATAGCTATAAGAAATTAATAGACTCTTTACCAGATCCGGTATATATCACCCAAAATCATAAATTTCTTTATGCAAATAATGCTGCTGCTAGGTTAGTTGGAGCCAAAAATAATAAAGAAATAATTGGTAAAAACATTTTTGAATTTATTTTTCCAGAGTATAGTGACCGCTTAATGGAACGATTTAAGCAGATTATGAAAGAGGAACAGCCCGTTAACACGATTGAATACAAAGCAAAACGTTTAGATGGATCGGCATTCTTTTTTGAAGTATCTGCCTTATCTATCGTTTTTGGCGGAAAAGAGGCTATTCTTTCAATTGGAAAGGATATTACTGATAGAAAAGAACAGACGGAACGGATGCTGCAAAAGTCAGAAAAACTGGCACTGTTAGGACAAATGGCAGCAGGTATTGCCCATGAAATTCGAAATCCCCTCACTTCCATAAAAGGATTCATACAGTTATTTAAGGTGAATCAACAAAAAGAGGAATACTTTGATATTGTGCTATCAGAGCTTGAACGGATCAATATCATCGTTGGTGAATTCCTTGTTCTTGCTAAACCAACTGCAGCTGTATATGTTGAAGGGGATGTAAAGGTTTTAATTAAGGATGTTGTTACCTTAATTGGTACTCAATCAATTTTGAATAATGTAGAGATTTTCGTTAATTTTGATCAGGATTTGCCGAAGATTAGCTGTGAAGAAAATCAGTTGAAGCAGGTTTTTCTAAACCTTTTTAAAAACGCAATTGAGGCCATGCCCCAAGGTGGAATTATTGAGGTAAAAGTGAAGGATATAGAAGAAGGGAAGATCTCGATTAAAATTATCGATCAGGGTATCGGTATTCCGAAAGAAAGATTATCAACACTTGGAGAACCTTTTTATACTACAAAGGAAAAAGGAACAGGTCTTGGGCTTATGACCTGCTTTAAAATAATTGAAAGTCATAAAGGAGTATTAACAATTGAAAGTACAGTTAATAAAGGAACAACAATCGAAATTACCTTACCTACCATTACACAGCCCTTATTAAGAAATGAACAGGTATATGTGTAAGATTTTTTTTGCAGTAAATTGTGCTCCCTTTATGGACACCACTTTCATGTGGGGTCTTTTTCTTTTTTAGAGAAAAGGTCAATACAAATTTAATTAGATTTTAATTATGACATTTTGCTATAATAATAGTTGTGGAAAATATAAAATGTAAAAAAAAGGAATTAATGATTGCTTTTTTCTTAGCACTTAGGGGGTACTTATGGGGAAAAATAGATATGTATTTTGGGGGCTTGTGATTACCACCCTCATTTCGGCGCTTGATGCCAATATTATGCAAACGGCAAGTCCCACCATTGTAAAACAACTCGGTGGCATGGAGTTGTTTGCTTGGATTTTTGTTGTTTACATGTTAGCAAGTACTGTTACAGTACCACTATACGGGAAATTATCGGATATGTATGGCCGGAAAAGGCTGTTAATGATTGCAGTTGGCCTATTTACGATCGGCTCGATTCTTTGCGGAATGGCGAATTCCATGGTAATGCTGATTGTGTTTAGAGGGATTCAAGGCCTGGGAGCCGGCGGAATGATTCCACTTTCGATGATTATCGTTGGAGATTTGTTTACGATAGAAAAACGCGGAAAAATCCAAGCGGTTTTTAGCACCATTTGGGCCATTTCCTCAATCGTGGGTCCCGTTTTGGGTTCTTTTTTTGTTGAAGCCTTGACATGGAGATGGATTTTCTTTATCAATATTCCAATCGGTATAGCCACCGTGCTTTGTTTGATTCCCTACCAGGAAAAATTGGAATTTAAAAAGACGTATATCGACTATAAAGGGTTCTTCCTTTTCGGAATTTCGATTACACTTTTGCTACTGGCCACAAACGTTGGAAATCCTTTTTGGTATCTTGTAATTGGTTTTATCGGTTTGATTGTTTTTATTTTTGTCGAAAGGAAGGAAGAGCATCCGTTTCTTCCAGTTTCCCTTTTTAAAAATAGAGGCATACTTATGACCAATCTTTTCATGTTATTTTACTGTCTATCATTTTTTGGAACATCGAACTTTATTCCTTTATTCTTGCAACAAGGCAACCATATGAGTATTTATAAAAGCGGGCTGATTCTATTAAGTATTGCAGTCGGCTGGATGTTTGGAAGTACACCGGCCGGGAAGTGGATCCTGCGCTTTGGCTACAAAATCTTATTTATCATCGGCAGCTTTATTACTACTGTTTCAGGATTAGCACTCTATTTATTCATTCAGGATATTTCCTATATTGGATTGTTTTTGATTTTGACTGTTCAGGGTGTTGCCTTTGGTTTATTATTTGCAGTGGGAACGATTGCTTCTCAAGAATTTGCCGAATCGCATATCAAGGGTATGTCGACATCGCTGCAAATTTTTTTAAGAAACATTGGAACCTCTATTGGAGTTACCATCATGGGTTTACTCATTAATCATGCGGCAAGCGTTGTCATCGGGATGAAAAACGTGTTTCTTTATGCCCTATGTATGAGTCTCATAACCGTTGTGTTAAGCTTTCTAATCCCGGCTAAAACAGCCGCATCTTTAAGTGAAGACCACATCAAATAAGGTGAGCCATTGGCTCACCCTTATTTTTCTCCTCTAAATTTTTCTCCAATCTACCCAACAGTACTGGAACGATTTAAACCTAATTGAACGACCACTTGATGTTGTTGTCCGTCATCCACTAGTTGCAGAAAGGACTGCTCACCTACATCCTTGCCGTCAACTACCCATTTCACTGGAACACCATGGTCTTGTGTACAATCGACCTCAAGTGAATAGGTTGTCTTTCCATATCGATAGTCGATTGTGAATGATTTCCATTCAGATGGCACACAAGGTTGTAGCGTTAGTTGATCACCTTGAAGCTTAAGCCCCAATACATATTCTAATCCTGCCTGGTACATCCAGCCAGATGCTCCGGTGTACCACGACCAGCCACCCCGGCCTTGATATGGTTTTGCGGTATACACATCAGCTGACATTGCATATGGTTCATTTTCATAAATCTGTACGTCACGGAAGGTCTTTGTATGTGTGATTGGGTTGAGCATAGAAAAAAGCTCAAATGCCTTATCACGCCGATCTAACATTGCCCATGCGACAATTCCCCATATTACACCATGTGTATACTGTCCGCCATTCTCACGGATTCCAGGTGGATAACCCTGAATATAGCCTGGGCTAGGTTTTGTCACATCAAATGGTTTTGTTAGTAACCGAGCAAGGTTCAAATCTCGATCGACAAGTTCACGGTCAAACGAAAACATTGCACGCGATTGTCGGTCGCTAGAAGCTCCTTGTGAAATGACAGACCATGACTGGGCGATGGCATCAATTCGACATTCCTTGTTCTGATTCGATCCAATCCATGTCCCAGCATCTGAAAAAGCTCGACGAAACCAAGCACCATCCCAGGCATAATGGTTTAGGTTCTGCTTTAATTCGTGTGCACCCTGTTCAAACTGTATGACGACATCGTGAGGAACTACATCGTTCCGAAGTCTTGTAAAACGCTTCAGAATATCCAGAAGGAACCACCCTAGCCACACACTCTCGCCACGCCCCTTAGCACCAATCCTACTCATACCGTCATTCCAGTCCCCAATCCCCATAAGAGGAATTCCGTGTTCACCAAAGTTTAAGGAACGGTGAATGGCCCGGAGGCAATGTTGTAGAAGTGTTCCTATCTCATCTGAAATAACAGTATCTTCATACCGCTCTAATTCTCCCTCTTTCAGAACTTCGCTGAACAGAAACGGAACTCTCTCATTGAGAATGTCGTAATCATCTGTCTGTTCTATATAGCGGGATACAGTGTAGGGAAGCCATAATAAATCATCTGAAAATCCCGTACGTATTCCTTTATGCGTTTCTTCGTGCCACCAGTGTTGGACATCTCCTTCTTGATATTGGTGGGCAGCATTAATGAGTATTTGCTTCCTAGTGATAGAAGGGTCTACATGTAATAAAGCCAGTGAGTCCTGCAATTGATCACGGAATCCAAATGCACCACCTGCTTGATAAAACGCAGTGCGTGCCCACAAACGACAAGCAAGTGTTTGATATAAAAGCCAGCCGTTCATCATGATATCCATTTCTCGGTTCGGTGTCTTAATCTGTACCTGTCCAAGGAAGTGCTTCCAATGACGTGTCACGTTTGCAAGTGTATCCTCATAGGAAGAAGGGAGACCATACTTTCCAATAAGCGAAAGTGCTTCGTCTTTAGAGGACGCACAGCCAAGCAAAATGGTCATCGATAATTCTTCTTCTGCGGGTAGTTCAACCAAAGCCTGAAGTGCTCCACATGTATTAGAAAATGTACCTGTACGCTTTGACAGTTTTTCTTCCAAAAGGGCTGAAGGGCATTCCAATGTACCACTATGGCCAATAAATTCAGCCCGATCACCAGTCCAAGAAATCCTATGTTCCGTTTGTTTAGTCCTACTATCGGGCATTGAAATGTGCATAAAACCGACTGCATCGCGAAATGTCTCTTGGTACGTGTTCCGAGCAAATAGTGCCTTATGATCCTCATCCCATTCCGTAACGATGTAGGGTGCCTCGGCTTCTCTCATTACCCCGAGAACCCATTCAGCATAATACGTAATGGCAACATGCTTAGCAGTTTGACTAGTGTTTCGCAGTCGGAGCTGGATCAGTTTCAAGGTATCCTTCAATGGAACTGTGGTCTCCATTGTATGAACTATATCTCCATCTAGTTGTTCAAACCTGCTAAATCCTTTACCATGAGTGACCTTATATGTGAACCCGTTACCAGCTGGTTTTGGTGTAGCTGACCAGATTTGATTCGCTTCGACGTCACGTATATAAAGACATTCCCCAGGTTGATCTAGCACTGGATCATTTCTCCAAGGCGTAAGTTTACATTCACGTGAATTGCGCCACCAACTATATCCAGTACCAAATTCAGTCAGTAAGCAACCGAAATTTGGATTTGAGAGGATATTACTCCATGGTCTTGGCAGAAAATTACCATCCTGCACATAAACCTGGTATGCCTGACCCTCGTCAATGAAACCGCCCCAACCATTGAAAAATTCAGCTTCTGATGAAATACTAGCTGTTTGCTTTTTCCGGTGTTTTTTTCGGATTGGAATAGGTCGCTCTTGTCTAGTCGTTATTTCACCTTCATGAATTCGCAATTGTGCATGTAAGCTTGGACCCCCAGCACGTAGCATGACACGTGACACCGCCATGAGGAGATTTCGTTCATTCTCTTCTAGTTGAGAAGACTTGAGGCCAATAATTCGCTTCATCTCCCATATTCCTCTTGCTGCTAGATAATCACGTAAACGGTTCATAAGTTGGTCCTGATAGCCACCCACGGTCTCATCAAGTACGACGAGATCGATTTCCAGTCCAAGCGTGCATAAATATTGATGTTGACGTGCTAACAATACAACGAACGGCAGATCGGCTAAATTGTTGACTGTAACCATCACAATTGGCACGTCTCCACTAATTCCATGGGACCACAGGGAAGATTGTCCTAAAGAATTGTGTGCAATTGCATTCCGACGTACTTGTGTGAGCGGTGAAGTATATAGGAGCCGTCCAGCCAATTGATATGAAACAGACGCCTGCTTCGGAGTCAGGTGGAGATGCCTGAGATTAATTTGCGAACGCACCCAAGCTAAATGAAAAGTGCGATCTAATTGCTTCGGTTCACATAATTGATGAGTAATGTACAGTGCTTTCTCGCGGGTTTCTGCAACACCTGTTACAATATAAACTGTTGCTGATTCCCGTGGTGCCAATAGCATACGGCGTCGCATAACAAATGCTGGGTCAGCTACAGAGCCAACAGCCCCATGAAGCAGTGTGACCATCGATTTTGGCGATTGAAGTGAATGACCGCGGCCGATAAATTTAGCCCGATCTGTCTCGAATTCATATTCTCCTGCCTCAGATCCATCTACAAAGACAGTATGAACTGCCCAGGTTTCCGGCTCATCTTCCTCTCGGGAGCGTCTTTTTGCCAACAAGCATTGATTTTTTGCATCGTGGCTCGTTTCAATAAACAATTTGTTAAATGCTGGGTGAGCATGATCTGCAGATGGGCTAGCAAGCGCTAGCTCTAGGAACGAGGTCACTTCTAATATTCTTTCCTCGTCACTGTTGTTGACTAGTTGAAGGCGACGAACCTCTGCGTCAACATCCGGTGAAACGGTTATTTCAAGTTTAGATGAAATGTCAAGATATTCCTGCTCAAAAATGGTTTTATCAAGACGGAATGTCGTTTTCGTGTCTTGACCTTCATTACAAGGAAACCTTGTCGTGCTCCAAGTTTCTTTTGAAGTGACGTCATGAAGGTAGAGAATAGTCCCAGAAGTATTTACAACTGGATCTTCTTTCCATCTTGTGACTGCAAGTCCGTTCCATGTAAGCATCCCGTTTCCATCGTTCGTGTTTACACTTGTCATTCGGGTGTTTGACAACACGTTAACTTCCGGTAAATTGGTTGGTTTAGTAAAGGATCGTTCCTCTTGATTCAAATGATCATCAATTTCAGTAAACTTTGCATGGTGGCCAATCGGCTCTTCAATTAATGCAGCTTTACCAGGTATGCGCTCTTGTAAAAGTAATTCTGCAGAACTTACACGTGGATCGGTATGAAATCTTTTTACCATGATTTCGTCGGCTAATAAATTGATAAGGGTTAGCATACTCATGCCTTGATGGTGGGCCATGTAGCTCTGCACAACCTGATACCGATGACCCTTTGGCAGTCTTGCGGTAGTAAAATCAACGGCTTCATAATATCCGAACTCACCTTTAGCCCGATAATTTTCAAACTTATGCAACGCTTCGAGTCCATTTTGACCAGCGAAGGGAAGTGCCAGGATTGTAGCATATGGTGCAACAACTAAGTTCATTTCCAAACCACGATCAAGTCCAAGTCCAGGAACACCAAATGCCCGATACTGATAGTTCAATTGGTAGTCAAAGGAATAATAGCCGCTTTCTGAAATCCCAAAGGGTACTTGATAATTGTCTGTGTACATCCGTTGGCGATGAACGACGCCTCTATAAGTAGAGTCCCATAGGGTGTTTCGGTATGTCCGCATAATCAGACTCGGCATTAAATACTCAAACATGGTGCCAGACCAGGATAACAACGTCTTACATTTTCCTGAAACGGTCATTGTCCGGCCAAGAGAAAACCAATGAGAAGCCGGAATTTGTCCCAGAGCAATGGCAACAAAACTAGCTTGTCTAGCTTCTGAAGCCAGCAAATCATAAAGAGTAGTGTCTTTTTGGTTTGTATCAACGTGGTAGCCCAGACAGAACAGGCGCTCATCATCGTTATAGAGCAATTTGAAATTGGTTTGTTCAATTAGCTGGTCAATTTCCTCCGTTATTTTCTCAATGGCCGTTTGAAAACGGACTTCACGATAACCCCATTCAAGCAAACCTTGCCTTACAACCATTAGATACCCAACAAAGTTCCCAGAATCAACCGTAGAAACATATTTAGGGTGGAGAGGCTCGGCTGAACATGTATCGTACCAGTTCAGTAAATGCCCGTTCCATTTATCCATTTTTGCTAGTGTTTTCAATGACGAATTTATTCGTTTGATCATTGTATCCGTGTCGATAAAATTCAAATCACGTGCAGCAACGACACATGCTAAGTATAGTCCAATATTTGTCGGTGACGTGCGATGGGCGATGATTTCCTTTGGATGATATTGTACATTGTCGGGCGGCAGCCACGATTCTTCCTCTGTGACATAGCGCGCATAAAATGACCAGATTTTTGTAGCTAACTCCGTGAGTTCTGGACGAGCACCATGCAGCCACTTAAGAGATTCTATTTTTTTCGGTCCGTTTAATTGCTGGATAACAGGCCGAGCAAGGAACCAAAAAACAAAAGCCGAAACACATATAACTCGATCAAAAACCCCGCCAGAAAGCCAAGCTACAACAGCAAATAAGAAAATTACAAAGTAGCCGGCTGGCTCAAATAAAAACACTCGTCCTTTACTAGAACGCCGATCGGTCTCTGCAGCTGTTACCCACTCAAGTAAGTTCCGGCGGCTAATACCCATACGGTAGAGTGTACGGAAAATGGCGTCCAAAGAAAGAACAGTAGAAAAGGGTAGCGTTATAAGCTGTACAGCACTTTGCATGAAACTTACCCCAAGGGTGTGATTAAGACTTCTGCCAAGTATGGCTAGGACAAGAGAGCGCAAAAACGGTAGGAAAATCGTTAATACCACGATTGTTTCCCATACCCAAGTTTGACCAGGGAGTATATTCAATCCAAGAATTGCGACAATTAACAAGGATGGTGGAAGTAGGCTCCGGCGTAAATTATCAACGATTTGCCAGCGGGTAAGTCCTCCCAAAGTAATTCGTTTATTCTCACCATAACGGTCTTTGCATTTTGAACCCAACCAGTTGATGAGTTGCCAATCCCCACGAATCCATCGATGAGCCCGTTGTTGGTAAGCCAAAAATGTGCTCGGGTATGACTCGACCACTTCAATATCAGAAGTCAACCCAGCGCGCAGAAATCCCCCCTCGAGTAAATCGTGGCTCAGGACATGATGATCAGGTATGCGGCTCACCAGTGTCTTTTGAAACGCCTCCACGTCAAAAATACCTTTACCGACAAAGATGCCGTGGCCAAACAGATCCTGATAGGCATTCGAAACCGCAAAAGCATATGGATCAATCCCAGGTTCGCCTGCCCATAATGCAGCGAAGCGTGAATTTTGGGTTGACTCAAAGCTTACGGCAATACTGGGTTGAAGTACACCATACCCTTCGACGACACGAGTTCCATTCTTATTAAATCGTGGGCGGTTGTACGGGAAATGAATCGTTCCCGTAAGGCGGCTAACGACGCCGATGGGAAGAAGTGTATCGTAATCAGATGTTAATACATAACGAATGTTCTTTAGAATATCTGTTCGCCCATGTATATGTATATAACTGGTTTGATCACTGCCTGAAAGCAGCTCAACGAATTCAACTAGTTTGCCGCGCTTTCGCTCCCAGCCTTTATAGATATTGTCAACTGAATCGTATAAACGAGATCTATGAAATAGGAAAAATTTATCATTTCCGTACTGCTTACGTAAAACGTCAATCCGTTCAACCGCATGTGCGACAATTCTCTCATCGTTTGGCATTGTCTCGCTTGAAGCGTCAAAAAAATCTGCCAATATGCCAAAATGAATATTCTGCTGACGGTTTGCTAGATAGTGAACTAAAAGTCTATTGACTACGTCATCCACTTCTTCAATGCTCGACCAAATGATTGGCATGACAACCATCGTTCGAGCATCATCAGGCAGCTTTTCGGAAAAATCAAATCTTAGTAGCGGGGTAGGTCGGCAGTATTTACAAATGACCTCATGAATAATAGTGATAACCCATTCACTCACAGGCAAAACAAGGGCTGCAAAAATAACAAGCCAGGAAATTGGTTGAACAAACGAACCGAATGCTATCCATCCCCCGGCCAACACCATTAAAGCAACAAACAGTAAAATAAAGCTTGAAAAATAAACGAACGATGATTGCCGTCGAACAACAAGGTGTGGCAGGACTCTTGGGCGGGCTACCTTACAGAGTTCCTTGCGCATGGCTGTGGTTCCGTGTGCATCGAGCAAATAAAAGGCAAGGCATGCATTTCTAGGTTGTAGCTCTGCTTGGTCAGTGTCTTTTTGTTTCGTCTTGGCAAGTCGTACGGCGGTTTGTGCAACTAATGTTTCTGGAACATTCAATTTCTGTGCAATCCTGGCAACTCGTCCACGAAGGATGTCGCAGCTAGCTAAATCTAGACGTTCATATTCACTATTTGTGTCAGACAGCAGAATTTGTTCAATATGGGAAATTCTTGTGAACGTCAATCGCCATGGCAGGCGCTCTAAAAAGTGCAAGCTTTGCACTAAGTTGCCGCATGTCACCTGCAGTTCTGCCTGAAGCTGATGCTCAAACGAGACCATCTGTTCAAGGCTTGATTCACTATTCTCCACATGAGCCCGAAGCCAGTTGTGAACAATCCGAATATTCGGTTCCCATTCACTCAAGTGTTGGACAAAATGAACGATCTCGGCTGGACTAAGTGGTTTTTTACGTGTTTCCCGCTCTAATAAAATGCGTACTTTGCTGTCTGACAAATTCTTTGTCCCAATCTGCTCTAATAGAGAGGTAATGGAATGACACACCTCATGTCGATGGCGAATCTCACACATCGCTACCGCCAAACGGTGAATGATAATAACTCTTAATGCACTCGGTAACGCCCAACACTCCGCATCCTTGAGGACAGAAACTTCCTGATAAGAGAAAAGGTAACTTTCAAATGATTGTATGTCAAAGCGTCCATCCACATGCTCGAGATAATCTTTACACAAGGCATATATTCGTGGTATGCCTGTAGAGCGTAATTTAGGCAGCTGATTAAGCGTTGCACGGGGTAGTTCGCGAAGCACAGCTTGTGCTTGAGTCTCTAGAAAATTGATGTGGTCAAGCAGCCAATCTTCCGCAGGCTGCTTACACTCTGCTTTGTTGTTTCCTAATCGCTCGGCGAATTCGTGTAGACTGGCCATATCCGATCGAAAAGTAGGCCAATATCGTGTAGACCGCTGTTTAGTTGTATATAATTCATGAGTTAAGGCGATCTCGTGGGCCTTAGCTTTTAATTGATCATTATTTAAAATCATAATGTCCCCCTTGTAAGTATCCTTAAGAAAATATTCCCTATGTGGCTTCTTTTCATACACAAAATCAAATGGATTTTCATACAAAAAAACACTATAAGAATGGATCCTATGAGATTCGATAATTGGGGTGAGGGGAGGAAAAAAAGAGCTTGGTTCATCCAAGCAATCAATACGTTTTTTATTTATCCTTTAATCAATAAATATCGGATTTAGAGGTACCATACCGAATTTGGCAAAGCTGAGGGGGATTTGTTTTAACATTTACTGTTTGGAGGTATCTATTATTTGGGTTCGGCAATTTACAGAGGACAAAGGTAATCGTGAAATGGAGAGGAAAGTATTCGTCTTTAGTAGCAGGATTGCTGCTAATTGTAATCGGTGTAAAGCAAATTTAGTAGTACGAAAGGAAAAAGAATTTAATGATGTCACCATAAGAGGTGAGGGTGGTAATTATATTTAACATAAAAATATTATGTAAACTAATTTAAAAGTAAAATAAAGGAAGACCTTCTACTCGAAGGTCTTTATGTATGTACTTATTTTAAAGAAATATACGATTAGGATCTATATTATTATTAGCGGTAAAGCAATTATTTTCCTTCAACTTGGTAATTTTTTGTATGCTAATTTCAATATAATTTCTTTGTGTTGTGGGTTTTTAAGTAAAAGTTCGTCCTGTGTAAACAGTTCAAAGTCTTTGAATTCAAAGCCCGGAGATACCATACAGCCCACTAATGAAAAGGTGTCTTTATCGTTTACCGAGGAACCAAAGATGGAATTCTTCGGAACTAATGCTTGCGGAACCTCACCATTTTCTAAATTCATCCCTAATTTGATTTCCTCATACTCTCCATTTTCATGAATAACATGAATGGTTAATGGGCTTCCAGCGTGGAAATACCATAGTTCATCTGATTTCAATCTATGAAAGTGGGAAACATCATCTGAAGTTAATAGAAAGTAAATACTAGTATAAAGCTTTCGCTCTCCTTCAAAATTCACACTTAATTCAGTGTCAGAAATTCGTTCCTTCGATTGATATGTACTTTTATAATATCCGCCTTCCGGATGAGGAACAAGTTCAAGGTTTGATATTAATGAATGTATTTTCTTATTGTTCATGTCAAAAATCCTTTCCATATTTCGGTATAATTCCATTTACACTATGAAGAAAAATCCATACTCATCATACGATACCTAGCAGGATTAATCAAAGATGGGATAAACCATAATTAGTTGAAAAGGAATATAAAAAATAGTAATGGTCCTTGGCAGTGTACGATGAGGACATTATTTTAATGATTGGACATTCAATAGGGGCTCATAGTGCCCGTTATCGCATTGGTACCTAGAATTCGGTCACAATAAAGGGATTATAGTGCCCATTATTAAGT
>Ga0213822_1000747_pt1 | contig 22468 bp, 22 predicted proteins | sample MC6MC0908MG_FD_179872 | JGI IMG/M metagenome (GOLD analysis project Ga0213822, IMG submission 179872) | Enriched soil aggregate microbial communities from Iowa State University, Ames, United States - MC6-MC0908-MG | ecosystem: Environmental > Terrestrial > Soil > Unclassified | place: USA: Iowa...
GAGTTCATCTACCTGGGCGACCACGTGCGGGTGCGCCTGGAAGTCTGCGGCAAGGCCGACTTCTTCGTGAAGCAGCCGATTGCCGAACTCGACCCGGCCCTGGCCGTGGGCGATGTGGTACCGCTGGGCTGGGAGGTGGAGCACGCGCGCGCGCTCGATCCGATTGCCGAAGCCCACTGATGGATTGCTTCACCAACCCTGTACTGTGGAGAGAATAATAATGCGCAAGCAGTTGAAACTGACCGCCCTGGCCCTCGGCCTGTTCGCCGCCGGCCAGGCCATGGCAGCGGACCTGACCGTGGTTTCCTTCGGTGGCGCCAACAAGGCAGCCCAGGTCAAGGCGTTTTACGAGCCTTGGGAGAAGGCTGGCAAAGGCAAGATCGTCGCCGGTGAGTACAACGGTGAAATGGCCAAGGTCAAAGCCATGGTCGACACCAAGAGCGTGTCCTGGAACCTGGTCGAGGTAGAGTCGCCAGAGCTGGCGCGCGGTTGCGACGAGGGCATGTTCGAGGAACTCGACCCGGCGCTGTTCGGTAGCGAAAGCGACTATGTACCGGGTGCAATCCAGCCCTGCGGTGTTGGCTTCTTCGTCTGGTCCACGGTGCTGGCCTACAACGCCGACAAGCTCAAGACTGCGCCCACCAGTTGGGCCGATTTCTGGGATACCAAGCAGTTCCCGGGCAAGCGTGGCCTGCGCAAGGGCGCCAAGTACACCCTGGAGTTCGCCTTGATGGCCGACGGCGTCGCGCCGAAGGAAGTCTACAAAGTGCTGGCCACCAAAGAAGGCCAGGACCGCGCCTTCAAGAAACTCGACGAACTCAAGCCAAGCATCCAGTGGTGGGAAGCTGGCGCCCAGCCGCCACAGTACCTGGCGTCGGGTGACGTGGTCATGAGTTCCGCCTACAACGGCCGCATCGCCGCCGTGCAGAAAGAGAGCAACCTCAAGGTGGTGTGGAACGGTGGGATCTACGACTTCGACGCGTGGGCCATCCCGAAAGGCGCCAAGGATGTGGACGCTGCGAAGAAGTTCATTGCCTTCACCGTCCAGCCTGAGCAGCAGAAGACCTACTCCGAGAACATCGCCTATGGCCCGGCCAACTCCAAGGCCGTCCCGCTGCTGGCGGATGCCGTGAAGAAGGACATGCCGACCACGCCTGACAACATCGCCAATCAGGTGCAGATCGACGTGGCGTTCTGGGCGGACAACAGCGAGCAGCTGGAGCAACGCTTCAACGCCTGGGCGGCGAAGAAGTAAACACAGGGTGCCGCTACGCGGCTCATCGCCGGCAAGCCGGCTCCCACAGTTGAGGTGAAAGCCTGAGGGTGTGGGAGCCGGCTTGCCGGCGATGGGCTGCGCAGCAGCCCCAATTACAGCCTGTTTTGCGGAGTCCACCATGGCCATTGCAGTGCCCCTCACCGAAGGCGCAGGTCCAAGTCTGAAGCAGCGCCTCAAGCATGCCGAGCGCATCAACCGCTGGAAGGCGCAGGCGTTGATCGCGCCGCTGGCGCTGTTCCTGCTGCTGGTGTTCCTGGTGCCGATTGCGGCGCTGCTGTACAAGAGCGTCGGCAACCCCGAAGTGGTCGCCGGCCTGCCTCGCACCGTCGAAGCGGTGCAACAGTGGGATGGCAAAGGCCTGCCGGGCGAGGAGGTGTACAAAGCGCTGAGCCTTGACCTGCCTGAGGCGCGCAAGAACCAGTCGCTGGGCGACCTGTCCAAGCGCTTGAACATGGAGCTGGCAGGTTACCGCAGCCTGTTGTCGAAGACTGCTCGGGCGCTGCCGTTCAAGGCCGAACCTGCTTCCTACAAGGAAGCGCTGCAGGCCCTTGACGAACGCTGGGGCGACCCTGCGTATTGGCAGGCGGTGCGCCGCAACACCAGCAGCGTCACGTCCTACTACCTGCTGGCGTCGGTCGACCATCGTATCGACGACCTCGGCGAACTGGCCAAGGCCACCCCCGACCAGGCCATCTACCTGGACATCTTCGCCCGCACCCTGTGGATGGGTGTAGTGATCACGGTCATTTGCCTGCTGCTGGCGTACCCGCTGGCCTACCTGCTGGCCAACTTGCCGACCCGGCAGAGCAACCTGCTGATGATCCTGGTGTTGCTGCCGTTCTGGACCTCGATCCTGGTGCGGGTGGCGGCGTGGATCGTACTGCTGCAGTCAGGCGGCCTGATCAATAGCGCGCTGATGGCGATGGGCATCATCGACCAGCCGCTGGAACTGGTGTTCAACCGCACCGGCGTGTACATCTCGATGGTGCACATCCTCTTGCCGTTCATGATCCTGCCGCTGTACAGCGTGATGAAGGGTATCTCGCCGAGCTACATGCGCGCCGCCATCTCGCTGGGCTGCCACCCGTTCGCCAGCTTCTGGCGGGTGTACTTCCCGCAGACCTACGCAGGCGTTGGCGCGGGTTGCCTGCTGGTGTTCATCCTGGCCATCGGCTACTACATCACCCCGGCGCTGCTCGGCAGCCCGAACGACCAGATGGTCAGCTACTTCGTTGCTTTCTATACCAACACCAGCATCAACTGGGGCATGGCCACCGCGCTGGGCGGCCTTCTGCTTCTGGCGACCGTGCTGCTGTACCTGATCTATAGCTGGCTGGTCGGCGCCAGCCGCCTGCGCTTGAGCTGAGGAGCCTTGTGATGCTTAGCCCCTATATGTCCCCCGTGGAGCGGGTGTGGTTCTACAGCCTGCGGATTCTGTGCGGCCTGATCCTGCTGTTTCTGGTGTTGCCGGTGCTGGTGATCGTGCCGCTGTCGTTCAACAGTGGCAGTTTCCTGGTCTACCCGCTGCAGGGCTTCTCTCTGCAGTGGTATCAGGATTTCTTCGCCTCCGCCGAGTGGATGCGCGCGCTGAAGAACAGCATCATCGTCGCCCCGGCCGCTACGGTACTGGCGATGGTCTTCGGCACATTGGCCTCGATCGGCCTGACCCGCGGGGACTTCCCCGGCAAGTCGCTGGTGATGGCGCTGGTGATTTCGCCGATGGTGGTGCCGGTGGTGATCATCGGGGTGGCCAGCTACCTGTTCTTCGCCCCGCTGGGCATGGGCAACAGCTTCATCTCGCTGATCCTGGTGCACGCGGTGCTGGGTGTGCCGTTCGTCATCATCACCGTGTCGGCCACCCTGCAGGGCTTCAATTACAACCTGGTGCGTGCGGCGGCCAGCCTGGGCGCCTCGCCGTTGCTGGCGTTTCGCAAGGTGACGTTGCCGCTGATCGCGCCTGGGGTGATCTCGGGGGCGCTGTTCGCCTTTGCCACTTCGTTCGATGAAGTGGTGGTGACGCTGTTTCTCGCCGGGCCTGAGCAGGCCACCCTGCCTCGGCAGATGTTCAGCGGCATCCGCGAGAACCTGAGCCCGACCATTGCAGCGGCGGCGACGTTGTTGATCGCCTTCTCGGTGGTGCTGTTGCTGACCTTGGAGTGGCTGCGCGGGCGCAGCGAGAAGCTCAGGACTCAACAGCCCGCCTGATGATGGGCTGCCTGCTCTGGCCTCTTCGCGGCTAAAGCCGCTCCCACAGGGATTGCGCAGGTCGCCAGCTGTGCACAGAACCTGTGGGAGCGGCTTTAGCCGCGAAGAGGCCGGAACAGGTTAAAACGGTTACAATGCGCGCCACCGTGATTCTGCCAACAGGTGCGCCATGCAGCCCTACGCTATTGCCCCCTCCATTCTGTCCGCCGATTTCGCCCGCCTGGGTGCCGATGTCGATGCCGTGCTGGAAGCGGGCGCCGACATCGTCCACTTCGATGTGATGGACAACCACTACGTACCCAACCTGACCATCGGCCCGATGGTCTGCACAGCGCTGCGCAAGTACGGCGTGACTGCACCGATCGACGTGCACCTGATGGTCAGCCCGGTCGACCGCATCATCGGCGACTTCATCGAAGCCGGTGCCAGCTATATCACCTTCCACCCGGAAGCCTCGCAGCACATCGACCGCTCGCTGCAGTTGATCAAGGACGGTGGCTGCAAGGCCGGCCTGGTGTTCAACCCGGCCACCAGCCTGGACGCGCTGAAGTACGTGATGGACAAGGTCGACATGGTCTTGCTGATGAGCGTCAACCCTGGCTTCGGCGGGCAGAAGTTCATCCCTGGCACCCTCGACAAGCTGCGCGAAGCCCGCGCGCTGATCGACGCCAGCGGCCGTGACATCCGCCTGGAAATCGACGGCGGGGTCAACGTCAACAATATTCGTGAAATCGCTGCCGCTGGCGCCGATACGTTCGTGGCCGGCTCGGCCATCTTCAATGCGCCGGACTATCGTGAAGTCATCGCCAAAATGCGCGACGAACTGGCTCAGGCGCGCCCATGAGCGGCTTCGAGCAGCTGTTCCCGGGGACGCTGCCCAGGCTGGTGATGTTCGATCTGGACGGTACCCTGATCGATTCGGTCCCCGACCTGGCTGCTGCCGTCGACCGTATGCTGCTCGAATTGGGCCGACCGGCCGCAGGGCTCGATGCCGTACGGCACTGGGTCGGCAACGGCGCACCGGTGCTGGTGCGCCGCGCGCTTGCCGGTGGCCTCGATCACTCGGCAGTGGATGACGAACTGGCCGAACGTGGCCTGGCGCTGTTCATGGAGGCGTACGCCGAAAGCCATGAACTGACAGTGGTCTACCCCGGTGTGCACGACACGCTGCGCTGGTTGCGCAAGCAGGGTGTGGAGATGGCGCTGATCACCAACAAGCCGGAGCGCTTCGTCGCCCCGTTGCTCGACCAGATGAAGATCGGCCGCTATTTCCGCTGGATCATCGGCGGTGACACCCTGCCACAGAAAAAGCCCGACCCTGCCGCCTTGCTGTTCGTCATGAAAATGGCGGGCGTCGAGCCAGGCCAGGCGCTGTTCGTCGGCGATTCGCGCAGTGACGTGCTGGCGGCCAAGGCTGCCGGTGTGCAGTGCGTTGGCTTGAGCTATGGCTACAACCATGGCCGGCCTATCGATGAGGAGTCGCCCACCCTGGTGATCGGCGACTTGCGCCTGCTGCTGCCTGGTTGCGTAGTCACCGACACTGGGATAACGTTGGCGGACCTTCAAGCCTCACAAGACAGAGAGCCCACCGTGGTGGTTACTGGCAAATTCTGGATGAAAGTCATCAAGGCCCTGGCCCGTTGGCGTTGGCGCGCCTGACTTCTGCCCGCCGGCGCCTGCCGGCCCGTCCGTTTGCCTGACTCTCATTGTTGCTCCGAGGCTACTCATGACCCGCGAAGAATTCCTGCGCCTGGCCGCTGCCGGCTACAACCGCATTCCCCTGGCCTGCGAAACCCTGGCCGACTTCGATACCCCGCTGTCGATCTACCTGAAGCTGGCCGACCAGGCCAACTCGTACCTGCTCGAATCGGTGCAGGGCGGCGAGAAGTGGGGCCGTTACTCGATGATCGGCCTGCCATCGCGCACCGTGATGCGTGTGCATGGCTACCACGTGAGCATCCTGCAGGATGGCGAGCAGGTCGAAAGCCATGAGGTGGAAGACCCGCTGGCCTTCGTCGAAACCTTCAAGGACCGCTACAAGGTCGCCGACATCGCGGGCCTGCCGCGCTTCAATGGCGGCCTGGTCGGCTACTTCGGCTACGACTGTGTGCGCTATGTGGAAAAGCGCCTGGGCGCCTGCCCGAACCCTGATCCACTGGGCGTGCCGGACATCCTGCTGATGGTCTCCGATGCCGTGGTGGTGTTCGACAACCTGGCTGGCAAGATGCACGCGATCGTGCTGGTCGACCCGTCCGAGGAACAGGCCTTCGAACACGGCCAGGCGCGCTTGCAAGGCCTGCTGGCCAAGCTGCGTGAGCCGATCACCCCACGCCGCGGCCTGGACCTGAGCCGCCCGATGGCGGCAGAGCCGGCGTTCCGTTCCAGCTTTACCCAGGATGACTACGAGCGCGCGGTGGACACGGTCAAGGAATACATCCTGGCCGGTGACTGCATGCAGGTGGTGCCGTCGCAGCGCATGTCGATCGACTTCAAGGCAGCGCCCATCGACTTGTACCGCGCCCTGCGTTGCTTCAACCCCACCCCGTACATGTACTTCTTCAACTTCGGCGACTTCCACGTGGTTGGCAGCTCGCCTGAAGTGCTGGTGCGGGTGGAAGACAACCTGGTCACCGTGCGCCCGATTGCCGGCACCCGCCCGCGCGGCGCCACCGAAGAAGCGGACCGTGCGCTGGAAGACGACCTGCTGTCGGACGACAAGGAAATCGCCGAGCACCTGATGCTGATCGACCTGGGCCGCAACGATGTCGGCCGTGTGTCCTCCACCGGCAGCGTGCGCCTGACCGAGAAGATGGTGATCGAGCGCTACTCGAACGTGATGCACATCGTCTCCAATGTCACCGGCCAGCTGGCCGAGGGCCTGACCGCCATGGATGCACTGCGGGCGATCCTGCCGGCGGGTACCTTGTCGGGTGCGCCGAAGATCCGTGCGATGGAGATCATTGACGAGCTGGAACCGGTCAAGCGCGGAGTTTACGGCGGTGCGGTGGGCTACTTCGCCTGGAACGGCAACATGGACACCGCGATTGCCATCCGTACGGCGGTAATCAAGGACGGCGAGCTGCATGTGCAGGCTGGTGGTGGCATCGTCGCCGACTCGGTACCGGCGCTGGAGTGGGAAGAAACCATCAACAAGCGCCGGGCGATGTTCCGTGCGGTGGCGCTGGCTGAGCAGACGCCCGCCGAGTAACAGAAGGGTGTTGGGGCCGCACTGCGGCCCCGGTGCCTCAGAAGTCGACGCTGAGCCCCAGGCTTACGCCTTGCTGGGTCAACTCATCACTCTTGCGCCAGTTGTAGTTCCCCCGTAGATGCACCCCGGCCACCAGTTCGTGGCTCAACCCCAGGCTGGCGCGGGTCAGGTTGCTGTGCGGCGTGTATCCTGTCAGCGTGAAATCATTGGCCGCCAGTGTCGTCAGGTGCAGGGTCACATCCTGCTGGTCATCCTCGAATTCATGCTCCCGCGCCACCTCGGCGAACATCCGCGTGCTAGGCAGCACCTGCACGTTGCCCAGCAGGCCTACGCCCAGGCGCCGCGAAGTGCGCTCCTGGTCGTCGAAGCCCAGCGCTGTCGAACGCCCACTCTTCTCGTCATACCCATCGACCTTGACCCGTGCATAGTCAGCGCTGACGAACGGCGCCAGTTGCCAGCGGCTGCTCTCTGCCGCCAAGTTGTAACCCAGCCGGGCGGTAACTGCCCAGGCTTCGCCATCGGTGTCGCCCTTTTCGCTGCGGTCGTTCACGCCCAGGGCGAAGGTGCGCTTGAGGTCGCGGTAGTCCAGGTGCCCGGCGCTGACTGCGGCATCGGCCCACCAGCGCTCCTGGCGGAACTGGGCGAAGGCGCTGGCCAGGTAGCTGTCGAGCTTGTAGTCCGAGTCTTGTTCACCTGCTTCCAGTTTCTGCCGGTAGACACCGCCGGCAAGCCCGAGGCGCCAGGCGTCGTTCAGCCGGTAACTGCCGCCCAGGGTCAGGTTGTAGCCGCGCCCGTCCGCGCTGGCCGCACTGCGCTGGTCGTCGAAGTCCAGGTCTTGGGCGCCGGTGGCGACGAAGGCTTGCCACTGGCCGACCGCTTGCCAGGGTGTCTGCCACTGGTTGCGCAGTTCGTCCTGGTGCGCACGCAGGCTGGCATGGGCCATTTCCGGCAGCAGCGTCAGCTCCCAGGGGGCAGACAGGATCGAGTAGCCATAGTCGGCGATCAGTTGCTGGCCGGCGATGGTCGGGTGCACCGAGTCATTGAACAGCAGCTTGGTCGGGTCGGGATTGCTGCCGCTGATGCCGTACACCGGGTTTTCCACACAACTGTTGCCGCTGTAGCAGGTGCCGACCAGGTTCTGGTCGCTGGCCAGGCCGAACTGCGTGGGGCTGGCCAGTGCCTCGCTCAGCAGTACTGGAATGTTCAGCGGAATGATCTCGGCGTCGATCTGCCCGAGCTGGTTGACCAGTGCCTGGTTGAACACGCTGGACAGTTGCGACAGCGGGTTTTGCTGCGGGGTGCCGCTGAAGTTCGGCGTCTGGCCAAGGTCGGGGAGCAGCCAGACCATAATGTAGCGCGCACCGCCTTGTTGCAGGGCCTGCGCGCTGGCAGCCAGGCGTGAGCCGGCAGCCACGGCATCGGCAGGGCTGTTTACCAGGCCCTGCAGGAAGTCGTTGCCACCGCCGGTCAGGTAGTAGAGCGCGTTGGGGTCGGCGCGCAGGCCGTTGGCCAGGTAGCCAGGGCGCTCACGGAAAACGAAGCCCGAGGCTGCACTGCCGGGTGGCACGACAACTTCGGAGGTTTGCGTGATCGAATCGAGGATCTGCTGCGTCGTATAGCCGCCCACAGCCCAGTTGTTGCCATCCGGGAGGCCTTGCACAAGGTTGCCCAACGAGGTCGAGGGGCCGAGTTCGGTGGCACCGAAACCCAGCTTGCTGCCCAGAATCATCGGCGAGACAGGCGCAAAGTTGCCATTTTCATCACGGTTGGTAAAACGCATGCCCGCCGTACCGCCGGTCAGGTCGGGAAACTGCCCGGCATCGGCCAGGCTGTCACCGAACACGATCATGGTCGAGTAAGGGGAGGGCGCGGCGAATGCCTGGCTGCAAGCCAGCGTCAATGTTGCCAGGGCAAAGCGCAATAACGGTGCTTTTTGCATCGATGAACATCCTTTTCATTGTTTTTATCGGGACTACCCGATCGACCATAGCAAATCGCTGGGCATGCCTTCCAAGTCCATTCGTTTCCCGGTGTTTACCGGCATATTGCGCCCGCCGCCCCGGTAGGCTACTGTGCCTGCAAGTATGAGCGAGACCTATCCCGTGTTGATCGTCAGCAAACTCTTGATGCGCGTTATCAAGGCCCACGCCCGTTGGCGTTGGCGCGCCTGACTTTATCTTTTGCCGGCCCGCCCGGCCCGTCCCTGTTTGCCTTCCTGTCCGTATCCGAGCGCCCTTAGTGGCAGCGCCGTGTCTCTTTTCGGTGTAGGAAGGTTCGACTTTTAAAGTCAGTAGATTCTAGAGGTTTAGCCTGATGTTACTGATGATCGACAATTACGACTCATTCACTTACAACGTCGTTCAATACCTTGGCGAGCTGGGTGCCGAGGTCAAGGTCATCCGCAACGACGAAATCACCGTTGCCGAGATCGAAGCCCTCAACCCTGAGCGCATCGTCGTTTCCCCTGGCCCATGCACGCCGAGCGAAGCGGGCGTATCCATCGAGGCCATTTTGCATTTCGCTGGCAAGCTGCCGATCCTTGGCGTATGCCTCGGCCACCAGTCCATCGGCCAGGCCTTTGGCGGTGATGTGGTGCGTGCCCGCCAGGTCATGCATGGCAAGACCAGCCCGGTGTATCACCGAGACCTGGGCGTGTTCGCCGGCCTGAACAACCCGCTCACGGTAACCCGCTACCATTCCCTGGTGGTCAAGCGCGAAACGCTGCCCGATTGCCTGGAAGTGACCGCCTGGACCGCCCATGACGATGGCTCGGTCGACGAGATCATGGGCCTGCGCCACAAGACGCTGAACATCGAAGGGGTGCAGTTCCATCCCGAGTCCATCCTGACCGAGCAGGGGCACGAGCTGTTCGCCAACTTCCTCAAGCAGACCGGCGGCCGCCGCTAAGGACCGAGCATGGATATCAAGAGCGCGTTGAGCCGTATTGTCGGCCACCTGGACCTTTCCACCGAAGAAATGCGTGACGTCATGCGCCAGATCATGACGGGCCAGTGCAGCGAGGCGCAGATCGGCGCCTTCCTGATGGGCATGCGCATGAAAAGCGAGAGCATCGACGAAATCGTCGGTGCGGTTTCGGTGATGCGCGAGCTGGCCGACAAGGTCGAACTGAAAAGCCTCGATGGCGTCGTCGATATCGTCGGTACCGGCGGTGATGGCGCCAACATCTTCAACGTCTCCACCGCTTCGTCGTTCGTTCTGGCGGCGGCGGGCTGCACCGTGGCCAAGCATGGTAACCGCGCGGTGTCGGGCAAGAGCGGCAGTGCCGACTTGCTGGAAGCGGCCGGCATCTACCTGAATCTGACGCCTACGCAGGTTGCCCGCTGCATCGACAGCCTGGGCATCGGCTTCATGTTCGCGCAAAGCCACCACTCCGCCATGAAGCATTGTGCTGGCCCGCGTCGCGATCTGGGGCTGCGTACCCTGTTCAACATGCTTGGCCCGCTTACGAATCCGGCCGGCGTGAAACACCAGGTGGTCGGTGTGTTCAGCCAGGCGCTGTGCCGCCCGCTGGCCGAAGTGTTGCAGCGCTTGGGCAGCAAGCATGTGCTGGTGGTGCATTCGAAGGATGGCCTGGACGAGTTCAGCCTGGCCGCCCCGACCTTCGTCGCTGAACTGAAGAATGACCAGGTCAGCGAATACTGGGTCGAGCCGGAAGACCTCGGCATCAAGAGTCAGAGCCTGCACGGCCTGGCGGTCGAGAACCCGCAGGCCTCGCTGGAGCTGATCCGGGACGCACTGGGCCGGCGCAAGACCGAGAATGGCCAGAAGGCTGCCGAAATGATCGTGCTCAACGCGGGGGCGGCGCTGTATGCAGCTGATCACGCCATGACCCTGGCACAGGGCGTGGAACTGGCCCACGACGTACTGCATACCGGGCTGGCCTGGGAAAAACTGCAGGAGCTGGGTGCCTTTACGGCGGTATTCAAGGTGGAGAACGAAGCATGAGTGTCCCGACGGTGCTGGAAAGGATCATTGCCCGCAAGTTCCAGGAAGTGGCCGAGCGCAGCGCGCGCGTCAGCCTCGCCGAGCTGGAGCGCCTGGCCAAGGCTGCCGATGCCCCGCGCGGCTTTGCCAATGCGCTGATCGAGCAGGCCAAGCGCAAGCAGCCTGCGGTGATCGCCGAAATCAAGAAGGCCTCACCCAGCAAAGGGGTCATCCGCGAAAACTTCGTGCCGTCGGAAATCGCCGTCAGCTACGAGAAGGGTGGGGCGACCTGCCTGTCGGTGCTGACCGACGTGGACTACTTCCAGGGTGCTGACGAATACCTGCAGCAGGCGCGCGCCGCGGTTTCGCTGCCGGTGATCCGCAAGGACTTCATGGTCGACCCGTATCAGATCGTTGAAGCGCGGGCATTGGGCGCCGACTGTGTGCTGCTGATCGTGTCGGCGCTGGACGATGTGAAGATGGCCGAACTGGCCGCCACCGCCAAGGATGTCGGCCTCGATGTGCTGGTCGAAGTGCACGATGGCGACGAACTGGAACGTGCGTTGAAAACCCTCGACACGCCATTGGTCGGCGTCAATAACCGCAACCTGCATACTTTCGAAGTCAGCCTGGACACCACCCTCGACCTGCTGCCACGCATTCCGCGTGACCGCCTGGCGATCACCGAGAGCGGCATTCTCAACCGTGCGGATGTCGAGCTGATGGAAATCAACGAGGTCTACTCGTTCCTGGTCGGTGAGGCGTTCATGCGCGCCGATCAGCCTGGGCTCGAATTGCAGCGGTTATTCTTCCCCGAACAGGTGAAGAAGACTGTTCAGCAACTGGACTGATCAAAACGAAGCCGGCTTTTGCCGGCTTTTTTGTTTGCCTGAATCAAAGGTGGCCAATGACTGACCAACCCCTGGCGCTGACCGTCGAACAAGGCCTGCATGCCGAACAGGATCTGCTTGCTGCGGTGTGCCGCGGTGAGCGCGACGCCGGCGTGCTGTTCTGGCGCCCCACCGACCATGCCCTGGTCATGCCCAGGCGCATGAGCCGCCTCGACAACTTCGAAGCGGCCTGCTCGGAACTGGCGATCGCCGGTTGGCCGGTGCTGCTGCGCGAAACCGGTGGCGAGCCGGTGCCGCAGTCGCATTCGACGGTGAATGTGGCGCTGGTGTACGTGGCGCCGCGCAGCGAAGGCGACCATGGCCGTATCGAGAACGCCTACGAGCGCTTGTGCCTGCCACTGTGCGAGGTGTTGCGTGAGTGGGGGGGCGTGGCTTCTGTGGGCGAAATTGACGGCGCGTTCTGCGATGGCCGCTACAACGTCAACCTCAACGGTCGCAAACTGGTCGGCACCGCCCAGCGCTGGCGCCAGGGCCTGGGTGGCAAGCGCCCGGTGGTGCTGGTGCACGGTGCCTTGTTGCTGGATAACGAACGCGAGTCGATGGTCGCGGCGGTCAACCGCTTCAACGAATGCTGCGAGCTGGAGCAGCGTTGCCGGGCCGACAGCCATATTGCCCTGCATGAAGTGGCGCCCGCGGCGCCCTGGTTCGAGCGCCTGTCGCGGGCTTATGACGAAGTGTTGGCCGCCCTGCCAAAAGATTAACGGGTGCCGTAGACCACCATGGTCTTGCCTTTGACCTGGACCAGGCTGCGCTCCTCGAGGTCCTTGAGGACGCGGCCGACCATTTCCCGCGAGCAACCGACGATGCGGCCAATTTCCTGACGGGTGATCTTGATCTGCATGCCATCCGGGTGGGTCATGGCATCCGGCTGCTTGCACAGGTCGAGCAGGCAACGGGCAACGCGACCGGTAACGTCGAAGAAGGCCAGGTCGCCGACTTTACGTGTGGTGTTGCGCAAGCGCTGGGCCATCTGGCTGCCAAGCGCGTAGAGGATGTCCGGGTCTTGGCGGGCCAGCTCGCGGAACTTGTCGTAGCTGATCTCCGCCACTTCGCATTCGGTCTTGGCACGCACCCAGGCGCTGCGTTGCTGATCGCTTCCGGCAGGTTCGAACAATCCCAGTTCGCCGAAGAAGTCGCCACTGTTGAGGTAGGCGATGATCATCTCGTGGCCTTCGTCATCTTCGATGATGATGGTGACCGAACCCTTGATGATGAACGACAGCGTTTCGGCTCGGTCACCTGCGCAGATGATGTTGCTCTTGGCGGTGTAGCGGCGGCGCTGGCAGTGCACCAGCAGCTTGTCGATGTTCTTGATCTTGGCGGGTAGGGCTGAGGCAACCATCACGAAATCCTGTTCGATGCGACGCATAGGCTCTTGTTAGAGATGTCTGGCATGACGCGCCAGTCAATTGGCGCCAGCTTATCAGACACTGCAGGATGTTTCGGCACTAATGCGACGCGTGTTGAGCTTTTCCGACAGGCACACAAGCCTTAAGCTGACACCCTTTTGCGAAATTCAGGAGTACGACAGATGAAGGCACGCATCCAGTGGGCCGGTGAAGCGATGTTCCTCGGCGAATCGGGGAGCGGCCACGTCGTGGTCATGGACGGCCCGCCCGAGGCCGGTGGCCGCAACCTGGGCGTGCGCCCGATGGAAATGCTCCTGCTCGGCCTGGGGGGCTGCAGCAGCTTCGACGTGGTGAGCATCCTGAAGAAGTCGCGCCAGGCAGTGGAAAGCTGCGAAGCCTTTCTGGAGGCCGAGCGTGCCAGCGAAGACCCGAAGGTGTTCACCAAGATCCACATGAACTTCGTGGTCAAAGGCCGTGCGCTTAAAGAGGCGCAGGTCAAACGCGCAGTGGAACTGTCGGCGGAGAAGTATTGCTCGGCGTCGATCATGCTGGAGCGCGCCGGCGTGGAAATCACCCATGGCTACGAGATCGTAGAGCTGGGCTGAGACGTTCTGGGGCCGCGAGGCGGCCCCAGCGATCTTCAGTTGCGCAGTGCCGGCATGGCAACCCGCAACCATTCAGGTAAACAGCCTCGGACAGCCTGGCTCAGCCGCTCCCGGCGCTTCTGATACCCCAGCCCCAGGCCGATGATCCCCAGCCCGATCAGCGTTACCACCACCGGGAACAGCAGCGACTCGGCAAACACCTCGTAAGACAGGTACCCCAGGTAAGCCGCCACCCCCAGCGCCCCGAACACCATGAACACCGGCCGGCGCAGCAATACCGCAAAGCCCATCAGGCCCAGGTTGATCAAGCAGTACAGCGCCTTGCCCAGCTCGCTGTCGCTCTCCATCATCGTCAGCCCGCCCCAGAATGCCGCCAGCCCGGCCAGGTAACCCCAGTGGGCATAATCCTCTCGGGTGCGGCCATCGACGAGCAGAAACACCAGCAGCAGGCCAAGCCCGAACCACAGTGAAACGGTGCGCCGCTGTTCCCAGCTGAACGGTGAGCCGTACACCCACTCGCTGAGGTCCATGGACATGAACCACAGCGCGACGGCAATCGGCATCACGATGAACGGGTAGGGAATCACGCGCAGCATCAGCAGACCGGCGACCACCGTGGCTGCTTCCATCACCAGCCAGCCGCCCTGCACATAGGTGTAGTACTGATGATAAGCCGTTTGCCGATCATCCAGCGGCCACCATCCGGTCAAGCGCTCGATGGCGAACACCGCCAATGGCACGATACTGACCGCAACCGCCGCCAGCACGCCGGCGGCAATAGGCTGCTGGCGCCGTTGCAAGTTGAGGGCGAACAGGGTGAGCAGGGCGATGTAGAGCATGGCAATGGCCAGCAATGCCCAATCGCCGATACCCATCCAGGCTACGGTCAGCAACCAGCCCATCGCCGCCATGATCAGCAGCGCGCCGAAATAGAAGGCTATGTGTGCCAGCTGGAAGCTGCCCCGTGCCGCTGGCTGCTGGCGCAGGAATGCCAGCAGGGCCTGGTCCTGGCCCGGCTGGAGAATGCCGGCTTGCACGGCGCGCGCCAGGTCCTTGGCGTCGAAACGGTCCGTCATGGGTGTGCCCTTAGATGCGGTAGGTGCTCTTGGTCATGACCTTGGCCAGCAGGCTCATGCCGAAACGTACTGGCGCGGGGAAGCGATAGCCGCCGGCCTCGAGGGCCGATTCAGCGTGCTGCTCTTCATCCACGCGCATCTGTTCGAGAATGGCGCGGGACTTTTCGTCCTCGTCGGGGATTTGCTCCAGGTGCTCGTCCAGGTGTTTGCATACCTGATGCTCGGTGGCGGCGACGAAACCCAGGCTGACCTTGTCGCTGACCAGGCCGGCGAGTGCGCCGATGCCGAACGACATACCGTAGAACAACGGGTTGAGCACGCTCGGGTGGCTGCCCAGCTGGCGAATGCGCTGTTCGCACCAGGCCAGGTGGTCGATTTCTTCCTCGGCGGCATGTTCCATCGCCTTGCGCACCTGCGGCAGCTTGGCGGTCAGGGCCTGGCCCTGGTACAGCGCTTGCGCGCAGACTTCGCCGGTATGGTTGATGCGCATGAGCCCGGCGATGTGGCGGGTCTGGTTGTCGTCCAGTTCGACGTCCGGCTGGACGATGGCCGGTGACGGCCGGGACGGTTGGCCGCTGAAGGGCAGCAAGGTGCGCATGGCGGTATCGGCCTGCAGCAACAAGCGGTCGAGCGGCGAATAGTGACGTTCGGTAGCCATCGGGCACCTCCGCTGAAGTGATGCCCGACAGTTTACCTCAATCGCCCGGGGCGGGCTTGCCTTGGGTCAGCCCGGTGGCCAGTTCATCTGACGCTGGCCGAGCACGTGCATGTGGATGTGGTACACGGTCTGGCCACCTTTCGGGTTGCAGTTCATCACCACGCGGAAACCTTCTTCGCAACCTTGTTCGACTGCCAGGCGCTGGGCGGTGAACAGGATATGGCCGGCCAGGGCTTTGTCTTCTTCGGTCAGGTCATTGAGGGTGCGGATGTGTTTCTTCGGAATGACGAGAAAGTGTACCGGCGCCGCTGGGGCTATGTCCTTGAAGGCCAGGATCTGGTCATCTTCGTAGATGATATCCGCCGGGATTTCGCGGTTGATGATTTTGAGGAATAAATCGTCCACAGCACTTGCTCCATGGTGAGGGTCCCGGCCGAGTGTACTGAGCCAGGCGCCACTCGCCCAGTGGCTATTCCATTCCGACGGGGCAGTAGCGGCGGAGGATGAAGCCTGCGAGCTTGCGTGTGAGCCAGCGTGGTAGCAGGCGCGGGGCGAAGGCCAGCCAGCGGTTGCGCCGTACCGGCATGATTACTGCTCGGTTCTTGGCCAACGCGCGCACGGTATACAGCGCCACTTCCTCGGGGCTCAGGCAGCGGCTGCTGCCTTCGAGCCTGGGAATGCGCCGGCGTGCCGAGCGCACCGGGCCGGGGCACAGTACCGAGACCTTGATGCCGGTGGGCTTGAGCTCTTCGCGCAGGGCCTCGGTAAAGTTCAGCACATAGGCCTTGCTGGCGGCATAGGTGGCCATCGACGGGCCCGGCGCGACGGCTGCCAGCCCGGCGACATTGAGGATCTGCCCGCCGCCCTGGACGGCCATCAGGTTGCCGATGGCATGGCAAAGCCGGCTCAACGCGAGGATGTTCACTTCCAGCAGGTCCTGTTCGTCCGCCCACTCATGGGCCAGGAACGGGCCGTAGGTGCGCTGGCCGGCGCAGTTCACCAGCAGGTCGATGCGCCGCTCGCCTTCTTCCAGTTCGAGCACGAACCCGGACAAGCGCAGCGGCTGGCTGAGGTCGCAGGCACGGAACAGCACTTCGACGCCAAAGCGCTGCGTCAGCTCGATGGCCACGGGTTCGAGCGTTTCACGGTGGCGTGCCACCAGGATCAGGTTGCGCCCGCGCCGCGCCAGGGCTTCCGCAAGGGCCAGGCCCAGCCCGCTGGAAGCACCAGTGATCATGGCGTAACGGGTCATGCAAGGCTCCTGGGGGCTGAAGAGGGCGGCTAGTGTACAGCTTGGCCAGACAAGGTGTTGCCTTTTGCTACAAGGCCTTGGCGCACAATAATTGGCTGTGTTCCAACGCTGCCCGGTACTCGCCGTGCAGGCGTTCGATCAGTGCGGCGGCGGCGGGCAGGTCGTGGATCTCGCCTACACCTTGGCCCGCGGACCAGACTGTCTTCCAGGCCTTGGCCTCGTCATCGATGGGCTTGAGCTTGCCCTGTGCGTGGCTGCTGTTAAGAGCAGAAAAATCATAGCCGGCCTTTTCCAGGCTTGGGCGCAGGAAGCTCGCCGGGATGCCGGACACTGCGGGGGTGTGGACGATGTCGGCGGCATGGGCGTCGAGCAGCATCTGTTTATACGCATCCTGCGCGTGGCTCTCGCGGGTAGCGATGAAGCGGGTGCCCATGTAGGCCAGGTCGGCGCCGAGCAACTGAGCAGCAAGAATTTCGTGGCCGTGGTTAATGCATCCGGCCAGTAGCAGAGTCTTGTCGAAGAACTGGCGAATTTCAGCCGCCAGGGCGAACGGGCTCCAGGTGCCGGCATGCCCGCCGGCACCCGCCGCCACGGCAATCAACCCATCGACGCCGGCCTCGGCGGCTTTCTCGGCATGCCGCCGTGTCGTCACGTCATGGAACACCAGGCCGCCGTAGCTGTGCACGGCATCCACCACTTCCTTCACCGCGCCGAGGCTGGTGATGACGATGGGCACGCGATGCTCGACGCACAGCGCGAGGTCGGCCTGCAGCCGAGGGTTGCTGGGGTGGACGATCAGGTTGACCGCATAGGGGGCCGGCGCCTCGAGCAGCGCCAGGCCCGCCTCGATCTCTATGAGCCAGGCCTTGAAGCCGGTGCTGTCGCGCTGGTTCAGGGCCGGGAAGCTGCCGACCACGCCGCTGCCGCAGCAAGCCAGGACCAGCTGGGGGTTGGAGATCAGGAACATCGGCGCTGCCACCACGGGCAGGCGCAGGCGTTGTTCAAGCGAGGCGGGCAGGGACATGGGCGAGGCTCCAGTGCAGGACGGTTATCGTCAGAACGGTTTGACCACCACGAGAATTACGATGCCCAGCAGGAACAGCACCGGCACCTCGTTGAACCAGCGGTAGTACACATGGCTGCGGGTGTTGGTGCCATTGGCAAAGCGTTTGCGCTGGGCGCCGCAGATGTGATGGTAGCCGGTGAGCAGGATTACCAGTGTGAGCTTGGCATGCAACCAGGCGCCGCTGAGCAAGCCAGGGTTGAGGTAGAGCATCCAGGCGCCGAACACGTAGGTGGCGATCATCGCTGGGTTCATGATGCCGCGGTACAGCTTGCGCTCCATGGTCACGAAGCGGTCCTGGCTGATGCTGTCCTGGCTCTGGGCATGGTAGACGAACAGCCGGGGCAGATAAAACAGGCCGGCAAACCAGCAGACCACGCTGACGATGTGCAGCGCTTTGATCCATAGGTAAAGCATTGAGAGAGTTCCTTCAGGTATTCACGGTCGTCAGATAGTAGAGGCCAAGCGCCCGAAGGGTCACCCGAAGAGTTGTTACAGGCGCCTTGCGCCCCTATTATCGTGCGCTTTCCAGACGGCTCGTTGATAAGGGGCAAGCGTTATGATCAAGGTCGGTATTGTCGGCGGCACGGGTTACACCGGCGTCGAACTGTTGCGTCTGCTGGCACAGCATCCACAGGCCGAAGTGGCGGTCATCACTTCGCGTTCCGAGGCGGGCGTGGCGGTCGCCGACATGTATCCGAACCTGCGTGGCCACTATGACGGCCTCGCTTTCAGCGTGCCGGACAGCAAGGCCCTGGCCGCCTGTGATGTGGTGTTCTTCGCCACCCCGCACGGTGTCGCCCACGCCCTGGCTGGCGAGCTGCTGGCGGCCGGCACCAAGGTCATCGACTTGTCCGCCGACTTCCGCCTGCAGGATGCTGCCGAGTGGGCCAAATGGTACGGCCAGCCGCATGGTGCCCCGGAACTGCTTGAAGATGCGGTCTACGGCCTGCCTGAAGTCAACCGCGAGAAGATTCGCCAGGCACGCCTGATTGCCGTACCTGGCTGTTACCCGACTGCGACCCAGCTGGGCTTCCTGCCGCTGCTCGAAGCAGGCCTGGCCGACCCGTCGCGCCTGATCGCCGACTGCAAGTCGGGTGTCAGCGGTGCTGGCCGTGGGGCTGCCGTCGGCTCGCTGTTCTGTGAAGCAGGCGAGAGCATGAAGGCCTACGCGGTCAAGGGCCACCGCCACCTGCCGGAAATCAGCCAGGGCCTGCGCCTGGCAGCGGGCACGGACATCGGCCTGACGTTCGTGCCGCACCTCACGCCAATGATCCGGGGTATTCACTCGACCCTGTACGCAACGGTTGCCGATAAATCGGTCGACCTGCAGGCACTGTTCGAAAAACGCTATGCGGATGAACCGTTCGTCGACGTGATGCCAGCCGGTAGCCACCCGGAAACCCGCAGTGTGCGCGGTGCCAACGTCTGCCGCATTGCCGTTCATCGCCCGCAGGGTGGTGACTTGGTGGTGGTGCTGTCGGTCATCGACAACCTGGTCAAGGGCGCGTCCGGCCAGGCGGTGCAGAACCTGAACATCCTGTTCGGCCTGGACGAGCGCATGGGCCTGTCCCACGCCGGCCTGCTGCCGTAAGGCATTGCCCGTCGAAAAGGCCCGCCGTGTGCGGGCCTTTTGTTTGGCGCGACTAAAGCCGCACAATTGTTGACCGATTTTCTCGGAGAAGCGGATAATGCGCGTCATCGAGTTATATGGCGGCTACCGCGCCGGGAGAATCAACATGAGCGTCGAAACCTTCACCCCCACGGCTTTGGAATTCACTCACGGCGCCGCGCAAAAGGTGAAGACTCTGGTTTCAGAAGAAGGCAATGATCGCCTGAAACTGCGGGTTTTCGTGACCGGCGGCGGCTGCTCGGGCTTCCAGTACGGCTTTACCTTCGATGAAGATGTGGCCGAAGACGATACCATCGTCGAGCGCGAAGGCGTGTCGCTGGTGGTCGACCCGATGAGCTACCAGTACCTGGCCGGCGCCGAGGTGGACTATCAGGAAGGCCTGGAAGGTTCGCGTTTCGTCATCAAGAACCCGAATGCCGCCACCACCTGTGGCTGCGGTTCGTCGTTCTCTATCTGAGCCCAGGTTGAACGAAAACGCCGCGCAATTGCGCGGCGTTTTGCATTGTGGCGCGTTGTGCGGCGGTGGGGTCAGGCCGGGTAGATTGCGCCGAGAACGCGCAGCCCCTTGGCAGCCGTTACACTGGGGCGGTTGGCGGCGATGCCTTCAAGGCAGCAATGGGCGAGCCAGGCAAAGGCCATGGCCTCGACCCAGTCCGGGTCTACGCCATGTGCCCCGGTGCTCGCGACCTGGGCAGTGGGCAACAGCGCGCCAAGGCGAGCCATCAAGGCACCATTGCGCGCGCCGCCACCGCATACCAGCAGCGCTTCGGTATCTTGCTGGGCGTTGTGCAGGGACTCGATGATGCTGCGTGCGGTCAATTCCAGAAGGGTGGCCTGCACATCTTCGTCGCGGTAGTGCGGCAGGCGGGCCAGATGGCCATCCAGCCAAGGCAGGTTGAACACTTCGCGGCCGGTGCTTTTCGGGCCGCTGCCGGCAAAGAACGGGTCGCTCAGCAGGGCGCTGAGCAAGTCGGGCTGGACAACGCCGCTGGCTGCCCACGCGCCATCGGCATCATAAGGTTGGCCACGCTTGCGCTCGATCCAGGCGTCCAGCAACACATTGCCCGGGCCGCAGTCGAAGCCGTGTACGGGCGTTTCGTGTTCGATCAGGCTGAGGTTGCTGAAACCGCCGACGTTGAGCACTGCCAGGCGCTGGCCCAGGTGGCTGAACAGGGTCTCATGGAAGGCTGGCACCAACGGCGCGCCCTGGCCTCCGGCTGCCACATCGCGACGGCGGAAGTCGGCTACCACGCTGATCCCGGTGAGCTCGGCGAGCAGTGCCGGGTTACCGATCTGTACGGTGAAGCCGCGGGCGGGCTCATGGCGGATGGTCTGGCCGTGGCTGCCGATGGCGCGGATGGCACCCGCCGACAGTCCCTGCTTGTTCAATAGCGCGTTGATGCCTTCGCCGGCCAGGCTGGCCCAGCGGTTCTCCGCCAATGCGGTGCGGGCGATCTCGTCGGGCCCGCTGGCGCACAGGGCAAGCAGCTGCTGACGCAGGTCGCTGGGCATGGGCAGGTAATGGGTGGCGAGCAGTTCGAGCTGCTTGCCTTGTTCGATCAAGGCGATGTCCAGGCCATCGAGGCTGGTACCGGACATCACCCCCAGGTAGAGCGCCATACGATCAGCGCTTGTTCGCTGCGAGCATGGTGGCCTTCTCCTGATCCATACGTGCGATCAGGGGCTGGCTCTGCTGCAGGAAACGCTGGCGTTCGGCTTTGGCGATCGGGTCGGACATCGGCACTTTCTGGCTCAATGGATCGACGTGTACACCGTTGACCTGGAACTCGTAGTGCAGGTGCGGGCCGGTGGAGAGGCCGGTAGTGCCGATGTAGCCGATGATCTGCCCCTGTTTCACGTTGCTGCCGGTCTTGATGCCCTTGGCGAAGCCCTGCATGTGCCCGTAGAGCGTCTTGTAGCGGTTGCCGTGGGCAATGATCACGGTGTTGCCATAGCCGCCGCGGCGGCCAGCCAGTTCGATGCGGCCGTCGCCGGCCGCCTTGATCGGCGTGCCACGTGGCGCGGCGTAGTCGACGCCCTTGTGTGCGCGTATCTTGTTCAGGATCGGGTGCTTGCGGCCGGCGGAGAAGCGCGAGCTGATACGGGCGAAGTCCACTGGGGTGCGGATAAACGCCTTGCGCAGGCTGTTGCCGTCGGCAGTGTAGTAGCTGGTGTTGCCCTGCTTGTTGGTGTAGCGCACGGCGGTGTAGGTCTTGCCGCGGTTGGTGAAGCGGGCGGACAGGATATTGCCGGTGCCGACCACCTTGCCATCCATGACCTTCTGCTCGTAGACCACGTCGAATTCGTCGCCTGGGCGGATGTCCTGGGCAAAGTCGATGTCGTAGCCAAGCACCTTGGCCATGTCCATGGTCATGCTGTGCGACAGCCCGGCACGCTGGGCCGATGCCGACAGCGAACTCTTGATCACACCATGGGCGTAAGCGGTACGTACCACCGGCTTGCTGATTTCACGGTCGAAGGTGTAGCCCTTGGCGGTCTTGGTCAGGCGAATGGTTTCGAGGTTGCTGACCTTGCTATGCAGGCTGGCCAGTTGGCCATCCTTGTCGAGTTCGAACTGCAGCACTTGGCCATGCTTGAGCTGGCTGAACTGCTTGGCTTGCTTGTTGCTGGCCAGCAGGTCGTGCACGGCATTGGCTGGCAGGCCGACCTTGGCGAACAGCGTCGACAGGGTGTCGCCACGCGCCACGGTGACTTCGCGGTGGCCAGGCTCCTTGGCCTCCGGCTTCTGTTCGGGAGTGGGCGCTTGCTGTGCGGCTTGCTCGGTTTTCGATTCGGCGCCTTCGATCTGCGCGAAAGGCGAGCCCTGATCGGCTTCGGCCTGCACCAGGGGTGCGGCCTTGGATTCGTCCTTCAACTGCTCGGCCGGGCTTTCCAGCTCCAGGCTCAGGGTCGTCTTCTTGGCTTCGACTTCGCTGGAAGGAAATACCAGCAGGGCCAGGCTGAGCAGGGCGGCGATGCCGCTTGCGGCCAACAGATGGCTTTTCGGATAAAGCGGGGGCGCTTTAGGCGTTTCGTTGGTCATAGGTAGGTGACTTTTGAAGAAAAGTGAATATGGAAAAGATGAATGACATGATGAAGATGAAATAACTGTATAAAATATAACCAAATCCATTTTCACGCAAGGGCGCGTAGACGCCGCAAGGCTGCGGTCAGGTCACATTCCATTGCGAAACTTGTATTTGATGGCCGATCTTGTATGGTTGGCTCCCCTTGAATCTGAGCCTTGCGGGTCTGTCTATGAAGTCGGTTGAAGAGCAGCTGGCGCT
>Ga0213822_1000748_pt1 | contig 22372 bp, 13 predicted proteins | sample MC6MC0908MG_FD_179872 | JGI IMG/M metagenome (GOLD analysis project Ga0213822, IMG submission 179872) | Enriched soil aggregate microbial communities from Iowa State University, Ames, United States - MC6-MC0908-MG | ecosystem: Environmental > Terrestrial > Soil > Unclassified | place: USA: Iowa...
TATTGCCGAAGGGCCAACATCGGGTTCATGGATCTACCTCGTTGCAGCGAAAAAGGTTGCTTGTACCCTGTGTATCGCCGGTACGTCAAAAAACTTTAGGGCCAAAACAAAAAGCCCGGCGCGTCGCGAGACGAAACCGGGCTTATTGTCACGCCACGCCGATCAGGAATTCTTGGCCTGGGCATTGATGGCTTCGAAGATCGAGGTGATCTGGTCGGCCTGAGCTTTCATCTTGCCCAGCGCGGTATCCAGGGCCACGTATTTCTTGGTCAGCGCTTCTGTAAGGGACTCGGTGCGACGGTCCAGTGCGGCCTGCTGGTCGCTGAGGTTCTTGGCGACCTTGTCCAGGCTGGCCTTGCGCGTGGCCAGGCTGCCATCGGTGGCGTTGTACGGATCAATCGCCTTGTTCATGCGCTCGAAGATACCATTGGTACCGGTGAACAGCTCCTGCACCTGAGTGCCGAGCTTCTTGTCATTCATCGCCGCAGTGAACTTGGTGCTGTTGAATTCCAGCGTGCCGTCCTTCTGGGTGTTGATACCCAGCTGGCTCAGCGTGGTCAACTGATCACCACTACCGACTTCACTCAACACCTTGCGCACGTCGCCCAGCAGCGATCGGGTGGTCGGGTCATTGGTCAACGGGCCAAGAACCAGGTTGTCATCGTCGTCACGCGAGGTGGAGGTCAGCGAGGTGATCGCTTTCTGCAGCGTATTGTAAGAGTCGACAAAACTCTGGATCGACTTCTTCAAGCCATCGTTGTCGGCGGCCACGGTGATCTTGGTTGCCGAACCCGACGCCCCACTAGGGGTAGCACCGGTAAGCTCCAGGGTCATGCCACTGATGGCATCGCTGATGGTGTTCTTGGCGCTTTTTACGGTAAGACCATCGATGGTCAGCTCCGCGTCTTTCGCCAGATCGGTGATGTAGCCCGCCCCGGAACCCACCATCTTGGTAGTACCGTCGATCTCGAGCTCACTGATACCACTGACGGAGATATCGCTGTTGGCACCTGTGGTGGTGGACCCCAGAACAAGGCGCGAGCCGCCCTCCTCGTTGACGATGTTGGCAGACAAGCCGTTAGCGCCCAGCTCTTTGTTGATCTGGTCGCGAACAGTCTGCAGGGTAGCGCCTGCCGCCACATTGATCTTGTAGTCCTTACCGCCCTGGGAAATCGTCAGCTCGCCTTCTGGGATAGCGGTGGACGCACCGCCCGAGAAGGACTGGCTTGCGACTTTTGACGAGGTCGCCAGGTTAACCACTTTGATGTCGTAGCTACCGGCAACAGCGGTATTGCTCGACGTCACCTTGACCACCGCCTCATTGCCCGATGTTGCGGCAAAGGCGTTGAACGACGGCGCATCCTTGTCGTTCAGCTTTTTCATGGCGTCCTGGAACGCCGTAAGGGCACTGCGCAGCGAGCCAATGCCCGAAATCATCGCGGTATTGTTACTGGTCTGGCGGGTAATCTGCGCCTTTTTCGCCGCCGTATCGGCGGTAACCAGAGCACTCACGATCTCGGTGATGTTCAGACCGGATCCAAGGCCAGTACTGGAAGTAATCGGGCTTGCCATGCTGTAGTCCCTCTATAAACGCGCCACGGCCGCTCCTGCGAAACCGTGATGCATCACTTCATTGGTGTTCGCCGCCGATCATACCTTGGCGTCGAACAGAACACTGTTGACATCGCTCAGGCTATGGGCGATCCGCAGAGCCTCTTCCGATGGCAACTGGCGAATCAGCTCACCGCTGTCGCTGGCGATGACTTTGACAACGATTTTTCCGGATTCTTCATCCGTGGAGAATTCCAGATTGCGTTGAGAGGCCTTCAGGAACTTCTCGATTTCCGCGACGGCACTTTTCACCTTGTCGGTATCTTGCACCGCCAGGGGATTTTTTTTGTCGTCTTCGGGTTTGGTTTGCTCCGTCGACCGGACCACCGGCTTTTCGGCAACCTGCTCGGCCGGTCGTGCGGCCTGATAAGACAGGTTCAGCTTGACGCTCATGTCCATGTCCACCACCTCGCAATGAAAAGGCGGGGAAGCGCCTCAAAAGCGCTTCCCCGCCAGCAACCAGGCAGATTAGCCCAGCAGCTTCAGCACTGCCGAAGGCAGCTGGTTGGCCTGGGCCAGAACGGAGGTCGAAGCTTGCTGCAGGGTCTGCTGCTTGGTCAGCTGGGCAGTTTCAGCAGCGAAGTCGGTGTCCTGTACACGGCCACGGGCAGCTTCGGCGTTCTCGTTGATGTTTTGCAGGTTGTTGATGGTGCTGGTCAGACGGTTCTGCGAGGCACCCAGGTCAGCACGGGTGGTGTTGATGGATTGCAGAGCAGCGTCGATGGCCGAAACGGCAGCGCTGAAGTTGGCTTCGGCGGTGGTGGTGTCGGAGCCCTGGATGTTGATGGCGGTGGTAACGCCCAGATCGGAAGCAGTGAACTTGGCGCTCAGGTCGATGGTGATCTGGTTTTCGCCGCCAACGTTCGAGCCAACCTGGAAGGTCATGACCGAAGCCGAACCGTCCAGCAGGTTCTTGCCGTTCAGCTGAGTGGACTGAGCGATACGGGTCAGTTCCGAAGCCATCGACTGGAACTCTTTGTCCAGAGCGGCGCGGTCTTCGGTGCTGTTCGAGTCGTTTCGCGATTGAACGGCCAGTTCACGCATACGCTGCAGAATGTTGGTCTGCTCTTGCATCGCGCCTTCAGCAGTCTGGGCGATCGAGATACCGTCGTTGGCGTTTTTGATTGCCATGGTCTGACCGCGGATCTGCGAAGTCATGCGGGTAGCGATCTGCAGGCCAGCAGCGTCGTCTTTGGCGCTGTTGATTTTCAGGCCGGAGGACAGACGGGTCATCGAGGTGGCCAGTGCATCGGAAGCACGGTTCAGGTTCTTCTGAACGCCCAGGGAGGTAGTGTTGGTGTTAACAGTCAAAGCCATGACGAATTCCTCGTTGGATTGGGTACTACGGCTTCCGGCCTTGGCAATTCGCCGGGTGTGGCACAGAGAACCTTCGTAATAGTTATCGTCGTCAGGGCGGGTTGCTTTAGGGGATTTTGCAAAAAATTTGCTGGCAACCTGCCAGCCCAATGAAATCAAGGAGTTGACGCCAGATTACAGGCGCCGTCCGATGCCGTTAATGCTCACATTGTGGGAGCGGGCGTGCCGAGACGTCGGAACGCCCGCGAACACCGGCGGAGCCGGTGCCGCCCACTGCGTCGGCCACTTCGCGCGCCAAGCCCGCTTCAACAACGTTCAGTCACGGCGCTCGATGATCGCCGAGCCCCAGGAAAGGCCGACACCAAAGCCACTGAGAGCCACGCGCTTGTGCTGTGAGCCCAGCACGTGTTTTTCCAACAGCAGCGGAATGCTCGACGACACGGTATTGCCAGTCTCGACCATGTCTTTGATGAATTTCTGCTTGTGCTCGCCCTCGACAAAACGCGAAGACACGGCATCGACGATCGCGGCACTACCCTGGTGCAGGCAGTACAGATCGATGTCATCGGCCTGCAGCTCACTGGCGACAAGCAACTGCTGCAGGTGCGCGGGCACCTTGACCAGCGCGAAGTTATAGACCTGACGGCCGTTCATGAAGAACTTGCCATCGGTGGTGCGCAGGTGCTCGGCGCCAGCACCGTCGCTGCCGAACAGCGATTTGCCCAGCTGCCAGGTCGCGCCCTCGCCCATCCAGGTGGCGGTGGCGGCATCGCCGAACAGCATGGTGGTGTTGCGATCTTCGGGGTCGACGATCTTCGAATAAGGGTCGGCAGTGATCAGCAGGCCGTTCTTAAGGCCGGCGGCTTCCATGAACCCCTTCATCGCATACAGACCGTAAACATAGCCCGAGCAGCCCAGCGAAATATCGAAGGCCGCAATGGCAGTCGACAGGCCAAGCTTGTGCTGAACGATCGCTGCAGTGTGCGGCAGGCCTTCGGCGTCACCGTTCTGAGTGACGACAATCACGGCGTCGATGGTTGCCGGGTCCAGCGATGGATTGGCAGCGAACAAATTCCTGGCAGCCTCGACGCACAGGTCGGAGGTTTCCTGGGCCGCTTCCTTGCGCGGCAAGAACGTCGAACCGATCTTGCCAAAGATGAAATCCTGATCCTTGCCGAACTTCGCACCCTGGGCATAGTTGTCGACGCCCTCGACAGGTACGTAACTGGCGATGCTTTTGATGCCAATCATTGTGGCTTCCCGATAGATATGGCGGAATTTCGCGGGCATTCGCGCCGGGTTAAGCAACCTCGGGTTCCGAGGAGACGTTACTGCCCGCTGACTCAATAGCTTAGAGATGCACGTTTCGACTGCCAAGTCACGGTTGTGTATACGATCGGCGAAAGCCAGCGCGAGATCAACGTCTCATTGCAGGTGATTGGCGGGAAGTGCGTGCCCACGTGCCAACGCCGACCAGGCACCCGCGTTGCACGGGTGCCTGCCCTCAGCTAAGCCGGTCAGGCCATCCAGGCGCTGCGCCATGCCTCCAGGCGCTCGCCCTCAAGCAGCCAGCCGGTGCGCACAGCGACTTGCAAGGCGTCGCCCAGGGCAGCTGAAGCTTGGCGATCTTCGAGGTGAAGGCGAATCGCCCTGAGCCAATCAGCCGTGTGATTGCTGACTCGCGACAAAGGTAGCGTTTCGACACCCACCAAGCCCGCAACGCGGCTACAGATCACCGGATGCCCGCACGCAGCATGCTGCAGCACCCGCAGATCACCAGCACAGGCGTTGCCCAGCGTTTCAGCCATTGGCACCAACGCCAGGTCAAGGTTCAAGGCGGCAAGGGTTTCGCCGAGGCGCTCCTGACTTACGTGCGCATGATGTTCACGCACGAAAGGCCGCAGCCCTTCCGGGCAAGGCCCTAACACCACCCAGTCGACCTCGCCCGCCATGGCCGGGACGACCTCGGCAAGCAATCCCGAGTCATGGTTGGCTATCCACCCCAAACGCGGTTTGTCCGCCGTTCGACGCAAGCCTTGCAGTCGGCCCCAAGCCGTGGGCAGAGCACTCTCCAGCAACCGAACATCGTCATGCTGCCCGTGCAACAGGTCAGCCAATGCCGAGCTGGCAACCACCACCCTGTCTGCGTGCATCAGCCCGAAATTCAAGCGTTGCAGCAGTTCCTCCGCGCCAAGGCCACTGGCAAGCCCCATGTCCGGCACATAGCCGTCCAGGTCGTAGACTTTGAGAGCCTTCGAAAACGCGCGCAGCCGGCGCAAGGTCAATAACCCGGCGTCTGCCAGTGGTCGCTGCAAAACGATGGTCGAGGGTGAGAAACGCTCGATATCAACGAGCGACAGGACACCCGAGGTGACCGAGCCATCGATCACGCCGGCGTTGCGCAGCGCCATCAGAGGCTGAATCACCCTCGCCTGCCCAGACGCCTGCTGATCGGCGGCAAATGCCAGCACGCTTGGCACGATACCCTGTACCGGGCGCCAGCACAGACCATTATCTTGCGGCGTGAAAGCCTTGCCCGCGTGCAGCGAGAAATTGGCGTTATAGGCAGGATCACTTACCAGCTGCGATAGCCAGCGCTCATAGAGCGCCTCTTGCTGTTCGCTGCTGGCATTCACAGCGGTCGCGCGATCGAGCAACAGGCGAGCATGCGGTGTCCATACGTTCAGATACCCCGCCTGCTGCAGGCGCAAGCAGAGGTCGACATCAGCCCAGGGCGCCAGCAAAGGATCGACCGTGAAACCGCCCGCCTCGATGAACGTTTCGCGTCGCAGCATCAGGCACTGGCTACTGAGCGCAGAACAGTTCTGTTCGCTCCACAGCCGCCCCATTGGCCCGCCATGCTGGGTCGGATGGCCAGTGAAAGCCGGGCCAGTCGTACCGCCCAGCCCCAACACCAGACCGGCCTGCTGAATACTGCCATCGGCAGTCACCACATTCCCACCCACGGCAGCGACTTCAGGCCGCTGTGCCTGATTGAGCAGTACCTGCAGCCAGTCGCCCTCCAATACCCCAGCGCCCGCGTCAATCCAGACCAGGTACTCGCCCCGTGCTTCCTGCGCCGCTGCGTTATTCATGGCTGCACGGGTTTGCCCTGGCATGAAGCGCAGCACCTGAACTTGCCCACCCGCCATCTGATCAACCATTTGCAACCAGTCCAGCAACGCCGGGTCATCCCCACCGGGCTCAATCAGCAGCACTTCGTACTGCGTATGCGTGGTCTGCACCAACAGGCTCTCAATACACTGCTGAAGCTGTACCAACGGGGCATCCAGGTAGATCAGGACGCTCACCGATGCCTGCTGCTGGTGACCATAGTCCACCCGATAGCGGCCAGGCTCGGGCCCGCTCGGCTCGACCTGCGCACCCGGATACCCGCGTACAAGCAGATGAGACCGGATAACGGCCTGCTCATCGGCAAAAGCCTGCTCACCCTGCTGATCGGCGATCAACAACGGTTCACTGATGTGCCCCACACAACCCAGGCCCTGGGCAGTGAGGAGGCTCAGTTGGTACGCCAGCTCAAAGGCATGACCGGCAGTACGGTCAAATCCACCAAGACGCAACAGCACATCGCGGTGATACAGCCAATGCCTCGACAGCCCGGCCGGGTGCGCCAGCAGCCATTCGAGATTGAGGTCAGGTCGCAGGCATAGCTCGACCACGCCGTCGGCTGTACGCTGAGCTTCATCGGCAAATACCGCCAGGCAGCTGTCTGGCGCATCGAGCAGATCAAGAGCGGTCACGAGCAAACCACTTGCGGTGAATTCGACACCCGCTTCAACCAGCATGCACCAGTCGCATGGGCTGCTCTGGAGCACCCCGTTGATGGCCTCCACCCATTCCAGGGCTGTGCAATCGAACCACTGCACATTCGGCCGACGCGGCTCGACCTTGCCAACGACACACACCTGGATACGTTGGTACAGCGCACCGTCCAGGCTATCCAGCGTGCGCGCCAGGTCGTGCGCATGGCCACGGTCCAGCACCAGCACCGCGATAGACGGCGCAGCCGGAGCGCAGAGGCGCGCTTGCATCAATTGCAATTGCTGAGGCAGCGGCGTGCGCTGACGCAACCAGTCGAGCGTACCCGAGCGGTTGCCTGCCGACTCTCGCCGGGCAGCCAGCTGAGTCTTGGCGATGAATACCTCCAGGTGCTGCCAGAATGGCGCCGTGCGCGCCACATAGCGCTCCAGTGCACCGTCGATGCCGACACTGGCCCGCTCCAGCGCGTCCGCCTGGTCGAGCATGGCGAAGCCGGAACTGCCAATGAAACTGTCTTCAAGGAATTGCTGATCGATCCCGTGCCCAGGAATGAAGATGACCGGGCAGCCGCAGAGCACCGCGATCACACAGGTCATCGACCATTCATGGGTATACATCACCTCGGCCTTGCGCAACACCTCGGCCAGCTCTGGCAGGGTCAACGCATTGGCCATGCTGAGCAGACGGATGCCCGCAGGCAGCTGCGAGTAATCTATCTGCTCCAGCGGGTGGCGATTTTGATACAGGTATTTCCCCTCACGTACGGTACCTGGCGCCGGGGCACTGAACAGTTCGACATCGACGGTAGGCAGGCACAAAAGATCGCCGTCGGGGTAGCCATGACGCGCAGCGATCAGCGCCCCCGAGTAGAACAGCAGATCACTGGCGGCGGCCTGCATGCTTTTGCCCGTCAGGAAACCTTCGAAGTTCAGAAGGAAACGGGCCACCACGTCGCAGTCGAGCGGGTTGCCCACGACCACTTCCGGATACACCGCAATCGGTACTTTGCCCTCATCCGTGTGACGTTTCGCTGTTGCCGGCTCCAGCAGCGGCGTCTTGAGCGCGGGGTTGACCACCTTGCCGCCGCAGATGTAAGCCTCTCGCCCGTTCAGGTTGAGGACGTGGCACAGGTAGTGCAGCGAGGCAACACCGGACGACGTTTCCCGGTAGTCCGGCGCCAGGATGTAGTAGGGGTGCTCAGGCTTGGCATACATCAGCCGCAGGCGCGCCAGCGCCTGCTCGAGCGACAGGGCGTCAATCCCGGCAGAATTGGACATTGCGTGAAAACTCCAGAATCAGGGAAGTCAGTCGCCGGCCGGGCTCAGGCGCCGCGGAGCTCGACAAAAAATTGAGCGATAGCAGCGCACACCTGCGCGACCTGGCGCGCCGTCATGTCCGAGTACAGAGGCAATCGCACCAGGCGCTGCGCAACGTCGCAGGTAATCGGCAACTCACCGACACTTCGCGAATAGCGCAGGCCGGCTGGCGAGTCATGCAATGGCACGTAATGGAAAACCGCATAGATGTCCCGCTCGCGCAAGAATTGAATCAAGGCGCCTCGCTCCTGATTGCTGCGCATCAACAGGTAGAAAATGTGAGCATTCGCCGGCTTGCCGCCTGGCGTGCGCGGCAAGAGGAAGCAGCCGTCGGCTTCCAGCGCTTGCAACTGGTTGTAATAGCCCTCGTACACCGAGCGGCGATGGGCGTTGATACTTTCTCCCTGCTCCAGCTGGGCATAGAGGAAGGCCGCCGTCAGTTCGCTGGGGAGGAACGATGAGCCGACATCCACCCAGGTGTATTTGCTCACCTCGCCTCGGGCGAACGCTTTGCGGTTGGTGCCCTTCTGCCAGATGATCTCCGCCCGCTCGATCAGCTTCGGGTCGTTGATCAGCAGGGCCCCGCCCTCGCCGCTGATGACGTTCTTGGTCTCGTGGAAACTCAGGCAGCCCAGATGGCCGATAGTACCCAGGGCACGGGTGCGGTCACGGGCGAGAATCGCCTGCGCGGCGTCCTCGATCAGCATCAGCCCGTGGCGGTTACAGATGCGCAGCAGCGCCTCCATGTCGCACGGCTGGCCAGCATAGTGCACAGCCACGATTGCCTTGGTCTTCTCGGTGATTGCCGCCTCCACCAGGCGCTCATCGAGGTTCAGGCTGTCCGCACGGATGTCCACGAACACCGGGACCGCGCCGCGCAGCACAAAAGCATTGGCGGTGGAAACGAAGGTGAATGAGGGCATGATGACCTCATCACCCGGCCCCACATCCGCCAGGATCGCGGCCATTTCCAGCGCTGCCGTGCAGGAATGCGCCAGCAACGCCTTGGGGCAGCCGAGATTTTCTTCCAGCCACTGCTGGCACAACTGGGTGAACTGCCCGTCTCCGGCAATCCCACCGTTCATCACCGCCTGGGCGATATAGAACAGCTCCTTGCCTACGACGAAGGGTTTGTTGAATGGTATGACCTGCTTGCTCACGTTCGTCTCCCCACGAGGGGCCTCAGGTAAAATCGCTCAGCGCCAGATAGCCGCCGATCAGCGCGTCGAGAAAGTCGACCTGTACCGCCTGCTCGAGTCCGTTTCTGTTGAAGAAACCGCGGGCCCGCTGGTAGTAATACTGCTCAAGGGCCTGATCGGCATCGGTGTGTCCGCCGTCATAGCCGTGTTGGGACAACGCCGAGCATTTCACCGCCGCATATTTGCGACAGCAGTCCTCGACAGACTGGTCAAGCACGGCGCGGCGCTGGGGCCGGGCATGATCGAAATAGGCCCGTGCTTGCGGCGAAATGGATTGGTCCAGCAACAGCGCCGACAGGTTTTCCGCCAGCCAGGGGGCGAAGTGGTAGCCGTCGCGACGGGTGCCCGTGACCATGTAGGTATTGTCGTTGAGCTGGCCAATCACCGGATAACCATCAAGGCTCACTGGGCGATAGCCGAAGTTGTAGCGCACAAAACCACTGGCCCGGTGCATCTGGTTGACCTGATTGATCGCACCATTGATCAAGGCAGCTACCGACTCTGCGCGTGGCACCTGCTCGTCGACGGTAGTAATCAGGTTGGTCGCGCCGACCACGAACAGGTCGTCCTGATAAGGTGCATGGTAGATGCCGCAAGCGCCGCCACGGTTGGGTGTACGCAGCACGTAGCGCCCCTGGATATTGGGGTTCTTCAGTACCACCGTCGCACCTACGCCATTGATGACCCGAATGCAGTCATCTTCACCCCAAAGCCGAGTGGCCATGCTGCCATTGGCCAGGACCACGCGCTCGGCTGCCAATGCCTGGCCATCAGCGAGCCGGACACCCCGGGTACGCCCGTTGACCTTGTCCAGCGATTGCACTACGCCATCGATGAAGCGCACGCCGCGCTTTTCAAGGGTTGCCTGCAAGGCGCGGATCACCCCATCGGGGTTGACCACACCCTCACGAGGCAGGAACAAGGCATTGCGGCTGCGGTAGCTGGGGTCCGGCGCGTACGCAGGCTCCAGGCTCGGCTCGACCCGTTCGTAGGGCTCGGCGAACTCCTCGAGGTAGCGTGCGATGGCATCGAATGCCTGGTCTTCGAAGGCGTTGGAAGCGTTGTTGTTGACCAGCACCGTGCCCAGCCGGTAGTGCTCGGCAGGAATGTCGAACTCTTCAACGAAAGCCCCCCACAGACGGGCAGACGCCTGGCTCAATTCGAACTTGAGGCGATCACGCGGCTGGTCGAGGGCCCCCGGTTCGAGCTCGGCGAACGAGTTGAGCATTGCTGCGGCCGCCATCGAGGCGCTGTTGGGCCGTGCAGCGGGGCCCACCACGGTAATTCGCTCGCCAGGTACCGACCGCGACAGGCCAGCAGCGATCGCAAGGCCAACCATGCCATTGCCAATGATCAGGAACATGGTGTGCGCTCCTTACAGCAGTTTCACGATGCAAAGAGAGGGGTAGGTCTGCGAGCGCTTGATCTCGTGACGTACCTTGCCCAGCAGTTCGGCAACATACGCATAGCCCTCACCCGGCAGGAAATCCCGCTGCAACTGGAAGAACACCAGTTGTGAGCCTGGCAGGCAACGCGGCAGGATCTGCTCGAGCGCAAAGCGGGTCGGGCCTTCCAGATTCATGTCGAAGAACGCCAGCGCCACCAGCAGGTTGCGGTTTTCTTCGATGAAGCGCGGCAGCGTGTCCTTGATATCGCCCTCGACCACCTGATGGCCGCTGGACACCTGCGGCAAGGCGTTGATGCTCTCGTGCAGCGCCAGCAAATGACGCAGGAAATCGGCATAGCCGTTGCCGGTGTCATAGCAACCGTCCTGGAAATGCTCGTTGCTCACCTTGCTGTCGTTGGCGTGGGATTTGTAGCCGGCGAATGTGTCGAACGCCGCGATTCGGCGCTGCTTGTTGAACGGCTCGAAGATAGCCCGCAGGTTTTCGCACAACACCGCGTTCTGGCCGCGCCAGGTGCCGAAGTCGAGCACCGAGCCCGGCAATTGAACGATTTCGCGGTACAAATCGGAAATGGCCAGCATGCGCGCCAGCGAAGCCGAACGGATGAACAAGCCGAGGTTGCGCTCTTTCTCGGCATCATCGAGCGGCGCATTGGCAAAGGATTGCCAGAGCTGTTCACGCGCCTCGAGCTGGCTGTCGCTGGATTGGGTGACAGAGGTTGAGCCTTTCTTGAGCATGGAAATCTCCAGGAAACAGGGTAGTCGGGCGGCGTGTCAGGACGCCTTGCGCACCAGCAGGGTGAATTCGTACAAGCCGTAGTCGTGCAAGAGTGCCACCTGCCTGGAGTAACTTCTTTTGCACAGATCAAAGTAGAAGCAGGGGTCACCGTAATACAGGTAGTCACGCATGAACGGCAGGTCGGAGTAGCTGGTCAGGCAGTTGAATGCAAAGCCCTTGCGCGAACAGGCATCCATGCTGCGCAACACCTCGCCGATATAAGCTTCCCATTGCGCTTTCGGCGTTTGCTGGCAGACATTGAAGATGCCACTGGCCACCGCATAATCGGCCTGCTTCGAGGGGGCCTGCGCCACCTCGAAGCGTGTCATTTCGTCAACACGGTGGTTTGCAAGCGCCGAGGCGATCATCTCTGCCGAGAGGTCATACCCGTAGTAGTCGACCCGCGCACCACGCTCACGCAGCCAATCGAGCAGGGCGCCGTAGCCGCATCCCACATCGATGAGGCTGAAGCCCTGCTGCCACTCCTCCGGCGACACCAGCTTGAGCAGCTGTTCGAAGCGCAGGTGCTGGGACGCACTGCCATTCCAGTCGACACCTTCAGGCTTGGCGCCGTGCTCTCGGATGCGTGAGGAGTAGTAGTGCTCGACACCCTGCAGAATGTCTTGGCTCATGGGCGTCGCTCCAGGAAAGAAGGCGCATCGGCGCCGGTGTTGAACAGCAGATCGATGACGCTGACAGCGTGCTGGAACTCGCCGAACAACTGCGGGTACTCCGGGTAGCCGTCGTAATTCATGTAGGACAGCCCCAGCCCGGCCGTTGCAAAGGCCGCCTCGTCCAGATAGCAGTTGGCGGCCGGACCGGACAAGTACTCGGTGCCGCCCACGGCCTGGCACAGGTGGATCAAGCGCTCGTTCTTGCCGTCGGCCTGCCCCAACTCCTCGGCGCGATACAACGGCGTATGGATACCCAACAGCGGGCACAGGCCGGCAATCAACAGATGGTTGATGCGCGACAGATGAGTAAGCCCGGCGGCCTGTTCGAACAGCGCGCGAATCGGGCCTTCCATTTGGGAAAAACACGCGGCACGGCGGTAGTTCATCTCGATGGTCTTCCAATGCGCCGCCGCCCATCCAGGCTCGCTGACCTCGACTTCGTTGATCAGTTGTTCATACCGGCCCTTGTTCTTGACGGCAATGCTCAGCCAGTGCTCGCCCTGGGCGGTCTTGATCTTGTTGCGGTTGCGCCAGTCGCGACGGGTGTACTGGACATCGTCGAACAGGATGAACGCATCGACGCTGCCGATCAGGTCGAAATAGCCCTTCCAGGGTATGTAGTTCGACTGCAGCACAGCCACTCTCTTTTGCATCCCGGACCTCGTGTGCACCGCGTGAGACCAGGCCTCAGGCCTGTCAATAAATTGCCGCCAGGCATAGAAAAGCCGGGCACTTGCCCGGCTTTTGCAATTCCCGCGCCAGCTACTTGAACTGTGCCAACCAGTGGGGGGCGCTGACTGGCACGGGGCCGTCGAAGCGACTCAAGCGGGTGAATGCCTCAGGCCATCTGGCGGCCAGCACCTGCGCCTCGGCCCCCCCTGGAACTGCAAACGAATCCACCAACACCTGCGCCAGCGGCGTCCATACCACGAGAGCACCCGCAGCAGTGGTGGCCAGGCACAGGTCGACGTCTGCGGCCATGACCCCTTTCAGCCCGCCACAATGCTCGAACACCGCCTTGCGCACCATCAGGCAATCGCCAGACACCGCCGCACAACCGCGCACAGCCAACTGCCACTCACCACTGGCACGGCCCTGTTCCGCCAAGCCAGCCCAAGGCGCATGAACATGCGGCCCGGCGAGCAACTCATATCCCGCATGAGCCAATGATCCGTCGGCACTCAGCAAGCGCGCGCCGACAATACCTACTTCCGGCCGCTGCGCCTCATTGAGCAGTGCTTCGATCCATGCCGGCGTGATTACCTGGCTACGTGCAGACAACAACACCAGGTACTCACCGCGAGCCTGGCCTGCAGCCACGTTCAGCAAATGATCGCCTGGCAGGCCAGACACCACCCGCACACGGGCACCGAACGCCCCGAGAGCCTCCTGCATGGCAGCCTCATGACCTTGCGCACAGGCAACCAGTACTTCGTAGCGCGGGTAGCGGGTACGCTGGAAAACACCTGTGAGACAGCGCTGCAATCCAGCCAGATCACCCTCGCCGGCCAGAAGCACACTCACCAGAGGGGTGGCGCAGTGGCGGAAGTCAATGGCCAGCCCGGCCGCCCCCTGATCGCTCACCTGCCCGCGATAACCCAACTGCGTCAGGTGGCGATTGAGGATCGCCAGCGCCTCGGCATGCAACCCTTCCGGTGCCTGCTGGCCAATCACCAGAAACTCATCCATATGGGCCAGGCTACCCACTCCTTTCGCTTCTGCCAGACGCAGCAACAGATCGAACTCTAAGGCTTGCGGGTAGTTGGAATCGTAGCCACCCAGATCGATAACAGCCTGACGTCGCACCAACCAATGGCGAGACATCAGCCCCGGCTGCCTGCGCAGCAAGTCAAGATCACTGCCTGGCCGCATGACGCTGAGCAGACGACCGTCCGCATCGCGCTGCACTTCGTTCGCACAGATGGCATCGCAGCCAGGCGCATCGATCAACTCGACCTTCAAGCGCAACAAGCCGCCGCTGGCGAGCACATCACCTGCCTGCAGAAGCACCAGCCACTCGCTCGGCAATTGACGCACCACCTGATTCAAGTGGGAAACCCAGTTGCCGGCGTTGACCTGAATGAAGTGCAAAGTGTCTCGAGCCGTCGTGATCGCGGGCGGTTTGCCCCCCTTGAGCACCACCAGTTTGAAATTGCGCAACCCCGTGGCTAGCAGACTGTCGAAAGTTGCCTGCAAGGCAATGTCGTCATCATCCAGATCAGCCACGATGAAGGCCAGCTGAGGCCCAGGATGCCTGGCCAGGTGCGTCAGAACACGCTCGCGTGCGAGATTATCCGGCGCCGCAGCCTCGAGTGCCTTGAGCACCTGGCCTGAGTCGGTGGTTGCGAGCCAGGCTGGTACATCAAGCCCTGGCAGCGTGTCGAGGCGCTCAAGCCAGGCCCTCAACTCGCGGGCCTTCTCCGAATGTTCCTCAGCGCTCAGGGTCGCTAGCAGGCGTTCGCACACCTCACGGTTGAACAGCCCGCAGGCCAAGGCCTGCCAGTAACGCTGCTGCAGGCTCTGCGCGGTATCGTTGGGATGCACCTCCAGCAATTGACGTTGGCGCACCCAGGCCCCTTCAAGCGCCTGCCGATGCGCCTGCCCGGTCGGCCAGGCATGGCAAAGAAACTCAAGCTCGGCCAAACGATCGAACAGCGCTGCATTGTAGTAAGGCAGTTCCACGTATTGACGCGGCTCGAACCGGCGATCCGGCTCGCCAATCACGCTGGCCCAGCGCGATGTAAACAGCAAAGGCGCCTCGCCCAGGTCGTAGCCGCCCCGGACGAACCGGTTGAGCACGATGAATCCGGTGTCGTCGGTGCACAACCTGCCCTGCTCTGCGTCCCACTGGCGCAGGGTACGGACAGTATGAGAAAGCTGCTCCTCATGCGCTGCCGCCGACAAGGCACGGGGTGGGAATTCACAAATCACATCAGTCTGGTCAAGCTGGGCAATCGGCCCTTCGGCCAGCAGAGCGTACGACAAGGCCACGCGCCAACCTGCAAAGTCCAGATCCTTGGGCAAACGGGCAAGAATGGCCGGCAATACGGCAAGCCTGATCACGGCACGCCAGGCCGGCTGATTTGCCAGGGCATGTTGGCGCAGACGGGCCCGACTATCCTCGCCCTCGGCTGCCGGGAACGCGTGCCCCACCTTGTAGTAAGCCACTTGGCTGTCAGCCGGCACGTAGGCCAGCGCATGGCCTTGTGCACCAATAGCTTGCGGGGTGTCGAAGAGGTATGCGGCAGCGTTGTCCAACGCTTGTGCCTGAACGAAATCGGCGTCCAGGGCCAGCATCACCAATGGCGTGGTGACCCCACGCAACGCCTGTGCCAGGCGTTCACTGCACTGCGCACCGGTGCTTACGGCCTGCAGCGGTTCCACCACCTGGCAAGCGATACCGGCCTGTTGATGGAAGTACTGCGCGCGCGCGCGATGTTCAGCCTGATCGTGCCCAAGCAGCACGACTGTGACATCGCTGCGAGACCCGTTTGCAATTTCGACCATAGTGCACCTGTTCTTAGGAAGTGTTCAGCGCCAGCTCGCAGCGGGCGCGAAGGTTCAGTCGGCCAGCCAGGCATTGGCCCATTGCTGCAGATGCTGCGGCATCAACACATAGTCACGCAGCACGGCTTCGCGCAGGGCGTCACCCTGGCGATAACTGGCCTGCGGGTCGGCCAGGTGCATGCGGATCGCATCCAACCACTGTTCACTGGTGTTATCACGAACTCGCGTGCAGGGCAGGTAGCCCCCATAGGCTTTGGTATCGGTGCAGATCACCGGGAAGCCGCAGGCGCCATACTCCAGCAGGCGCAGATTGCTTTTGCAGTCATTGAACAGATTCTGTTCGAGTGGCGCCAAGGCCAGATCGAGATTGAGGCTGGCAAGCTTGCGGGGGTACTGCGACAACGGCACTCCCGCGTGAAACTCTTTTACATACGGGCGCAGCAGGTCCGGACACATGCCGAAGAACACCCAATCAACCTCTTCGGCAAGGGTCTTGATCACCTCCAGCAGCAGTTCCAGGTCACCTCGATGGCTGGTCCCTCCCGCCCAACCGACACGAGGCTTGGCGCTGGTCTGGCGCTCAGGGACCAGGCCCGCCCACAGAGGCGCAGCCAGCATGTTGGGCATGACCCGTATATCGGTGTGCATGCTCGACAGGGCATCGGCCAGAGGCTGTGTCGACACCACTACCCGGTCACACAAAGCGATGCTGCGGCTCACCAGGTCACGCATGTTGGCCGGAATGTTACGCGCATGCGCATTCTTCTTCGGCACATCAATGATGTAGTCGTCGATTTCGTAGATCCGCCGTGCATTGGACAAACGCTTCAACCGCGTCATCTCTGCAAGCGAGGTCTCGCTGTAGCGGCATTGCAGGATGATCACATCAGGCTTGACCCGCTCGACCTCGATGATCTCCGGGGTACTGTAATCCAGCCGCCCCTGGATCCACCCTGCGCTTTCCAGCTCCTGGAACGGTTGCGCGACGCGATAGTGCCCCACTGCCGATGTATTGATCGGCAAGCCCAGAACGGACGGCAATGCCCTGCTGATAAAGGGATCCCAGCCACTGCGCATGCCTGGATCCAGGTTGAAGCTGGCCAGCTTGAGGCTGAGATTGCGGTTGTAAGCCGGGTCACGGGCAACCTTGGCCACCCACCGCTCCTGAAAGATATCCGCGTCCAACGCCTTTCGCTGGCTGCTGACTTGAACCTCGGTATCACCAGGCAGGCGCGCCAGCAATGCGTACGGGGTCCATACCACCAGATAGCCCTGCTCGCGCACGCGCAGGCAAAAATCAGCATCCTGCAGACCCGCCTGCAACCCTTCACAGTCGAAGCCTTCGAGCGCCGCGAACACCTCACGGCGCACCATCAGGCAGTCCAGGCTCACTGCACTCCAGTTTTGCACAGCCTGCAGCCGATTCATGTAGCCACCACTGTCCGCAGGCAACCCAACGAACGGGCTACTGGCAGCACCATGCAGCCCCAGCACCAGGCCCGCAGCGTAAACAGCGCCGGACGCAGTACACAACTTTGGCCCCACCACCCCGACTTCAGGGCGCCTGGCCTGGGCCAGAAGCTCATCAAGCCAGTTGCGGTCAAAGGCCACGCAGGCACAATCGAGCATCAGCAGATACTCCCCGCGCGCCTGGGCACTGGCTTCATTCAATTGAGCGGCGCGCTGCTCTGCGTGGCATTCGACTACCCGCAACTGGTCACTGCCCAAGCCCTGCATGGCCTGTAACCATTGGCGCACAGCCATAGGCGTGCTGGCTGACGCAAGCAGCAGGATCTCGAACTGCGGATGAGCAGTGTGTTCGAAGAGAGCCTCCACACAACGGTTCAGCGCCAGCAAGTCAGTGCCAACCGACAGCATGATCGACACGCTGGCCGTGCCCTGGTGACGGTAGTTCACGCGGCACAATGCCAGGTCATCTGTGCGGTTGACCTGAGCATCCACGCCCAAGCGTTGCAGGTGGGCCTGTACCACGGTTGGCGCTTGCCTCACGCTGCGCGGATCAGCAAGCCATTGGCCGTAGCTCCACTGGCAGTGAACCAGCAGTTCATCGACATGCTCGACCACCTGCAGGCCGCGTTGTTCGACCAGTCGCCACAACAGATCATGGGGTGCGAGCACATCCATGGCGTCGTCAAACCCGCCTGCTGTCAACACGGCGTCACGCTCGAATGCAAGCAGCCGACCGACGTACGGCATGCTACGCATCAGGTCAAGGTTGAAGTCAGGTTTGAAGACCGGTGTAGAGGGCTGCAGGGTATCGTGGCTGCCCTCGTCCACATACAGACAGACACGCTCCTCACGCAATGCCATCCGCTCAGCCATGATTGCCAACGCATGTGGCTCCAGGCGGTCGCCGGCTCGCATCAGGAAAATCCAATCAACCTTGTCTTCGCGCTGCAACCGCTCGTTGACCTGCCTCATGCCGCTGCCCTGCAGCGTGATGAACTCGATGCCCAACATGCCAGGCGCATCCGGCAGTTCGGGCGTCAGCACCCAACACTCGCTGGCGGGATAAGACTGCGCTCGCACACACTCCAGGGTCGCGCGCAGCGCCTCCTGCTCATCGGGTTCGACCCAGATGACCGTGGCAATCCGCGGCACCCGTGGCCATTGCGCGAAACGCTTGGGCAGGTACTGCAACTGCGCGGCAGACAGCTGGCGGCAGGCCAGCCATTCGGCATAGACGTCCTCGAAGGACAAGCAATCGCTACCAACCTGCTGAACCTGGCGGGCCTGTTGCGCGCCATACAGCCGGTTGAGCTCGTACTCCAGCCAAGGCTCGCCGTCCTCGCCCTGATATCGCTCCAGCGGCTGATAACGCACCCAACCGCTGGCGGGGGCAGGCTCGCTCGCGCGGGCCGCCAACATGGCCTTGAGCCATTCGGTTTCGCCTGGGAACGCTATGGTCATGCTGGCCTGGTGGCTCAAGCGACCGGCATGCAGCCTCTCCATACTCAGGATACGGGCCAGATGCCCCAAGTTGCCGCGGCGCATCAAGCAGATGTACAACGCCAGGTCGAGGCGCGCGCAAAAGCCCTGTCCGTCCTGCACGAGTGCTGGCAAGAACTCGGCGACCAGCGAACGGCGCAACAGGGAATGGCTAAGGCCACCAAACAGGTTGGGCACATTGGTTTCAAGTGCTTCGAGCAGATCACTGCCCTTGACCACTGCGTCTTCCGGGCACATCACCACGTTGAGTAGGCGCGGCGGCAGCAACGCATCGTCTGCAGCGCATAGCATGCGCTGGCAAATGGTCATGCTGACATCAGCGTGCTGATTCATGAGCCGCGCCTGAAGCCCCACGCACTCGGGGAACAAGCGGTCGTCATCGCAGAGGAATTTGATCAGTTCCCCACCGGCCTGCTCCAGGCACATCATCAGGTTGCGAGCGAACCCCAGCGTCTGCGGATTACGCAGGTAGCGGACGGGCTTGCCCGTTTCGCTCATCACCTCCTCGACGATGCGCTGAATCTCCAGCCCGCGGCTGTCATCGCAAACCAACACCTCCAGTGCCGGGTAATCCTGGTTTACGGCACTGAGCAGGGTTGCGCGGAAAAAATCGGGCGCGAAGGCAGGAATGGCGATTGTGACGAGGGGCTGTCGGTTCACGGTGAAGACCTTGAGGAGATCCCGTGCGCCAGCGCCGAATGGGCTGACGCACGGTCAATGACGCGGTAGAGGTGGGATCAGATGTAGTTGACCAGCGACAGCCCGGCAACTTTCGCATAGGCCTGCAGCGAAGCCTGCAGCATGTTGGTCTGCATTTGCAGGCGCAGCATCACTTCGGCTGGATCACTTTCACGGATCGAGCTTTGCGTCTTGGTGTTCTCGGTGCTCAGCGCCTCGTTGGTTTCCGCTTGAACGTCCAGCGCCTGGCCACGGCCGCCGATGGCACTGACCGACGAGGAAACCTGATTGGTAGCACTGGCGATGTTGCCAATCGCCGAATCCAGCGACGCCAGGAAGTTCTGCCGGGCAACGGGATCGTTGTCGACCGGGCTGGTAAGCGCCTGGCGCAACTGGCTGATGGTATCGAGCACGTTCTGGGTCTGATGGGTATCAACCTTTACCGCGAACGAGTCGCCCGCGTTTGGGGCTGCCGACAATTCAAAACTGACCCCCGCCGCCGTGGCAGTGGTGCCGTTCGGGCCGCCCAGAGCGCCCGAGGCGACCGGACGGCTGTCAGCGGTAACCGGCGAGGCGTACAACTCGAACGTGCTGGTACCGGTGAACTTGAGCACCGCGCCACCGGAGGGGAACGCAGCCTTGTAGGCGTTTTGATCGGTGATGGTCGCACCCGTCACCTGCTCCGACGACGTGTTGCCCGGGCTGCGGGTACCCGAGACTTGATCGGCTTTCGAACTCAGGCTGAAGGTATGACCGGCGATGGCAGCATCTTCATTGCCCTTGTCGCCGTCCTTGAAGGTGATGTCCAGACGCAGGTCGACACCGCGGAAGCTGATCGAGCCGTTGTCGGCAGCAGGGTCGAACTTGCCGCCCTGGCTGGCTTCCAGGGTAACGTCGTTGTTGTTGGCGTCGGTGATCTTGTATTCGGTGCTGCTGATGAACTCGATCTTGTACGGCTCGCCGCTGCGGAAACGGTCGTTGTAGGTCGAGCTGCCCGCAACCTGGCCATTGGACAGGCTGACGCGCCCATCGTCGGTGGCCGGTGCAGTCAGCCTGGTCTCGCTACGGCTGGTGTTGAGCGCCTGTTCGAAAGCGTCATAGCCGGTTTCGTTGGCCGCCAGGCTAAGCATGTCACCGACCTGCAGGTTCAGCTTGCCCTGGTCGCCCTGGTAGCTGTAGGTACCATCGGCGTTCCGCGCGTAAGGCGGGGTATCACCCTTGGACCCCGAGAAGATGTACTTGCCGTTCTCGTCCTTGCTGTTCATCAGCGAGAACAGCTGATCTTCCAGCGAGGCCAGCTCATCGGCGTTGGCCTTGCGATCGGCGTCGGTGAACGTGCCGTTGCCCGAGGCCACCGCCAGTTCGTTGACGCGCTGCAGGATGGTGCCGATCGAGCTCAACGTACTCTCGGCAGTGCCCAACGCATTGCGCACATTGGTGATATTGCCCGAGTACTGCTTCAGCATGTTCTGCTGCTGCTCCAGCTGCAGCAACCGCGCCGCACCAACCGGGTCGTCCTTGCCCGACCGCACGCGGATGCCATCGCTGGCCTCCTGCTGGGTCTTCACGGTATTGGCGAAGTTCTTCTGATAGTTGGCGCTGTTGGTGTTGTAGAACTGCGAAGTAGAGATGCGTACGCTCACGATCTACGGCTCCTTAAAGACTGTTGATCAGGGTGGCGAAGGTTTCCTGGGCCGCCTTGATGATCTGCGACGACGCGGTGTAGTACTGCTGGAACTTGATCAGGTTGCCGGTCTCTTCGTCGATCGAAACACCCGACAAGCCGTTGCGGCTGTCCAGTGCAGAGGTTTGCAAGGCCGTTGTGGCGTCGCTGTCCATCTGCGCCTGGCCGGCCTTGCCGCCGACGTTGGACACCAGCTTGGCGTAGGCATCGGTGATGCTGATGCCCTTGCCGTCGGCCCCGACCTCGACCGTGGCCTTGGTCTGCAGGTCGATGATCGACTGGCCGTTGCGGTTGTCCGCCGAGCCCGCGGCGGTCAGCGCCACGGTGTAGCTGTCGCCGTTCTTCGGGGCGCCGGAAACGCTCATCTCGAAGGTGAAGTTGCCGCCCAGCGAGTTGCCGTTGGCATCGACCATCGGCACCGACAGCTGCAGCTTGTTTTCCTGGCCGGGCACGATGGTGCCGCTGCCGATCTCGGTGCCCTTGGCGTCGTACATCTTGTAGGCCTGGGGCGACGTGGCTTCGTCACCGAACACCAGCTTGACCGGGGTCGAGTACTTCAGGCCATTTTGCAGCTGGGTGCGCTGGGCGGCATCGTAGATGTCCAGCTGCGAGGTCAGCGTCGGCTGGGTGATTACGCCGGTGCCCTTGTTGCCCGAGCCGCTGGTGGCGGTCAGCGGCGACGACAGCGCCAGGCGCTTGGGGTCGGTGAGCACGGTATCGATGCTGGCCGCCGCGTTGCGCGTCGGGGTGATCTTGAAGCTGTCGCCGGCACTCAAGGCACCGCCATTGAGCGACAGGCTGAAACCGTCGATCACCGGTGCCGGGTCGTCGTCGAGGCTGTAGCTACCCATGTCAGTGCCGTCGGGCAGCTTACGCACGGTGTACTGCTTGTCGCTGGTGAAGGTCACCTGGTAGTCGCTGGTGGACAGCTTGCCGGTGTCCTTGATGGTCACATCGAGGTTGCCGGAGCCGGCGCTGTTGCCGGTCTTGGCGATGCTGCGCTGGGCGATGGCGGCGGCACTGTTGATGTCGCCGAACAGCGTGGCGCCGAAGTCACCGTTCTTGTCGATGCCCTGGGCCAGCTGGCTGTTGATCGCATCGGCCACCACCAGGGCCACGCGGCCCAGCTCGTTGAGCGCAGGGTCGAGGGTTTCGCTGCGATAGCGGATCAGCCCGCCCAGCTCGCCACCGGTGGCGCTGCTGGTGACGTCCATCTTGGTCGAACCGCGGTTGAGGATCAGGCTCATGCGGGTCGGGTCGGTAGCGCTGGCCTGCACGCCCAGGGTCTGGGTGGTCTTGCCCAGCACCAGTGCCTGGCCGTTTTTCAGGTAGATGTCGTAGTTGCCTTCACGCTCGACCACATCGGTGCCGATCAACGAACTCAGCTGGCGCACCGCGCCGTCGCGCTGGTCGAGCAGGTCGTTGGGCTGGCCGGAAACGGCGCTAACGC
>Ga0213822_1000758_pt1 | contig 22125 bp, 18 predicted proteins | sample MC6MC0908MG_FD_179872 | JGI IMG/M metagenome (GOLD analysis project Ga0213822, IMG submission 179872) | Enriched soil aggregate microbial communities from Iowa State University, Ames, United States - MC6-MC0908-MG | ecosystem: Environmental > Terrestrial > Soil > Unclassified | place: USA: Iowa...
GTTGAGTTCGTGGATCAGCTTGACCGCCTGGTCCCAGCGTTGCTCGGTGATGTTGAAGTCGTTGGCGGTGTAGCCAAGGACATCGAGCCCGGCGACATCGCGACCGTAGCTGAGGTTGTACAAGGTGTCATTGGTGCCCACCGTGTCATCGGAATGCACGTGCAGGTCGGCGTAGAGCGGGCGCAAGGCTGTGCCAGCCGGATCGACGGTGACAAATGCTTGGGCGCCACGCACGGCAGGCGCCTGCACCTCGGCTGACAAACGCCACTCGCCCAACGCACCAAGATCATCGGCCTCAATCCGGGCCGTCGCCCAGCCTTCAGTCGCCAATGTAAACGGCTGCTGTCTCTCGCCACCTTCAGGGTCGACGAAGGTCAGGACACCGTCGAGCGGCAGGTTGCGACAGGTATTGCCCCAGGCATCGTCCACCCTGAGCAGAATGTCGAAAGGCTCGCCGGCGCTGACCAGTCGCGGCGCGATCAACTGCACGCTGTGCGCCGGTCCCGGGACGATGTTCAACAATGGGTCACCCGGCACCTCAGCGAATTTCGAGCTGCCCAACGGATCGATGAACAGACGGAAGCGGAAGTCTTTCTCGACAAAACTCTGCACCCGCGTCCCCGCCCCACCCTGGCGCCGATCACCCAAGCGGAGGGTGATTTTGTCGCCCGGATTCAGGTAACCGTCGATGATGTCGATGATGATCGCTTTCTGGAACGGCCGCTCATGGCCCTTCTGGTCGAAGCGCACTTTCAAGTGCTGCACCGTGGCCTGGCTCTGGCCGGGAACCAACTCACCGGCCTGATATTCCGCGCTGACATAGTTGGGGCCGGCCGGGTTCGAGGTCTGGAACAAGGCCCAGTCGGAGTAGAATTTGAAGGCCAGTTTGAGCCAGGCGCCGTCCGCCAGGCCACTGCCACCGACCTCGTAGACCAGAGTGATTTCATCCCATTGACCGGCGACCAGCGTGTCACGGTCGCAGCGGATGCTGCCCAGGAACGGGCGTTTCTTGTTGCGTTCGTACAGGCCTTGGGGGGCGATGTAATGCCCGGCTTCGCGGGGATCGAAAACATTACTCACGTGACACCTCGTGCAGTGGTCCACTGAAGGGTTGAAAGGGTCGAAGACAAATGACGGCGCCTATTGCACGCGCCACTTCTGGTAGTGACGCTCGATGCGCCGGAACACAAAACTCTCCATCAGCCAGGCAATCAGGCCGATCACGACAATGCCCAGCAACACCTGGCTGCTGTTGCCGATCTGCCCGCCCGTGGACACCATCCAGCCGATGCCCTGGGAAGCACCGATCATTTCCGCCGCGACCAATGCCCGCCAGCCCTGGCTGAAACCGATGCGCAAGGCAGCGGTCACGAAAGGCAATGAGGCCGGCAGGTAAACGTGGGCCAGCAGCTGCCAGGCATTGGCGCCCAAGGTGCGTGCCGCGCGGACCTCACCACCGCGAATGCTCTGCACGCCCTCCTGAATGGTCACCGCCATGGGGAACATCGCGGCAATGAAAATCACCAGCACGATGGAGACATAGCCCAGGCCGAAAATGATCATGATCAGCGGCGCCCAGGCGATTGGCGGAATGGCCATGAACAGGCTGTTGAGCGGCGAGATGAAATCGCGAAAGCGCGAGGACAAACCACCGGCCGTGCCCAGCAGGAGCGCAACGATCACGGCGGCGCAGAAGCCGCCCAACTCCTCCAGGACGCTGGCGCGCAGGTGTTGCCACAGCGAACTGTCGCCCAGCCAACGCAGCGCCTCGCGGGCAACGTCCCAAGGCTGCGGCAGGATGTACGTGGGAAAGCGGCTGGCCAGGGCCACCCAGATCAACAGCAGGAACGGCAGCGACGCCCATCCCCAATTCGGTTTCGGCAAGGACATGGCGGACTCAGTGCGCGGCTTTTTCCAGGTAGGAGGTGTCCACGATCTGTTCGGTCTTGAGCGTGGTCTCGATAAAGCCCAGGTCGTGGGAGTAATTCATCAGGCGCTGGATGAACTGGATATCCGCCGCCTGCAAGTCCGCCGACCAACCCAACCGGGTCCGTGCCTGGGCGACGATGGCTTCGGGCGCGATGGTCTTGCCGTCCGCGCCTTGCACCGCTTCCAGCTTGAACGCCTCGGCGATGAGCCGGTTCGACTCGGCAGGATGTTCGTTGAGGAAAGCGATGGCCCTGCGATGGGCGCGTAGCAGTTTCACCACGTCATCCGGGCGCTCCTGCAAGGTTTTCGGCAAGGCGATCACCACGTACCATGGGTATTGGGGCAGCGCCTGGTTGACGTCCAGCAGGATCCGGCTCGAACCGCGCAACACTGACTGGCTGACGAAGGGCTCCCAGGAAAACGCCGCATCGACGATGCCGCGCTCCAGGGCAGCGTTCATATTGCCGGGCGGCATGTCGATGATGTCCAGGTCCTTGTCGGGATCGAGCCCGGCCTTTTCCTTCAGGACATACCCGCGCAGCAACACATCCATGCCACTGCCCTTCTTCACCCCGGCGAGCTTTTTCCCCTTGAGGCCTTCCAGTGCGGTGATCGGGCTCTTGGCGTCGACAATCACGGCGGCCTGGCCGTAATTGACCTTCGCCAGGATCCGGCTTTGCAAGCCCCGGGAAAACCATTGGTACACCGGCGGCGTCCCGACATAGGCCACATCCAGTTCACCGGCGGCCAGGGCCTGCTGGATCACCGGACCATCGCCCAACGCTTTGAGATCGACATTCAAGCCTTCCTCGCGGTAGTAACCCTGTTTGTCGGCGATCAATGCCGGGGCGTTGGCCATGGCGAAGACATAGCCCACACGCAGGGGCTTCTCCTCGCCGGCCATGGCGAATGCGCTGCCTGCCAACGCGGCGACAGACAATGAAAGGGCAAGCAGCGAACGTTTGATCATGCGGTCAGCTCAAGTCGAGGGGTGGGGTAAGCGGTGGCTTGGGACGCGTCCATTACTTGGGCGATACGCTCCATCAGCTCATTGCGGTAATCGAGAAAGGCCGGCAGGCGGCGGGTTTTCAGGTTCGAGCGAGGGCGCGGCAAGTGGATCTGCACTTCGCTGTGAATACCGCCAGGGGCGATGTTGAGCACAATGACCCGGTCGGCCAGGAACACCGCTTCGTCGATGTCGTGGGTGATGAACAGCACCGTCTGGCCCAGCTCGGCCCAGATACGCAATGTCTCTTCATTCATGCTGTTGCGGCTGATGGCATCGAGCGCGGCGAACGGCTCGTCCATCAACAACACGCTGGGTTCCAGTGCCAGGGTTCTCGCCAGGGAGACACGCTGCTGCATGCCGCCGGAAAGCTGGTGCGGCAACCGCTGCGCGGCATTCTCCAGACCGACTAGCCGCAGGTACTGCAACGCCTGTGCGCGCTGCTGCGCCTCGTCGGTCTGGGCGCTCATCCGCAGCCCGAAACGAACGTTTTCCAGGGCACTCAACCAGGGGAACAATTGCGGCGCCTGGAACACATAACCCAGCTCCGAGCGCTCCGGCCGTACCGCGGTCTGGTTGATGGTGATCTGGCCGCTTTGCGGTTGCACAAACCCTGACAACAAGTTCAGCAAGGTGGTTTTCCCACAGCCGGATGGCCCGAGGATCGCGACGAACTCGCCGGGTTTGGCGTTCAGGCTGAAAGAGGAAAATACGCGATGCCCGTTGGGGTAGCTGAAGCTGATGTCATCGACCGTCAGGGCGTCGGCTTGCGGCTGCTGGCAAGGGAGGGTTTTGAGCATGGCAAGTGTCGTCAGGTCGTTTACAATGGGATTGCCCGACATAATACGTATTAATACAAGTTGTCCCAATAACCTATTTTTATAACCTTAGAAGTGAAGGCCCCCTGCCCCCACTCAAGGCCATGGAAACTGACAGTGTCCACGTCCATTCTTCGCGACAGCACCACCTCGCTCTACGAACAGATCGCCCATCGGCTACTGGAAGAAATTCAACGCGGCGACTACGAGCCCAGCGGCAAGCTGCCCTCCGAGGCCGAGTTGGGCCAACGGTTTGGAGTGAGCCGCGTCACGGTTCGCCTGGCGGTGGGCAAGCTCAGCGACGACGGCGTGGTGGAGCGCAAGCAAGGCAAAGGCACCTTTGTCGCGGCCAAACAGGTGCGGCACGGCCTGGATGCGCTGCGCAGTTTTCATGAAGCGTTGTTGCTGCAAGGACTCAAGCCGAGCATGCAGGTGATCCACCATACCTTGCAGCCGGTTCCAGAGGCATTGAGTGGGCTGTTCGAAGGCGCAGACGACTGCCTGCTGCTGGAGCGGCTGCACTTCGTCGATGACGAACCCATCGCGCTGGGCCGCAGCCACTTACCCGCGGCGTTGGCCAGCGTGGCCTGGGCTGACGTCGAACATCAACCGATCTACTCCATTCTCGAGTCGATCACCGGCCTGGCGGTCACCCGCGCCGACCTGGCCATCCGTGCGCAGGAAGCCGACAAGAGCCTGGCCAGCGCACTGCACGTCAAACGCGGCGCCGCGCTGCTGGTCATGGAACGCACCTCCTATTTCGCCGACGGCCGCTGTTGCGACCGCACGACGTTTTTTATTCGGCCGGAGCGTTATGCCTTTGTCCTGAGTGGGGTTTTCAAATCCAGTCCTGGTAATTGATTGGCTCGGGCTGAACCACGGTATTCACGAGCAAGCTCGCACAGGGGATTTGCGGCGACTCCGCACTCCATGTCCACAGCTGGGCCCCTAGAGGTTTCCAGCCCAGATCCCAGGCTTGAGTGTCGCCCACGGTAAAGCCCGTTCCAGCTGGCCGGCCAGGCGAAACAGCCGGTCCTCCCGAGCGAACCCCGCCGAGAACTGCAGACCAATGGGCAGCCCCGTTAATGGATCAACAGCCAGAGGCACGGACATCGACGGAGAGCCGGTCACATTCGCCAATGCCGTAAACGGTGAATGAGCAAAGACCCGCTCTATCCAGCCCCTGCCATCCAGAAGCGCCTGACCTACGTTATAGCCGCCTATCACCGGGGGCAGCGCCGGCAGTGTCGGGCTCAACAAGATGTCGTACTGGCTGAAGAAGCGCCCCAAGTTGCGGGTCACCAGGTTTCTCAGGTGCATGGCCTCGAGCAGGTCGATGGCGGTCAGTTGGCGGCCCCACTCATGCAACGCCAGCGTGGCCGGTTCAAGCGTGCTGGCATCGATGGGACGGCCGGTGCCTGCCGCGAGGGCGTTGATCCAGGCGGCGGTATTGGCTGACCAGAAGCGGCCGTTCATCTCCACGAAACCTTCCCAGCTCAGGCCCAGGTCCAGGCTGATCTCTTCCACGCGATGCCCCATGCCCTGGAGTTGCACAGCGACGTCGCGGGTGGCGTTGGCGACCGGCTCGGCGCAGCGAGTGCCATTGAGCGGATGCAGGAGAAGACCGATGCGCAGTGATTCGGGCTCACAAGTAGTTTGCGAGAGATAGGAATGTGGCGGCCTGGCGATCTCAAAGGGATCGCCGACGGCTGGGCCCTCGATGGCATCCAGTAAAGCCGCGCTGTCGCGCACCGTACGACTGACGACCCCATGGACGGCAAGCCCGGCCCATACCTCGTCCACCGCCGGCCCCATGGAAACCCGGCCCCGGCTGGGCTTGAGCCCGAAGAGCCCGGTAGACGCCGAAGGGACGCGGATGGAACCGCCGCCATCCGTGGCATGGGCCGCAGGCACCAGGCCGGCCGCTACGGCGGCGGCCGAGCCACCGCTTGATCCTCCGGCGCTGCGGCTCAGGTCCCAGGGGTTACGTGTCGGCCCCGAAAACTCGGCTTCCGTGGTGGTGCTGGCGGCCAGTTCCGGTGTGGTGGTCCTACCGAGGGTGATCAGGCCGGCCTGGCGTAGGCGGATCATCAAGTTGGAGTCTTCCTCGGCGACGCAGCCGGCGGCCAAGCGACTGCCCAGCTCATTCAAGCGGCCCTTGGCGGTAAGACCCAGGTCCTTCACCAGAAAAGGAACGCCCCTGAACGGCCCGGTGGTGGCCTGGGGTTCATTGCCCCACACCTCGACCAACGCGTTGATCTTAGGATTGAGCTGCTCGATGGCGGACAACGCCGCAGCGCTGACTTCGGCCTGAGTGACTTGGCCCCTGGCGATCAGCTCAGCGAGCCCGAGTGCGTCGTATGCTGCGTATTCAGTGATTTTCATCAAAATTCTCCCAGCCATTTCCCTGGTAAAAGCGCTATGATTTGTACTTACCAGTATCGAACGATACTTATGGGTATAGTTAGATACCAAACAGTATCGCTGTCAAGCGGAGAAAGACATGCGGCCCGAACGAATTCCACAACTAGCCCCCCGAGAACGCATTCTCGATGCAGCCGAGGAGCTGTTTTTCAATGAAGGCATCAGCCGGGTGACGGTGGACGCCATTGCGGCGAAGGCCAAGTCGACCAAGATGACCGTCTACCGGCATTTCGATTCGAAAGACGCCTTGGTGCTGGAGTGGATACGGCTGCTCGTCGATCAATATTCCGAGGTCTTCGAGACGCTTGCGACACAGCATGCCGGCGATCCCAAGGCGCAGATCCTCGGCTTTGCCGAGTTCATCGCGCAGGACCTTTCGGCAGCGTCCTACCGGGGTTGCCCGTTCACCAATTCGCTGGCGGAGATACCCGAGCCCGGGCATCCCGCTCGCCAACTGATCGAAGCGCACAAGCAGCGCCAGTTCCAGCGTTTGGCGGCGCTTTGTGCCAAGGCCGATTTAGCCGAGCCGAACGAAGTGGCCATGGAGCTCACTTACCTGATGGAGGGCGCCCAGGTCGTTTCGCAGAACAAAAGCATCGAGCGCGTGGGGGAAAACCTGATCAGGATGATCCAGAAGAAAATCCACGGATAAGCCGGGTAACGGCCATGGCCGAATACATCGAGCAAGCCCTCGGGGCCACCTCTATGATCGGCATGCACGCTCGTGTGCTGGTCTGGGTTGGTTTGAAGTAGAGCAAGTTGCTGCCAGGCCCGGCCCCACGCCGCTGTTCGTGCAACTGCTGATCATCTACAGCGGCTGGCCAGTTTTGGCCTGTGGGCTGGTGGGCGTGTTCCGAATGGCCGAGCGCTGGTTGCTGGCTCATCAGCGATGAGTCCGATTACGGCGCTCGTTATGCCTCTACTGAAAATCTTTGCGCAGCACGCCTTTCGAACATTGCAGCTTCCGTCTCTCGCGTCGCCAACTCGCCTTTTGCGGCCAATTGATTGAAAAACATTCCGTCGATCTGCTCCCGGTTCGGCACCGACCCCTTGGGAATGACCAACGCCGCCAGATCAATGCTGGTGGCGAAATTCTCCTTGGTCAGGCTATAGCGGCCCAGGTAACTGCCAGACCAGGGCGAGTCGGCATCCACCATGTCGATAGAGGCATCGCGAAACGCGCTCGCCGCCGCCTTCAGCCCACTGGACTCATTGAGCAGGTCAGTGAGTCGCTGGGTGTCCGAGCGGCTCAGCTGACCTGCAATGTCGAGCACCTTCAGGCGCCCATCGGCCTCGATGGTGAAACCATATTTCTTGCCCGCCAAGTCTGGATGGGCCGTCGACAAGGTGGACTTGAAGTCTTCGAAAGAACCTTTCAGTGCACTTAGAGCGTCGTTGGTGACCTCGGCAAGTCGAGGGAAATCTGGCGATTGGGATCGGCCGACCCAGGTCACGACGACCTCCATGGGCTCACCCAAGGCTTTGGCTTCTTCACTGGGGTGGTAGACAGCCGCTGGCGTGGCGTTTGCCAGGGCTTGTTTTGCCGCATCGGTCAGAGGCTGGGGGGTCAGTTTCTGTTCGGAGGGGGTAAGGGTGCTGGGTGGCGAGATAAAGACAGAGTTTAAAGAGATGACCATTTCATCAGTCCATGATTGGGTGGATTCACACAGGTTATCGACAGGCGAAGAGAAAGTTTTAGGCCCGCGAACATGGACGGCGGTAATTATCTCTTGTCCTCCGGTGTGGCCGGCACCATGGTCGCCAATGGCGGCGGCTTGCAGATGCGCACCATCCGCAACCTGCTGATGGCCTGGGTGCTGACGCTTCCTGCTGCGATCCTGCTGTCCAGGACCCTTTACGGGTTGTTCACCCAACTGTTCTGAGACTCAATCGCCAAGGCCTCGTCGTTGTGAGGCCTTGGATTCGTCAATTCCAAGGGCAAAGACTCAAGCAGCCGCGCCCCCAGCCGATAACCATTGCATTACCGGATCCAGGCCTCTCGCCGGACTCTGCTGGTTGCATAGGTAACTATCGATGCTTTTACCGCTCAACCGCCTCATCATGGGTGGCCTCCTGACGCTCCTGGCTGCCAGCGGATCTGCGGCAGAGGCCCCGCTGCGCATCGTGACCGAAGAGCTCCCGCCCTACAACATGACGCAGGATGGGCGCGTGACGGGCATGAGCACCGAGGTGGTCCAGGCCGTACTCAAGGAGATCGGCGTTGAGGCCTCTATCCAACCCATGCCTTGGGCCCGTGCGTACGAACTGGCGCTCAATGAAAGTAATGTGTTGATCTATTCGATCGTCCGCACACCTGCACGCGAATCGCTTTTCCAATGGATAGGTTCCATTGCCTCTACCAAATGGTACATGTACTCGTTGGCTGACCGCCCGGTAAAACTCAACTCACTGGCCGATGCCCATGGTCACCAGATCGCCACCGTCAATCAGGACGTGGGCGAGCAGTATCTGGTCTCGAAGGGGTTTCGCATCGGTGAAGAATTGCAGTCGAGCACTAAGTACGAACACAACTATCGCAAACTCAAGGTCGATCACGTGGAGCTCTGGATCTCCAATGAGCTCAATGCACTGTACCTGACTCGACAGAACGGAGAGGACCCGAACAAAGTGCTGATCCAGTCGCTGCCGCTTCCCGAGCTGAGCAGTGACGACGGCTTGCACATGGCGTTCAGCCGTAAGACACCCGCCCAAACGGTTGAGAAATTCCGTGCCGGCCTGGAAACGATCCGGCGCAATGGCGTTTACGACGCCATCGTGCGTAAGTGGTTATGAGATGGCCAGCCATGGCAGAGCGGTGACCTCTCAGCGACCAAAGAACCAGGTATTCAGCTCACTGGGGCGTCGCCTGGTACTGGCCACGTTGTTGTTCTGCCTGATCTTCACCTTGGCCATGGTCACTTTACGGACCTGGATGGCCTGGGAAAATAATCTGACGGAGATGAATTCGGAGCTTGTCCTGATCGATCAGGTGTTCCAGAACACCCTCGCCCACGCCATTTGGGAAATGGACCGTGAGTCGTTGGACAAGCAGCTCTCCAGTGTCGCGAGCGCCGCACCGGTGGGGCGGGTGGTGCTGAATATTCTGCGACCGGGCCAGGCACCTGAAATCATCGAACTCAATCGATATCCCGTCGACCCATCAGGCGTGAAGCCCGTGCTGCATCGCCAGCTCGTTGCGCAGCCCTACATCGGGGCCAACGAAAAAGTCGGCGAGCTGACCATTGAGGGCGACAACCAATTGCTTTGGGAACGCCTCTGGGACGAAGCGCGCAGCATCGTCATTACCCAGGTTATCCAGTCGTTGCTGCTGGCCGGCCTGGTCATGACCATGTTCAACCGCCTGGTGACCGTGCACGTGGTACAGATCGCCCGGCACCTGAGCGGGCTCGCGCCGCAAACGCTCAAGCATCACCTCAAGCTGCAGCGCTCGGTGGACCGCCAGGACGAGCTGAGCCTGCTCGAGTTTCAAGTGAACCAACTCCAGGACAATCTCCACACCCATTTGGAGCGCCAGCATTCGGATGAACGGGCGATCGCCGCCAGTCGCGATCAGTTGGCCGAATTGGTCGAGGCGCGTACCGCCGAACTCAAGGCTGCCAACCAGGCCCTCGAAGCCCTGTCGCGTCACGACGCTTTGACGGGCCTGGCCAACCGTCGCTATTTCGACGAATTGAAGGAAGTCGAATTTCGCCGCGCGATCCGTCACAAAACCCCGCTGGCAGTGCTCATGTGCGACGTCGATTTTTTCAAGATCTACAACGACACTTACGGCCACATACAGGGGGACCAGTGTTTGAAGCAGATCGCTGAAACTCTGAGCAGCGTTTTCGGGCGCTCCGGCGAAGTGACCGCTCGCATAGGGGGTGAGGAGTTCGTCGTGGTGCTGCCAAACATCGATGCAAAGCAGGCCTGCGAAGCGGCCCAGCGGTTCCGTGAAAGCCTGGCCGCGCGGGAATTGCCCCATAGCGGCTCGGCGGTGTCGTCTTTCGTCACCGTGAGCATCGGCGTCGCCGAGCTGGACCCGCAGACCATGGATCATTTCGATCAACTGCTGCAACGCGCCGACCAGGCGCTGTACCGGGCCAAACACCAAGGGCGCGATCGCGTCGTTTTATAAAGCCATCGTGGCAATGAGGTCTCTATGCGCTACCGCCTGATGCTCTGTTCCTGCGTACTCCTGGCCTTGGTCAGTTTCAAAAGCCACGCCGAGGCGATTGAAGTCGTGACCGAAGACTCCCTGTACGCGCATGCCCGTGACGGCAGGCTCGTCGGGCCAGGCATCCGCATCGCCGAAGAGACCTTGAAACGCGCAGGGCTCAACGACCATCACATGATGTTGTATCCGTGGGCACGGGCTTATGAAAAGGCTTTGCATGAGCCCAATGTGCTGATTTTCCCATTGGATCGTACGCCGGCCCGGGAGCAGCTTTTCAAGTGGGTGGGAGAAATACATCGGGTGACGACCCACCTCTATCGAGTGCGGGGAGACGAGGCCATCACCATCAACAACCTTGAAGATGCCAAGCAGTACAGCATCGGCGTGGTGCGAAATGATGCCAAGCAAATTTACCTGCAGCAGAAAGGCTTCACCCGGCTGGTCGTATCAGCGGATAACCACGATAACTTTCAAAAACTGCTGAATCATCAGATCCAGTTGCTCGCGATGCCTGAGAACACCGCGCGCCTGATGAGCAAAGATACCGGTGCGGATTTCACCTCCCTGGAGGCGGTCTATTCGCTCACTGAACAGCCCCATAAGGTCAACATTGCCTTCAGCCTGAGCACTCCGGACGAAATCGTCGCCAGGGCCCAACAGGCTTTCGAACAGCTCAAGGCTTCTGGCGAAGTGGCGCGGATGATGAACGAAGCGCGGTAAGCGTGAGGTCGGACATGCCAAAAGATTTGAGCCATTGAGCCTGCCACTGAACGACTTAGCGAGCTGGGGCCCAAAAGCCCCAGCCGTCTCGTCACTTCTAGGCCACCTTGAAGCGATTGACCAATTGCTGCTGGTACTCGGCAAGGCGCGCCAGTTCCTGGCTGGTGATTGCCGTCTGCTCGGCACCGGCACTTACTTGGATAACCAGGTCGTTGATGTCATTCACGTTTCGATTGATGTCCTCTGAAACCGCGCTCTGTTCTTCGGCCGCAGAGGCGATCTGAATGTTGCGGTCGCTGATAGTCGCCACGCCCTCGGCGATCTCCACCAGCAGCTCGCCCGCTCGCTCGACTTTGTCCGCGCCAGCCTGAGCCTTGCCCAGGGTCTGTTGCATGGAGATGGCCGCACGATCCGAGCCGGCCTGCAGGTTGCTGATCATCTGTTGAATGCTGCCCGTGGACTCTTGGGTCTTTTGCGCCAGGGTACGCACCTCAGACGCCACCACCGCAAATCCGCGGCCATGATCACCGGCCCGCGCCGCTTCAATGGCCGCATTGAGTGCCAACAGATTGGTTTGTTCGGCAATGCCGCGAATCACATCGAGTACCGAAGAAATAGCATCGCTTTCAAGTTTGAGGTCACCGATGATGCCCGCCGTCTCCTCGGCCTGCCCGGACAATTGGCGAATCAGCCCGATGGTGCTTTCGATCTCCACACGTCCTTGTGCGGTACTGATATTGACCTGCTTCGACATCTGCGCGGCATCGTTGGTACTTTGCGCCACTTCTCGCACTGTAGCGCTCATCTGATTGATCGCGGTGGCCACCAACTCGGTGCCTTGGCGCTGCTGTTCGACACTTTGGCTGGTCTGAATCGTCACCGCGGAGGACTCTTCCGCTGCGGTTGCCACCTGTGCCGTGGCATTGCCGATTTCCTGCACGACCCCGCTGATCTCTTCGGCCATGCGATTGAGGTTACGGGATATCTGGCCGAATTCGTCCTTGCTCACATACGTTGCCCTGGCTGTGAGGTCACGCTGTGCCAAGTCATTGATGACCCGGTTCACGTCACGTACCGCCAGATCGATCGTGCGAATGATCACATACGACAGCACCACCACCGCCAGCAGTGCCACGACGACCGCACCGAGGGTCAACCATAAGGCACGGCTTGCGGCATCTCGCTCGTGCATGGCCAGACTGCTGACATTTTGGCCGAGGGTTTCCTCCACTTGGCTCATCATGTCGATGCGCTGCGTGGCGACTTCAAACCAGGCCTCGGGCTTGATTCCCAGCGATTGACCCAATGGCACTTCGAACGCCAGGCGTTGCAACTTGCCCACTTCAATCGCAGCGGGCTTTTGCATTTGCTCATCGAACTGTTGGAGCAACGCTGGCTGGGCCTTGCGGCGGAACGCATCGGAGTAAGCAGCGAACTCCCCCAGATTGCGACTAAAACGTGATAACAAGGTTTCGTCGAAACGATCCTGGCTGAACACCAGGCCGAGCATAACGCGTTCGCGTCCAGCGCGTTCTTTCATCTCGATAAACTGATTAAGGGCACCAAGGGCATGAATAATGCCCGCATTATTGATCGTCGCTTCCAAAGAGTGGGTATATCCCACCAACGCTTGAATGATCTCGGTATAACGAACACCCGACTCGGTGCTGTTTATGTTTAGCTTATCAACCTGCCCGCGGATGGCGGGCAACTCATCCAACGCACGAAGGACATTGTCCAACTGCTTGCCCCCCGACACCGCCAACCCGCGCACCGCCTCGACCGACGCGTTGGAGTCCTTGCGCATCTGGGTCATTCGCTCGCCCATGGACTTGCCAGCGCTGCCCAGGAATACGCCGCTGGCGCCCCGCTCGCGTTGTAACGTGGTGATCAGTTGACTCAACTTCTGCGCCGTGGCGCTGGCAGTTACCGTCGCACTCATGTCATGTAGCGTCTTATAGTTATCCACTACAAAGACGCCGGCCAACGTCAGGAAGCCCAATAAAGGAAGAACCAGGATCAATAAAAGTTTCAGACGCAGCGGTGCATTCTTGAGCATGTCCGTTCAAGCCTCATTCCATACCAATTGTATTAACGCGTGAACTTGTTATTGGACAGATTTATACACGCTGATCGTGATGCCATCTTAACGCAATACCAAAGAGCCATCATCTTTTAATAACGGACAACTTCGTCTTTATACTGCTGTGGGCGCAGCGTCTTTAGTTGCATTGATCAGGATCAATAACTGGTCGTTTATTGGATGCCGTACATCTGACATCAAACGGCTCATCAATAAGCAGCCGCCATCATCCAATGCGAACCGGCAGCCGAAACTCGCTTCATCAAACGCTCATACCTTCAGTTCGGAATGACCACGCTAACGTCCGTACCCGCCATACCCAGGTATGGTATCGAACACGGTGTGTCGCGATGCAGACTCAATTCCCAGGCGATCCAGCCCTCTCGCAGCGAGGGAACAGCTTCGCCTGAGCCTCTTGAGCCAAACCATCGGAGAACGACCATGACCACGCATTTGAACACTGCCCTCCAACAGAACCATCAGCGAGTCTCAAACATCAGCGCCCACGAGGAGTTGGTCCCTTCGCGCTATGCACTGCGGGTCGGCGAGATCGACGTGCTGGTGGTCAGCGATGGGGTATTGCCGCTACCGACCGAAACGATGTCCACCAATGTCGACCCGCAAACACGGGCCGCCTGGTTCAAGGACATGTTCCTGGGACCGGATGCCTTCGATTGGGCGCTGAATGTGCTGGTGGTGCGCAGCGGCGACCAGACGATACTCGTCGACGCGGGGCTGGGCGGCCAGTTCCCCGGTTTTCCACGTGCCGGGCAGTTTCCCAAGCGCCTGGAGGCCGCCGGTATCGATCTGGCGTCCGTCACCGACGTGGTGATTACCCACATGCACATGGACCACATTGGCGGGCTGCTGGTCGACGCGGTGAAGAATCGGCTGCGTCCAGACGTGCGGATCCATGTATCGGCGACCGAGGTCGCGTTCTGGGCCGAGCCCGATTTCTCCCGGACCTCCATGCCGTCACCGGTACCGGACGTTCTGCGCTCGACCGCCCAGCAGTTCATGAACGAATACCACAGCAAGGTGCGCACGTTCGAAGAGACCTATGAAGTGGCACCGGGCGTGGTCGTCAAGCGTACCGGCGGCCATACGCCCGGGCACAGCGTGGTCCACGTGACGTCCGGCGGCGAGCGCTTGACCTTTGCCGGCGACGCGCTGTTCCCTGTCGCCTTCGAGCACCCCGACTGGCACAACGGCTTTGAACATGACCCTGAGGAATCAGTGCGTGTGCGGGTCCGCCTGATGCAAGAAGCGGCGGCGTCCGGTGAACTGTTCGTAGCCACTCACCTGCCGTTCCCCTCCGTGGGTCGAGTGGCGGTCAACGGTGACGCCTTTCGTTGGGTCGCGGCTTTCTGGGATTACTGAAGCGGGTCGGGTCAGGGCCAGCGTCCAAGCCGGCCTTGGCCCGAGCCGGTGTTGAACTCTCCCCTCCCCCGTAACGTCTAGCCCAAGAGAGCTCAGATATTCAGCCTGGGAGATCATTCGATGAGCCAATTGAACGCAGTGTCCGACTCCATGCAAGTCCTGATGCTGGAACGCAACGACTGGGTGCCCAACAACCCGCGCCTTCCAGTGCTCGTCTACCCCGACGCCATCGCCGTCCAGGGCAGCGATGCGGCAGCGTTGATCGAGGAGACGTTCAATGCCAATGGATGGCCGCCGCAATGGCGCTACGGGATCTATGACTTCCATCATTACCACACCGAAGGCCATGAGGTACTGGGCATCGCCAGCGGTCAGGCGCGCCTGATGCTTGGCGGCCCGGATGGGCATGTCCTGGGGGTAAAAGCCGGCGATGTGTTGCTGTTACCCGCCGGTACGGGTCACTGTAGCGTGCAGGCCAGCGAGGACTTCCTGGTTGTCGGGGCCTACCCTCCCGGTCAACAGGCCGACATTTGCCGGGAAGCACCGAGCAAGGCGCAACTGGCGAAGATCGACACGTTGCCGTTTCCCGACCAGGACCCGGTGCAGGGTCCCGAGGGCGCTGTCGCCCGTTACTGGGTAAGCCAGCGATAAGCCCTGACGCGGGACAGAATCCGAGCGTTGGCTTTGGAGCTCGAAAACGACCTTGCAACACGGCGTTCCTGCACGCGTACTGGCAGGCACGGTTTGTGGTCTATAGTTCCTAGCAGATCCAAATCCTTTTGCTCGGCGGGCAGGAGCACATCCCTCGAGCCGTAACCGCGTCGGATACCCAAGCGCCATCAATAGTGACCATGCAGGGAGCACACTATGCCGATCCAGCGGCCCCATACACTGAGGTTGGCCCCTGGCATTGCCGATTCCGCAGAGCCCAGTTCAAGTCCCAGGACCGGCCTGTTTCGGCGCGGCTTCGACCAGGCCAAAGAAGCCTACATTCTGTTTCCGCTGCTGGCCATTCTCCTGTTGTTGGCTATCTGGACGGCCACCCTGTACCTGATCAAGGTCGAACAGCTGCGCGCGCAGCAGAGCGCCGCGACAGCCAGCCTGGAAATGGGCGCCACGTACGAAGCGCAGATGTTGCGCGCCATCCACGAAATTGATCAAACCCTCAAGCTCGTCAAATACACCTTTGAGAGCGAGGGTGAGGCGAATCCGCTGCGCAAACTGCAAGAGCGAGCTTTGTTGCCGCCGGCCTTGGTGTTTGACGTCAGTGTGGTCAATCCGAACGGAGCACTAATAGCAAGCACACGAGCCCATGACCGGGAAAATATCGCTGACCCGGATGAGCAGCAGGCGCTACGGCAAAACGATTCACTGTCGATCAGTCGCCCCTGGAAAAACCCTGCCACCGGAGAATGGCGACTGCGCTTCAGCCGCCGACTCAATGCGGCAGATGGCGGGTTCTCTGGAATCGCCAGGGTCGAAGTCGACGCGGCCTATTTCGTCAGCAGTTATGACGCCTCGAAACTCGGCGACCAGGGTGCGCTCGGGTTACTCGGAACCGATGGCATCTTCCGCGTACGACGTACCGGGGAAACCGTATCGGCGGGCGATACGGTGGATTACGCGGCGGTGGTACCGGACACCGAAAACACCGAAGCCGTACTCTCGATCAGCGGATGGGACGGCGTGCGGCGCTATACCAGTGCCCGCCAACTCTACGATTTTCCACTGGCGGTGATTGTCGGGTTGTCCGAGGAAGAACAACTGGCCGTAGTGACCCGCCAAGCGCACACCTATCTCTGGCGCGCCGCGGGCGGCAGCCTGTTGCTGGTGTTGTTGGTGGGTCTGCTCGCCCGAATGAGCTGGCAATTGGCGCAAAGCCGTTTGCGCGCGGCCGAAGCCCAGACCCAACTGGCCGCCGCGGCGCGCCAGGCCGGTATGGCCGAAATCGCCACCAACGTCCTGCATAACGTGGGCAATGTGCTTAACAGTGTGAACATTTCCGCAGACCTGGTCTCCCGCAAGCTGCGCACTAGCAAAGCCTTGGGGCTTGGCAAGGCGGTGCAACTGATGAACCAGCATGCCGACGATCTCGGTGACTTCATCTCCCACGATGAGAAAGGCAAGCTTTTGCCGAGCTACCTGAACCAACTGGTGGACGCGCTTGCGATCGAACAACAGAGCATGACCGACGAACTCGAACAACTGACCAAAAGCGTTGATCACATCAAGGAAATCGTCTCTGCCCAGCAATCCTATGCGGGCGCATCCAGCATCGCCGAGACCGTGCAAATAAAGGCCCTGATCGAGGATGCCCTGCGCATGAACGCCGGGACACTCGCCGCGCGCCAGATAACCGTGGTGCGCGACTTCGCCGACACGCCCTTACTGCAACTGGACAAGCACCGCGTGCTGCTGATCCTGGTCAACCTGATCAAAAACGCCAGCAGCGCGATGGACGAGCGACCGGAGCCAGGCCCGCAGATCACCCTCCACAGCGAGGTCCAGCAAGGCACCACCTTGGCCATCAAGGTGATCGACAATGGCGAAGGCATTGCGCCAGAAAACCTGACGCGGATTTTTGCCCATGGATTCACCACGCGCAAAGATGGCCATGGTTTCGGGTTGCACAGTTGCGTGCTGGCCGCCATGGAGATGGGCGGTTCGCTGGAAGCCCATAGCGAGGGGCCAGGGAAAGGGGCGACGTTTACGCTCAAGCTGGCGATCAAGGATTCTGACCAGGCTAAGTTTTCGTAATGCCAAGTCCTCGCATCCGGCAACGCCGAACAGCTTGCGGCCATGACGTCGCATCGAAACGACAGGTGCTTTATTTTCCAATGAGATCGCGGTGATTCTATGGTGGGAAGACTTAATACACTGGCCTTGGCAATGGCGACGTTGTATGTCTGTCCCGTCAGTGCCGAGGATTCAGAAAAGTCGATATTTTCGCTGAGCAGTTTCGGCACCGTGGGGATCGTCCACTCAAGCGAAAATAAAGCCGATTTCACCTCCAGTATCTTCAAACCCAACGGTACGGGGCATACGCGCAATTGGAGCGCCGATGTCGATAGTCTGGTGGGGGCGCAGCTGACCGCCAATTTCTCACCGCAGCTTTCGGCCGTGGTGCAGGTCATTTCTGAGCAGCAATATGACAACAGCTACGAACCCTCCATCGAATGGGCCAACATCAAATATCAGTTCACGCCGGATTTCAGCATGCGCGTCGGCCGTACGGTGCAGCCGGCTTTCCTGTTCTCCGATAGTCGCAAGGTGGGTTACACCCTGCCGTGGGTGAGGCCGCCAGGCGAGGTATACAGTCTGATACCGATCACGAACACCGATGGTGTCGACCTCAGCTACAGGCTGCACTTTGGTGATCTCATCAATACGGTGCAGGGCAACTATGGTCGCAGCAATCCCCACATGCCCAATGACATGGGCAAGGTCCTGGCCAAGGGCTCGTGGGGAATTTCCAATCTGACCGAATATGGGGCCTTGACCACCCGCATCACCTACCTGGAGACCCACCTGACCGTGGAGTCTTTCAACCCACTCTTCGATGGTTTCAGGGAATTCGGCGAGGAAGGCAACCGCATCGCGGACCGCTACGACACCAAGGACAAGCGCATGAAGTTCGTGGGCGTGGGGGCGATCTATGACCCAGGCAAATGGTTCGTCATGGGCGAATGGGGGCACTTCAACAGCCAAGCGGTAATAGGTACGGTCAGTGCCTGGTACCTCAGCGGTGGATACAGGCTTGATGAATTCACGCCTTATGTGACTTACGCGCGATCAAGGACGGACAGCGAAACCTCCACCCCAGGTTTGAACACATCGGCTTTACCGCCAGACCTGGCGGGTGCGGCAACAGGACTAAACGCCGCGCTCAACTCGCTCATGGCCGCGAACAGCAGCCAGCAAACCCTGTCGGTCGGCATGCGCTGGGACTTCACATCAAATATGGACGCCAAAATCCAGTATGACCACACCCGCCTGGGCCCCCGGGCAACCGGGCCTTTAGTGAATCATCAGCCGGGCTACGAGCCCGGCGGCAACTTCAGTTTGCTTAGCCTTTCTGTCGATTTTGTTTTCTGATGGAGCCGATCATGCGGTTGCTCAAACGCATTGGGTATGCGGTGCTAGGGACAGTCCTGTACGCAGGCAGCAGCCCCGTCATGGCCGATGTCGTGGTCGTGGTCGCCAGTGGCAGTCCATTGAAAACGCTCGCGCGCAATCAGGTAGCGGATATTTTCCTGGGCAAAACCAGTCGTTTTCCCAGCGGCGCGCAGGCCATCCCCATTGATCAGACTGAAGATTCGGCGACCCGCGATGAGTTCTACTCAACGTTCACGGGCAAGTCCGCGTCCCAGCTCAAGGCGCACTGGTCAAAAATCATCTTTACCGGCAGGGGCCAGCCTCCCCAGGCTGTTTCAAGCAGCGCTGAAGTCAAGAAACGGATCGCAGAGAACCCCGACACCATTGGTTATATCGATGCACGCGAGGTGGACAGCAGCGTCAGGGCACTGCCGATCGACCCGCAATGATGTTCAGGTCCTCGGCCCCTTCAGGTATCGACACCCGGATTGGCCACCTGGGCTTGTAGCAACACCTTGAACTGATCGGCCGGTACCGGCTTGTTGAAGTAAAACCCCTGGAATTCATCGCAGGCATTGTCGCGCAGAAAGTCGGCCTGCTCCTTGGTTTCCACGCCTTGGGCAACCACGGTCAGGCTCAGGGTCCTGCCCATCGCGATAATGGCCTCGGTCAAGGCTTTGTCTTCCGACACGCTGCTGACATCACAGATAAACGAGCGATCGATCTTGATGGCGTCGAGGGGAAACTGCTTGAGCGCAGAGAGCGAAGAATAACCGATACCGAAATCATCAATGGCGATCCGGATTTTCAGGCGTTTAAGCCCGGTCAACACGCTCAATGCTCTTTTGACATCCTGCATGAGCAGGCTTTCGGCGATTTCGAGCTCCAGCAGGCTCGCCTCCATACCGGTTTCAGCCAGTATCTCGGCAAGGTCGACGAGTAAACGTTCATCGGCAAACTGACGGGCCGTGAGGTTCACGGCGATCCCCAGATGCGGCAGCCCTTGCTGTTGCCAGGCAACGTTTTGCTGGCAGGCGGTCTTGAGCACCCATTTGCCGATCGGCACGATCAGGCCGGTCTCCTCCGCCACCGGGATAAATTGCATCGGCGCGACGATGCCCAGGTCGGGATGATTCCAGCGCAAGAGCGCTTCCATCCCGGTGATCTGGCCGCTGCGTATATCTCGCTTGGCCTGGTAGTGCAGCTGGAACTCCTGGCGCTCCAGCGCGTGGCGCAAGCTCAGTTCAAGGGTCATCCGCTCCAATGAGTCCGCGTTCAATTTCTCGGAGTAGAACTGAAAGTTGTTTTTGCCTTGTTGCTTGGCCTGATACATCGCGATATCGGCGTTTTTCTTGAGTGTCTGCTCATCCAGGCCATCCTGTGGAAAGACACTGATACCGACACTGGCGGTCACACGGAACTCCTGGCCCTGGAGGTTGAACGGCCGGGCAATGGTGCCCAGGATTTTCTGGGCGGTGGTCGCCACGTATTTGTCCTCGGACAGCTCCGGCAGCAATATCACGAATTCGTCGCCGCCCAATCGGGCCACCGTATCGCTGGCGCGCAGATAGGCCTTGAGTCGCAGTGCGACTTCCTGCAGCAGTTGGTCGCCAGCATCGTGCCCGAGCGTATCGTTGATTTGCTTGAAACGGTCGAGGTCGAGGAAAAGCACCGCCAGTTGCCGATGATAACGGCTTGCCTCACTGATGCTCTGGCTCAACATCTTGCTGAACAGACTGCGGTTGGGCAACGATGTAAGGCCGTCGTGATAGGCCAGGTACTCGACGCTTTCGGCATAGGCGATTTTGGCTTCGGCGGCGCGCACGCGGCTTTGCAGCAGTTGCCAACTCATCCGGCTCAGCAGGCTGACGAACAACACCAGCAACAGGCTGGCGCCCGCCGCCCGCCACAGGTAGGCACGTGCCTGTCGAGTCACGGCGGCCAGTTGTTCCTCCTCGGACAGGCCGACAATCACCGCCAGCGGATAATCATAGAGTTGGCGAGCACTGGTATAGCGTCGCACGCCGTCCCATCCATTGATCGAGCGTATGGCCTCGGTGTTTTCAGTGTCCGGCACCACGGCCGCGTAGTCGACCTCGTCGCCGGCCACTATGGCTTCCCCGGTGCGCCGCGCCCGGAAGACACCGTCAACGCCCAGCAAGCCGAGCAGGCCGTGATTGCCAAGTTTTGAAGCGTCATAACTGCTGACGAAATAGGCCGCATCGACCTCGACCATCGCCATCCCGGCGAACGCCCCGGCCCCGGTATTGAGACGCCGGCTGAAACGCAGCTTCCACTCCCCCGTAGCAGGGCTTTTCCAGGGACGACTGATCGACAACGCATTGCCATGCCACAGTGTTTGCAACTGATCCTGGGCGAGCCTGCTGCCGGCTTCACTCGGCTGCGTACTCGCAACGATCAGGCCGTCAGCATCGACCACGCTGACGTCAAACAAATAGGAGGATGGCAATAACGCACGGGCCTTGAGCTTGGGCAGCGGGTCTTGCTCGCCCTCGGACTCGTAGGTGTATTTGACGAGTTTGAGGGTCTGATCGATTTCACGCACGGCCCGCAGAATTTGCGCTTCGTAGGTGGCGCCGATTTCCAGGCTCACCTCGGCGATGGCCCGCTGCGCGCGAATCTGTTCGACCTTGATCAGGTACAGGGTACCCGCCCACAGGGCCAGCAACAGGAAAACGGCCAGTAGCGGGAACAGAATGTAGGCTTCCTTGACTTGCTCGAAGCCGCGCTGAAGCAGATTGTTCGGCGTAGCGGCAATGGCGTGCTCGGAATGGGCGATACCTGGGGCCGACCTCAGTATGTTCGACCGTTGGATCGCCATGGTGTGCTCCCTGCATTGTTCACGACTGACGGTTTGCGGGTATCCGACGGGGTGACGGCACGAGGCGTCTGTCGTTGCTGATCGCCCCTACGCAAGGATTCCGGCTCTGGTAAAAACTATAGACTACAAACCGCGCCTGTCGTGGCGAGGGGATTTATCCTCGCTGGGCTGCGCAGCAGCCCTAAACCCTTACATCCCGGTGTGCCTGGTTAATAGCGCCGGCAGTGTTGGGGCCGCTTCGCAGCCCAGCGGGGATAAATCCCCTCGCCACAAGATTTTGTGTCGATTACTGATCGGCGTTAACCTGCGCGGCCCTTACTCACTCAATCACCTTCGCATACACCGGTCTGTCCACATTCCCGCCGGACAAAATCACCGCCACCCGCTTCCCCGCCATCGTTTCACGCTCCTGCATGAGCGCGGCCAACGCGGCCGCACCGGCGCCTTCGGCGAGGTTATGGGTGTCGGTGTAGTAGGCGCGCATGGCCTCGGCAATTTCCTGGTCGCTGACCGACACGATCCGCGTCGCCGCCGCTGCGTAGATGGCGAACGCCTCGGGGATCGGCCTACGCACGGCCAGGCCGTCAGCAAAGGTGTTGGCCGAGGCGGTTTCGCACAGTTCTCCCGTTTCAAACGATAACTTTGCCGCCA
>Ga0213822_1000765_pt1 | contig 21904 bp, 18 predicted proteins | sample MC6MC0908MG_FD_179872 | JGI IMG/M metagenome (GOLD analysis project Ga0213822, IMG submission 179872) | Enriched soil aggregate microbial communities from Iowa State University, Ames, United States - MC6-MC0908-MG | ecosystem: Environmental > Terrestrial > Soil > Unclassified | place: USA: Iowa...
AGAATCAATTCCCGACAGTAGAGTCCTCGTTCAATCGCCGGATGAGTCACTCATTCGACGTGACCCAATAAAAACAATCAGGGGTTACCTCATGCAAACCATCTCCGAGCCGTTGCCCGCCCAGGCACAAGCCGGCCAGCTGGATTTCGAAGACCGGACCTACCGCAAGGTGATCTGGCGGATCCTGCCCGTGTTGCTGTTGTGCTACATGGCGGCGTACCTCGATCGGGTGAACATCGGGTTCGCCAAGCTCGACATGCTCAACGAGCTGCAATTCAGCAACACCGTGTATGCCCTGGGCGCCAGTATGTTTTTCTGGGGCTATTTCCTCTTCGAAGTCCCCAGCAACCTGTTGCTGCATCGCTTTGGCGCGCGGTTCTGGATTGCCCGGATCATGCTGTCCTGGGCGGTGATCTCCATGGCCGTGGCCTACACCGTGCCGCTGGCGGGCTTCTTCCACATCGAATCGAGCAGCATGTTCTACGTGTTGCGCTTCCTGTTGGGCATCTGTGAAGCCGGCTTTTTTCCTGGGGTGATCCTGTACCTCAACTATTGGTTTCCGACCCATCGGCAAAGCCGCGTGATGTCCGGTTTCCTGCTGGCGCTACCGGTCAGCTTGACCCTGGGCGGCATACTTTCCGGTTGGCTGATGAACAGCATGCAAGGGGTGCATGGCTTATCCGGCTGGCAGTGGATGCTGCTCATCGAGGGCGTTCCTTCGATCATCATGGCGTTCGTCGTGATCGTCTGCCTGGCCGATAACATCGACAAAGCCAAATGGCTTTCCGCGGCGGAAAAAGCCCTGCTCAAGGCCAACCTGCACACCGACAACCAAGGCAAGGCCACACGCTTGAGCGAAGTGTTCTTCAACCCTCGGGTGTGGCTGCTGGTGTTGATCCTGCTGACCTTCAACACCGGCTTCTACGGCCTGGCCTTCTGGATGCCTTCGATCATCAAGAGCACGGGTATCACCAACAGCCTGCACATCGGTTTGCTCACCGCGATTCCTTACTCGGTGGCCATCGTGGCGATGCTGCTCAACGCCCGTCACTCCAACCGCACCGGGGAGCGACGCCTGCACGCGGCCATTCCGGCCTTCATCGGTGGCGTCGGTCTGATCCTCAGCGCCTTCTTCGCGGATAACCTGGTGTTGTCCGTGCTGTTCCTGAGCGTCTCCGCTTCGGGGATTCTCAGCCTGATGCCGATTTTCTGGACCCTGCCCGGCACGGTGCTGTCGGGTGTCGCCGCTGCCGCCGGTATCGGCATGATCAATGCCATCGGCAACTTGTCGGGGTTCACCGGCTCGATGATCACTGCCGTGGCGGAAACGCTCACGGGCAACATCAACAACGGCACCTATGTACTGGCCTTGTGTCTGCTGGTCAGTGGCGGGCTGATCCTGGCCATTCCCGCGTCGATGCTCGGCAGGACGCCGAAAGACGCGCCCATGGCAACGAAACTGGAAATCGCATGAATATGCAGCACAAACGGGTACTGGTCACGGCGGCGGGGCAGGGTATCGGTCTTGCAAGCGCCGTGGCTTTTGCCCGGGCCGGTGCCGAAGTGTTCGCCAGTGACATCGATATCCAGGCGCTGGCGGGCATCGACGGGATCACCGCCATGACCCTGGACGTTACCTCGGCAGATGCCATCAACGCCGCCTGCGCACGAATCGGCGGGCTGGACGTGTTGTTCAATTGTGCCGGTTACGTGCACAGCGGCAACATCCTCGAGTGCGACGAAGCGGCCTGGGCGCGTTCGATGGACCTCAATGTCACGGCCATGTACCGGATGATTCGCGCCTTCCTGCCGGGCATGCTGGCGCGTGGCGGCGGCTCGATCATCAACATGGCGTCGGTGGCTTCGAGCATCAAGGGTGTGCCGAACCGTTTTGCCTATGGGGCCAGCAAGGCGGCGGTGGTGGGCCTGACGAAGGCCGTCGCCATCGACTTCGTCAGCCAGGGCATCCGCTGCAACGCGATTTGTCCGGGCACCGTGGACTCTCCGTCGCTGCGTCAGCGCATTGCCGCCCAGGCTGCGCAACAGGGTGTCGATGAAGCGCAGGTCTACCGGCAGTTCCTCGAACGCCAGCCCATGGGCCGTATCGGCAGCACCGAAGAAATCGCGCAGTTGGCCTTGTACCTGGGCAGCGATGCGTCGACCTACACCACCGGTGGTGTGCACGTCGTTGATGGCGGCATGACGCTCTGAGCCCGGTTTTCACGTTGAGTTTGAGCAGGAGAATTCCATGAAACTGTTGCGTTACGGCGAAAAAGGTTCGGAGAAACCCGGGCTGCTGGATGCCGATCATCAGATCCGCGACCTGTCGGGACATGTACCGGACATCGCCGGACAGGCCCTGAGTCCAGCCAGCCTGGCAGCGCTCGCCGCGCTCGATCCACGCAGCCTGCCGATCGTCGCCGGCCAACCACGGATCGGCGCCTGTGTCGGGCAAGTCGGAAAATTCATCTGCATCGGCCTGAACTATGCCGACCATGCGGCCGAGTCGAACATGGAGGTGCCGAAAGAGCCGATCATCTTTAACAAATGGACCAGCGCCATCTGCGGGCCGAACGACGACATCCAGATTCCACGGGGCTCGCTCAAGACCGACTGGGAAGTGGAACTGGGCGTGGTCATCGGTAAAGGCGGTCGCTACATCGATGAAGCGAACGCCCTGGAGCATGTCGCGGGCTATTGCGTCATCAACGATGTGTCCGAGCGCGAGTGGCAGTTGGAACGCGGCGGCACTTGGGACAAAGGCAAAGGCTTCGATACCTTCGGCCCCCTTGGACCTTGGTTGGTCACCCAGGACGAGGTCGGTGATCCCCATGACCTGGATCTCTGGTTGGAGGTCGACGGGCACCGCTATCAGAACGGCAATACGCGAACCCTGATCTTCAGCGTGCCGCAGCTGATCGCCTACCTGAGCCGTTGCATGAGCCTGCAACCGGGGGATGTGATCTCGACCGGGACGCCACCCGGTGTAGGCTTGGGCATCAAGCCCCAACCGGTTTTCCTGCGCCCGGGACAGACCATGCGCCTGGGGATCGCGGGGCTGGGCGAACAGCGTCAGGTCACGGTGCAGGCGGATTGATCCTGCCGCCCTCGGCATTGGGCGGGATGGGGACGCATCGATTTCCCAACAGACGACCAGCAGGAAGGAACCCGGTAGCGAGGCAAGCTGTCTCGTTGTAGGGGAGCATCCTCAATTCTTGATGCGCTCTCTGGCATCATGGAGGTCAGTTATTTTGGGGCTATGCTCTCGCCGAGGCCGATGTGGATCAAAACCGTCGTAACGACCTTTCTCTGGATGGTGTGAATTTTTTCCTCGCCGATGTACGCGATGGGCTGGGTCCTTACCTGGCGATCTATCTGTTGGCGGTACACCGTTGGGAGCCGGCCAGCATTGGTGTGGTAATGACGGTGGCGGCCATCGTCGGGCTCGTTGCCCAGGCGCCCGCTGGCGCATTGATCGACCGGGTTCGCAGCAAACGCACCGTGGTGGCCGCTGCGGCGTTGCTGGTAACGCTGGCTTGCCTGGTGCTGCCATTCACCTCTTCGTTCGGCCTGGTGGCATTGACCCAGGCGGTCAGTGCGGTGGCGGCCTCGGTATTCGCCCCGGCCATTGCCGCGATTTCCCTGGGTATTACCGGCCCCAGGGCCTTCACGCGGCGCACCGGGCGCAACGAGACCTTCAATCATGCGGGTAACGCCTGTGCAGCGTTGCTGGCCGGGGGATTCGCCTGGTTGTTCGGCCCCATTGCCGTGTTCTATCTGATGGCGGCGATGGCCTTGGCCAGCGTCGTGGCGGTCAGTTGCGTGTCGGCCGAGGCCATCGACCATGACGTGGCAAGGGGGCTCGAGGCCGGGCAGCCGGCCCAGGGTCCGCTGCCCTCGGCACGACGTGTGCTGCTGGATAACCGCCCGCTGCTGCTGTTCGCCATGTGCTGCGGGTTGTTCCACCTGGCGAACGCGGCAATGCTGCCCTTGGTCAGCCAGAAACTCGCCCTGGCCAATGCGCACCTGGCCACGCCGCTGACCTCGGCCTGTATCGTCGCGGCTCAATTGGTGATGGTGCCCATGGCCTGGCTGGTTGGCGTCAAGGCCGATGCCTGGGGACGCAAACCACTGCTGCTGGCGGGCTTCCTGATCCTGCCGATTCGCGGCGTGCTGTACGTGCTCTCAGACGACCCTTACTGGCTGGTGGCCGTGCAATTGCTGGACGGTATCGGCGCCGGGCTGTTTGGCGCGTTGTTCCCCTTGGTGGTCAAGGACCTGACTCAGGGCTCCGGGCACTTCAATGTCAGTCTCGGTGTGCTGTCGACCGTGTTCGGGCTCGGTGCCGCGTTGAGCAACAGCCTGGCCGGTTTCGTGGTGCAAGGGGCGGGCTACAGCGCTGCGTTCCTGACGCTGGCGGCGATTGCGACATTGGCATTTGGACTGCTGCTGGTCATGCCGGAAACTTCCATGCCCGGGCGTGCTTCTCAGCCCGGCTCCGTTCCCGTACCTGAGAATGGCGTCGCCTGAATAGCGACATGAGAGCGCTTGCAGCTGGGTCAGGTCACGGTGCAAGCCGATTGACGCCGACCTGGCCGAGCAGCTCATCAATCATATGCAGGCAGTGACTCAAGCCTGCTGACACATCGCCGACGCGCCGGCTCAGGATGATCGGTGACGTCGCGTTGTCTTCCAGCAACGGTGTGAAGCCTATGTCGTCGCGGTGCAGCAATTGCACCGAGGCCGGTACCAGCGTCACGCCTATTCCCGCGCCTACCAGCCCGATCGCGGTTTGCAATTCGTTGGTCCACTGCGCCACCTCAATGCCAAGGCCGTGGGATTCGAACAAGGCGATCACATGATCGGCGTAACTGGGACGGGGGTTGCCGGGGTATAGCACGAAAGGTTCCGCGGCCAGTTGCTGCAGGCTGATGGGCCCGGCCAGCAAGGGGTGGCCAGCCGGCAGGGCGGCCACCAGCCGGTCTTCAGTCAACACCGTCTGGACAATCGCCGGATCATCGATCCGTATTCGACCAAAACCGATGTCGATGCGTCCGGCTTTCAGTGCCTGCACCTGCTGCAAGGTGGTCATCTCCGAGAGGCCCAACTCCAGCGCCAAGGTCTCACCGCTGCGCAATCGACGGATCAGTTCTGGCAGCACGCCGTACAGGGTCGACGGCGCAAAACCAATGCCCAGCCAGGTCTTCTCGCCCAGCCCAATCCGACGCGTGTTGTCACAGACCTTGCCCAGCTGTTCGAGCAGGGTTGCGCAGTGCTCGTGGAAAAAACGCCCGGCTTCGGTCAGCTTCAGTGGCCGCCCGCGTTCCAGCAGCGACACGCCCAGTTCTTCCTCCAATTGTTGAATCTGGCGGCTCAGCGGCGGTTGGGCGATGTGCAACAGCTCGGCGGCGCGAGTGAAGTTGAGGGTTTGGGCCAAGACCTGGAAATAACGCAGGTGACGCAGCTCCATGGGCAATCTCCGGAGGTTCGGTGGATACCTTAAAGGTATCATGCCAGACTAATTCTATATTGGCCCCCCAGAAAGACCCGTACGAGAATCGGTTCCAGAACTCCAAGAACCTGACGGGTATTGCCATGCTAGCAACAGCCATTGAGGCGATCGAGACGATCATCGTCGATCTGCCCACCATCCGCCCGCACAAACTGGCGATGCACACGATGCAGAACCAGACTCTGGTGATCATTCGCGTGCGCTGCGCCGACGGAATCGAAGGCATCGGCGAATCCACCACCATCGGTGGCCTTGCCTACGGCAACGAGAGCCCGGAAAGCATCAAGACCAATATCGACCGGCACTTTGCGCCGCTACTGGTGGGCCAGGACGCCAGTAATGTGAACGCTGCCATGTTGCGCCTGGAGCGCAGCATTCGTGGCAACACCTTTGCCAAGTCAGGGATCGAGACCGCATTGCTCGATGCCCAGGGCAAGCGTCTTGGCCTGGCGGTGAGCGAGCTGTTGGGCGGCCGCGTGCGTGATGCCTTGCCGGTGGCGTGGACCCTGGCCAGTGGTGACACCGAAAAAGACATTGCCGAAGCCCAGCAGATGCTCGACCTGCGTCGCCATCGCCTATTCAAACTGAAAATCGGTGCCGGTGAGGTCAATCGCGACCTGGCCCATGTCCTGGCGATCAAGAAAGCCTTGGGCGACCGCGCCAGTGTGCGGGTCGACGTCAATCAGGCCTGGGACGAAGCGGTGGCGTTACGGGCGTGCCGGATTCTCGGTTCGAACGGCATCGACTTGATCGAGCAGCCGATTTCCCGTCATAACCGCGCCGGTATGGCGCGCCTGAACGCCATGAGTCCCGCACCGATCATGGCCGACGAGTCGATCGAATGCGTCGAGGATGCATTCAACCTGGCCCGGGAAGGGGGCGCCTCGGTATTCGCCTTGAAAATCGCCAAGAACGGCGGTCCTCGTGCAGTGCTACGCACCGCTGCGATTGCCGACGCGGCCGGCATCGGCCTCTATGGCGGCACCATGCTCGAAGGCGGCGTGGGAACACTCGCTTCTGCCCACGCCTTCATCACGCTCAATAAACTGACCTGGGACACCGAGCTGTTCGGGCCACTGTTGCTGACCGAGGATATCCTCAGTGAACCGTTGGTTTACCGTGATTTCGAGCTGCATGTGCCCAATACCCCCGGCCTGGGCGTGACGCTGGACGAAGAGCGCCTGGCGTACTTCCGTCGCGACAAAACCTCCACCGTCGTTCATCAAGCCTGAGGAGAACGCCATGCTGTTTCACGTAAAGATGACCGTGCAGTTGCCGCTCGACATGCATCCAGAAACGGCCGCCAGGCTCAAGGCCGATGAAAAGGCCCTGGCCCACCGGTTGCAGCAACAAGGCAAGTGGCGCCATTTGTGGCGCATTGCCGGGCTCTATGCCAATTACAGTGTGTTCGATGTCGACAGCGTCCAGGAGCTGCATGACTTGCTCATGCAGTTGCCGCTATACCCCTACATGGCGCTTGAAGTTGCCGCGATGTGTCGCCATCCGTCTTCCATCCATGAGGATGACCGCTGAGCCCAGTCGGTTCAGTTCGTTACGCTAATAATTAAAAGATGAGGAAGCCACGCAATGAACGTCAAGATTTCCCACACTGCCGGTGTCCAGAAATTTCTCGAAGAAGCCAGCGGTCTGCTCAACGAGGGGGGTAACCCTCGGGTCAAGGATCTGGTCTACCGGATCTTGCGTGACTCGGTGAACATCATCGAGGACCTTGCCGTGACGCCGGAAGAGTTCTGGAAAGCGGTCAATTATCTCAACGTGCTGGGGGCTCGCCAGGAGGCGGGATTGCTGGTGGCCGGGATCGGTCTGGAACATTACCTCGACCTGCTGATGGATGCCGAAGACGAGCAGGCCGGCAAGGCGGGCGGCACGCCGCGGACGATCGAAGGACCGTTATACGTGGCAGGCGCGCCGTTGTGCCAAGGTGAGGCTCGACTGGACGACGGTAGCGATCCGGGCGTGCCGCTGTTCATGCAGGGTAGGGTGTTCAACACCGCTGGCGAGCCATTGGCCGGTGCGGTTGTCGACGTCTGGCACGCCAACACGGGCGGCACTTACTCCTACTTCGATACCCAGCAGTCGGCGTTCAATTTGCGTCGGCGCATCGTCACCGATACCGAGGGACGCTATCGCTTTCGCAGTATCGTACCGTCAGGCTACGGCTGCCCTCCGGACGGTCCGACCCAGCAATTGCTGGATCAGTTGGGACGTCACGGCCAGCGTCCAGCGCACGTGCACTTTTTCATCTCGGCGCCGGATCATCGCCACCTGACGACCCAGATCAATCTCGACGGCGACAAGTACCTGCACGACGATTTCGCCTACGCGACCCGTGATGAACTGATCGCCAAAATCACCTTCAGCGAGGATCAACAACGTGCGGCGGCGCACGGCGTCAATGGTCGTTTTGCTGAGATCGAGTTCGATTTCACCCTGCAGCTGTCCGCCCAGCTTGAAGAGCAGCAGCGCTGTGAGCGGGTTCGTGCCTTGGAAGATTGACGGTTTGCCGCTGTAGCCAGGGCCGTGGGATAGCGAACAGTTATCCCACGGCCTTTTGCATTGTGCGCGGCGCCGGCTCATCGGACCGAGCGCCGCAGGGGCCAGGAGCAGGGCTCTCCCGGCTCATCAGACCCGGAAATGCCCCACCAGGCGCTGCTGATGATCCGCCATTTCATAAAGTGAGTCGCTGGCCTTCGAGGCGTCGCCCATTCGCGTGGTCAGCGTTTCACTGATGCCGCGAATGTCGCTGACACGGTGGCTGATGTCATCCACCACGGTGCTTTGTTCCAGGGCCGCGCTGGCAATCTGTTGGTTCATCTGTTCGATCACGTCCACGGCCTGGGAGATGTTCTCCAGGGCCGTGCGCGTCTGCTGGACTTGCAGCACGCTGCTGCCGGCTTGTTCGCGACTGAGCTGGGTGCTGTGCACCACGTCCTGGCTCAGTTGTTGTAGCGATTCGATGACCAGGCGCACCTGTTCCACCGAACTTTGGGTGTTACTGGCCAGGTGCCTGACCTCGTCAGCCACCACGGCAAAACCCCGGCCCTGTTCGCCCGCCCGAGCCGCTTCGATAGCCGCATTCAAGGCCAAGAGATTGGTCTGTTGTGCGATGGCGCAGATGACGTCCAGCACCTGGCCGATCTGGGCGCTGTTTTCGGCCAGGGCACGCACTTGCTTCAGGGTTGCGTCCAGGCGTTGGTCCAGGTTTTCGATGTTGTGCACGGCGGTAGCGAACACGGCCTGGCCTGAGCGGCTGGCGTTTTCGGCAGCGGACGCGGCATCGGCGGCGCGGTGCGAGTTGCGGGCGACTTCCTGGGCGCTGGCACTCATTTCATGCAGGGCAGTGGCGGCCAACTCCACTTCGCGGTACTGGCGCTGCATGCCCGCGCTGACTTCGCGGGCAATGCCCAAAGAGGTGTCGGCGCTGTTGCGGGTGTCCAGGGACGCCGACTGGATATTGCGGATAATGGGTTGCAGCTTGTCCAGAAAGCGATTGAAACCATTGGCCAGGCGACCCAGTTCGTCGCCTCGTCCGGCCGGCAGCCGTTGGGTCAGGTCGCCGTCGCCCTCGACGATGGCGTCGAGCAGGCTGGCCACTTTCAGCAGTGGCCGTGTCACGCCATAGGCGGCGAGCCAGATCAGCAGCATGCCCAGGAGGCTGGCCAGCAGACCCAGGCCGAGGTTGAGCCAATTGGCCTGGCGGCTCTTGTCGTCGAGTTGGGCCTGCATTTGTCGGGCGGGCGCCTGTACCAGGGCTTGCGGAACCTTTATCTGCAACTGCCAGGCGGGGTTGTCGGGCGTGGTTTGCAGGGGCTGACGGATGTCGATGGCGGCGCCGGTCACCGTGCCACTGCGTCCAGCCACTTGGCCGGAGGCCGAGAGGATACTGACCTCGCTGTCACCCTGATACAGGTCCTGGCTGAGATCGGCGGCCAGTTGTTGCAGCGTGTCGAGGCTGATGTCCATGCCGACCACACCGATCGGCTTGCCATTGACGAGCAGGGGAATGGAGATGCTGCTCATCAGCACTTTCTGACCCTCGACCTCACTGGTGTAGGGTTCGATCACGCAGGTGCGACGTTGTTCTTGAGGGCAGACGTACCAGGCGTTTTCCGGCTCGCTGCCGACCGGTGCATTGTTGGCGGTGATTTGTGGCTCGGTCAGCACCTCCTGGACCAGCCGCCCCGGTTGGCTTTGTGACCAATACAGCGCGAAGCGGCCTTTCTCGTTGCCTGCCAAGGCGCGCTGCCCGACAAAATCCGCATCTTTACCGACCAGTGCATCGGGCAGCAGCACCACATACAGGCCCAGCACTTTCGAACGTTTTTGCAGGGCCTGTCGCGTGATGCTGATCAGATCCTCGCGCAATTGCGTCGGCGTGAGTCGTCCATCGAGGGTTTGCTCGCGCAACTGCAGGACCTGTTGCGCGAACCCTTCACCGTAGAGTGCCGTTTCGTTGAAAAAGCGTTCGACATGCTGGCCGTGGGCAACGGCCTGGGCATGCAGGCGTTGCGAGGCCGCCTGGCCCAGCAACTCGCTGCTCTGTTCCTTCAGCAGTCTGGCGCTTTGTTGATTCTGATAGAGCGAGGCGCCGATCAACGCGCCGACAACGGCCAGCAGACATAGGCCGCTCAGTAGCGTAATTCGCCACTGGATCGTGAGGTGAGCGAAAGGCATGGCTGACGTTTCCTGCATTTGGGAGGGCTTTGGAGGCGAGGGGGCAAGACGCCCTCGTTTTTTTCTTATGAGCGCGCCGAATCTGGAGCGGCTGGGCAGAGCATGAGGGGAGGCCGTGCAGGGGGCTATCCCAAATCGGCAAGAGCTGGCGGATTGGCAGCGCCGTTCCGACCCGTTTTGGGGCGGTGCCGATGATGCTACCGATTTGGGATAGCGAGCGGTTCGACGGGGGGCATAGGATCGATTCCAGCGCGCATCTAAAACAAAAACGCTACCCGGTACCGATCGTGTCTTGATCGGACCAACCCTATAGCGACTGCCTCATCTAATAAGGTCAAGAAAATGAGTGTATCTATCCCGGTCAACAGCTCGATGGAGCTCAAGCGTGGCGCCCTGGGTGTGGGCTTCATCATCTTCTTCGTGATTTCGGCAGCGAGCCCGTTGAGTGTCATCGCCGGTGGCTTTCCCATTGGCATCATGCTGGGTAACGGCGCCGGCACCCCGGCATTGCTGATCCTGGCCTTGCTGGTACTGCTGGCGTTCTCGGTAGGCTACACCACGATGTCCCGGCACCTCACCAACGCCGGTGGCTTCTATGCGTTCACCTCACGTGGGCTGGGTGGGCTGGCCGGCGGCGCGGCGGCGGTGTTGGCGATGTTCGCCTACAACATCCTCCAGATCGGGCTGTACGGCATGTTCGGCGGCGTGGTCAGCGGCACCATGGAGAGCGTGTTCGGCCTGGTGTTGCCCTGGTGGACGTATTCGCTGATGGCGATGGCCAGCATCGCGATCCTCGGCTATCGAAAGATCGATCTGTCCGCCCGGGTGCTGTCGATTGTCGTGATTGCCGAGTACCTGGCGATCCTGACCCTGGATTTCGCCATCCTGAAAACCGGCGGTGACAGTGGCATCAACCTCGACGCATTCGATCGCAGTCATGTGTTCAGCGGCACGCCGTCAATCGGGCTGCTGTTCTGCTTCGCGGCGTTCATCGGTTTCGAGGCCACGACCATCTACGGCGAAGAAGCCAGGAACCCGCAACGCACCATCCCGATTGCCACCTACAGTTCCGTGTTGCTGATCGGCGGTTTCTACGCTTTGTCAGTCTGGTCCATGGTGGTGGGAGTGGGCGCGGACAAGATCGTCCCGATGCTCCAGGCCCTAGAGGACCCGACGACCTTTATCTACGGCATGTCCGATCATTTTGTCGGGCCGTACCTGACGCAGATTATCCGCGTGCTGTTCATGGTCAGTATCTACGCCGGGCTACTGGCGTTCCATAACGCCGCGGCGCGCTACTTTTTCGCCATTGGCCGAGATGGCCTGCTGCCCAGCCAGTTGGGCACCACCCACCGCATTCACCAGAGTCCGCACATGGGATCGGCGTTGCAAAGCCTGATCGCTGCGGTGGTGGTGCTGATCTTCGCGGCCCTGGATGCCGACCCTATCCTGCAGCTGTTCGCCTGGTTCTCCAACCTGGCTACCCTCTGTGTGATTCTGTTGATGGCGCTGACCTCGGTCGCGATCTACGTGTATTTCCAGCGTCACCCGCAGCTTAAGGTCGGGGTCTGGCGCGGGAAAATCCTGCCAGGCTTTTCTTGCCTGGCCCTGCTGACGGTGCTGGTCCTGGCCATTGTTCATTTCGATGTGCTCACCGGTGCCAGCCAATTGATCTCCTATGGTCTCTGCGCCGTGATACCCGCCGCACTGATCTGCGGCCTGTTTCTGGCCGTGCGGCTGCGAAGGACCTCGCCACAACGGTTCATGGCCTTGGGCAGCCACAAGCTCTAGGGCACCCCTGCGGTACCACTCCACTACGAATACATCTGCCGGCCGCCGTTCGGTACGGCTCGTCAGCGCGTGAAAGGAAGGTTTCAAATGCACACATACAAGATGCTCATCAACGGCGTTCAGGTGGCCGGTGAAAACGGACAGTTTGACGTCATCAACCCCGCCACGGGAGCCGCTTTCGCCCAATGTCCAGCCGGGTCGCTGGCGCAACTGGACCTGGCCGTGGATGGCGCGCGGGCGGCATTCGGCGAGTGGCGGCACAGCACTCATCCTGACCGTTGCGATCGCCTGATGAAAGTCGCTGCGGACATCGAACAAGAAGCCGAGTCCCTGGCCCGGCTGATCGTCCAGGAGCAAGGTAAACCGTTGGCGCTGGCCTTTTCCGAAGTCATGGGGGCGGCCGCCTGGACGCGTTATGCGGCGCAACAACAGATTGCCGTGGAAATGGTGGAAGAAACCCCCACCCAGCGCATCGAGCTGCACCGCAAGCCTCTTGGCGTGGTGGCTTCGATCACCCCGTGGAACTGGCCGTTCATGATCGCCGTATGGCACATCATGCCGGCGCTGCGGGCCGGCAACTGTGTGATCAGCAAGCCGTCGAGCCTGACTCCCCTGAGCACCTTGCGCCTGGCGGAGATCATCGCCCGTCATGTGCCCCATGGCGTGATCAATTGCGTGACCGGCGAACAAGGTTTTGGCAGTGCGATCACCACGCACACCGGCATCCAGAAGATTGTCTTCACCGGCTCGACCGCCACCGGGCAAAGCGTGATGCGCGGTGCCGCCAGCAATCTCAAGCGCCTGACCCTGGAATTGGGCGGCAACGACGCCGCCATCGTCCTGCCGGGTACGCCGGTGGAGGCGGTGGCCGAGGAGATTTTCCAGGCGGCCTTTCTCAACATGGGCCAGACCTGTGCTGCGCTCAAGCGCCTATACATCCATGAGTCCCAATACCAGGCATTCGCCGATGCCTTGACCGCGATTGCCGCCCGCCAGGTCGTTGGCGATGGCCTCGAGCCTTTGGTCACCTTCGGTCCGGTGCAGAACCTTGAACAACTGCAGTTGGTCGATGCGCTGGTCGCCGATGCGCGGGCCCAGGGTGGACGGGTCTTGTGTGGCGGTGCGCGCCTGGATCGCCCGGGCTTCTTCTATCCGCCCACCCTGGTCGTGGATGTGACGGATGGCCAGCGCCTGGTCGATGAGGAGCAGTTCGGTCCGGTGTTGCCGCTGATCGCGTACCGGGATGTCGAGGATGTCCTGCGTCGCGCCAATGCGGGCGACATGGGTTTGGGCGGCTCGGTCTGGGGAGTGGACATCGAACAGGCGCAGGCTTTGGCCTGCCGTCTCGAAAGCGGGGTGGCGTGGGTCAACTGCCACGCCCAGATCCAGCCGAACACGCCGTTTGGCGGTAGCAAGATGTCCGGTTTTGGCGTCGAGTTCGGCCTTGAGGGGCTACTGGAATTCACCGGCCAGCAGCTGTTGTTTGTCCGCAAGCGTGACCCTGAGTAATCCCGTTCGCCTTGCGAAGTCGGTGCGGCCAGCCGTGCCGGCGTCATGCCAATACCTAAGACAGCCTATGAAGGCGCACCAGAGGAGCATCACCCATGCGGTATCCATCCAGTCCATTGCTCGGCGGCACGCTCGCGTGCTCATTGGCGCTTTGCGCCATCAGTCAGGCCCAGGCCTATGAGCTCTACAGTGATGAGAGCCGTCATCTCAACGCAGACATGACGGCGGTCTTCGGCCTGTTCAACAGTCGCAAGAACTATGACGGCACCTCCGGTGGCTCAACCTGGCGGGAAGGTTTCATCAAGTACGGCTTGAGCGGTGACCAGGCCTTGGCAGGCAACGGCACGGCCTACGGCGCCTTTTCCCTGGTCAGTTCCGCCACCTGGGGAGATGGCGACCCGTCGGGCAATACCCTGGGCAGCGAGCGCACGACGAAGATCGAGGATGCCTATCTGGGCTGGCGCTCCGGTGATTTGTTTCCAGCGTTGGGCAAGGACGGCGTCGACGTCTCCGGTGGGCGCCAAGTGGTCAAACTGGGCCGTGGCTTCCTGATCAACGATGACGGGCCGAATCTGGGCAAGGGCCCTGCCGACGGCGCCCTGAACCGTGGTGGAGCCTACTACCTGGCCGCACGGCACGCTTTCGACCAGACCGCCTACTTGCGCCTGGGCGGGCAGGATGGCCTGCATGGCAGCCTGCTCTGGCTCAAGTCCGACAACCGCGCTCAGGCTGAGACCGAACTGGCCGCCGGTACCCTGGACTACACCACCAAACCCGGTACGTTGGGGCTGACCTGGGTGCATGGCATCGATGTCGATGAGCAATGGGCCAGTGATTTTCAGCGCCAGCGCAAAGGCATGAATGTCTACAGCGTGCGGGGTGAAGGCGATGCCGGTATCGAGAACGCGAGTCTGGCGTTCGAGTATGCCTGGCAGGACAAGGACAGCGGTCCGGAGAAAGCCTGGTACGGGGAGGCGGGGTATACCTTCGCTGACGTCGCCTGGGCGCCGAAGGTGACGTATCGCTACACCCGCTATTCGCAGAAATGGGACTCGCTGTTCACCGGTGTGAGCATGGGCTATGGCACGTGGTTGCAGGGCGAAGTCGCCAGCAACTACGCGGGGCCATTCAACAGTAACACCAGCATCCATCACGTCGGCCTGAAAGCGACGCCCTTGGAAAACCTGACCGTGGGCGCGCTGTACTTCGATTTCGACACGTTGCGCAAGCGCGACTCGTTGAATCTCGATGCCCAGGAACTGGATCTCTATGCAGAATGGGCAGTCAACCCGCACCTGATCATCAGCCCCTTGGTCGGCCTCTACAAGCCCCGGCAGGACTCAAACTCGGGTGGCAACCAGGTCGGCGGAAACGGCACCAACCTGTACAGCCAGCTGACGGTGGCCGTTCCGTTCTGACCGTTCAGCCACTGCGTCCAGGCCTGAGGCCTATGGCCCATCGGCGTCTGGCTGGGTCCGCATGTTCTCAGCGATGCGCCGGGTGGTGTCCATGACCATCTCGACCACGGTTTCCTGGCGCAGCAGCTTGAAGCTTTGCGTGCTGCCCACGGCGGACAGGCTGCCCACCACCTCATCGATATCCGGTTGGATGATGGGCGCCGCGATGCCGGTCAGGCCCAGGTTGAGTTCATCGTGGGTCAGGCAGTAGCCGTCCTTGCGGATCTTCTTCGTGGCCTTGGCAAACCCTGCCCAGTCATACGGACTGTCAGGGTCATTGGCCATGTGCTCTTCGAACAGGCGCTGCAGTCGACGGCCCTTCTGGAAGGCGATCAGTACCTTGGATTGCGCGCCGCGAAAAAACGGCAGCGGCTGGCCACGCCCGAACGCGAATTGGTAGGTATCCGTCGGTTCGGCGATGTAGGTGTTGATGATGCGCCCGTCATAAAAAACGCTCGCAAACACCGCCAGGCCGGTTTGCGCGGACAGCTCGTGCATCAGCTCGCGCCCGGCGAGCAGGATGGGATCGTACTGACGCATCATCCAGTCCAGCTCGATGACGCGCGGTCCCAGGCCGTAGCTGCCGGCGTCCACTCGCGTCAGCAGGCCGGCATCACACAGGTCCTTGACATAGCGGTACACGGTCGCGCGTGACAGTCCCATGCGCACGGCAATGGTGTCGGGATCGATCTTCAACGTCTCTGGGCCGAACAGGTCCAGGACGCTCAGCATTTTACTCAGGCTGCTCATTGGGTTCCTAAAGAGGGAAGGCATGCGGGTGGCCGTTTGGTGAGCACTATAGGTAGGCGCAGCGGCGATGGAAAGCCTGCCTGCCGGATGAGAAGCGTGCCGTCACCTTACTCCGCTGCTTGAGAAATACAAGTTGTAAGCAGGTGTTTTTAGCTTATAAAAATGCATAAAATCTCATAATAAGAGTTTTATGTAGAAAAATAGCTTGTTGTGTGGGCTTTTGTATGTGATAAATCTCAGCCATTGCAAACGCACGACCGAGAGGGCTGGAAATGAATGGTGCGCAACTGATAGTGAAGGCGGCGGTGGCAAGCGGTATCGAGTACTGCTTCGCCAATCCCGGAACGACTGAAATCCCTCTGGTGGCAGCCATGGCCAGTGCCCCGGGCCTCAAGCCGGTGCTGTCCTTGTTCGAAGGGGTGTGCACCGGCGCCGCGGACGGTTATGGGCGCATCGCCGAGAAGCCGGCCATGACCCTGACCCACCTCGGTCCTGGGTTCGCCAATGGCATCGCCAACCTGCACAACGCACGCCGCGCCAATACCCCGATCGTCAATGTCATCGGCGACCACGCGTCATGGCACGTCAACTACGATCCGCCCCTGGCCAGCGACATCCAGGCCTTGGCCGGGGCCGTTTCCGGTTGGGTCCGCACATCGCGTACGGCATCGGGCATCGGCGACGATCTGCAGGACGCCATGCGTGCGGCCTGGCAAGCCAAAGGTCAGATCGCCAGCCTGATCCTGCCCATGGACCTGCAAGGCAACCCGGCGGAGCATCCGGGAGTATTCGCGCCTGTGCAGCCGCCGGTTCGCCGGTTTGCCGGTGATCGGGTCGAGGCGCTGGCGCAGGCACTGCGTGACGGTCAGCGCCTGGTCTTCATTGTCGGCGACCAGGGCTTGTCCGTCGCAGGACTGGAAGCGGCGGGGCGCCTGGCGCAACTGCCCGGGGTGCGGATGTTCGCCGAGACCTTCCCGCGGTTGAGCTACCGCGGCGGTGGTTTGCCGGACCTGGATCGCTTGCCGTACTTCCCGGAAGTGGCGATCGAGATTCTCGACCAGTTCGACAAGGTCGTCTGTGCCGGTGTCCCGGAACCCATCAGTTACTTCGGCTATGAAGGCATACCTTCGCGGCTGGCCGAGCGTGAACGCCTGCTGTTGTTGGCCGAAGTCGGCGACGACGTGGCCGGTGCCATGACGGCGCTGGCCGATGCCCTCGACGCGCCCGCTTACCGGCCGACGCCCCAGGGCGTCGAGTTGCCGCCCGCCCAGGCGGAGCTGACGCCTCAGTCCATCGGCCAACTGCTGGCCGCCTCGCTGCCGGACGACTGCATTGTCTCCGTGGAAGGCGGGACGTGTGGCTATCCGTTTTTCACCGCCTCCGCCCATGCCGCGCGGCACCGCGTGCTGACCAATACCGGCGGTGCGATTGGCCAGGGCATTCCAGTGGGTTTCGGCGCCGCCCTGGCGGAGCGTGGCAACCGGGTGTTCTGCCTGCAGTCAGACGGCAGCGCCCAGTACACCATCCAGACCCTGTGGAGCATTGCCCGTGAGCAATTGCCGGTGGTGATCCTGATCGCCGCCAACCATCGCTACGCAATCCTGCAAAACGAGCTGCGCCGTTTCGGCATGACCGAACTCGGTCCGCAAGCTCTGAACCTGACCGTGCTGGACCGCCCGCGGATCGATTGGAAGGCCCTGGCCAAAGGTTACGGCGTACCCGCCTGCACGGTGCACACCAATGCCGAACTACAACGGGCCCTGGCCAATGCCAGTGCCGACAGTGGTCCTTGCCTGATCGAAATGGCGCTGTGAAGGAGTCGCTATGAACCCGTTCGAAGTATTACCCGCCGTCCGGGCGTTCCTGTCCCAACCCGGTCGCCTGTTCATTGGCGGCTCATGGCAGGACGCTGCTGGAGGTCGCCGGTTTGCCGTGGAAAATCCAGCCACCGAAGAAACGCTGACAGAAGTCGCCCAGGCCGATGAGCGTGACGTCGATGCGGCGGTCGCTGCCGCCCGTGCCGCGTTCAGCGGGCCCTGGGCGCGGCAGTCACCGGCCCAGCGAGGCCTGCTGCTGTTCCGCCTGGCGGACCTGTTGGACCAACACCGCGAGGAACTGGCTCAACTGATCACCCTGGAGAACGGCAAGCCCATCGCCGCCGCCCGCGGTGAAGCAGCCAGCGCCGCGAATATCGTTCGCTACTTCGCCGGTTGGCCGACCAAGATCGAAGGCAGCACGCTGCCGGTTTCGCCCGCCAGCGGTGCGCCGATGCTCAACTACACCCTGCGCGAGCCGGTGGGGGTCTGTGCGTTGATCGTGCCATGGAATTTCCCGCTCAACATGTGCGTGTGGAAGCTCGGTCCGGCGCTGGCAACCGGTTGTGTCGCGGTGCTCAAGCCGGCCGAGCAGACGCCGTTGGTCGCGATCCGGTTGGTGCAGTTGATCGAAGCGGCGGGCTTCGAGCCGGGGGTGGTCAACCTGATCACCGGGCTCGGTGCCGAGACCGGCGCACCGCTGGCGCGGCATCCTGGCGTGGACAAGATCGCCTTTACCGGCTCGACCCAGGTCGGTCGACTGATCGCCCAGGCCGCCACCAGCAACATGAAGAAGGTGTCGCTGGAATTGGGTGGCAAGTCACCGAACATCATCTTGCCGGACGCTGACATCGTGCGGGCCGCCAAAGGGGCCGCCGATGGCATTTTCTACAACCAGGGACAGGTCTGCACCGCCGCGTCGAGGCTATACGTGCACGCCAGCGTACTCGACCAGGTTCTCGAAGAACTCCAGCGTCACGCCGCCGCCCATGTCCTCGGGCCTGGGTTGGATCCGGCCAGCAGCATGGGCCCGCTGGTTTCCGCGCGCCAACTGAGCACGGTCAAAGGCTACCTGCAACGCGGTCAGCAAGAGGGCGCCGAACTGGTCTGCGGCGGAGGGCGCCCCGAGCACCTGGAGCGCGGTCACTTCATTGAGCCCAGCGTGTTCCTCGACCGCTTCGAAGGGGCCTGCGTCGCCCGCGAAGAAATCTTCGGTCCAGTGCTGACCGTCATGAGCTGGACCGAGATCGACGACCTGGTGCTGCGCGCCAACGATTCGCCCTATGGCCTGGCGGCGGGCCTGTGGACCCGCGACCTCAGCTCGGCCCACCGGGTGGCGGCGCAACTCAAGGCCGGGTCGGTCTGGATCAACTGTTGGAACGTCGTCGATCCGGCTTCGCCGTTCGGTGGCTACAAGCAATCCGGCTGGGGCCGGGAAATGGGTAAGAACGTGATCGATGCCTACACCGAGACCAAGAGTGTCTTCGTCGATCTCGCCTGAACCGAATCATTACAAGAGGAATCGCTATGGATCTGGAATTGAAAGGCCGTGTGGCCATCGTCACCGGCGGCGGTATGGGTATCGGTAAGGAAGTCGCACGCTTTCTCTCCGAAGAGGGCTGCAAGGTGGTGATCTGCGCGCGCCGCATGGAGTATCTGCAGCAGGCCGCCGAGGAGATCACGGCCCAGACCGGCAACGAAGTGCTGCCCTTGTTTTGCGACACCAACCAGATGTCGGCCGTATCGGACATGGTGGAAGCGGCGCACAAGCACTTCGGTCGCATCGACATCCTGGTCAACGGTGCGGCGGCGCCATCGGGCGTGGTGCGCAACGACATCGAGCATGCCGGCGACGATGAACTGCTGTCGGACCTCAACACCAAGGTCATTGGCTATTTCCGTTGCGCCAAGGCCGTGACCCCGCACATGAAGGCCGGCGGCTTTGGTCGCATCATCAACATCGGTGGTCTCACCGGCCGCGGCAGCAAGGTCCTGTCGGGGATGCGCAACCTGGCCATCGCCCACATGACCAAGACCCTTTCCGACCAGTTGGGCCCTGCCGGCATCACCGTCAACCTGATCCACCCCGGCGTGGTGGACACCCCCCATATCCAGGAGTTGTACGAGCGCGAAGGGATCAAGCAGGGCAAGACCCCGGAACAGGTCGAGCAAGGCTACATCGATGCCACGCCAATCCGCCGCACCTTGGCACCCATCGAGATGGGCTGGCTGATCGGCTTCCTGGCGTCACCCAAGGCCGGGGCCGTGACAGGTGAGTCCATCGGCATCGACGGTGGTTTGACCCGTGGCATCTTCATTTGAGGAGCATCAGCGATGAGTAACGGAACCCTTTTGGTCGCCACGGTGGGCCAGGCCGTCATCCGCAGCGCCGACGATGGCCGGACCTGGCATCGCCTTGGCTTGGGCCAGGACCTGGAATTCGATGCGATCACGCGGTCCTTGAGTGTCCACCCGGGCACCCCCGAAGTGATTTATGCCGGTACCGACGTAGGCTTGTGCGTCAGCCACGACACTGGCGGTCGTTGGGAGCGTGTCGATTCACCGTTCAATGGCCAGACCGTCTGGAAAGTCGCGGTCGACCCGCAGGATGCCCAGCGTATTTTTGTCGGCACCGGGGCACCTTCGCGCGCTGTTTTGTGGCGGACCCTGGACGGTGGCCAGCACTGGGACCGCGCGCCGGTGGAAATCCCGGAATTCTGTGACGGCGTCAGCCGTCCCCGTCTATTGGCCTTCGCCTACGATCCAACGGACCGCAACCAGTTATGGTTTGGCCTGGAGGAGGGCGGGTTGTTTCATTCGCGCGACGGCGGCGACAGTTGGACACGGGTCGATGACCGGCTGATGTGGGATTACAACTCCGACGTCCACAACATCCTGGTACTGCCCAACCATGGCCAGAAAGTCATCGTGGTGGTCTGCGTCAACGCCGTCTACCGCAGCCTGGATGAAGGGCTGACATGGACCGGCATCATTGCCCGCGAAGCATTCGGCCTTTACTACGTGCGTGCCATGAACGCGCCGCTGGATACGCAAAGCAGCCTGTACTTGAGCATCTCCGACGGTACGCCCGGCACCACCAGCAAGGTCCTCGTTTCCCATGATGCCGCGCTCAGTTGGGAGGTGTTGCCTCTTCCGCAACAACCCAACTCCTGTGTCTGGGCCATCGCCTGCAACCCGGCCAACCCACGGCAAATCGTCGCGGGCACCAAGTACGGCCACCTGTTCACCTCGGAAAACGGCGGGGATGGCTGGCAAAAACAGTGGCGCGAGTTCAGCGAGATCGCGGATGTGCTCTGGACCCCCGCAGTGGCGCAGATCAAGGCAGGACACCAATCCATCGTCAAGAAAACCTGAGGTATGACGCGATGAAAGTCGAAGTCCTTCGTACTCATTTATCGCTATCGGTCAGTGACCCTGAAGTGTCGGCACGCTGGTACGCCGACATCCTCGGCATGCATGAAAGTGCACGAGGCGACAGTTGGATCATGATGGCGTTTGGTGCCAAGCATCACGACATCGCATTGATCCGTGCAGAGCCGGGTGCCCATCAGGGCGGGCTGGGCTTGCAGCATTACGGGCTGGAAATCGCCGGTGACATGACCACCCTGCGCCAGCTCTACGGCATGTTGCTGCGCAAGGGCGTGGAGGTGGTGAAGATCACCGACCACGAAATCGGCAACGGTGTTTATTTCCACGATCCCGATGGCAATCGCATGGAGTTCTTCCTCGAGACCGAACATGACGATGCCCGGGGCAAGGCACGCTTCAGGGCCGCTGGCGCCCCGAGCAGGAATTTCGATCTGGACCCACTTTGAACATGAGGCAAGTCTGATGAAAACCGCGAATTTCGCTACTTATCACATCCGTAAATGGTACAGCTTCATCGAAGAGACACTGGCCAACGAAAGCGGCCAGTTGGCCGATGGCGAGCCGTTGTTCAAATATGCGATCGCCGCCGTGATCGCCAACCCCTATGCGAACCGCTACAGCGAGACGCTGTCCGAACTGATCGAACCATCACCGCTGCTGGGCGAGGAGTTCGGTCGGCGTATCCAGGCACTGGCCGGCTCGCGGGAGATTGTCAGTTACGGCAAGGCATGCCTGGTGGGCAGCCTGGGCGAGTACGAGCACGGCAATGCGTTCCTGACCAACCCGGCTGCCGATCCGGTTCGCGTGGCGCTGGGCGGCGGCAAGTCCTGGGTGCCGTCCACCGGTAAGCGCGGCGGCCCTGGCACGACTATAGACGTGCCGCTGGCACACAAGGATGCGCTCTATGTGCGTTCTCACTACGACAGTATTTCCCTGTCGCTGGGGGACGGCCCGTCACCCGATGAAGTCGTGGTGATCTGGGCCTT
>Ga0213822_1000771_pt1 | contig 21806 bp, 18 predicted proteins | sample MC6MC0908MG_FD_179872 | JGI IMG/M metagenome (GOLD analysis project Ga0213822, IMG submission 179872) | Enriched soil aggregate microbial communities from Iowa State University, Ames, United States - MC6-MC0908-MG | ecosystem: Environmental > Terrestrial > Soil > Unclassified | place: USA: Iowa...
AAAAACTCGTCAACAAACACTTCTGCCACATATGCCGAGGGGACAAACTCTGCACGAAGCCCTTTATCCTTCAATAACTCGGCAGTCTTTTTCCCAATCACAGCGATTTTCGGAAAGGTCGTATCAACTCCATTATAAAAAGAAAAAAAAGTTTCGACCGTGACGTTGCTCGTAAAAATAATCCAATCATATGTATCAAGGGCCTTCAAACAGTCTTGAAGGCGCTGATTTTTTTCAATTGGACGAAAGGCTATAAGAGGGATTTCAATTGGAATCCCCCCGTACCTTTCGACCAGCTCTGAGAAAGATTTCGCTTGATCTTTTCCTCTTGGAACAAGTACTTTTTTATCAAGCAAAGGGAAGGATTTTAGCATTGACCTTCGAGCTCCCGTTTGACCCTTTCAATCAGGTCCTTGGCACCTTTTTTAATTAATAAATCAGCCGCTTGAATTCCAAGCTCTTCCGGATTTTGTCCCCGAAGTTCTTCCTTGAAGACATCATGGCCTTCAGGCGAAGCCACTAATACATTCAGTACCACTTCATCGGTTTCATCATCTATTCGTGCAAAGCCGGCAATTGGTACCTGACACCCGCCCTCCATTTTTTGCAGGAAAGCACGTTCGGCACGAACCGCTCTTTCTGTTTTTTTACAGGTGAATTTTTCAAACAGTTCGAGTAGTTCTTTGTCGGCTTCACGGCACTCAATTGATAATGCCCCTTGGCCGACTGCAGGAATACAAACATCCGAATCGATAAATTCTGTCACAACATCAGAGGTCCAGCCAAGGCGGGAAAGGCCAGCTGCCGCTAAAATAATCGCATCATATTCTTCAGATTCTAATTTTGCTAATCTAGTATCTACATTACCGCGAATCCATTTAATCTCTAAATCCGGGCGCTCAATTAAAATCTGTGAACTGCGTCGCAGGCTGCTGGTACCGATAATCGCACCTGGCTTTAAATCTTTTAATTTCACATGGCCTCTTGAAATAAGAGCGTCACGGTGATCCTCACGGAAAGGAATACAGCCGATGGTTAACCCTTCAGGAAGTACAGATGGCATGTCTTTCATACTATGAACTGCCATATCAATCTCTTTATCAAGCATGGCCTGCTCGATTTCCTTTACAAATAACCCCTTACCACCGACCTTTGAAAGGGTAACGTCTAAAATTTTATCGCCTTTTGTGACGATTTCTTTTACTTCAAATTCGAAACGCGGGTCAAGCTTTTTAAGCTGTTCAATTACCCAATTTGTTTGTGTTAACGCCAGTTTGCTTCGTCTAGAACCAACAATAATTTTTCGCATGACTGCCTCCTAGTTTTACGAGTACCATAAATGAAATGATGATAATTGACTAAATAAAAAAAAGTTAATTAAAACGATTAAAAATGATGCTGTATTCCAAATGGCTAATTTTCTCCCTGATAGATTTTTCACAATTCGCAGGTATAAATAGATGCTGTAGGCCGTAAGTAATAGGAACGACCCGATAATTTTCATATCGTACCACGGCATCCCAGGAACCTTTAGAAATGCCCACTGCAGGCCAAGGATTAAGCTTAAAAGCAGCATCGGAACACCTATGACTGCCAATATGTATGATGACTTTTCAAGCATCTCTAAATCCGCCAGCCGGATAAGGCGAGTTCCCCATTTTTTCCGTTTCAATAAATCATATTCAAGCAGGTATAATGACGAAAAAACAAAGGATAAAGAAAATGCCCCGTAAGATAAAATCGCCATTGTTATATGGATTAAAAGCAGTTCAGACATTAGCTGCTTAGCCATAATATGCGAATGGTATTGCATTGGGGCAAAGGTATGAATCGCCATAACGGTAAAGCCGAGGATGTTTGTGAAAAAGACGATAAAATCAACCCGTAATAAATGATTTATAACAATTGACAATGTTACTAATACCCAAGCATAAAAATAGAGTCCCTCGAAGATGGTTAGTACAGGGAACCTGCCTGTTTCGTTCATATAGAAAAAAAGGAAAACCGTCTGCAAAACCCATACAAATGCAAGTAACCAGAAGGCAATACGGTTTGCCTTCCGGTTATGGTGAATGAAGTCGAAAAAATATAACAACACACTGAAGGCATATAGAACAACTGTTAATTCATGAAGCCTTGTCATAAAGACATCAAACATAGCCGCGGCCCCTTATGACTGAAAAGAAGCCTGAACTTCTCGAACCGGGATTTTATTCGTTTCGGCTGCTTTCGAATGTTGTTCCTGAACAAGCTCTTCAATATTAAATATTTTCATAAATAATTCCATTGCCTGATCTGCATCCGGTCTTGCTGCCAATTCTTTCGCTTGTAATATAGGATCTTTTAAAAGCTGGTTGATAATGCTTTTTGTATGTTTATTTAACACTTTTATATCGCGATCAGATAAGTTTGGCAGCTTTCTTTCCAAACTAACCATAGTTTCCGACTGAATCGCAAGGGCTTTTTCCCTAAGGGCAGAAATAACAGGGATCACCCCAAGCATGCCAAGCCAATGATTGAAGTCGACAATTTCCTTTTCAATCATGAGTCTAATTTTTGCTGCGGCTTTCTGCCGCTCCTGCAGGTTGGCCTCTACAATTCCCTCTAAGTCGTCAATATCGTATAAAAAAACGTTTTCAAGTTCAGAGATTCTCGGATCCAAATCACGTGGAACGGCAATATCGACCATGAATAATGGATTGCCCCTGCGCTTTTTCTCAACTCGAGCCATCGTTTCTTTTGAAATGACATAGTCCTTTGCACCAGTCGAGCTGATCAGGATATCTGCTTCTATGAGAGATCGCTCTAATTCGGCCAGTGTTTTAGCCTCACCATTAAAACGGGCTGCGAGTACCTTTGCTTTATCAAACGTACGATTGATAACTGTTACTTTTTTCACACCATTCCCTTGCAGGTTTTGGGCTGCTAATTCACCCATCTTTCCCGCTCCAAAAATTAACACATGTTTATTCGCAAGAGAACCGAAGATTTTCTTGGCCAATTCTACTGCAGCATAGCTGACAGAAACAGCATTGGCACCAATATCTGTCTCTGAATGACCTCGTTTGCCCAAGGTAATAGCTTGTTTAAATAAGTGGTTAAACACTGATCCTGTCGTTTCTTCCTCCTGTGCTAACAAAAAGCTTGTTCGCATCTGTCCAAGGATTTGTGTTTCTCCCAGAACCATGGAATTAAGTCCGCACGTCACATTAAATAAATGTTCAACTGCACCATCATCTTCATAAACATATAGAAATGGTGAAAATTCCGTTTGTTCCATTCCAAACCATTCTGACAGAAATTCTTTTATATAATAGCGGCCAGTATGCAGCTGATCGACGACCGCATAAATTTCTGTACGATTACATGTAGACAAGATGATATTTTCTAGGATACTTTTTTTGGAGTTTAACTTTTTTATCGCATCCACAAGTTCGGTTTCGTTGAATGTTAACCGCTCGCGGATTTCTACAGGGGCAGTTTTATAGTTAAGACCGATGACTACTATACGCATTTTTGTTAAGTACACCCCCAATAAGATTACAGTATTAACTAGTATGATTATATCACGCGCAATTTCGCCTTTTCCTCGAAAAATGTGAACAGAAACCGAAACAATGTGATAAGATATAGTAAAACTTGCCGAGCGGAGAACCATTTCGGTCATGCTTTAACTTAACCGTTTAGATTTTTATTGTTTAAAAATTAATAGTACAAATTACTTCCTTATGTACAGTACCAAAAAAACAGACTAGATTCAAGTGAACCTTATTGGAAGTGGTGTTTTCAATGAAAAATCAACGAATTTTCCCTGGGATCATTCTTATCGGATTTGGAGCTTACTTTTTATTACAGCAAACAGGCATTACGCTTTTTCAGCAATTTTTCACCTGGCCGACATTACTAATCATTGTTGGAATAGCCTTTTTAGGCCAAGGATATTCCGCAAGAGAATACGAAGGAATTCTACCAGGGGTCATCATGTGTGGCTTTGGTCTTCATTTTCATCTTTCAGGCCTTTTATCATTCTGGCCCACAAATACAATCGGCATGTTAATACTGATCATATCAATTGGATTTTTTCTTCGCTTTCAAAAAACAAACAATGGCCTGTTTCAAGCTTTCCTTTTTCTTATTTTAGCGCTGTTGCTGTTATTTTATGATAAAATTGCCGGATATTTTGGATTGCTTCAAAACGGAATGAATTTTATTTGGAAATTTTGGCCCGCCCTTTTAATTGTTGTTGGTATTTATTTTCTACTAAAAAGAAAAAAATGACCGTGAAACAAACCAAAAGTGGGGGATTTTTCATCCCCCACTTATGATTTGGCGAACTAATCGGGCAGTTAGGAGCAGTTAAACTTCACTATTTTGCTTAACAATTCCATTCATTACTGCCCTTAATACGGGAAAACGCCTGGCGCATCATGAAGTGCGCCAGGCGTTTTTCTTTTCCCAATGGGGTATCAGCGTTTTTTACCTGTTCATCAGCGAATCCGGACTATTTATTAGCGAATTTCAACTGTTTATCAGCGAAAATCGAGATTTATCAGCGATTCGAAAATTCCTTACATATAACTTTGCAAGATCTGCCATGCTTGCTCTTTTCCTTCACCTGTTTCGGAAGAAAAAAGAACAAGATGGTCATTTTTATCCAGCTCAAGGGTCTCGCGCGTAACTTTTAAATGTTTTTGCCATTTCCCTCTTGGAATTTTATCTGCCTTTGTTGCAATGATGATGCATGGTATTTCGTAATGCTTTAAAAAATCATACATCATGACATCGTCGGTAGTCGGCGGGTGGCGTAAATCGACAATCAAGACAACCGCTCGTAATTGCTCACGAGTCGTAAAATACGTTTCAATCATCTTTCCCCAAGCGGCCCGCTCTGACTTTGACACCTTTGCATATCCGTAACCGGGGACATCGACAAAATGGAGTATTTCATTAATCAGGTAAAAGTTTAGTGTCTGGGTTTTACCTGGTTTCGATGAAATTCTGGCTAACCCTTTACGGTTAAGCATCTTATTAATAAAAGAAGACTTACCGACATTTGAGCGGCCTGCAAGAGCAAATTCAGGCAGCTCTGTTTCTGGGTACTGCTCTGGTTTCACTGCACTGATGATAATGTCTGAACTAACTACCTTCATCGTGCGTCACCATCCAAAAGTGCATGCTTCAGGACTTCTTCTACATGTGATACCGGTACAAATTCTAATTCGTTACGAACACTTTCTGGAATATCATCAATATCCTTTACATTATCCTTAGGAAGAATAACCTTCGTCAGTCCCGCGCGATGAGCGCTTAGTGTTTTTTCTTTCAAGCCGCCAATTGGCAGGACTCTGCCTCGTAAGGTAATTTCCCCTGTCATCCCAACTTCGCGGCGAATTGGTTTGCCGGTTAATGCAGACACAAGAGCCGTTGCCATCGTGATCCCTGCAGATGGGCCGTCTTTCGGAACAGCACCCTCTGGAACATGAATATGAATATCATATTTTTCATGGAAATCTTCTTCGATGCCAAGAACACTCGCTTTTGAACGAATATAACTAAAAGCAGCCTGTGCCGATTCCTTCATCACATCTCCAAGCTTACCTGTTAGAACGAGTTTTCCTTTACCAGGTGAAAGGGAAACCTCGATTTGCAGGGTATCCCCGCCAACGGTTGTATAAGCTAAGCCAGTTGCTACCCCTACTTGGTCTTCAGACTCCGCCATTCCATAGTGAAATCTTGGTTTGCCTAAAAAGTCCTCGACATTCTTCTCAGTAACAATGACACGCTTTTTCTCACCAGAAACAATGATTTTCGCTGTTTTTCGGCAAATGGTCGCCATTTGACGCTCAAGGCTCCGCACCCCGGCTTCACGAGTGTAATAACGAACTACCTTTAGAATCGCATCATCACGAACTTGAAGAATTCCTTTTGAAAGTCCATTTTCTTTAATTTGCTTTGGCAGTAGATGGTCTCTGCAGATATGGACTTTTTCAAGCTCGGTATAGCCCGCAATCGTGATAATTTCCATTCTGTCTAACAGCGGCCCTGGTATGGTTGCAAGGTTATTGGCTGTCGCAATGAACATAACCTTCGATAAATCGTATGTTTCTTCTATATAATGATCACTAAAATTATGGTTTTGCTCAGGGTCCAATACTTCAAGCATCGCACTTGATGGATCGCCGCGGAAATCACTTGACATTTTGTCGATTTCATCTAATAAAAAGACCGGATTAATTGTTCCCGCTTTTTTCATGCCTTGGATGATTCGACCCGGCATCGACCCGACATAGGTTCTCCTATGGCCGCGGATTTCGGATTCGTCACGAACTCCGCCAAGGGAAACACGGACGAAATTGCGATTGAGCGAAGTGGCAATCGAACGGGCAAGGCTTGTTTTCCCAACACCCGGAGGCCCTGCAAGGCAAAGAATAGGTCCCTTTAAGGAATTAGTCAGCTTCTGAACCGCTAAATATTCAAGCACTCGTTCCTTTACTTTTTCCAGTCCATAATGGTCTTTATTTAAGATCTTTTCTGCACGGAGAATATCAATATCATCCTCCGTCTTTTTCGACCATGGAATCGAAATCAGCCAGTCAATATAGTTACGGATGACGGCACTTTCGGCTGAGCTTGTTGGCACCTTTTCATAACGGTCAAGCTCTTTCATTGCTGCCTTAAAAACGTGTTCCGGCATACCAGCCTGCTCAATTTTTTTCGTCAGGTCAGCAATTTCGCCTGTTTTACCTTCTTTATCGCCTAATTCCTTTTGGATCGCCTTCATTTGCTCCCGAAGGTAGTATTCTTTTTGCGTCCGTTCCATCGATCGTTTTACACGCTGACCAATCTTCTTTTCAAGATTAAGGACTTCTTTTTCATTATGGATCGTATCAATAACGCGATTGACACGCTGCTTGATATCAATCATTTCAAGAATTTCTTGCTTTTCCTTTAGCTTGATCGGTAAATGGGACGCGATGATATCCGCCATCCGGCCCGGTTCCTCAATATCTGCGACAGATGCATACGTTTCTGCAGAGATTTTTTTCGATAATTTTATGTACTGCTCGAAATAATCAAGCATCGTTCTCATCAAGGCTTGATCTTCTACATCCTTCGTTTCCGGATCCTCATAGGTAACGATACTAACGGAATAATGGTCCTCATCATCATAAATAGAAACAATTTCCGCTCTATTTAAGCCCTCTACCAATACGCGAATCGTTCCATTGGGTAGTTTTAGCATTTGTTTAACCTTTGTTAACGTTCCCAGCTTATAAAGATCCACTTCAGAAGGCTCATCAATAGAAACATCCTTTTGAGTGGTCAAGAATATTAAATGGTCATCTACCATTGCTTTTTCGAGTGCCTGCACGGATCTTTCACGGCCTACATCTAAATGAAGAACCATAGTTGGATAAACGAGCAATCCTCGAAGCGGCAGGAGGGGGACGATCAATTCGTTCTTTTTCGCCAAAATACCTGCACCTCCACATGCATAAATCCTTTTTTTCTACTGTATAGTAGAATAGTCTTTGTTGTACAATTCTATCCTATTTGTTTTTACGTGTCTATTTTTTGAGTGTGGAGACTAATCACTTTTTCAATATAATTATTTTCCCCAATATTACTTTTTTCTTTCTAACAAAAAAACTCCGGCTTGATTTTCACCAAACCGAAGTTTTCTTATTAAATTGACTCTTTTTTCGATAACTCAATGGATGCCGGTATGACATCATTTTTAGGAAAGGAATTGACTAAAGCAATTTCAAATACTTCATGAAGATGGGTAACAGGAATAATGTTTATTCCATCAATTTCATTTAAGATGGTTTGCCTATTTTCTTCAGGGATGATAACGGTTTTGGCGCCGGCCTTCCGTGCCGCTTTCACCTTTGGATAGACGCCGCCAATCGGTTTCACATTCCCATGAATACTGATTTCACCAGTCATTGCAACGGTGTTATCAATGGGAATATTATAAATCGCAGAGTAAATCCCCGTTGCCATTGCGATACCTGCTGATGGACCATCGATTGGGACACCTCCTGGAAAATTAACATGGATATCATAGTCGTTTGCAGGTACACCCATCGAGCGTAAAACGGTAATTACATTTTCAATTGAGCCACGCGCCATACTTTTCCGACGAATGGATTTTCCCTGTCCACCAATACTTTCTTCTTCCACAATTCCCGTGATGTTTATCGAGCCTTTTTCTTTAGCTGGGATGACAGTCACTTCTATTTCGAGCAGTGCACCGGAATTCGGTCCATATACTGCAAGTCCATTCACAAGCCCCACGTGCGAAATATCGTTTATCTTTCTTTCCATTCTTGGTGTCATCTGACTGGAGTGAATGACCCACTCGATATCTTCGTCCCTGATATAATCGCGATCTTCGGTAATAGCAAGACCCGCCGCAATTTGAATCATATTTACCGTTTCGCGGCCATTTCTTGCATATGTAGATAAGGTATTGACACCCGTTTCATTTATTTTCAAATTTACTTTTTCAGCAGCCTTTTTTGCTACGGTTACAATCTCTTCCTGATTTAAATCCCGGAAAAACACCTCCATACAGCGAGAACGAATGGCTGGAGGAATTTCGCTTGGCGTTCTGGTTGTGGCACCAATTAAACGGAAATCGGCTGGAAGGCCATTTTTAAAAATATCATGAATGTGCGTTGGGATTTGGTTGTTTTCCTCATGATAATAGGCACTCTCGAGGAAAACTTTGCGATCCTCTAATACCTTTAAAAGTTTGTTCATTTGAATAGGATGCAATTCGCCAATTTCATCGATAAAAAGAACTCCGCCATGCGCATTGGTAACAGCACCTTGTTTCGGCTGCGGAATTCCTGCCTGGCCCATTGCTCCTGCCCCTTGATAAATCGGATCATGGACTGAACCAATTAGCGGGTCGGCAATGCCTCGTTCGTCAAATCGTGCGGTTGTCGCATCTAATTCAATAAATACAGAAGCGGGTTTAAATGGCGATTTAGCATTCTTTTTAGCTTCCTCCAATACGAGGCGGGCTGCTGCTGTTTTTCCAATTCCGGGTGGGCCATAAATAATCACATGCTGTGGGTTCGGTCCGCATAATGCTGCCTTTAATGATTTTATTCCATCCTCTTGTCCTACAATATCATTGAAGCTTGTCGGGCGGACTTTCTCGGATAAAGGTTCCGTTAATGATATTGATCTCATTTTACGAAGCTGTTCCATTTCCTTCCGGGATTCCCGATCAATTGACACTTTTTGCGTACGCTGGTTCCTCAGCAAATTCCAAAAATACAGACCAATAATGATTCCAAAAAATAGCTGTATAAATAAGGCAATCCCCGTCCAACTCATACTTTTCCCTCCTACCAACTAAATACTCAATATATATTAATAAGTATTTCCTGCAGAAAGGCGGAATAAACTACAAAATGTAAAAACTACTTGGGGATGAAACGGCGCTTTTTACACTTTTACAACAGTTGGGATGGATTTTCGTTTTTTTTGGGATGATTTCCCTTGTGATTTCGCTGATTTCTACTGGGGATGCCTTTGATTTATGCGTCATTGGCTGATTTCTCATGGTTTTTAGATCATATTTCTATGATTTTGGCTCATTTTTCTACAGTTTTGGCTGTTTATACATTTATTGGAAGAAAGCCAAACAAAAAAGACCCAGCTTGTAAGCTAGGTCTCGTACAGTTATGCAGATTTTTCTTCCGCCACAATGGTTCCATCTTCTAAAACAAGCTTTGGAACGCTGTTGTCGATAACAGTTTCTTTTGTAATGATGCATTTTGTAATATCTTCCCGCGATGGAAGGTCAAACATAACATCGAGCATGATTCCTTCAATAATCGAACGTAACCCACGAGCACCCGTTTTACGCTCGATTGCTTTCTTCGCAATTTCAGTAAGTGCACCTTCTTCAAATTCAAGCTCGACATCGTCGATTTCCAGCATTTTTTGATATTGTTTAACAAGCGCATTTTTTGGCTTGGTTAAAATTTCTATTAATGCTGCTTCGTCGAGCTGTTCGAGGCTGGCGATTACCGGAAGACGACCGATAAATTCAGGAATCAATCCAAAACGGAGTAAGTCCTCAGGCAATACTTTTGAAAGAAGCTCTTTTTGATCAATTTCTTGCTTCTTAATATCAGCACCAAAACCAATAACTTTTTGGCCTAAGCGGCGCTTGATAATCGGCTCAATTCCGTCAAAAGCTCCACCGCAGATAAATAATATATTCGTTGTGTCGATTTGGATAAATTCTTGATGCGGGTGTTTTCTGCCGCCTTGAGGTGGAACACTTGCCACCGTACCTTCAAGAATTTTTAATAATGCCTGCTGAACGCCTTCACCGGAAACATCTCTTGTTATCGAAGGATTCTCGGATTTTCGGGCAATTTTATCAATTTCATCAATATAAATGATACCTTTTTCTGCTTTTTCTACATCATAATCTGCAGCTTGAATCAATTTTAATAAAATGTTTTCAACGTCTTCCCCCACGTACCCAGCTTCTGTGAGAGAAGTAGCATCAGCAATAGCAAATGGCACATTTAAAATACGAGCTAATGTTTGCGCCAATAATGTTTTCCCGCTGCCAGTAGGTCCGATCATACAGATATTACTTTTTGAAAGCTCAACGTCATCAATTTTACTATTGGAGTTGATGCGCTTGTAATGGTTGTAAACAGCAACAGACAGCGACTTTTTTGCTTGGTCTTGGCCAATGACGTATTCATTGAGAATTTCACAGATTTCCTTTGGCTTTGGAACGTCTTTAAATTCTACTTCTTCTTCTGTTCCAAGTTCTTCCTCCACGATCTCCGTGCAAAGCTCGATGCATTCATCACATATATAAACTCCCGGCCCGGCCACTAATTTACGAACTTGATCCTGTGTTTTTCCACAGAAAGAACACTTTAATTGTCCTTTTTCATCATTAAATTTAAACAATTCTTTCACCCCTCAAAACGTGTTAAACCCCATTTGAAGCACACGAATTACACAAACAAAGTCCGAGTTTTTCTAATTTTTAAATGGTATGTATTTTGCATTGTAACACATTTAACCAATGGACTGGAAATAAAACGCTTTACATCATTATGTTTTCTTTGCTCGCTTTTTGTTTGTGTCATTCAATAAAAAAACTTATGTACTCATTAATCTTAACCATAATTTTAAAAAATAAATCTAAAACCTGTATGGAAATTATTAATTCGCTATGTCTGTCCTTTTTTCCTGCCCATTGTTTAAGAAAAGCGGAAGCGCCTTGACCAGGGGCGACAGGCATAAGACAAGCAGGCGAGAAGGTTGCTATTTAACCTTCTTGACTGATTGGCTTATGACCCCGAGCCCCTAGGCGCTGCAGCTAGACATTAAAAAGGTTTCCCTGACCTTATTATAATATGTAATTGAAAAAATGTATAAAACAAGGCACGATTTTTTATCGCGCCTTGTTTTTCTATTCATTATTTCTTCATAAATTCTTCATTATTTCTTGTTTTCAACAAGAAAGTTTACTGCTTTTTGAAGTTTAAGGTCTGCTTTGATGCCCTCTACGCCGCCTAGAGCTTGGATGATTGCATCAACAGACATGTTGTACATGCCGGCCATTTTCTCAAGTTCAGCATTAACATCTTCGTCCGTTACTTCAAGGTTTTCAGCTTTAGCAATCGCTTCTAATGTTAAGTTAATTTTTACGCGATTTTGTGCTTCTTCCTTCATTTGTTCGCGAAGTGCATTTTCATCTTGACCTGAGAATTGGAAGTAAAGCTCAAGGTTCATGCCTTGCATTTGAAGGCGTTGTTCAAACTCTTGAAGCATGCGGTTTACTTCATTTGTAACCATTACTTCAGGAATTTCAACTTCTGCATTTTCAGCAGCTTTTTCCACTACAGTATCACGCAGGTGGTGTTCAGCTTCATGCTTTTTGCTGTCTTCTAAACGAGTTTTGATTTTTTCTTTTAATGCATCCAATGTTTCAACTTCATCGTCTACATCTTTTGCAAACTCATCATCTAATTCAGGAAGTTCTTTTCCTTTGATTTCATGGACAGTTACTTTGAAAACAGCTGGCTTACCAGCAAGCTCTGCAGCATGATATTCTTCAGGGAATGTTACTTCAACATCTTTAGATTCGCCAGTAGCTACTCCTACAAGTTGCTCTTCAAATCCAGGAATGAAAGAACCTGTACCTAATTCAAGTGAGTGGTTTTCAGCTTTTCCGCCTTCGAAAGCTTCGCCATCAACGAATCCTTCAAAGTCGATGACAACTGTATCACCGTTTTCAGCAGTGCCTTCTTCTTTCACAACAAGCTCTGCTTGGCGGTTTTGAAGAGTTGTTAATTCAGCTTGAACATCTTCATCTGTAACGTTTGTATCAAGTTCTTCTACTTCTAAGCCTTTGTATTCGCCTAGTTTTACTTCAGGCTTAACTTGAACAGTTGCTTTGAAGATTAGATCTTTGCCTTTTTCCATTTGCTCGATGTCGATATCAGGACGATCAATTGGATCAATTCCTGTTTCGTCAATTGCATTTCCGTAAGCTTCTGGAAGAAGAATATCTAATGCATCTTGATAAAGTGATTCTACACCGAAACGCTTTTCGAACATTCCACGAGGCATTTTACCTTTGCGGAAGCCTGGAACGTTTACTTTCTTAACAACTTTTTGGAATGCTGCGTCTAAGCCTTTGCTTACCTCTTCAGCACTTACTTCTACAGTAAGGACACCGCGGTTTCCTTCTAACTTTTCCCATTTTGCTGTCATACCTTTTTTCCCTCCAACAAATCTATTCTCATTTCATTCGATAACGAATTTGAGTCGGAATATGCCTTGTCCATTAAGCCATTTTTCCATTTTTTAAATGTAAAAGATAGTTTTTTACACAATGCAACCCCTACATTATATCATAGGATTGCTTTCTTTCAACAGCGAGACCTAAATATTAGGGTAGGAAATTTTCTCAATCTCCTTGATTTGTGCCATTGCCTGCTCAATTTCTTCCAGTGCTGAACCATATTCACTTGCTATTTTACTAATTTTCTGATCAATTCCCAGGTACTCTTGAGCAAGTAAATGAAAGGCTGCTGCCCATGCAGTGGGATTTTCCGGCTCTAACTCAAATGGATAGCTGATAAAAAACGTCCGCTCGACCATTCCGATTGTATTTTCAAAGAGACCTGGATTTTTACTTTCCAATCGATCCTCTAGTAAATCTTTTACTGCCATCATTTGTGGCTGCACTCTAACTTCCGGCAGCTCTGTTGGAATGAATGTATTTTCTTTGGAAAATTTTCTCACTACTAGTTCCTTATTAATTTCTTGTTCTTTTAAAAGAGTTAATAGCATTGTTTTTAGAAATGGATGACCAGTTTCAGCTTTTAAATAATCGGAAATTTCGTCGATAAAGGGGCGAATGTTTTTATCCGCTAAACCTGCGACTACCAGCATTTGTTCATTTAAGTTATTTTTTGATAAGAGTTTTAGGCTTTGAACCTCTGGTGTGATTTCTTCTTCTTCTGCTGACTGACGATTCTCGGCCATTCTTCGGCTGAATTGCAGGATGGTTAAAAAATGATCATGTTTCTCCGTCGGAATTTCTTTTTCTTCTAATAAGACCTCGATGGTCGAAACAATTTCCTGGTATTCATGAAGCTGAATCAGCACGGTCAAATAAAGATCGACCATTTGAAAATAGTCGCCGATTCCTTTTAATAGCAATTCCTTCGCAAGTACTTTTGCTTTTTTGAAAGAACCCGCTTCAAAATAAGCAAGGACAAGCCCAATTAATATATCGTCATTATCCTGATCCAATTCCCTTGCTTCTTCTAAAAGAGTAATGGCTTCTTTGAATTTTTTCTGTTCAAGGCTTTCTAGGCCTTTGTCTGTCAATCTCTTTTCAAGTCCGGGAAAATAGACCACATTATCTTTTCGTTTCACTTGTTCCCGTTTTTTCATAGGAATCCGTCCTTCGGCACGTCGTTGAAAAATAGTGTAGCATAAATAAAAGACAAAAAAAACTCACCTGCACTGGTGAGTTGATATTTAGTATGTAGTTTGAATGGTACAAGATAATGGCGTCCCAGGAGAGATTCGAACTCCCGACCGTACGCTTAGAAGGCGTATGCTCTATCCGGCTGAGCTACTGGGACGTATTCATGTATCAAAGACAAGATTTATTATATTATCCTAGTTATTAAAAGTCAATAGGTTTTTGTTCATTTTTTTGTGCAAAAGAAAGGGGGGAGAAAATCCCCCATCACTTTGCCACATATGTCAATGCTAATTTACGACTGTCAAAATAGGAGTTTTTCTAGGTACACGTATTTTTATAGGCTAAATTCTCTTTGCAGTTCTGGCATTTCCCGCCCATTTACCTCAAACACTGACAGCTTAATTTTATCGGCCATCAGCTCTAGGATGACATATGTTTTTTCTAAACGCTCGCGCGGAAGGCGGATGCTGCCAGGATTTAAAAATAATGTACCATCTATCACTTCCGCACCAAGGAGGTGCGAGTGGCCAAAACAGACGATATCAGCCTTAACTTCCTGTGCCTTGTAATTTAATTTCATTAACGTAGATTTCACCGAGTAACGGTGTCCATGTGTAATAAAGAATTTCCGACCTGCAGCTTCAGAAATGGTTTCCATGGGATAACCGCCGCCAAAGTCACAATTTCCCATCACTGTTAAGTAACCGGAAATGGCTTTATCATCGGGCATCAATTGTGAATCTCCGCAGTGAATCATTAAATCAACTTCTTTTAGATGTCTTTCTCTTATTATCTCGAGTTCCTCCGTCAATCCATGGCTATCGCTGATAACTAACACCTTGCTCATGACTGCTTTGCACTTTCGATAATCGAATCTAGGATCACATCAAGTTTTTTTAACGCATTAGCCCGGTGGCTGATGTTATTTTTTTCATCTGATGATAGCTCTGCCATGGACAATCCTTTTTCGGGCACATAAAAAACAGGATCATACCCAAAGCCATTTGTTCCTCTGCGTTCTTCCAAAATCCGGCCTTCACAGGTACCTGACACCGTCCATGTTTCTTGCCCTGGTATAGCGACAGCTAATGCACAGTAAAATCTTGCGGATCTTTCGCCTTCTCGAACACCTTGCAATTCTGATAGCACTTTATCTGTATTGTTTTGGTCATTTTTTGGCTCCCCGGCATATCGGGCGGAATAGATTCCCGGTCTTCCTTCAAGGGCGTCCACCATAAGACCGGAATCATCGCCAATGACCATTTTATTTAGTGCCTGGGATACAGCTTCGGCTTTTAGAATAGCATTTTCTTCAAAAGTCGTGCCTGTTTCTTCTACCTCTGGAATTTCAGGAAAATCAAGCAGCGTCAAGACCTTGATTCCTCTGCTTGCAAAAATATGCTCGAATTCCCGAGCTTTCCCGGGATTTTTTGTTGCAATAATAACTTCTTTCATCTTATTCGCCTCTCCATGTTAACAATGTTTTTAAAATCGTAATGTTTAGTCAAACCTAAGAGTACCCGCCTGTACAGCGGACTTATCCATTAATTATAGTCTACTTCTTCCTTCTACCCTCAATTTTTTGAGTTATGTCCTCACCCAGTGCTGCTTTTTGCTGCTCAAATAGCTCCATAAGCCCCTCTTGCGCCGCATGTAACAAGCCTTGCAGCTGATCATAAGAGAAGGTTGATTCTTCACCCGTTCCTTGTAGTTCAACAAATTCGCCGCTTCCGGTCATCACCACGTTCATATCAACATGAGCCTTAGAGTCCTCCGCATAATTTAAGTCGAGCACGATTCCGCCGCCCTGCAAAATTCCGACGCTTGTTGCCGCCAAATAATCGGTAATCGGAAACTTTGATAATGACTTTTTTTCTGCTAAAGCATTCAAAGCAAGTGCCATCGCGACAAATGCACCGGTAATGGAGGCAGTCCGTGTACCGCCATCTGCCTGAATGACATCACAATCAATCCAGACTGTTCTCTCGCCGATTGCACCAAGGTCGACAATTGCGCGAAGAGCACGGCCGATTAACCGCTGAATTTCCATCGTGCGGCCCGTCACCTTCCCTTTAGAAGATTCACGAATGTTTCTTGTTTCTGTTGCCCTTGGCAGCATTGAGTATTCAGCTGTGATCCAGCCTTTGCCTTCCCCTCTCATAAACGGCGGTACTCGCTCTTCAATACTTGCTGAACAAATCACCTTTGTATTCCCGACAGAAATAAGTACAGAACCTTCTGGATGCATTAAATAATTTGTTTCAATATGTATGGGTCTTAGCTGTAATGGCTCTCTTCCATCAACACGCACAAAACTTCCTCCTTCAAAAAATACTATTATTATTTCAAATAAAGAAGAGGCGGCGCTCGAGCCAACCTCTATCATTGTCACTATATAGTATAACAAAAAGGTTTTTTTAAAAACTACCTGTATTGACTTTTTCCGGACGAGTGACAGGCTCAGTTAGTTTTTTTCCTTTATTATTTTTGATTTCTGCTTTACCGTCAACCTGAACAGCAACCTTTTCAACCCCTTGCTGTTCCGTTAAAGAAAGTACCAGGGCATCAAGTAACGATTGTGAAATTTCCTTTTTATCAAAGCTGTCATAAATATTCTTATTGAAGTTCAACGTAACAGTTCCGTTTTGATATTTTGGTGCCTCTAGCAATTTGACATCAGACACGAACTCAGATGCAAGGGTAGACTTCCCGCTCGGCCCTTTAATGAGTTCATTTACAACCGCAGCATAATTATCCTTCTCGCTGTTGCTTACTCGGCGCGTGACCGGAACATAGTAGTAAGAACCCTCTTCACCGCCAATATAGTAGACCGTTACCGGCTTCGTATTGGTAATATCAACGACATCTGTTGTATCAATATTAATCCCTGTCGCTCTTGATAGATTTTGGCTGATAGGGGTGCCATTAACTGGCATTTCCGTCAGTTCATGGCCATTCATTTTAAGCTTGACTGATTTGACATTATCAAATTGGGTCAGCGTCCAAGTGACCGATTGAAGTATCTTCATCTCATCTTCAGGTTTATAGTCTTTAAATTCTTTTGAAAAATTAACCGTTGCTGCGCCTGTATTTTTATCAATGTCGACAGAAAGCGTTGTATCCTCAGGGAGGATAGCTCTAAAATCATTTGGAAGCATGTTCGCCACAGGTCCATTCGAAACTAAATATTCAAGTGCTTGTGTTGCTACTGATGTTGTTTTCGGCAGGTTTAATGTTTGCGGAACGACATATCCATCTTTATCAATCAGGTATAGTTCTGTCTTTACTACATTTTCCACCTTCCCTTTATCTTTTACAGCCGTTTCCTTACTACCTTTTTTATCCTCGACAGTCACACTCTTTGGCGGATCAATTTTCTTTTGCGTTTCACCGCCAAACAATCCGCAGCCGGAAAGTAGTACGGTTGAGGTAAGTACGGTTAACCCAAGAATTTTTGCTTTATTTTTAGACACATTAATTCCCCCCTAAGACAGTTTGTACTATCATGTATACGAGCCTTATGAGAATTTAGACCGCCTTGTGAAAGAAAAATAGAACAAATTTTTTCAGATTCACTTCTTGGGACTAAAAATAAATGTAATCAGAGTTTATTTGAGTCGCCCATTATTCTTATCAGTATTATTATGGAATCTATTTTTTCAAATCCTACACAAATTAACTTTTTTTGTGACCTCGGTTGCTCTTTTTTTCGAATCATGGTCGCAATTAATTTTTTTTGTAACGACTGATGCTCTTTTTTTCGTATCAAGGTCACAATTATCTTTTTTTGTGACCGCGGTTGCTCTTTTTTTATGAATCATGGTCACAATTATCTTTTTTGTGACCGCGGATGCTCCTTTTTTTAAATCATGGTCACAATTATCTTTTTTTGTGACCGCGGATGCTCTATTTTTCGAATCATGGTCATAATTAATTTTTTTGTGACCACGTATGCTCTTTTTTTCGAATCATGGTCACAATTATCTTTTTTTGTGACCGAAGATGGTCTTTTTATTGAATATCGGTCAAAAAAAAAAGCCCCCATCATGTTGATAGGAGCTTCGGTTCATAGTTTTATTTTATTTACATTGTCTACAGGAATACCCAGCCACTGTGAGGCAATTTTTGAAAAGAGCCGTTTTGAGCCTGTCGTGTAAAATTCATGCTCCGGCACGTCCTCACAGGTGTCGAGCTGTCCATTGTATTGGAGAATCGCACTTATTTCACGTGCGGTTTCGTCACCAGAACTAATGACTTTAACGGCCTCACCCATTACATTTTTTATAAGGGGTTCAAGCAATGGATAGTGCGTGCAGCCCAATATCAATGTATCTAAATTATGATCCAATAATGGCTTCAGCGCCTCGTCCACTATCTTCTCAGCAATCGGTCCATTATATTCGCCGCTTTCCACAAGAGGAACAAACTTAGGACAGGCATGACTGGTGACAAAAAGCCGGCTGTTTAGCGATTTCAAGGCTTTTTCGTAAGCACCGCTTTTGACTGTACCTACTGTGCCGATAATGCCAACCCGATAGTTTTTCGTCTGCTTAATCGCCGCTCGTGCCCCTGGATTAATAACTCCGAGAACAGGAATGGATAATTCTCTGCGAATCTCATCAAGCGCGGCTGCCGTTGCTGTGTTACAAGCAATCACAAGCATTTTGATATTCTTTTCTAATAAAAAAGTGGTCATTTCCCAAGTGAATCTCTTCACTTCCTGCCTCGTTCTTGGACCATAGGGGCAGCGGGCTGTATCTCCCAAATAAATGATTTTTTCATTTGGAAGCTGCCTAATAATCTCTTTGGCAACGGTTAATCCACCGACGCCGGAATCTATAACACCTATTGGTTGTTTCAAACATCTCGCCTCATTTTAACGCATTTCCTGATGAAGTTTCATTAAGCTGGTGTTAAGAAGTTGAATTTCTTCTAATGAGAAGTTTTTTAATACTTCTTCTAAGTATACTTGTCGCTTTTTAATAACCTCATCAATGATTCTCATACCCTCATCGAGCAAGTGTATTCTTACCACACGACGATCGGCTGGATCCTTTACCCGTTCAACGAGAAGATTTTTCTCCATCCTGTCTACAAGATCGGTCGTCGTGCTGCATGCCAAGTACATTTTATTCGAAAGCTCGCCGATTGTCATATCACCGTCTTCAAAGAGCCATTGCAAGGCTACGAATTGTGGCGGAGTAATCTTATAATTACTCAGCATTTCTCTTCCCTTTTGCTTGATAATTCCGGAAATGTAGCGTAAATCCTTTTCAATATGAGCAAAAATATCCTCAGTAACTTTTTGTGGATTTTCGAGTTCCATTTGTTTAACACTCCTAAAATATGCTTCTCCTCAAAACCAACAATTCCAAGTAAAATTTTTAAATCTTGTCCTTATTTTCTACTTTTTCTGCCAAAATTTCAAGCTGAATCTATTTGAAAAAATTTTACCTCAAGAAAATTTACTCCGTTTATTTTCATAATGAAAGAATCAAATTAGTTTCACATTATTTGGAGATACTATAGAATAATGAACAGATAAAAATCAGTGTCAATAATAAACAAAGGTGCGAAAATCATGGAGATTAACATAAGTAATGCAGCATTAAAATGGTTTCAGGAAGAAGTTGAGTTAAAAAAAGGAGATAAAGTAAGGTTTTATACGCAAATCTACGGCAGCAGCCCAATCCAAGAAAATTTTTCACTTGCGTTTACGATTGATAACGAGCCCATTGATATGTCCGTTAAAACCGAAATAGAAGGAATTACATTTTTCATAGAAGGAACAGATTTATGGTTTTTTAATGGACACAATTTACATGTTGATTACAATCAACAAAAGGATGAATTAGAATTTAGTTATACGAAATCAAGTGATTAAATAATAAAAACCGTCATCCAAATAGATGCCGGTTTCATTTATTTTAAAGTACTCCTATTCGGAAGGGCACTAAACCTGCTTTGGTCTCATCAATGGTAAAATCACTTCAATAATGGTTCCCTTTTGGTCACTCCAAAAGTGAATCGTTCCGTCATGATTTTCGACAATTTGTTTGGAAATCATGATCCCGAGTCCTGTGCCATCCTCCTTCGTGGTAAAAAACGGTTCTCCGAGACGTTTTAAAATATCCTGTGGCATGCCTTTGCCCGTATCTTTAAAGAGCAATTTTACTTTATTAAAACTATGTTTTTTCAGCTCAATTGTGACAACACCGCCTTTTGGCATTGCTTCTATAGCATTTTTTAAAATATTGATAAACACTTGTTTTAACTGATTTCGATCACAGTTTATCGTGAAGTTTTTAGCGCTATTAATCGTTTCAATGTGAACACCATTCATTATTGCCTGAGTATCAATTAACGTTTTTACACTATCAATAAGAGTAATTAAATCGACTGGTTCAAATTTTAACTCATGTGGTTTAGCAAGCACCAATAATTCACTAAGAATCAGTTCAATTCGATCCATCTCAGATTTAATTATTTCAAAGTATGTTTGATTATTATTTTCTTGTGCTTCCATTAACCGAAGAAACCCTTTAATAGCGGTGAGGGGATTTCGTACCTCGTGTGCAATCCCTGCAGCCAGCTGCCCTGCCACATTTAATTTTTCTGAGTTTAGTAAGAGTTCTTGTGTCCTTTTCTGTTCCGTAATATCCCTAAAAATGATATGCTTAGCCGGTTTATTTTGGAAAATAGTAGGTATTCCTTTCACTTCCGCGAAAAAAGTAGTGCCATCCAAGCGGATTAATTTGTATTCATTAAAATCTGTCGTATCCCCTCTTGTCACAACTTTGATTCGTTTTTTTGCAATCTCGCGATAATCCGGATGAAAGAAATCGATAACCTTTTTATTAAGAATATCCTCTTTTTTTGTTGCTCCTAATAATCTTGCACCTGTTTCATTTATAAAAAGAATTTTATTCCCACTGGCGATAAACACGGCATCAGGTGAATACTCAACAATATCCCGATAAGTTTCTTCACGTTTTTTTGCTTCTTCTTCTACTTTCGTTTGCTTTGAAATATCTCTAATAACACTTACCACTTCCAATACAAGAAGTGTTTGAGGGTCAATGATTGGTTTACAAAGAGACTCCACCCAAACATATTCCCCGCCTTTTTTACGAACACGATAGCAATCCCTTCCATTTCCCAGGGTGCAGAGAGACTTTTTTCGATTCAAATAAGCCTTCTTTTTATCAGCCGGGTGGATGAATGTTAAACTATTTTGATTGATTACTTCATCTTCGGTATAGCCAAATATATGTTCACAGGAAGGGGATACGTAGAGAATTTCCCCCTGCATATTCGTGCTGATAATGACATCTAGTACATTGTCTGTTAATATCCGCTGCATTTCTTCTATTTTTCTTACTTCTTCTTTCTTCCTTTTTAATTCGGTTATATCCCTTGCGACTGCACACACCCCTACTATTTGATCATCCACACTAATCGGAATATTCGTTACATTTAGATCAACAAGGTGGCCGTTTTTGTTTATCATTTTACAATCAAAGTTTTGGAATAGACCTAATACAGCTTTGTGAAAATGATGAAATACTTTATTTACATTATCAATCGGAAAAAGGAATTGAAGTTTCAACTGTTTAGCTTCTTCTGTTGAATATCCTGATATTATTTCGAATGCTGGGTTCCCTTGCACAACATGCCCTTCTATATCTAAAATGAACATACTATCTTGGTTACAAGTGAACAATGTTTCACATCTACTAATATTTTCATCTAAATATTTTACTAAAAGCATTCTCTTCTCATTTTTAATTGCTTCAACAGG
>Ga0213822_1000773_pt1 | contig 21754 bp, 19 predicted proteins | sample MC6MC0908MG_FD_179872 | JGI IMG/M metagenome (GOLD analysis project Ga0213822, IMG submission 179872) | Enriched soil aggregate microbial communities from Iowa State University, Ames, United States - MC6-MC0908-MG | ecosystem: Environmental > Terrestrial > Soil > Unclassified | place: USA: Iowa...
CTGACGATTCTTTCCGTCGCTTTAACTTTCCATCCGTCGCTCTGCTTTCTTTCCGTCACTTCGACCTTTCTATCCGTCACTTCGACCTTTCTATCCGTCGCTTCGACCTTTCTATCCGTCGCTCTGACGATTCTATCCGTCGCTTTAACTTTCCATCCGTCGCTCTGCTTTCTTTCCGTCTCTTCGACCTTTCTATCCGTCACTTCGCCTCTTCCTTCCGTCGCTTTGACCTTTCTATCCGTCGCTCTGGCGATTCTTTCCATCGCTTCAACTTTCCTATCCGTCGCTCTGCTTTCTTTCCGTCTCTTCGATCTTTCTATCCGTCGCTCTGGCGATTCTTTCCGTCGCTTCAACTTTCCTATCCGTCGCTCTGCTTTCTTTCCGTCACTTCGACCTTTCTATCCGTCGCTCTGACGATTCTTTCCGTCGCTTTAACTTTCCATCCGTCGCTCTGCTTTCTTTCCGTCACTTCGCCTTTCTATCCGTCGCTCTGACGATTCTTTCCGTCGCTTTAACTTTCCATCCGTCGCTCTGGCGATTCTTTCCGTCGCTTCAACTTTCCTATCCGTCGCTCTGCTTTCTTTCCGTCACTTCGACCTTTCTATCCGTCGCTCTGACGATTCTTTCCGTCGCTTTAACTTTCCATCCGTCGCTCTGGCTCTTCTTTCCGTCGCTTCAACTTTCCTATCCGTCGCTCTGCTTTCTTTCCGTCACTTCGACCTTTCTATCCGTCGCTCTGACTCTTCTTTCCGTCGCTTCAACTTTCCTATCCGTCGCTCTGCTTTCTTTCCATCTCTTCGACCTTTCTATCCGTCGCTTTAGCTCTTCTTTCCGTCGCTTCAAATTTTCTATCCGTCGCTTTAGCCACTCAATCCATCTCAACCTCAAAAAAGGGCTACCTCTATTGAGGCAGCCCTTTTATTATTGAATTACGCCAAGCTCACGGCCAACCTTTTCATAGATGGCTAGCGCATCATTCAGCATTTCTTTTGTATGCGCCGCTGTAGGCATATTACGAACACGACCTGTGCCTTTTGGGACCGTTGGGAAAACGATTGATTTCGCATAGACACCCTCTTCAAATAAGCGATGTGAAAATTCCTGCGTAAGCTTTTCATCGCCAATAATACATGGTGTAATCGGCGTTTCAGATTCACCAATATTAAAGCCTAACTTAGCAAGACCCGCTTTTAAATAGTTGCCATTTTCCCAAAGCTTATCATGTAGCTCTGTCGAGTCAAGCAGCATTTGCACTGCCGCTGTAATCGCTGCAACATCGCCTGGTGGTAATGCTGTTGAGAATAAAAATGGACGTGAACGCACTCGCAACCAGTCAATTAAATTCTTCTTACCAGCTACATATCCACCCACAACGCCAATTGCTTTAGACAGTGTACCAATTTGGAAGTCGATTTCTTTTTCTAAACCGAAATGCTTCACTGTACCCTTCCCTTTACCAGTTACACCTGAGCCATGTGCATCATCGACATACGTAATTAAATCAAACTCTTTCGCAATCTCAACGATTTCTGGTAATTTTGCAATATCACCATCCATTGAGAATACGCCATCCGTAATGACCATGACTTTATTGTATAAGCCCGATTCTTTTGCTTCCTTTGCCTTTGCACGTAAATCGTCCATATCCGAGTGATTATAGGGGATAATTTTCGCACGTGATAAACGACAGCCATCAATAATAGATGCATGGTTTAATTGGTCTGAAAGAATCGCATCATTTTTATCCATAACAGCTGAAATAGCTGCCATATTACAGTTAAAACCTGATTGGTAAGAGATCGCTGCTTCTGTTCCTTTAAATTCAGCAAGCTTTTCCTCCAATTTCACGTGTAAATCGAGTGTACCGTTAATCGTGCGAACTGCTCCCGCTCCCACACCGTATGTCTCAATTGTTTCTTTGGCAATACGCTTTAATTCTTCATTCGTTGCTAAGCCCAGGTAATTATTTGAAGATAGATTGATTAGATTTTTGCCACGTACCTGAATGATCGGTCCGTTTGCTCCTTCTACTGGGTCAATTTCATTGTATAAGCCTTGATTGTGTAAGGCTTGTAGGTTTTCATCTAAAAATGCATTCAATACTTTTGACAAGCGTATCATCCTTTCCTAGGAAAACTGTTCTAGCTCCTAGTGTAGCACAAGCACGCTATTAGAAAAATTACTTTGTTAATCTTTCGAATAGTGGGGCAGTTCTTTCTTTCCAAAGAGATGACGATACACAATTATCTAATAATCGACGAACTGTATACTCTGCTTCCGCATAACGCTTCGAATAACCCATTGCATCCTGAATGGCTTCTTTATACTTTGCCTGAATATCTTCGATTTTAGCTTCCGCTTCCTGTGAAAGTGCGCAATGTTTCCCGATATCAAAGATTTCATCCCCTAATCTTCCGTCCTGTGGGTCAAAGACATGTGGCTCTGTACTATCAAAGATACACAAATTTAATTCCGGGATAATGACCATGTCAACAGATCCAGCATCTAAGCCACACCAAACAATTTGTGCATCTAGCCCTCTCTCATTTGCTTCATCTGCTATTCCCTTCATTAAAGAAGATTTACCTGTCCCTGGCTTACCTTTAATCATTAATCTTCGAGCTAAATTTTTTGTTATGCTTTCCACTGTATTTTCTGCGCCCCTTGGTGTTAATGTTCCAAGTAAGCGATGTGTGCGCATTCCTGTTTTATTTAATTCGATTGATTGAAAAACATCAGTCTTTAACATTTCAACTTGGTCATTTAATGCCTGCCAGTTCATACAGCTCTGTGTAACGATCTCCCAATCATCATGAATCTTTATAGCTTTATTAAGCATCGAAATACACTTCTCATGCCATAATTCTCGTTCGTTCATTGCATCAGCAAGCTGTTCGCCTATCTTTTCAAGCTGGATTTCTTCTAAACAATCATAAAATGACATCACGCGATGCTTCGTTCCAAGAAAAATTGGCTCAATACCCCATTCCGATGACCATACAAACAGTCTGTTACACCCTTGAACATACACCGCCTCAACAACATTCTCTAGTAAAGCATGTTTAAACCATTCTACTGCGAAGCCCTGCTTGACATAAAAATAACCAAGCTCTTTCAGAAGCTCTGATCCTTTAAACGTCGGCGCCCCCTGCAAAATATAAACTAATTCCGCCTCATCCATCATTTCTTTATATAAATGTTTAATTCCTTGCCCAGTCAGTGCGTGTCCAAAATAATAGGTCACATTTCCGTTCAATATCGCTCCCCCTTTACCTTATGCCTTGCATTATATGAAGCAGCTTTTAAAAAAATGAAAAGCTACTTCTATCTTTCACAGATAAAAGTAGCTTCCTATTTAATAGAACGGTTTCATTTCCTCGACATTGCCAATACACTTCATTAATACCTTCCGACAATATGGCAAAGAATATTGCACAATATAGCCTGATGTTAAAGCAATGATTACCGTACCGAGGCCAACAGGACCACCAAGTAACCAGCCAAAAATAGTGACAAGCACCTCAATACCCATTCGCGCTGTTTTAATCGTCCCGCCAAACTTTTCAACAAGAATCATCATTAATGTATCCCGTGGTCCTGCTCCCATATTCGGTGCAATATACATACCACAGCCAAAGCTTAAAACAAATAAACCTACTACAAAATACGCTACCTGTAAGCCATAACTATTTGTGGACGGTATTAACCAATTAAAGACATCTATAAATGACCCGATCAGTAGCATATTAAGCCATGTCCCTACCTTTGGCCATTCTCGCAAAACAATTGAGGTAGATACTACAATGAAAAGCCCAGTTAAAATAGACCAAGTACCGATTGATAAACCAAAGTTCTGAAATAAACCTACATGCAACACATCCCAAGGACTTGTTCCTACGATTTTCCCTTTAATGGACATAGTAATACCAAGTGACATAACCATTAAGCCACCAATAAAAAACGTCCAACGCCACTCCATAATCTTCCGCACGGCATATCCCTCACTTATGTACACTATTTCTCTAACTGTACCATATTTTCTACAAAAATCGATATATACGTCTCAGCACCCCCACTAAAAACATCCTAAAAACATCCACGAAAATGTGTTTACCAGTGAATGGGTTATACCTTCTCTGGGCGAATTATAGATAGCAGAGCAGTTCCCCTTTAGCCGATCGGATTGTCAGCATACCTGAGCAGTTCCGCCCTTAGCTGAGTAGTTCCGCCCTTAGCTGAGTAGTTCCCACCTTAGCCGAGCGGATTGTCCCTATTAAATCCAAATAAAAAAACTACCACAAATCATTCCTGGGTAGTTGAAATTGGTGCAAGCTTTGCTTTCGTCACAGCGACTAAATCATCTAATTGTAGATGGACTTGCATGCCGACTTTTCCTGCACTAACAATAATACTTCCTTGTTCATGAGCCGATGCATCAATAACTGTCGGGTAAAGCTTCTTCATCCCGACTGGAGAGCATCCGCCTCGTACGTAGCCTGTATAACCAAGTAATTCTTTAACAGCAAGCATTTCGATTTTCTTCTCACCAACGACTTTGGCCGCTGCTTTTAAATCAAGCTCTTCAGCCACAGGAATAACAAAGACAAACAGCTTTTGTGCACTTGCCTTTGCTACTAGTGTTTTAAAAACGCGAGAAACCGGATGTCCAATTTTTTCCGCAACTGAAATTCCATCAACCTGACCGTCGCTAGTCTCGTATTCAATTACTTCAAATTGTATTTTTTGCTGCTCCAACAATCTGATAGCATTTGTCTTCGCATGCTTTGCCTTCGCCATATTAACAATCTCCCATCTCTAACACTAGGCTATCATAGAGAACGTAGAATCAGTTCCTGGATGATACCCATTTTTCGCCATTTGAATATGAGCGGCATATTTTTCAGAAGCATTTTTAAATGTTCGCGCCTTAAATGCCTCCCCATCACTCTTACCGAAAATTGTATCTGTAAATGGATCTAATTTCAATTCCTTCGAAAAACGTTCTGGTACCTTGACGTCCATTACTTCCCCCGCAAAAGCAGGCTCATGATGATCTAGTTCACTTTCATCTACCTCATGACCATGTAACTGTGCCTGCATACGCTGTATGTGAGCATTTGCATTTACCGCTACTTGTATAGCCTGTGGTGATGGCTGTGCTGGTGCTAACGCTGCATTACGCACTTGCTCTAGAATTAGTAACGTGTCACTAGCATTCGTTTCAACTACTGTAGCTCCTTCTTCATCTACATGTTCTAGCTGTGAATTAGAAGATGATTCAAGGGCATCACTATTTACAGCCTTATGCGCTTGTTCATGAGCAAGCACATCCTTTTTCGTTTGCTGCAAATCTTGAATGATTGCTTGCTGTTGAGGGGTAACTTCTTTTGCTTCCTCTTTTTGTTGTTCGTAGAGATCTTGATCTGTGTGCCCTAGTAGTAAATTTTCTAGCTCAAGCAATAACGGATTTTTCTTTGGCTGAAAATACAGTGCGTTTTTTCGATATGCATCACTTGCTTCTTTTCTCTGTAACATCTTTTTACGATTATAGGGTAATGAAATTCTTTCTTGTTCTATTAAACTTGATAGTTTCATATAATTCACCTCGGCTTTCTAATTTAATATGCAAGATAAATAAAAAATATGATTATATCCTCTATTTACTATACATAGATAATCTAAACAGTTTATGTATACTCATTATCGGAATTTTCCCAATTAAATTCAAGAGCAAATTGCTACTAACCTCCTAAAGAAATAATTAACTTTCAAACGAGTAAGTAAAAAGACCTTAATAATAACCTATTTTTATCCATCAATTACTTAAATGTGGCTCATCACCGTAAGTTGAGGCTGACATTTGATCAATGTTTAATTTCAATAACCTAAATAGTGTTACTGTAGCACACAAAAAAACAGCCCTTGGACAAGGACTGTTTCTATCTATTATTTTTAGGTTTAATAAGGATACTTTTATAGGCTAAATAGCCAAGCCATGCTCCAAGCGTATTTAAAATCAAATCATCAATGTCTGCTGACCCAACTCTAAAAATAAATTGTACAGTTTCTACCGCTAGGCTGCAGAAAAACCCTACACATATAATTGACCAAGCTTTACGGAACTTTTTCGATAATAATGGTAGTAAAAAGCCCATCGGAGTAAATATTAATAAATTGCCGAGTAAATTGATAATAATGATGTCCAGATTAAAATACTGGGAGTAATTTATATAACGAAGAATTGTTTCAAAGGGAACAAAATTTGTTGTTAATCGCCAATCACTATAATCAAAAAGCCCTAATTCTACAAAAGTATATTCGCCCTTGACTAATATAATGAAAACATTCACTAGACGATCAATGACCAATTTATAAAAAGCTATAGTTGAATAGATACTAAAAAATATCCAACCTGCTATCTTTAATGGTAGATAATATGTATCTATCAATGCACGATAAGGTAATGGTAGCTTGGCATCACCTTGCACATTTGATATGTTATTTTTTTGCATGCCTATACCACCTACTTCCCTTTATCCTCCTCATATTTTAATATGCACTACCTCCTCATGCAATAGCTAACAATATATTTATATTCCAACACGTCCATTTGCATTCTCTATACAGTAAAAAGCTGCCTCACCGAGACAGCTTTTTTATAAATGGCTTTATACTGGATTTACTCCATGCTTGCGCTCTGAGAATAATAAGTACTTCGACATATAAAGCTCTAAACGTGATTCAAGTGCTTTTCTTAAATCATTTGGCTCAATAACATCATCGATGATAAGCTCTGAAGCTAGACGATAGACATCGATTTCCTCTTGATATTCCTTGCGTTTCTCTGCAATAAAGCTTGCCTGCTCTTCTTTTGGAAGTTCAGCAATTTTATTTGCGTAAACTGCATTGACTGCAGCTTCAGGGCCCATTACAGCAATTTGTGCGTTGGATAGCGCAATACAGCAGTCTGGCTCAAAAGCAGGACCTGCCATTGCATACAGCCCTGCACCATATGCTTTACGAACAATAACCGTTAATTTAGGAACAGTCGCCTCGCTCATCGCAAAAATCATTTTCGCACCATGGCGTATAATCCCAGCTTTTTCAACTTGCGTACCGATCATAAACCCTGGTACATCTGCAAGGAAAAGAAGTGGTATATTAAACGCATCACAAAGTGAAATAAACTTTGCCGCTTTATCGGCTGAATCGTGGAACAAGACGCCTCCCTTTACACGAGGTTGGTTGGCGATAATTCCAACAGATTGCCCGTTAATACGTCCAAGCCCTGTAATTAATTCTGGAGCAAATAATTTTTTCACTTCACAAAACGAATCTTCATCAATAATACGGTCAATTAACTTATACATATCAAATGGAACGTTTTGATTTTTAGGTATTAGTTCTTCAATGGACTTATCAAATGAAGCTGGTGGCTTTGGTGCCTCAACCTTACTTCGCTCTGAATAGTTACTCGGGAAATAACCTAAATATTTACGAGCATAAGTAATAGCTTCCTGCTCCGTCTTCGCGAGCACATCTCCGCAACCAGAAACGGAACAATGCATTTTCGCTCCGCCCATTGTTTCCAAATCTACCTTCTCTCCAATCACCATTTCCGCCATACGTGGAGATCCTAAATACATGGATGCGTTACCCTCTACCATTACTACGATATCGCAGAATGCAGGGATATATGCACCACCTGCAGCTGATGGTCCAAACAATAAGCATATTTGAGGGATTTTACCTGAAAGCTTTACCTGATTATAGAAAATACGCCCTGCTCCTCTTCGACCAGGGAACATTTCTAATTGATCTGTAATACGTGCACCTGCTGAATCGACTAGATACAATAACGGGCAATTTAGCTTTTCTGCTGTTTCTTGAATACGAATCATTTTTTCTACTGTACGTTTACCCCAAGAGCCAGCTTTAATCGTCGAATCGTTTGCTAAAACACAAACAGTACGACCATGGATTTTACCGATTCCTGTTACTACGCCATCTGCCGGTAAATCGCCAGCTAAGCAGTTTGCATACAGACCATCCTCTGATTGAAGTCCATCATCTAATAATAATTCGAGTCGTTCACGCACAAATAGCTTCCCTTGTTGTGCGTTTTTATCGTGATATTTTGGCAAACCACCTGCTAAAATTTGGTCCTTCATTGTTTTAGTCGTATTTTCTGTCGATACATTGCTCATAGTTAATTCCTCCTTTTTGCCCAATCGGTTACGCTTTTGCATAATTACATTGGCACTTCGTTGTACTTTGCTTTCGTACAAGAATTATCAATACGCTTGGATATTCTTTACCTTGATTTAGTTGCTAATTTTCTACTCCCATATTTATTTCCCTAAATATTGCGGTGCTCTCTTTTCCTGGAAGGCAAGTAAACCCTCTAAACGATCTTCCGTAGGGATCAGAGAACTATATGCGAGAGATTCGATTTTTAAACCAGTAGCTAAATCTACCTCGATCCCTTGATTAATAGCAATTTTCGCCTGTACTAAAGATAGTGGTGCATTTTTTGCCATTTCAAGTGCTAGCTGTTGAGCCTTTTCAAATACTTCATGTCCTTCAAAAACGTACTCTACAATACCGTAGCCTTTTGCTTCCTGTGCATTTAATCGACGAGCCGTATAAATTAGTTCCTTTGCTTTTCCAATACCAATGAGCCGAGGAAGTCGCTGTGTTCCCCCTGCTCCAGGAATAATCCCGAGAGATGTTTCCGTAAGGCCTATCTTTACATGTGTAGCTGCAATACGTAAATCACATGCTAACGCTAGTTCGAGTCCACCCCCAAAAGCAACGCCATTTAATACGGCAATAACTGGCTGAGCGAGTGCCTCTACTTTTGCCACTGTTGCACCGATTAATTGCACAATTTGCTTAACTTGTCGGTCTGACATTCCTTTCCGTTCTTTTAAATCTGCACCTGCACAAAAAGCTTTTTCCCCTGCTCCTGTTAGCAAGACAATTCGCACTGCCGGATCGCCATTAATTTTGTCGATTGTCGCACTAAGTTCTTGGAGTAATTGTACAGACATTGCATTTGCAGCGTCAGGTCTTGAAAGTGTAATAAGCCCAATACTACTATCTAATAATTCAAAACGAACGAGTTGCGTCATAATTGACTCGCACTCCTTTCATTACGGGCAATCGCCATTTGTTTAGATGTAACTGCCTTACCTAGTTTCTGTTCAATAAAATGCGTCGCCTCTAGCACTTTATTGAGTTCTACACCTGTTTTAATACCCATTTCATCTAATAAATACAATAAATCTTCTGTGGCTACATTGCCTGATGCTCCCTTGGCATATGGACAGCCCCCAAGCCCACCAAGTGCACTATCAAACTTGGTAATCCCCATTTCTAAAGATTTCACGATATTTGCTAATGCCGTGCCACGTGTATCATGAAAATGCATCGCAAAATTTTCTACAGGATATCTTTTTAGTAATTCTGCTAAAAGACTTTCCACCTGTGTTGGTACGCCAACACCAATCGTGTCACCAAGTGAAATTTCATCGATGCCCATTTCTAATAATTTTTCTGTTACTCGCAAAACCTTTTCTGGTTGTATGTAGCCTTCATATGGGCACCCAATCACTGTTGAAATATAACCTCGCACTTTTTTATGCGCTGCCTTTGCCCCTATAACTACTTCCTCTACTATCGGAAATGTTTCATTAATCGTTTTATTAATATTGTTTTTATTATGGCTTTCACTCGCCGACATAAAAACGCTCACTTCATCTACATCAGCCTGTAATGCACGTTCTAAGCCACGCATATTCGGTACTAGTGCTGCATACGTTATATCTTTTTGGCGTTTAATGGCTTGTAGTACCTCCACTGCATCTGCCAGCTGTGGAATCCACTTCGGATGCACAAAGGACGTTACCTCGATATAATTCAAGCCAGTTTGACTAAGTAAATCCACTAGCTGTACTTTATCGGCAGTTGCCATATGTGTCTTTTCATTTTGCAAACCGTCACGAGGACCTACTTCCTTTAACGTTACATGCTTTGGTAGCTGCATCAAGAAGCCTCCTTATTCGATTTCTAAAATATCATCATCAACGTTAATGAAATCCCCTTCGCTCGCCATGATTTTTGTTACCACGCCATCTTCTTCTGCTGCAATGGGAATCTCCATTTTCATCGACTCTAAAATTGCCACATCTTGTCCGGCTGTCACTTTCTCGCCTTCTGCTACAACGATTTTCCATACTGTTCCTGCCATGCTCGCTTTAACTGTTGCCATTGTGATCCCTCCAAATATTTAGTAACAGGGCTGTCTGAAATACTCTTCCAAATCGAAAGTTATATGGACAGCCCCAGTCTTTATTTTGTCTCCGCTAATTGAGGTAGATAATATTCATCCACAAATTTAGTTGTTGTATAGCCCTTTAAAAATTGTTCATGAGTGACTGTTTTTAAAAGCATCGGAATATTAGTTTGAATTCCTTCTACTTTATATGCTTTAAGTGCTTCAATAAGCCTTTCACACGCAATTGCACGTGTTTCTCCCCACACGACTAATTTGCTAATCATCGGATCATAAAAAGGCGTTACCGTAGAACCAGCCTCTACTCCACATTCATGGCGAATCCCGTCACCTGTAGGTAATTCAAGCGTCGTGATTGTGCCCGGAGAAGGGAAAAAGGTTGAAGGATTTTCAGCATATATGCGTACTTCAATCGCATGCCCATCTTTTTGGATGCTGTCACGTGTAAATGCTAATGGTTGTTTTGCAGCTATCTTCAATTGTTCCTCTACAAGATCCAGCTTCGTAATTTCCTCAGTCACCGGATGCTCCACCTGTAAGCGTGTATTCATCTCTAAGAAATAAAAATTTTGATGTTCATCTACTAAATACTCAATCGTTCCAGCATTTACATACCCAATATGTTGAACTGCCTTGACTGACGCATCTAGCATACGCGATCTTGTTTCTTCAGAAATGAATGGCGATGGTGCTTCCTCAACTACTTTTTGGTTTCTGCGCTGAATCGAGCACTCCCGTTCAAATAGCGGTACGACATTACCATCATGGTCCGCAATAATTTGTACCTCGACATGGTGAGGATTAGCAATAAATCGTTCCATATACATCGTGCCATCACCGAAGAATGACTGTGCACGCTTTTGATTTCCCTCAAATGCTTTTGCTAATTCTTCAGCATTTTCAACTAGCTGCATGCCGATACCCCCACCACCAGCAGAGGCTTTTAACATAATCGGATAGCCTAGACGGGAAGCAATTTCAATAGCTTCTGTTACATCTTTCACTGGTGTCTCTACACCTTCAACAATAGGGACACCCGCTGCCTTCATGGTTTTCCGTGCCTCTAATTTACTACCCATTGAAGCAATGACTGCGGCGCTTGGCCCAATAAAAACTAAGCCCGCCTCTGTACAACGTTTAGCAAACTCAGCGTTTTCCGATAATAAGCCATAGCCGGGATGAACAGCGTCAGCACCGCTTTCCTTAGCGACTTCAAGAATACGATCAATATTTAAATAGCTTTGTGCAACAGGTGGTTTCCCAATACAGAACGCCTCATCAGCATCCTTAACATGTAAGCTTGCAGCATCTGCCTCGGAATACACCGCAACGGTTTGAACATTTAGTCGTTTGCATGTTCTTATAATACGTCTTGCTATCTCTCCACGATTAGCAATTAAAACCTTCTTGAACATAACACTGGCCCCTTTCTTACTTCACTACGGCAACAAAATTCTCACGTAATCTATATTTCTGAACTTTCCCTGATGCAGTCATCGGATAGTTATCGATAAAGAAAATATGTCGTGGGATTTTATGTCTTGAAATTTTATCCCGACAATAATCGCGAATCTCTTCCTCCGTTGCTTGCTCGCCTTCTCGCAAAATAATCCAAGCTGCCGCTTCCTCTCCATAGATAGGATCAGGGACACCAGCAACTTGCACATCTGAAATTTTCGGATGTGTATAAAGGAATTCTTCAATTTCACGAGGATATAAATTTTCACCGCCACGGATGATCATATCTTTTAAACGCCCTGTTACACGAATATAGCCAGCCTCATCCATCGTTGCTAAATCCCCAGTATGCAGCCAGTTGTCTTCATTAATTGCAAGAAGCGTTTCTTCTGGGTTATTATAGTAACCTTTCATGACGTGGTAACCTCTCGTACATAGCTCCCCTTGTTCATTCGGCGCAGCTTCTTCGTTTGTACCAGGAATGACAATTTTCACTTCTAGATTCGGCAATGCACGACCGACTGTTTCCACTTTTAAAGATAGCGGGTCATCTGATCTCGTTTGTGTAATAACAGGTGAAGCTTCCGTTTGCCCATAGCAGATCGTAATATCCTTCATACCCATTTTGTCGATAACAGCCTTCATCACCTCTATAGGGCAGTTTGAGCCAGCCATTACACCTGTACGTAATGTCGATAGGTCAAAAGACGAAAAATTCGGTAAATTAAGTTCACTGATAAACATCGTTGGCACGCCATGTAATGCGGTACATTTTTCTTTTTCAACCGTCCGCAACACTTCAGCAGGTGAAAATTCCTGCACAGGCACCATCGTTCCGCCACAAGTTGTAATCGCTAATGTTCCAATCACACAGCCAAAACAGTGGAAAAATGGTACAGGTATGCATAAACGATCTTCAGAAGTTAATCGCATACATTCTGCAATATTTATCGCATTATTGACTAAGTTGTAATGCGTTAACATAACCCCTTTCGGAAAACCTGTCGTTCCCGAAGTATATTGAATATTAATAACATCATCATAATGAAGTGCTTGCTGTCTCTGATCTAATTGCTCCTCTGTTACTTGCTCAGCAGCAGATAAAACATCCGACCAATTAAGGACTCCGGGATATTTCGTCTCGCCAATTAAAATAACATTTTTCAATAAAGGTAGTCGCTTTGATTGCAAATTACCTGGTTCACAATGTTTAAGCTCTGGACATAACTCTTGCAGTGTATTCATAAATGAATGGTCGCGATAATTTTCAATTAAAAATATCGTTGTCGCATCGGATTGCTTTAGTAAATATTCCAACTCACTTGCACGGTAATTAGTATTTACGGTAACGATTGGGGCACCCATTTTTCCTGTCCCAAATTGCAGTTGTACCCATTCAGGAACATTCGTCGTCCACACTGCAATATGTTCACCCTTCTCTATTCCAAGAGCCATTAATCCCCTCGCTACTAGGCGACTTTGACGATTTAGCTCCTCATATGTCATACGTAAATCTCTATCTGCATACACTAATGCTTCGCGCTGTGGATACTTTTTCGATTGTTCATCTAGCAATTGACCAATAGTTTGATACACAAGCTCTGCCATGAAAATCCCCCTTAATTATGATTAACAGCCAATTAGACGAGAAATAACGAGACGCTGAATTTCAGATGTTCCCTCACCGATTTCCATTAACTTAATGTCACGCAGATGACGCTCTACATCGTATTCTTTCATATACCCTGAACCACCGTGAATTTGAATTGCTTGATTACAAGTACGGAAGCCCATTTCAGAAGCAAATAATTTTGCCATTGCTGCTTCCTTCCCAAATGGTTTCTTTTGATCTTTAAGCCATGCCGCCTTATGTACTAACGTACGCGCAAGCTCTATTTCCATTGCCATATCGGCTAATTTAAATTGTATAGCCTGTAGCTTTGATATTGGTGCACCAAATTGTTCACGTTCTTTTGCGTATTTTAACGCTTTCTCATAAGCAGCTTGTGCAATCCCTACAGATAATGCAGCAATGGAAATACGTCCTCCATCTAAAGTGTTTAAAAATTGACTAAATCCGCGTTTTTCATCTCCTAAAAGATTAGCTCTTGGTACACGCACGTTTTGCAAAACAATCTCACATGTATTGGAGCCACGTACGCCCATTTTGTCGTAATTGCAGTTGATCGTTACGCCAGGAGTATTGGTTGGTACTATGATAGATGAGATAATTTTTTTACCATCTTCACGTTTACCTGTCACTGCTGTCACAATAATTTGACGTGCATAGCCAGCATTTGTGATCCAGCATTTTTCACCATTAATGATGTAATCATCACCATCAATTACGGCTGTTGTAAGTGTCCCACCAGCATCTGAACCTGCATTGGGCTCTGTTAAGCCAAATGAACCTAACGTTTCACCCTTCGCTAACGGAACAAGCCATTCCTGCTTTTGCTCCTCTGTCCCGAAGTTATAAATAGGTGAAGCACCTAGGCTAACTGCTGCTGCATAGCTCAAACCTGTGCCCCCACATGCACGACCAATCTCTTCAACAGCAATTGCGTAGGAAACTGTATCCCCACCTGAACCGCCGTATTCTTCAGGGAATGGAATACCTAATAACCCTAGTTCCGCCATTTTTTTAAAGCTTTCTATTCTCATTGTCGATGTCTCGTCAACCTCACGAGCATACGGTTCAATTTCTTTTTCTGCAAAATCACGCACCATGTCTCGAATCATCTCTTGCTCTTTCGTTAGCTCAAAGTTCATCCCTAATCCCCCTAATTTCAAATTTGCCATAGCAGATTTCGTTCAGATGACAGTTACAATAAATACCGACTAGTCGGTTTGTTTGAACGATTAATCAATTTCGCCTTGGCGTAATTGTAGCTGTCGCTTTCGTTACAAAAACATTTGTTGCTGTCGCTTCGCTTTCGCACAGAAAACATTTGTTGCTGTCGCTTCGCTTTCGCACAGAAAACATTTGTTGCTGTCGCTTCGCTTTCGTTACAAAAACATTTTGTTGCTGTCGCTTCGCTTTCGTTACAAAAACATTTTGTTGCTGTCGCTTCGCTTTCGCACAGAAAACATTTGCTGAATGAAGATAAAACCAGTCATTGTGCTGGCTACCCCTTAACCATAAATTGAACTGCTTCTTTCATTGCTTGTTCAGTGACAATCGCACGCAATACCATATCCGTAAATACAGCTGTAATTTCCTCCATTGTCAATGGACCCGTTTGTTTAAACCATTTGTATGTCCAGTTAATCATCCCAACAATAGCCATCGTTACAATAGTACAAGGTAGTTCTGTACGAAAATCCTTCGTTTGCTGGCCTTCCTCTATGACTTTTTGTAAAATATCCCGATATTGATCTCGTTTTTTATGAATAATTTCACTATATTCTTCTGGCAATGAACGACTTTCCTCGTAAAAAACCGTTATATGTGCTTGATACATATCAAATACTTGTGTCAGCGTTTGTAGCATTGCACATAAACGAGTAATCGGTGTATCGTATTTGTCATATGCCTCCTGTGACTGTTTAATAACATAAGAAATAAATACATCATGAATTTCATATAACAGTTCATCTTTCGATTTAAAATTATGATAAAATCCACCTTTTGATGCTCCAATATATTCAACAATGCGATCAACAGTTACATTGTGATAGCCATCCTGCTGAAACAGCACTACAGAAGCGTCAACAATGCGTTGTTTTAACGTTTTCTTTACCATAGGCATCTATCATCCTTCATATTGCTCTTTACTCCATCACTCTTTACAATCAGAAAAAAACTTCTACTTTATTGGTTCATCATCATAACGTAGGGTTGATTTTTGTTTTGACTGGGAGCTTTCCTGCTTGTGCTCCAGGTTCTCGGGCCAACATGATGTTGGTCACGAAGACGTTATCACAGGACGTGATGGTTTTAGCCTTCGTTCCTCTATCGCCAATCCCAGAGGTGTCCTCCACTCCAAACAACTTATCTACATTCCTTAAGTTTGAATAAATGTAATCCCCAAATTTAGATGATAAATCGTTATTTTTCTAAATTATAAAAATACTATGACAATATCAATATAGCATTTACAAAATTTAGTGTCTAGCAATAAAATAGATTTTACGAGAATTTATTTTACATAAAACAGAATTATGATTCACAAAACGAATGAACAAACACACATTTACTGTATGATTTCCACCTTATTTTTATTACTAAAAATCAAAAAGAAAAAGAGAAATCGATGATGTTCGATTTCTCTTTCTCATTACGATCAGCTCGTTATGTCCCAGTCTCTTTCAAAAACGAAGCTCTCGGTATTTTTCGTAGCCACGAGATGCTGATGACAATAATTAACGCAAAGCCTAAATACCCCATTGTTGAATATACTTTTCCAACTAATGTCGTAAATCCTACTAAACTTGCGGCAAAACCTATTAAACCAATGACTACAATACCTAATTTAAAATATTTATGGTCAGGCGCTATAAAACGTACAGTAAATGCGTAAAGCATACCTACAGCTGTATTGTACATCATGCCTAATAAAGCAATGGACATTAAAACTCCCACTATTGGATGGATTTGCTTTGCTAACTCTAATGTTGGCATCGCTACCCCATCAACAACGTCTATTTTAACAAACATCGCAATATGAATAAGTAAGATTAAAGCACCTAGCATTAAGCCGCCAAGAAGACCTCCTAAACCGGCAACCTTGCGCTCTTTTACTGTTCCTCCCATAACAATTAGCATGGCTGCACCCGCGGCTATGTTGTATGATACATAAAGCAATGCCCCCATTATCCAATTTGAAGCCGCGGATGTTTGTTCTTTTGCTAAAGCATTCTGTTGTACAATTGTTAAGTCCATTGTGAAGATCGAGTAAATTAAAATAATAAAAATAATTCCCATTAAATATGGTGTCACTAAAGCTATTATATTAATAATATTTTCAACATTTAATAGCAATGTTATAATCGTGATAATCACCATGAAAATACTGCCAATCATTGGGTTTATACTAAACATTTGCTCGAATGTTGACCCTGAGCCAGCAAACATAACAACAGCAACACCAAATAAGAAAAACGTAATGACTATATCTAAAATAACCCCAACATAACGCCCACCGATTTGATAGATAACGTCTTTATGAGATGTCGTTTGTGAATCTGCGCCTAATTGTGCTAGACTCATCCCTAAAAATGCAAATGCAATTGTTGCAACAATTCCTCCTGCTATACCGTAAAGACCAAAGCTCGTAAAGTATTGCATAATTTCTTGCCCTGATGCAAAGCCTGCGCCAACAATTAATCCAACAAATGCGCCACCTATCTGCCAACTTTTTTTCATAGAACACCTACCTATCTATTCATTAATTACGAGCAAACCCATCTACTAACTCTACCTTGTGGGCATATTCCGTTACAGGTAATCGCTCTTCCACAGGCAGGAGTCCTCTTCTACGTCATGTAGGCTATGCAGAAATGGATAAGTTTGCAGTCATTTCTGTCTCCTACTATCTATAGGCTTCCTGACTACATCTTTAGTTGTACTCTTTAAATCGCATTATTTATATGTTTTCTGTGCTACTGTAAATGATTCGATCGTCTCTCTATTTACCTCATAGCCGATCCCCGCTTTTTGAGGTACTTTAATATAACCGTCCTTCACCACTACTTCTGGATCGATGATATCCTTTTCCCAATAACGATTTGAGCCTGCTGTATCACCTGGTAAAATAAAATTCGATAATGTAGTTAACGCCACATTATGCGCACGACCAATACCAGACTCCAGCATGCCGCCACACCAGACAGGGATGTTATTTGCTTCACAATAATCATGTATTTTCTTTGCCTCTGTTAAACCGCCAACACGTCCAATTTTAATGTTAATAATTTTAGTACTGCCTAACTCAACTGCTTTACGTGTATCCTCTAATGAATGGATACTTTCGTCTAAGCAAATTGGCGTATCGATTAATTTTTGTAAAGCTGCATGGTCAATAATGTCATCTGACGCCAATGGCTGTTCAATCATTGTTAAATGAAAAGCATCTAGTTGCTTGAGCGTTTCAGCATCTTCGAGACGATAAGCCGAATTCGCATCCGCCATAAACGCCACATCAGGGAACGTTTCACGTAATGTACGGATTACTTCTACATCCCAGCCTGGCTTAATTTTGATCTTCATTCGTTTATAGCCCTCTTTCACAAAGCCATCTACTAATGCTACTAAGTCCTCGATTGATTTTTGGATACCAATACTGATGCCTACTTCAATATTTTCTTTTTTGCCACCAAGTGCAGCTGCAAGTGATTGATTTGTCTGTTGAGCATAAATATCCCAAATAGCACCTTCAATCGTTGATTTCGCCATATTATTTTTGCGAATAGCTTTAAATAGCTCATTCACCTCATCTGGATGATGAATTTCTTTCTTTAATATAAGAGGTATTAAGAAATCTTCTAGCATATGCCAGTTTGTTTGAAGTGTCTCCTCGTTGTACCAAGGAGAATGGAACGCAACAGATTCTCCCCAACCAACTGTTCCTGCTTCATCTTTTGCCTCTAAAACTAAAAAATCTTTATCCTCAAACGTGCCAAAGCTAGTCGTGAATGGTTCTTTTAATTTCATTTTTAAATGTCGAATTGTCATTTCTGTAATTTTCATATTAGTTTGCTCCTTCCAGACCTAAAGTTTCTAATTTGACGAGGACATACTCGTTGTAATTTTCTTGCCGCTGTAATTGAACTGCCGCGTAACCTTGTGCAAATAATCGTTGCAATATATATCGCGTTTTGAAACGCCAGTCTAATGCTAACGTCGGATTTTGCGTCTTCAATGTTTGAAAATCCTTTGGTACAGGTAATGTATATAACCCTTCGTTATATTTGAAATCTTCAGTTAATTCAAGGTGCAGAAAACCTTGCTCGTTCGGTACACAGCTTGCCACAGGTATGGCATCCGTTACATCTATTGACATATTCTTATCGACATAATCAGAAGTTATATACCAGCTCACCTCAAAACGATCTGAAGGTAGTCCCTTATTTAAGCCATCCTGCATATTACCATAGCAGTTTTCTATATACGTATGACAAATACCATTTAATTTGGACAGATTTAAAAAACCATTACGTGTTTCAAGCGGATCAAAGGTCCACACCATTAGATCATAGCCTCGCTCAATAGCAATGGCTTGCTGGGCATATTTTAATTTTTCACCTATTCCTTGAGAGCGATATTTTTCGTCTATCCCTAACATATGGGAACATAAATAGCTTTTGCCCTCTCGAAAACCCGAAAAGCCATAGCTAAAACCAACTAATTGATTACCATCATAAGCACCAACGATGATACCACCATTTTTCACTGCCGTTAAAGTTTGATGAATTGGAATAGGAGGCATGCCCCAGATGCTATACTCCAATTGCTGAACAAGCTCAAGTTGTTCGATTGTCTTTATTTCCCTCATGTCAATCATTGTGATCACTTCTTTCTACTCTTTATCCGTATCAACGGGCAGTAAGCACCCCTAATCACTGCCCATAAGGTAAAACTTTAATCAGTGGGGATTTTCTTCTCCCCACTGATTATTAGTCTGCACTCAGTCGAGCTTTTACGAGATGTGTGTTCCTCTATCCTAAATCCCTTCACTTTATAGAGCTCGTAAAATGGCTCTCGTGATAATGTTCACACCTGTAATAAGTCGCTCACGATTAAACGTCATTTTCGGATGATGTAATCCCGGTGTTACACCACAACCTAAGCCAAGCATTGTTGCTTTCAGATTAGGACGCCCATACGTATAAAAATGAAAATCCTCTCCTCCTGGAGTGACAACTGGTAAAGCACATGCTTTTTCACCAACAACGTCAATAATAGCCGAATTCATATGCTGTAAGGCCTCTTCATTTACTAATGCTGCAACAATATGCGCATCTACATTTAAGGAAATTTTGGCACCATACATTGCTTCTATCGATGCCCTTACACGTTCAACGCCTTCTGTGATCGTTTGCATTATTTCATTTGTTTGCGCCCGTGCATCAATACTAAATGTTGCTTTCCCTGGAATAATATTTGCGGAGTTACCTCCTGTATTAAATTGCGTCATTTTGACTGATGCGGAGACATTCGGGTCTGTCCAAATCTTTTGTAGACCTTCGACAATCGCTGTCCCTACTTCAATCGCATTAATGCCGAGTTCAGGTCGTGCGCCATGTGCCTCTTCCCCAATAATAGTCCCAGTAAATAGCTTTGCTGCACCATGATACAATGCCGGGGCGTACGTTCCATCCTGCAATTCTTTTAACGGACGCACATGGACACCAAATAAGTATTCTAAACTATCAATTAACCCCTTCTCGACAAATGCACTAGCCCCTTGCCCCTTTTCTTCAGCGGGTTGAAAAAGTATACGCACCGCTCCAGAAAGTAAGGGCTCCATGTCCTTTAAAAGTAGTGCCGTCCCAATAGCCATCGTCATATGACCGTCATGTCCACAAGAATGATTTGCCTTAAAGACACCATCTACCTCCTGCCAAAGCGCATCTATATCAGTACGAAAGCCAACTTTTGGTGTCCCTTTACCAATATCAACATAAAGTCCTGTCATATCATCGAGTAAATGAGGCTCCATTTGTGCCTCTCGCAATAAATCAGCAATATATTGTGTGGTTTCATGCTCTTGCCAGCTGATTTCCGGATGCGCATGTAAATGTGTAAATATATTAGCCAATCTTGGCTGTAAGTTTTGTAAAACTTGATTCATTTTTTTCAACTCCATCGATTTGCTAAAAAGCTATTTTGGAAATTATCATATTTTACGCGCTGATTTTCATAATAGTCGTGATTTTGCGCTGTCATTCCCGCAATTAGTGTATTTAAAAATGAGATGAGTGCTGGCATTGCGTCAATCGTAGACATTTCCTGTTGTTCATTCACAAAGGTAATCGTCGCATATTGCGTAATTGGTGAAATTTCACAATCTGTAATACCAATAATCTCGCAATTTTTTTCTTGAATTTCAGCGGCAAATTGAATCGGTTCTTTAGCATAACGATGGAACGATAAAATAATTACCACACTATCCTGATCAATTTCTTGTAAAGCTCTAATGATTTCACTAGTTTCAAAATCTAAAAGCACAACGTTAGGACGTAACATATTTAACGTAAAATACAGCCATTGTGCAGCTAAATGTGATGAACCATTCCCCGCAATATAGATCTTTTTCTTTGTATGTAGTAGCATCGAAGCACGATTAAAATCTTCCTCGCTAATATTCTTGGCCACATTTAAAATGCGCGTGGCGTCCTTCTCCATCGTTTTTTCATAAAATCGTGGCGTTTCGAAAAGTGCTTGCTTTGACTGCAAATAATTTTGCAAGCTACTCGTATTGCCTTCATTGAAAAGATGCATCGTTACCTCTCGCTGCAACTCAGCATAACCCGATAATCCTAATGCATAGCAAAAGCGGATGACCGTCGTTTCACTTACGCCGGATTTTTCCCCAACATATGCAGCTGAATGAACACCAACAGTCTGCAAATTTTTGAGGATAAAGCTCGCTACCTTTTGCTGACTTTTTGAAAGCTCCTGATATTTATGTTGGATGGCTTGTTGAATTGTTTGATTGTCTCCCAAAGAAGTACATCCTTTTTTATTTTATTTTTGAAGTTTAAACTTCATTCTGCATGGTACATAGCCTAGCATAGTTCTTTTCGCAATTCAATATATTTTCTGAAATTTCAGTTTACATTGTTTTTTAAGCTACCATCCTATTCAATAGCCTTTCTACTCAAAACTCGATTGGATTGTTATACCACCTTTTCTATTTCGTGTATAATAAAAGAAAACAAATTACACTATTTATTAAATAAAACGGGTGATTGTAGAATGATGAAAAAAATTATGGTTGTAGGAGCATCTGGCGTTCTTGGTCAATTAGTTTGCCATGAATTACTAAGAATATA
>Ga0213822_1000778_pt1 | contig 21667 bp, 19 predicted proteins | sample MC6MC0908MG_FD_179872 | JGI IMG/M metagenome (GOLD analysis project Ga0213822, IMG submission 179872) | Enriched soil aggregate microbial communities from Iowa State University, Ames, United States - MC6-MC0908-MG | ecosystem: Environmental > Terrestrial > Soil > Unclassified | place: USA: Iowa...
TGATTTCATCTTCACCATATTGAACGGAAGTTGTACCGAGAACTTCTTGGGCAACATGTGCAATAAGATTTTCAGTTAGAGACATGATATCTTGATAATCAGCATATGCTTCATATAGTTCAATCATTGTAAATTCAGGGTTGTGGCGTGTAGAAATTCCTTCATTACGGAACACACGTCCGATCTCGTAAACTTTCTCTAAACCACCAACTATTAAACGTTTTAAATGCAATTCGATGGCAATTCGCATATATAATTCCATATCAAGGGCATTGTGATGCGTAATAAATGGACGAGCTGCTGCGCCACCTGCAATTGTGTGAAGCATTGGTGTTTCTACTTCTAAGTATCCAGCATTATCTAAATAATTTCGGATTGCACGAATAATTTTCGAACGCGTGATAAATGTCTTTTTGCTATCTTCGTTTGTCATTAAATCTAGATAACGTTGGCGATAACGTTGCTCAACATCCTGTAAGCCGTGGAATTTCTCTGGCATAGGACGTAGCGCTTTTGTAAGGAATGTGAATTCCTCAGCCTTTACAGAAAGTTCTCCTACTTGTGTACGGAACACGTTACCACGCACACCCACGATATCTCCTAAATCAGCTTGTTTAAATAATTCATACGCTTCTTCGCCTACATGATCTTGACGAACATAAATTTGAATTTGACCATTTAAATCTTGAATATGTGCAAAGCCAGCTTTTCCTTTACCACGTTTCGTCATAATACGGCCCGCAATAATTACCTCTTGAAGGTTTTCCTCAAGCTGTTCTTTTGTTTGATCTGCAAATTGATCACGTACTTCTGTTGATAAATGTGTACGCTCAAAACGGCTTCCAAATGGGTCTTGTCCATTTTCTAGTATCGTTGTCATCTTTTGGCGTCTCACCAATAGTTGATCATTTAATTCTTCTATATTTGACACTTGTTTCACTCCTTAAGTAAATTGTCCGCGTTTACGTCCATAATATTTCTATTGTACACAATTTTAGTGCTGTAATCATCTGTTTCAATTTATTTTCAATCCAACACAAAATAATTAATAATTCTAAAAATTAAAAGTGCTGCTGAAAAGGCGCCTCTATCAAATTATAGAGACGCCCATAATAAAAACTATATCATTAATTCTTTAACTTCGGGAACAATCAATTTAGATTCGCTTTCTTCATACTCCAGTACAAGACTATTTAATAGTACCCGAAGTTCTGCCGCAGTTTCTGTTTGGTTAATAGCATTGCGGGCCTTACCATTACCTCGGATTCCTTTTAAATACCATGATGCATGCTTACGCATTTCCCGTACTGCAATTCCTTCTCCTTTTAATTGAAGAAGTCGTTCAAAGTGTAGTAAACATACGTCCATTTTTTCTCGTACACTTGGCTCTTCTTTTAATTCACCAGTTGCTAGGTATTGAACCGTACGATAGATCATCCATGGATTACCTAAAGCAGCACGTCCAATCATTACTGCATCTACACCTGTAGTTTCCAGCATACGTTTAGCATCTTGGGGTGTTTCCACGTCACCGTTACCAAGCACAGGGATGCTGACATTTTCCTTTACTTGACGAATATAATCCCAGTTCGCTTTACCCTCATACATTTGTACACGTGTACGACCATGAACTGCTACTGCAGCTGCACCTGCACGCTCAACAGCTTGAGCGTTTTCAATCGCAAAGATATGTTCTTCATCCCAACCAATACGCATTTTTACGCTAACAGGCTTTTTAACAGCATCCACAACAGCCGCTACCATCTCATATACTTTATTAGGATCAAGTAGTAAACGTGCTCCCGCTTCACATTTTATAATTTTATTAACAGGACATCCCATGTTGATATCAATAATATCAGCAGTCGTATTTTCATCCACATATTTCGCTGCTTCCACTAAGGTTTCTTTATCTCCACCAAAGATTTGCAGTGAAAGAGGATTTTCACGTTCATCGATATAAAGCATACCTAATGTTTTTTCATTTTTTTGGACAATGCCCTTATCACTAATCATTTCAGCATATACGAGACCTGCCCCAAACTCCTTAACCGTTAATCGGAAAGCAGAGTTACAAATCCCAGCCATTGGCGCTAATACTACTCGGTTGTCCATGACAATATCGCCAATTTGAAATGGCTTCTCTGTTGACTGACTCAACGTTTTTCTTCCTCCTCTATAGGCTTTACCTATTTTCTCTATCTATCGTTAATGCTATACGCTGATAATTCATTCCTATACAAATACTTAATTCACCGCTGACGGCTCATTAAAGTGGTTCCAGAAGATTACGCCTTCCTTTTCACAATCCATTTGCTGTAACAGATCATGCGCTTGTTGTAGCTGTTCATCGAAAGGTGATGGTGTGATCTCTACAAGTGGTACTAGGACGAACGCTCGCTCGTACATTCTTGGATGAGGAACAATTAAGTTCTCCGTTTCAATATTCTCTTGATTGTAAAGTAAAATGTCAAGATCAATAACTCTTGGGCCCCAGCGGAATTCTCTTACACGCCCTAATTCCCGTTCGATTTCTTGGCAAATATTTAACATCTCAACAGATGATATAGCTGTTTTTAGATGAACAGCTATATTTAAAAAATCTGCCTGATCCGTATAACCTACAGCAGCTGTTTCAAAAACAGATGAAACACGAATCAACTCTAGTTCCTTCTTTTCTTTTAAAAGGTCTACTGCATGCTGAAGATTCTCATATCTCTCCCCCATATTTGTTCCGATAGATAAATAGACATCCTTCATTAGAAATCCCCCCTCGTAACCTCAACAGAGACTTCTTTATAATAACCATGAATAGGTGGGTCTGGTTTAATGAGCTCTACACGAACTCCTTTTACTTTATCAGGATAGGTTGCTAAAATCACATTTGCTATTTTCACAACAAGAGCCTCAATAAGCTTAAACGGTTCACCCTCTACAATATCCCGACATAACGCATATACCTCTGCATAATTTACGGTATAAGAAAGATCATCCGTTTCACCGGCTTTTGTCATGTCTACTGCAAGCGAAACATTTGCTCGAAAGCGTTGGCCTAGAGTGGTTTCAGCTGCTAATACTCCATGATAACCATAAAACTGCATGTCCTTTAAATGAATATAATCCATCACGCTTCCTCCTTAAACAAACGTTTACCCACTAATACATCCGTCATATATGTTGCCCGCGCCATTTCCTTTACATCATGAACTCTTATCATATGACAACCCTTTTCAATTCCATAAACCACTGTGGCGCTTGTCCCTTCAAGACGCTCCTCAACAGGTAAGTTTAAGACATTACCAATCATTGATTTACGTGATGTTGCTAATAATACGGGATAGCCCATAGCCACTAAATCCGATAAGTGTTGCATCATAGCTATATTTTGTGCAGTATTTTTAGCAAAGCCGATACCTGGGTCTAAGATGATATGATGATCGGGAACTCCCGCTCGCTGTGCAATGGCAATACTTTTTTCTAAATCTGCCTTTGCAGTCGTCCAAAAATCAACACCATAATCCATATTTTCACGGTTATGCATTAAAATGATTGGAACATGTAAGTCTGCAGCAACCTGAGCTATTTCTGGTTCTGCCTTTGCTCCCCAAATATCATTGATGATATGTGCGCCGGCTTCAATTGCGGCACGCGCCACACTTGCTTTATACGTATCAACTGAAATAATGACCTTTACTTCTTGTGCTAACGCTCGAATAACAGGCACGATGCGTGCAATTTCATCTTCATCTGAAATTCGTTCGTACCCAGGACGTGTAGATTCTCCACCTACATCGATAATTTTTGCTCCTTCAGCCACCATTTTTTTTGCTTGAGTAACTGCAGCCTCCACATTGTTATACTTTCCTCCATCAGAGAAGGAGTCCGGTGTAACATTTAGAATCCCCATAACAAATGTTTCTTGTCTATAGTCTAATGTAATACCATTAATCGTTAATGGTTTCGTATATTTTTCTAGCATGTAAACGCTCCTTCTATCCTCGTTCCACTTCTTGAACAAATGCGCTATGCAAAATGGAATAAATAGGTCCTTTATTGCCTAAAAATCGCTGGTTCTCCAAGCTACTAATAGGCACAAGTTCTTGTACTGAATTGGTAATGAAGCATTCCGTACTTTGTAGTAAATCCTCTTTTGTATAAAAGCCTTCCTGTACGTCAAGGTTTAGCGCACTAGCCTTTTCTATAACCCATGCACGAATAATTCCTGGTAAAATACCTGTCTCCAAAGAAGGCGTATATAGTATATCATTTTTTATCCAAAATATATTTGATGTCACACCTTCAGCTACATAGCCTGATTCTGTTAAAAAAAAGCCTTCTTGTTGAGCCAGTGATGGCATTTCAAAGCGACCAAGCACGTTATTGCCGTAATGGTGCGATTTAACACGAAATGCTTGTTCAGGTGTATTGCGTGGTATGGTAAGCCATTGTGCAAACTTTTCAGTACCACGCGGTGTGTCTTGAAGTTCCTTGCGAAAAATGATGGTATTAGGTTGTCTATATTCTGTTGGCTGTAATCCAATATTATGTTCACCCGCAGATACATTTAAACGGAAGTAACCATCCTGACCGCCAGCAAGTTGATTTAGTTGTTGCACAGCCTCAAGTAATACACTTTCAGGATAGTTTAAATGAATGTGATATTGTGATAAAGCATGCTGTAATCTTTCCATATGTGCTTCCCAGTAAAATACCTGACCACCATATGTTCGGAACGTTTCAAAAAATCCTAATCCATATAAAAATCCATGATCAAATGGCGAAATTCTCAGATCCTGGGCCGCCATATAGTTTCCGTTCATCCAGCACTGCATCTATTTCACTCCTTCTATATACATTTCTATAAATTGGCGAAGAAGTTGTTTCCCTTGCTCTGTCATAATGGATTCCGGATGATATTGTACACCCTCAATAGGATATTCCTTATGACGTAAACCCATAATTTCTCCTTCTTCTGTCCAAGCTGTTACTTCTAGACACGCTGGTAATGTCTCCTTTTCTACAATAAGAGAATGATAGCGAGTTGCTTGGAATGGATTTGGCATGCCTTTATGCAAACCCACTTCAGCATGCAGCACGGGTGATGTCTTCCCATGCATTAAACGTTCCGCTTGTATGACATGACCACCAAACACTTGTGCAAGCGCCTGATGTCCAAGACAAACTCCTAAAATCGGAATATTTCCCGCGAAATATTTAATAATGTTCAGGCTTTCCCCCGCCTCATTTGGACTACATGGCCCTGGAGAAATAACAATCATTTCTGGCGAAAGTTGTTCTATTTCTTCTACTGTAATAACATCATTACGTTTTACTACTATGTCATGACCAAATTCACCCAAATATTGGACGATGTTATAAATAAATGAATCATAGTTATCGATCATCAAAATCATAATACTCGCTCCTCTGCCATTGCCTTTGCCTGCCACATTGCCTTCGCTTTATTTAAAGATTCCTGATACTCTCTTTCCGGAACAGAGTCAATGACAATGCCTGCTCCAGCTTGAATATGCGCAACCCCATCTTTTACAAACGCTGTACGGATTACAATATTAAACTCCATATCACCTGTAAAGCCTAGCCAGCCGATTGAGCCTGTATATAAACCACGTCGTACAGGCTCCAATTCTTCAATAATTTCCATAGTGCGAATTTTTGGCGCTCCTGTAATTGTCCCACCTGGGAACATCGCACGAATAACATCTGCATTCGTTTTACCTTCTGCTATTTCTCCACGCACATTCGAAACGATATGCATAACATGTGAATAGCGCTCAATGAGCATAAACTCATCCACTTCCACTGTTCCATAGGTGGATACGCGTCCTAAATCATTGCGCTCTAAATCCACTAACATCACATGCTCAGCACGCTCTTTATCATTATCAATTAATTCTTGAGCCAACGCTAAATCTTCCTCTTCCGACTTCCCTCTTGGTCGAGTGCCAGCGATTGGTCTCGTCGACAACTCATTGCCTTGACGCTTGACTAGTAACTCTGGCGATCCAGAAACAACAGAAAAATCAGGTGCTTCAATATAAGCCATATATGGCGACGGATTAAACGCTCGTAGTGCCTCATAGACATCTAGTGCATTTGCATTGAGTTTCTTAGACTGACGAACAGATAAATTCACCTGAAAGACATCGCCTTGTGCGATATACGTTTGGATTTTTTTTACTGCTGCCTCGAAATCGCCGCCTGCAAATGAAACAAGCAACTCATTTTCATCATTCTTAACTTCTATAGCAGTTGTTTTCTCAAATTTGCGCGCGTCTAATCCAGCCTGTGCAGCAACCTGCCAGATGTTAGCCCATTCTTCCAAGTTAACCTCATTCTCTTCTAACTTCATAAGTGTCACTGTATTCGTTTTCACATCATGTACGGCCCAGCAATCAAAGATATAATAATAGATATCAGGCACTTGTAAATCATCTGTTGCCGTATTAGGAAGCTCCTCGATTTTACGAGCATAATCATACGACACAAATCCAATAGCCCCTCCCTGAAAAACAGGTAGCTCTGCATTATAAGAAACCTGATATTCCGCCACAAGCTCTTCCAGTAAGTCGAGGGACTCCCCTTGTAAAACTTCCTGTCTGCCATTTCTCCAATTTACGAAAAGCCCACCCTCTACTGATCGTGCGGTAGCTAATGGATTCCACGCAGCTATTGAAAAATGTCCACCACGTCCACTCTCTAAAAACACATGCGCTTGCTGCGTCTCTGTCTGCCTTTTATAGCTATAAAAAAATGAATCTGCATCCATCGTTAATGTTTTTGTAAGTATTGTTTTCAAGTTATTTTTCCCCTTTAAACATATGATGTGATTCCATCTTAACTTGATTATTACATAGAAGCGAATGTTTTTATAATTTTCATAGTGCCCTAGTTTTCACACTAAAAAAGGGCCCCTTTATAAAGGAGCCCTTACATAAAAAATTGAATTAGTCTTCAAATTGATATAAAGGTGTTGATAGATAACGTTCACCATTAGAAGGCACAATAGCAAGGACATTCGAACCCTTACCTAAACGTTTTGCCGCTTCAATTGCAGCATAGATTGCAGCACCAGATGAAATACCACATAGGATTCCTTCTTCACGTGCTACTTTACGTGCTACTTCAAAAGCAACCTCATTCTCAACAGGGAATACTGACGAATAGACTTCTGTATCTAAAACTGCTGGTACAAATCCAGCGCCAATTCCTTGAATTTTATGAGGCCCTGGTTGACCACCAGAAAGAACTGGTGAATCCTTTGGTTCAACTGCAATGATTTCAATGTTTGGATACTTTTCTTTTAAGACCGCACCAGCACCAGTAATTGTACCACCAGTGCCGACACCAGCTACAAAAGCATCGAGTGTCAGGCCATCAAATGCTTCTACAATTTCTGGGCCTGTTGTTAAACGGTGAATTACCGCGTTCGCAGGATTTGTAAATTGTTGTGGTAGGAAGTAGCCATGTTCTTCAGATAGTTCTTCTGCTTTAGCAATTGCACCTTTCATACCTGCTGGACCAGGTGTTAATACAAGCTCTGCACCATAAGCACGTAATAAATTACGACGCTCTAAGCTCATAGTTTCTGGCATAACTAAAATGGCTTTATAACCTTTAGCAGCTGCAATCATTGCAAGACCAATACCTGTATTACCAGATGTCGGCTCAATAATCGTACCACCAGGTTTTAATGTCCCGTCTTTTTCCGCAGCTTCAATCATAGCTAAAGCTAGACGGTCTTTCACCGAGCTTCCCGGATTAAAATATTCTAATTTTACATACACAGTACCTTCATTTTCACTTGTTGCATGATTTAATTTTACAATTGGTGTTTTACCAACTAATTCAGCTACCGAGTTTGCTAATCTACTCATTTACTAATCCACTCCCAATCCCTACTATTTTTATAGGTTTTACTTATTTTGTATTTTATCAATTTTTCCATTCGATTGTCAATAAATAAAACTAATATTTTCAGAATATTTATCATTGCTATGAAAAGGAAAAATCTTATCCTCACTAAAGAAAAAGAACCTGCATTTATTGGGTAATTCACTACGAATGCCTGTAAGTTTGATCAGACTCATTTTACCCCGCAAAACCTGCAGACTCTTTTCATGTATTATTTTTCTTTTTTAGTCTCTCCATAATACCAAGTAGCATTAAATTCCGACCAAAATGCTTCTGGCGTAACAGATTGCGGTAATTGCTCTAAAGCTAATTCTCGCTCAATATGTTCTTTCACATCGTCATATGTAAAGGATTGTCCTTCTAATATCTCTTGTACTTGAACAATGCCATAATGACCATTATCTAACTTAAAGGCTTTACTTACCTCATCTGCCTTTAGTGATTTTACAGTATTAATAATTGCAGGGTCTACATTTTCCTGATTTTCTGTAAGGAAACCAATATCCCCTCCTAAACTCGCTGAAGCACTATCAACAGAAATTTCTCGTGCCAGCACTGTAAAATCAGAGCCATTTTTTAATTCACCCAGTGCCTCATCAGCAGCTTTTTTTGAATCGACCTCAATAAAATTCGTACGATAGCTTGTTTTTGTATTATATAAGCCTTGATTTTCCTCATAATACTTTTCAACGTTTTCTTCCTCTATCACTACATCTTTCGTGAGTACCTTATCCAATATAAGCTGTGATCGAATCTTTTGGCGTAGTTGCTCTGCCGAAAGATTTTGCATGGCTGTATCATACTTATCTTGAGCAGATCGCATTAACGCTAATTCAAGATCAATTTCTTTATCAGTAACTTTAATTTTATATGTTTTTGCGGCCTTTTCCATTACCGTTTCATTTACTAAATTTTGGAGTGTTTCTTTACCATATCGTTCTTCCATAGCAATCATCCACTCTTGGCGTGTGATAACATCCCCGTCAATGGCAGCGACTTGTTCGTCGCTACCAATTTCCTGACCTTTGTTCGGGATCAACCAACTAATGAACCATAATACATTTCCTAATAACAAAACGGCTATGACAGCTAAAGCAGGCTTTGTCTTTAAACGACGTTGCAATAAAGGAGTTTGGTTTGGTGTTACATTGGTTGAAGGTCGCCGATTACGCGTTGAGCTCATCGATAAACCCTTCTAGCTCATCTTTAGAAAAGCTATATGTCTCTAAGCAGAAGTGACATTGTGCCTCTGCACCGCCGTCCTCATCAATCATTTCTCTAATCTCTGCTGTTCCTAGACCTAAAATTGCCGCACCAAACCGCTCTTTTGAACATTGACATTTAAATTCAACTGGCATGGAATCTAAAATTTGTAGATGTCCATTTCCTAATACAGCTTCTAAAATTTGCTCTGGTGTAAAGCCTTTTTCAATCATTTTGGAAACAGGCTCTATTGTAGCAAGGTGTTGCTCAATTTCAGTTATCGTTTCTTCCTCACAACCTGGCATTAATTGAAGTATAAATCCGCCAGCTGCAAGAATAGTGTTGTCTGGATTAACTAATACGCCTAAACCTACAGATGATGGTACTTGCTCAGATGTAGCAAAATAATAAGTAAAATCTTCAGCAATTTCGCCTGAAACAATTGGTGTTTGTCCTGAAAACATATCTCTTAAACCAAGGTCTTTAACAATTGTAAGAGCACCTTCTGTTCCAACACCTGCTCGAACATCTAGCTTACCTTGCTCGTTTAAATCAAAGTGTACATGAGGGTTTGTCACAAATCCACGCACTTCTCCATGTGCATTACTATCAATTACCATTGGGCCAATTGGACCGTTGCCCTCAATTTTAATAGTGATTTTCTCTTCACCTTTTAGCATGGCTCCCATCATAACTGCCGCTGTCATTGAACGACCTAAAGCTGCTGATACAACTGGCCATGTATCGTGACGGCGTTGCACTTCTCCTACTGTGGCTGTTGTACGTGCTGCAAACACACGAACTTGTCCATTAAATCCTAAACCTCTTACTAAATAATCACTCATAAATGGAATGTCCCTCATTTCCTATTGGTTACGTTTATAGAGCTTATATAAACCCTTTAACGTTAAAAATGGATCTACAACATCTATAATTTGTGTCTCCCCTGCAATTAGATTTGCTAATCCACCTGTAGCAATAACTAATGGCTCCTCTTTACTTTGTGCTTTTATACGATTAACAATGCCCTCAACTTGCCCGACAAAGCCATAAAAAATTCCCGCCTGCATGGCAGAAACGGTCGTTTTCCCCACGATATGTGTAGGTCGAACGATTTCAATACGCGGCAATCTTGCAGCCTGTGTATAAAGAGCCTCTGTAGAAATAGTGATGCCTGGCGCAATAGCTCCACCCATGTAATCGCCCTTTTCGTTCAAATAACAATAGGTTGTTGCTGTCCCAAAATCAACTATGATACAAGGGGCCTTATATAAATCTAGAGCTGCTATGGCATTCACTATGCGATCAGACCCAACCTCACGAGGATTTTCGTATTTAATATTTAAACCTGTTTTCACACCTGGTCCTACTATCAATGGCTTTTTTCGAAAATACTTCTGGCACATCGCCTCTAGTGAAAACATAATTGGTGGCACAACTGAGGATATAATAATGCCTGTTATTTGTTCAAATGAAATGCCTGCATGATTAAAAAATGAAAGAACTTGCATGGCATATTCATCTTCTGTTTTATGAAGATCCGTCACCATACGCCAATGGAAGGCTAATTGATCGTTGTCATCATAGACACCTAATACAATATTGGAATTCCCTGCATCTAAAACTAAAATCAAGAATGACACCTCCCATGTCGTCATTGTAACTTTCACAATCCCCATATTACAATATTCTCTCTAACTGGAATGAGGATAAAACACTTTAGAAAATGATACCATACTTTTTATCTTGATTCAGCAGATGTTGTTTGTACTGTAGGGATAGTCTTAGGTACATCACCTTCTACTACAGGTGGAGATAAATACCTATACATGTTATCATCCTTCTTTAAAAAGAGGCCCCCTAAATATGGTAGCCTCTCTTACAATCATTTGAAATTAAATTTTTCTGGATCTGGACCACAACGTAGTCCATCGTTCATTGCATCTAACTGTGTCATTTCTTGCTCAGTTAACGTAAAATCAAAAACAGCTAGGTTTTCAGTCATACGTGCAGGTGTCATCGTTTTTGGAATCGTGACAACATCATGTTGCACATCATAGCGTAATACAATCTGTGCAGGCGTTTTGCCATATTTAGATGCTAGCTCTTGAATCAATGCCTCTTCCAGTAGAGAACCATTCATCAACGGAGACCATGCCTCTACCTGTATGCCCTTATCCTTACAGTAGGCACGTACTTCCTCCTGTATTAAATGCGGATGGAATTCAATTTGATTTATAACAGGGACGACAGTCGTTTCCTTCAAAAGGCTTTCCAAATGGTGTACATGGAAATTACTAACACCAATTGAACGTACTCGACCATCTTGATAAATCTTTTCTAGTGCTTTATAAACTTCAATATAATTTTGGTCTATTCCAGGCCAATGTACTAAATATAAATCTAAATAGTCTAATCCTATTTTTTCTAGACTGCTGTCATATGCCGCAAGTGTTTCTTCATAGGAAAGTCCATCGTTCCAAACTTTTGATGTGATAAATAATTCTTCACGAGTTACCAAGCCTTCTTCAATGGCTGCTCGTATTCCTCGTCCAACACTTTCTTCGTTTCGATATACTTGTGCTGTATCAATACTACGATATCCTTTTTCTATAGCTGTTTTGACTGCTTCAGCTAGGTCATCTCCTTCGGGTACTCGAAAGACACCATATCCAACCAATGGCATTTTAAGACCATTATTCAATACAACATTTCCCACGCATATACACTCCTATCTTTTTTGGCTAACATCTCTCTAAATGGCAGAGTTGCATGCAGCTTGTCTTTTTTACTACTCTATCCTAATGCTTATTAGTAAGAAAAGGCAAAGAAAAAGACTGCTTACTGAACTAGTAAACAGTCTTCCCTATTTTTAATCACGTTTTTCATCGATACCCTTAGGTGCATCATTCGGTTCTTTACGTTCTTTTGCTAAATCCAAAGTTGTTGGATTTGACTCTTTACTTAGTAGCTCTTTTTCAACAACTGGTTCGCCAATAGTATCTAATGTAGGCTTTGCTTCAATCTTTGGAGTGTTCTCCTCAATTTTTTCTGCAGCCTCTGGTTCCGGTAACACACCGTGATCACGTAAATGCTCAATTTCTTGTGCATTTAATGTTTCTTTTTCCATTAGTGTATTGGCAATTAAATCAAGCAGGTGACGTTTTTCCGTAAGGATACGCTTAGTACGCTCATATTGTGTATCAATTATTTTTTGCATTTCTTTATCAATTTCATAGGCTATTGAATCAGAATAGTTCTGGTCAGAATTAAAGTCGCGGCCAAGGAATACATTACCACCTTGACTTGAACCAAATTGCATAGCTCCAAGATTCTCACTCATTCCGTATTCAGTAACCATAGCACGGGCAATGCTTGTAACCTTTTGGAAATCGTTATGTGCTCCAGTAGAAACTTCACCAAGAACAATTTCTTCAGCTACACGACCACCCAGAAGACCTGCAATACGATCTAAAAGCTCTTGCTTTGTCGTAAAGAAGCGCTCTTCCTTCGGTAACATAATCGCATATCCACCCGCTTGCCCACGAGGAACAATTGTTACTTTGTGTACTGTATCAGCCTCATCTAGCTCAAGACCAACGACTACGTGGCCGGCTTCATGGAAGGATACCAGTTTCTTCTCTTTCGCAGAATATACGCGACTGGCTTTTGCAGGACCAGCGATTACTCGGTCTGATGCTTCATCAATATCTGCCATATTTATAGTGCGCTTACTTTTTCGAGCCGCTACAAGCGCTGCTTCGTTTAGTAGATTTTCTAAATCCGCACCTGAGAAACCTGGCGTACGTTGAGCAACAGCTGCTAAATCAACTGTATCTGCTAAAGGCTTATTACGTGCATGTACTTTAAGAATTGCCTCACGTCCTTTTACATCAGGATGACCTACTGTAATTTGACGGTCAAAACGACCTGGACGTAATAATGCTTTATCTAAAATATCCGGGCGGTTTGTTGCGGCAATGATAATAATCCCTTCATTGGCACCAAAACCATCCATTTCAACTAATAACTGGTTTAATGTTTGTTCACGCTCATCATGGCCTCCACCGAGACCAGCACCACGTTGACGACCTACTGCATCAATCTCATCGATAAAGATGATACATGGAGCATTTTTCTTAGCATTTTCAAATAGATCTCGGACACGAGAAGCACCAACACCGACAAACATTTCAACGAAGTCAGAACCTGAGATTGAGAAGAATGGAACACCTGCTTCACCAGCTACTGCTCGTGCAAGTAATGTTTTACCTGTACCTGGAGGACCTACAAGTAAGATACCCTTTGGAATACGGGCACCAATTTCAGTGAATTTGCGGTGGTCTTTTAAGAATTCTACCACTTCAACAAGTTCTGCTTTCTCTTCATCAGCACCTGCTACATCTGTAAAACGCACTTTTTTCTTTTGATCATCATACAGTTTAGCTTTACTTTTACCAAAGCTCATCACTTTATTACCGCCACCCTGAGATTGACTCATTAGGAAGAAGAATAAGAAAATGATGATAATGAAAGGAATAATTCCTGTAAAGAATTGAATCCATCCACTTGTTTCTGGTGCTGCTAAAAAACTAATATTACTATTTTTATCCTTAGCAGCCTCATCGATGCGGTCCATTAAAGATTGGTTTTCACGAGGGATGTTTGTAGTAAAACTTTCCCCTTTTTCATACCCCTTCAGTGTTCCTTCAACGACGTAAACTGATTTATCAGGTTGAATTGTAGCACTTGTTATTTCTTTCTTATCTAGAGCTTCTTGAAACTCATGATAAGTTAATTCTTTCGTTGGTGAATTTCCACCATTGAAAGTACCAAAAATACCGATAATCACTAGGAAAATCAGTAGATAGAATATGGTATATCGAAATATTCGATTCATCTCCAGCCTCCTCATTACAAACAGAAAAATTATAAGTAAAATCTTAACATATCATGATTTCATCATACAACGAAAAGCCCTACTTAAAAAATGTTTCGTTCACTTATTGCCGTTATCACAACAGTTTTTAGGCCATCTTTATATGTCCCAGCGTAATTGTACCTGTTCCTCGGGCTCGATATAGCTAAACATTGTGTCAAGATTTTGAATTATGTTAAACATAACTAAAAATACGTGACTTGCGCTGGAGACCTTTACTTTTTATAGCTGGTCTTTTGTTCTTAGAAAGAATATACCTCAGGCTTTAAAATACCAATATAAGGTAAGTTACGATATTTTTCAGCGTAATCTAAGCCATATCCTACAACAAAGCCATCTGGCACTTCGAAACCAACATAGTCAGCAGATAAATTTACTTTTCGACCTGATGGTTTATCAAGTAATGTAACAATTTTAATGGACTTTGCTTTGCGATATTTAAATAAATCTACTAGATAGCTTAAAGTTAAACCACTATCAATAATGTCCTCGATAATTAATACGTCACGTCCCTCAACGCTTGTATTCAAATCCTTTAAAATCTTCACTTCACCAGATGACACAGTAGCATTACCATAGCTAGACACATCCATAAAATCAAGTTCGATGAAAGAATCGAAACGTTTCATTAGGTCTGTCATAAATGGCATTGCCCCTTTAAGTACGCCAACAGCTAATGGAAATGCATCTTTGTATTCCTCTGTTAATTGCGCGCCTAAGTCTGCAATTCTTTCTTGCAATTGTTCTTCTGTAATCATAATTTTTTCGATGTCGTTTTGTAACATATCGATTCCTCCTCGTGATGTATCAAAAAATCTTCACCCTATTTCGGTGAAATATTTTACAAAGACCTTAGTCTACGATGAGCACTGTATCATCGTTTGGTTGCGGAGTGGTTGAAAAAAATATTCCCATACGCACACCAATTACCGCTACCACCTCATCAGATTGAGAAATCAGTAACGGCCAGCTATTTCGCTCATTTAAAGGAATCTTTTCATCTATAAAAAGGCGAGATAAGCGTTTTGGCTGATCCATTCCTTTTAACAGCATTCTATCTCCATCCCTGCGTGCCCGAACATAAAACGGTAGGTGGAGTTTGCTAGCGTTAAAATAAAAAAGTTGTGCAGTATCCGTCAGCAATTCAGACGATAAATCATGCAAATTGACTACGCGTAAGCGCTCACCATTTGTCAGTGTTGTCCAGCCATTAGCAGTCGAAATAACCTGTTTCTCAGGAGAAGCTAGGCCTTCTAACGGCTCCTTTTTCTGAATCGTTAAATTTCCATAACGGCGAACTGCTAGAAAATCTTCAGGTAAGTGAATTTCAGCATACCCTGCTGTTGTATCACAAAGCTTTAAAATTGAAGTCAATAAGGCATAACTTTGTATCGTATTTGAATCTTTGTAAAGATAGTTTAATAGTATTAAAATGAGCCTCCTTTGTAAAGCAAGTGGTACCAATTGAAATGCCTCAATTTCCATGCGATATGTATTTTCATTATTTCTTATGATGATTTGGGAAAATACATCTTGGGCCAATGTCATTAAAAAGGTATCGTCTTCTTGCAATTGCTTTGTGAAATGGGTCACCTGTTCAGTCACTCGCGGATTCTCTGCCTCCAATAAAGGCACCACATGATGTCTAAAACGATTACGTACATAGGTATCTTTAGAATTGCTAGCATCTTCTCGATAATCTAAACCTTTTCTAAGTAAATATTCCCCTATTTCAGACTTTGTAACCGTTAAAAACGGACGAATTAATGATTTTCCTCCAAAAATTCTTTGAGGACGTATGCCCTGCATGCTATTCATTGTTGCATTTTTTGTAAGGGCCATTAATACTGACTCCAGTTGGTCATCCGCATGATGTGCAGTTACAAGCTTATTAGCATTTGTTTTTTGCAGAACTTCTTTGAAAAATTGATACCTTTCCCTACGACATATTAACTGTGTATTACCATTTTCCTGTGCCAATATTGTAGGTATTGGAATTTCCTTGGCATGTAAGTAAACATCATTAGCGTCACAATATTTTTGAACAAAAGCCCTATCCTCAGCAGAAGCTTCTCCTCTCAACATATGATCAACATGTACGGCTTCCACCTGAATGTTCCAATGCTCCTGTGTTTGAATAAAGTAATGAAGTAAAGCCATAGAGTCTATCCCACCCGAAACGGCGATGAGAAGATGGTCGCCTTGCTGTAATAATTGCTCTTCTTCTATAAATGTTTTGACCTTTAATTCAAATGACAAACGCTTCTCCTCCCCTTTTCGTTGTTAGTTTAAGATGATTTACTCATTGAATACTGAGCTGGTCTAAAGACAGCCCATGTCGGTACAACATGTGTCACCTCTAACATTAATACTGTACAATCATCCTCTATTTCAAAATATCCTTGGAATGATTGCATAATGGTTGTTAGCTTTTCTTGAATCGTTTTATTTGTACTTGCTACCTGCTGTGCGAAAGCTAAAAATGTTTCCTCCTGTTCATCCCAATCAGCTACACTTGAGAACAGTCCATCTGAATGCATTAAAATAACATCACCTGCCTTCAGTTTTCTTTTTTCAGCTTCGACCGCTGAAATAGATAAGAATCCTACAGGTGCTGCATTACTTTCTACTTTCAGTACCTCTTTTCCACGCAAAATGTAGGTTGACATTCCACCCGCTTTCCACGACCACAAATCTCCGTGCTGTAAATCGACAAGTGCAAAATCAAGGGTTGCATACATATCATCTTGCTGCTTTAATGCCATGACATAATGGAGCGTATGCATCGCAGTTTCGGGATTCATATTGTAATTTAGACACTCTCTCATTAAATGAATCAATTTTCTACTTTCATGTTGTGCTTCTTTACTTTGCCCCATACCATCAGACAGCAATATCGCAAATAATCCTGGATGCAATTGGAAAAGGGCATGAGAATCACCGGAATATAGTGTTGCATCTTTAGACATGCTATATATATCATACTCTACTTCAAAGCTAATAGCTGATCTAAAGCAAATTTGAACATGACGAAATGGTATTTCGCAGGCTACTACTTTTTCAATTTCAAAAGGTTCATCAAAAATTTCATAAAGAATTGGCAAAATCATACGTTCAGCTAATGTCGTATCTTTCTCCCAGTTCACACGTGCTGGTGCTAAGGCACAAACAATCTTTCTTGCCCCAGGCTTATTACTTAAGACATCAAGTTGAAAACATTCAATATTGGCTTCCTTTAAGCGCTCAACAATGTCCTTCTCAACACTTACAAAAGAAATTGTATCTTCCCTCATCTCAGCAATTAACTGATTTAAATGATTGCTCATATCTCGCAGTTGAAGGGCAATCATTTTTTTACCATGGAAATATTGCCCGTTAATTCGTTCTCTATAAAGTTCTGTATCTAATTCCTCAAAGATTTTCGTGGATTTCACACATTTATAGCGTATTTGTTCTTCAACACGATGAATAGCTGATTCCTTGCCTACTCCTTTCATATGAAACCAATCTGTCATCAGCTTGTCCATACCATTATTTTGCGCACCCCAGCAATGATCATAACGGAAACAACTTAAACAAGTATTCATTGGTGCGACTTCCTTTGCCGCTTCAACTGGTGCTGTCATAAAGCGATCAAACACAAGTTCCTTCATGAATTGCACAAAATGCTGAAAGTGCTCTAATTTATACGTTACATGTTCTGTTAACCAATTCTGTCGAGCTAGTAAAACCTCTTCTCGTTGTGGAAAGAGCTTGTCCCTTACCTTATCTGAATATTTCTTTGGAATGGTTAGAAATAAAATACTACCAATGGCAATTGAGGTGAAATAAACACTATCCAAGGGCAATGTGGCGTCATAAAATAAAAAAAATACACTAGGTAAAATACTACCAATAGCAACGCCAAATCTACCACCTTTCGCTCCCATACCCGCACATAATCCAGTTAAGGTAGCCACCGAAAGCATACCGGTAAACGAAAGCTTGGCCACACCTATAAGCGTTCCTAACACTGCTCCAATGACAGTTGCTAAGGGCACACTTCCAACCAATGCGCCAAAACAGATAAAGAGCTGCAGTAAAAAAATAGGGAGTGAAAAATAGCTTATTACAACTGTTTGCATTCCAGTAAGCATGGCTGCAAAGACGACTAATCCTGAACCTAGCTTTTCATATGTCCAATGCGTTGTAAACCATTCATACGAATTAACAAATAATACTTGCATAAACAATGTCATAATAAGAGCTAAAGCTGCTTCACAGCCCACATAAAATTGTACAAGCACTGGTGGTAAGCCTTGATACATCACCCCTTGCCACATTATTTGTACTAGTAATACAGCTAAAGACACCGCAATACTTTGGGGCAGTTGCCAGTAACGAAAACGCATAATACATTCATACAGGATAATTTGTAAAGCGAGAATTAGGACTTGTCCAAAGCCTAGGAAAAAGCAACCCGCTAAACTCCCAAATAATACGAATTTAGCATACTCCCTATATTTTGTTCGAATAATGGCCCAAAAAGGAACTGAGAACGGTACAGCCGCTTCAAATACAACAGATTGAGCCAAGAAAAAGGCGGTTAAAAAAAAGAGAGAGCCTATTAGGATCTGCTTCTTTTTCAAACCTATTTTTTGGTCATCTACATTCGTTGTATTATACCATTCAATACTTGTCATTTAACTATCCCCTTTCCGCACTTTTGGTTATTATAAAAAATTATGTGTGGAAAGATTGTCTGACGTTGACAGAAAAAAATATAAATATTTCGACTAATAGCTATTCATAAATACGAGAATTGGCAACAATTTCTATAGTAAAAGGCTTTTGATCAATAGAAATATTAGAAAATTCAATTATTTAATCAATATAATAATTATTTACTATTCATCTTAAAGCCTAATTTGAAGGGATTTTATGTACTATTAATGGTTTGATTCAACTCTTCTCTAGGATATATTTCTACGTAAGAACAAAAAATCCGCTAAAATATTCTTCTATAGTTAAATGTCCTGAAATATCTTTAAATATTTTTTCAAACCTACTTGACACTAGCACGATTGGCTTGTATTATTTAACTTGTTGCTTAAACGACATGCGGAAGTAGTTCAGTGGTAGAACACCACCTTGCCAAGGTGGGGGTCGCGAGTTCGAACCTCGTCTTCCGCTCCATTTCTAAATTTGGCGGCCTAGCTCAGCTGGCTAGAGCGTACGGTTCATACCCGTAAGGTCGGGGGTTCGATCCCCTCGGCCGCCACCATATAGGCCCGTTGGTCAAGTGGTTAAGACACCGCCCTTTCACGGCGGTAACACGGGTTCGAATCCCGTACGGGTCATCTCAAATAGGTATCTCAGAACTAGATTCTGAGATACCTATTTTTAATTTATCCATCTATCTACTTCTTTGCAAATTCTATCCGTCCGCTTAAGTAAAGCTATGTGACAGAATATAAAAGTATGGCATACTAGTAAAAACAACGTTTTTAGGAGGTTTAATTCCCTTGAGTGCATTAACAAAAGCTGCTTTAATTTGTGGAAGTGGCTCAATGATTATTCTTATTTCAATTCTAATAAACTTACCGTTTTTTGTTCAAATAATCTTATTGCTTGGTGGACTAGCTGTGAGTGTATATGGTGTTTCTTTACTTGTCAAAATGGTTATCCATCCTGTGAAGAAAGAATCCATTGGTCTTACCGATAATAAAACGATAACACCCACAAAAAAGAAAAAGAGACCTTCTTCTACTTTATAGGTATATTAAAAAAGGGAGTAGCTTTTTTAAAAGCCACTCCCAACTCTATTTCATACACTTTTTCTACGATTAAAACAGTCAGCAAACTACCCTCTTCTAGCTCCGCGACCTCCGCGTTTTGATTCTGTAGCACGTTTAAGTGTTGCTAGACGTTCATCACTATCTTTTAAGAAGCGTGCCATTTTTTGCTCAAAATTTTCTTTTGGCTGGTGGCGTTCGTTGCGATCATTGGAACGATTATCACGACGTGGACGTGCTGGACGCTCTGGTCGCTCTGGTCTTTCAGCTTGAGGCTTTGCTTTACGGATTGAAAGACCAATCTTTCCGTCCGCTTCAACATTCATCACTTTTACTTCAACTTCATCTCCAACTTTTAGATGCTCATTGATATCTTTTACATAATTGTCAGCAACTTCACTAATGTGAACTAAGCCTGTTTTGCCATCTGGCAGCTCAACGAATGCTCCAAAATTTGTGATTCCTGTTACTTTACCTTGTACCTTGCTGCCTACTTCAATTGACATAAAAAAAATGCTCCTCCTTAAAAATTAAGCGACTCTTTTGAGCCATGTAATCAATTTAATCAAACTTTTTACTGCAATAAGCTTCTCTTTTCATTATATATAACAATAAAAGAGTGTCAACAATACATAGCTTTTCAGTCGTCTTTTTTATCTTCCTTATCTGGAATGATGAAAATAATCTCACCTTTTTCCGATAAGTAGTACTCTTTTCTTAATAGCTTTGCGATATATTCATCATCCTGCAATTGTTTGATTTTAAGATTTAATGTATCTTGTTCTTCTTTCAATTCAGTGAGATGCCGATTCGCTTCTTCTTTGGATTTCTCTTTTGCTGCTAATGTTTCATTCTGATGTGACAGCACATTTAAGAGAAGAGCAATAATAATGACTGGTACAATCGCAAAAAAGACAATACGACGCATCTTACGTTTTCGAGCCTGTTGTTTGCGATTTATAGCTCTATCCGTGTTACGGACATAGTCATTATCAAGCTTAGTGAAGTTTTGGGATTCATCATTTGATGAATGACGTCTAGTCATGTCCGCACCTCCGATAATTATTGTTGCTTTTTATTATACTTCAAATATCGTAATTTTTTAAAAAAAGTGTAGGACAAATACGAATAAATTTTGACAAAAGGTCTTATAACAAACATAACAATATTTATTAATAATTGCAAAATTTGTCGAATAACCGTAATTATGAAACGCACAATGAACCAAAAGGGTCTCCATGTTATATTCACCAAAATTCTAGCAACGAAACGTAAAAAGGTTTGAAAAAATGATTGATACAAAAAAATTCCGGCTATTTGCGCTAGCGGGTCGTAAGCCCGCCAAGCGCCATCTTTTAGCCAAAATAATAAATAGTATGTCAACCCTCCAAGTAGAATCCAAGTTATTAACTCAACAACCATCATCCACTTTCGAAGGCTTGACCTTTTTGGAGTTGAAAAAACAATAAGCCTTATACTATCAATTATGAAACCAACTGCTATACCGCTCAAAACCATGACAATTAATTGATAAAATTGTTCACTGACAATCATCCAAATAACTTATGAAGGAAACCTTTCGAGAAGCCACTTTCCTCCTCGTCGTACTGTAAGGTTTTTACAGTTCCTTCAAGTGTCAATAATCCTTTGTCAACATCTAAATGAACGATATGCAGTTCCTCTCCACGGATTAACAAGTGCCCTTGGGACGTCTTAATGAAAAACTCTTCCTGATCAAAGCGTTCAATTGATTTTACAGAAGTCATGTCCATTCTTTTACGATTACGAATCGTTAAAATATGCTCTCCAGATGGAA
>Ga0213822_1000779_pt1 | contig 21661 bp, 23 predicted proteins | sample MC6MC0908MG_FD_179872 | JGI IMG/M metagenome (GOLD analysis project Ga0213822, IMG submission 179872) | Enriched soil aggregate microbial communities from Iowa State University, Ames, United States - MC6-MC0908-MG | ecosystem: Environmental > Terrestrial > Soil > Unclassified | place: USA: Iowa...
TCCCGGAAAAACGCCGTGTTTGAATTGCCTGCTGCGGACGATCCCGCTCCAGGGAATGACCTGTGATACCGGCGGGATTATTTCACCGGCTGTACAAATGGTAATTGCCCACCAGACGGCTGAGGCGTTGAAGATGTTAGTCGAGGATTGGGATGCGGTACGTACCTCATTTGTCAGCTTTGACGTCTGGCGCAATCAATATACAAGTTTAAAAATGTCGAAGGCAAAGTTTGCTGGCTGTTTGTCTTGCGGCGATGAACGGACATATCCATATTTGGATCATGAGAATATGACAAAGACGACGGTGCTGTGCGGCCGCGATACGGTGCAGATCCGTCCGTCCACAAATGGGGAGATCTCACTAGAGCGGCTTGCAGGCCAGCTTAGCGGGCTGGGATACATCGTAAAAGGCAACCCATATTTATTGTCGGTGGAAATCGGCGACGAACGGATGGTAATTTTTCAGGACGGCCGCGCCCTTATCCATGGGACGAAGGATTTAACCCACGCCAAATCCCTTTATCAGCGGATTTTGGGGTAAAAAATATAAGCTAGGGCTCTCGAATAAGTACAAAAATAACCCGTACCACTTCTGCTGGTACGGGTTTACTTAACCGCTTAAAAATTTACTCTTTTCCCTTCGATAGCTGAACACAGACGAGCATCAAAAAGGAGATCCCAATCATGCATAGGACCCACAACCAGGCCATCTGCATGTTGCCTGATTCGATGGCGACATAAATGGCTGTCGGAATGGTCTGTGTTTTCCCAGGTATATTGCCGGCAAACATGAGCGTGGCACCAAACTCGCCTAACGCCCGGGCAAAACTTAAAATTCCGCCTGAAATGATCGACCTTAAAGCAAGCGGGACGGAAATAAACAGAAATAGCTGGACGTTATTAGCCCCATCCACACGGGCTGCATCTTCAACATCCCCATCAACCCCTTCAAATCCGGTCTTCGCCGATTGATACATGAGCGGAAAGGAGACGATCAAAGCAGCAATCACGGCTGCCCCCCATGTAAAAATGACGGGTTGATGCAAGATCCATTCGATGAATTGACCGATTGGACTCTGTTTTCCGAAAATCACAAGTAACAAAAATCCGACAACGGTTGGCGGTAGCACTAACGGTAAAAGGAAAATAGTATCTATAACTGCCTTACCTTTGAAGCGTGCCTTTGCCATCCACTTTCCGATTAATAATCCCAATATTAAAACAATGCATCCTGAAACAACGGCAATCTCTAGCGATAGTTTTACAGGATCCCAAAAGTGGTCTGTCATGTTTATATTTACAGTCCTTTAAATCCATATTTTTCAAAAACTTTCATGGCTTCTTCCGTTTGTAGATATTCATAGAATAACATGGCTTCCTTCGGATGGCTACTAGCCTTGATGATCCCCACTGGGTACACAATTGGCGTATGGGTCTTCTCATCGGCGGTTGCTGCAATCTCTACTTTTTCTGATGTTAACGCATCCGTTTTATAGACCATTCCGGCATCGACATTGCCCGTTTCCACATATGTAAGCACTTGGCGTACATCTTTCGCATAGACAATTTTTCCTTCAACCTCGTTCCAGATCGATAAGTTTCCAAGTACATCTTTCGCATATTTACCTGCTGGTACCGCTTCAGGGGTACCAATTGAAACTTTCTCCGCTTTTGGGAGGTCTTCAATCTTTTTAATGCCTTTAGTGGAGTCTTTTGGCACAATCAGCACCAGTTGATTTCCGACAAGGTCAGTGCCATTTTTCTTTTCAATCATACCATCTGACACTAATTGCGCGAATTTATCTTCTGCAGCGGAAAAGAAGAGATCGACAGGTGCACCTTGGGAGATTTGCTGTTGCAGCGCTCCGGATGCGCCAAAATTATAGTTGATTTTGACATGGCTATTTTTTTTATTAAAATTTGCCGTTATTTCTGTCAAGGCATCTTGCAAACTGGCCGCAGCTGAAATCGTTAATTCGGCGCTTTTTTCAGGGGCTGCTTGCTTTTTCTCATCCTGCTTCGCTGAGCACCCAGCAAAGACTACTAACAAAATTGCAAATAAAATAAGATAGCTTTTTTTCAATACATTTCACTCCTTATAATTAGATATAACTAATTATAACTAATTATAATTAGCTGTGATATGAAAAAAATCACAAATATTTCTGCATATGCTTTTTAAAAAGTAATGAGATACAATATGGAGAGGAGGGATAGTCATGTCAAAGGAGATTTCCTATACGATTGAAGAGGTTTCGCAGCTGTTAAAAGTTTCGAAACTTACTATATATGATTTGATAAAAAAAGGGGAGCTTCCCGTATTCCGTGTCGGAAGACAAATGCGGATGGATGCAGAGGATTTAGACCGGTATATAAAAAATCATAAGTCTCCTCAAACCCAGGCAGCTCCCGTTCCTACAGCCGAACCACACAGGACGGAAATAAAGGCATCCCACAATATTGTCATTAGCGGACAAGATATTGTCCTCGATATCCTCGGAAAACATATCGAGAAATGTTCATCCTATAAGACACTCCGGTCATATTCCGGCAGCTTAAACAGTCTCATCTCTTTATATAATGGTGACTGTGACATCGTGAGTCTCCATATGTTTGACGGTGATACGGGAGAATATAATCTCCCATATGTAAAAAGGATTTTAACGGGGTATCCGTACATACTGCTCCATCTTGTTTCCAGAAAAGCAGGATTGTATGTCCAAAAAGGAAACCCGCTCAACATAACATCTTGGACGGATTTAAATCAACCTTACGTCACCATGATCAATCGTGAGAAAGGATCAGGAGCGAGAATTCTGCTTGATGAACAACTCAGGATCCATCATATTTCACCTAAAATGATTTTGGGGTACGAACACGAAGAGACGAATCATTTAAGTGTCGCTTCCGCCGTTTCTACCGGCAAGGCCGATGTCGGCGTAGGAATTGAAAAGGCGGCAAAAATGGTGGGTATCGACTTTATTCCGTTAATTACAGAACGGTATGACCTCGTGATGTTAAAAACGCCTAAAAATGAAATGCTCATCCGGATTGTAAAAGAGATTTTATCATCTGCTTTGTTTCAAACAGAAATAAGCTCTTTGGGTGATTATGATCAAACGCAAACAGGTTCGATTATTTTTGAAACTTATTAAGGGTGACAAATTGTGACTTGTTTCACGTGAAACATAAGAAGATTGTCGAAGGGTTTATGTTAATTGAGAAATAGAAAGGGAATGTCGAAGTGAACATATCTGTGCAAACGCTATTATCGAAAATAGAAGAAGAATTGAAGCTGGCGAAAAGCAGTGCCAGGCAAGAAAGCTTGCGGGAAAAAGTTTACTCTATTAAAATATTATGCGAATTGATTTTAGACGAAAAACCAACAGCAAAAACGGAACTGCCATTGATTCAACCGGCACCTGTTCAAGGGCAGCAGGTATTTCAACAACACGCGATGACTAAACAAGTTTATCAACAGCCGGCAGCGGTGCCGCAGGAGAAAAAGATAGAAATGGATGAAGCGAATGGTGATTCGTTATTTGATTTTTAAAACGGAGGGATAGTAATGAAAGCTTTTATTATTGTTGGGGCAATTAACGCCTTTTTGGCAGTGGCGCTTGGGGCCTTCGGTGCACATGGGTTAAAGGACCGGCTCGATGCCCATTATTTAGAGATTTGGAAAACAGGTGTAACTTATCAAATGTTCCATGCAACAGGGATTTTAATTATCGGGATTCTTCTTGGGAAATCCGGGGTAAGCTCTTTATTCAGTTGGTCGGGGTGGTTAATGCTTGCGGGCATTATTTTGTTCAGCGGCAGCTTGTACCTATTAAGCTTGACGAAGGTTGGCGTCTTAGGCGCAATCACACCAATTGGCGGCGTTTGCTTCTTAGCAGCGTGGGTTCTCATGATTGTTGGGGCAGTGAAGCAATTTTAATATCGGAAAGGCATTGGGCGTGTCCTGATGCCTTTTTTATGAAAAAAAACACCAATTGGGACACAATTGGTGTTCACATGGACCTATTTATCTTGGCGGGTAAGTACCTAAGGATGGTGCGGCTCCGTATGGATATTCATATTCGATTTCTTCCGGGAAGGTAATGTAGTCGACAGCCACCATCGGGATGAGGTAGCGGGTGCCTGCTTGGGGATCACTAAGGATCACGTGATCTCTTCCGGCTGCTTCAATGATGCCTTTAAATTCTTTAGCGTTCCACTGACTGTTCCCTTCAAAAGTGGCAAAGACAGTAACAAGCTTCCCTTTGTTCAAGCGCAGGATATTTTCGATGTACGACTGCTCAATTGGCAGCATGCCTGGTGTTTGTCCGCCGCTTACAGGTGGCATTGGAACTGAACCGGCTCCGGCTGGCGGAAATTGCGGAAAAGCTTGCTGCTGTGGAGGCATGACTCTCTGCTGTCCGCCGCCTGTGATCGGTTGAGCGCCCGGCTGCCCGGCTGCTCCAGTATAGGGCTGGAACCCTTGTGGATTATAATATTGGCTCATCTTTTTCCCTCCTAAAAATGAATAATACGAATGGCCCAACATTCTATTAATACTCCCCATAACCTAAAAGGTTACTTACAGCATGGAATAAAAAACGCTTCTTGCTGAATGGGGCATTCCTTACGACTCACTGTTTTATAAGTATGAGGGAAAGTCCGAATATATGACTTGAGGAATAGGTTGAAAAAGTAAAAAAAGCCCCCAGCATCGACTGAGAACTTTTTGAATTGTCCAGTACAAGCGCCTGACCAAGGCGCTTATGCTTTTCTTATTTATACATGAAGGAATTTTGCTACGCGTTCTTCTTCTAAAAGATTGCCAACAAAGAATGCACCAAATTCACCATAGCGTGCACTCACTTCGTCAAAACGCATTTCATACACTAACTTTTTAAATTGAAGTACATCCTCGGCAAACAAGGTAACGCCCCATTCGTAATCGTCAAAGCCAACGGAGCCGGTAATGATTTGTTTTACTTTGCCTGCATATGTACGGCCAATCATCCCGTGGCTGCGCATCATATTGCGGCGCTCTTCCATCGGCAGCATGTACCAGTTATCATTGCCTTGACGGCGCTTATCCATTGGATAGAAGCAAACATGTTTTGTTTTTGGCAAAGTTGGATAGAGACGAGCTAAGATTTGCGGATTTTGATATGGATCTTCACCCGCTGGTAAGTAGTTGCTGAGCTCAACTACTGATACATAAGAATGAGCAGGAATCGTGAATTCAGCTAATTTTATTTTGTTGAATTCGGTTTCAATTTCATTTAGCTCTTCCATTGTTGGACGAAGGATCATCATCATAAAATCAGCCTTTTGACCAACGATTGTATATAAGGCATGACTGCCTTCTTTGCGTTCCCCAGTCTGGTTCCATTTTTCAACGAGACTTAAAAACTCGTGAATGGCACTTTGGCGTTCATCACTAGAAAGCATTTTCCAAGTTGTCCAATCCACTGTCCGGAAATCATGAAGGCAATACCAGCCATCAAGCGTTTGTGCTGCTTCACTCATTATAATCACTCCTAAATAATCATTCACCCATAACTATAACATAGTTTGACCAAGAGAAGCCTTTCTAAACACTTAAATGCCGGCAAGTGGATATTTTTATGAAAAAGGGTAAATAGTAAAAGTATGAGTGTAATTTTTTGAAAACAAAAACATTTCAATGAAACCGCTCTCTGAAACGTGCGGTGCTTGATATTTTACCTTGGTAAAGTATGCTAGAAGGGGTAGATTTTTTTAAGGGAGGAAATTGACGTGAGCGATTTATTTGAGGGTTTAAAGCAAAAAATTTCCGGACGTGACCTAAGAATTGTTTTTCCAGAAGGCTTAGACGAACGGATTGTCAGAGCAGCGAGCCGCTTGGCTGAGGAAAAGTTAATCACGCCGATTCTGATTGGCAATATCGAGCAGGTACAGGCGAAAGCTAGTGAGCTTGGAGTTTCATTGGAATCTGCGGAAATCTATGATCCTGCTGGCTATGTGGGAATGGATGAATTGGTTACAGCGTTTGTTGAGCGTCGCAAAGGGAAAGCAACTGAAGAGGATGCCCGCAAAATATTGCTGGATGAAAACTATTTTGGCACGATGCTAGTGTATGTAAATAAGGCACATGGTTTGGTGAGCGGTGCGGCCCATTCCACTGCGGATACCGTGCGTCCTGCGCTGCAAATTATTAAGACAAAAGCAGGCGTGAAGAAGACATCCGGCGTGTTCATCATGGTTCGTGAGGATGAAAAATATGTGTTCGCTGACTGTGCAATTAATATTGCGCCGGACAGCAATGATTTGGCGGAAATTGCGATTGAAAGTGCGAAAACGGCAGAGATGTTTGATATTGAGCCGCGGGTTGCGATGCTGAGTTTTTCAACGAAGGGGTCGGCTAAGTCTGAGGAAACGGAAAGAGTGGTCGAAGCGGTGGCTGAGGCGAAACGCCGCGATGCAACGCTTGTGTTAGATGGTGAATTTCAGTTTGACGCCGCGTTTGTTCCTTCTGTTGCAAAAAGTAAGGCACCAGGTTCAGTGCTCCAAGGGGATGCGAATGTGTTTATTTTCCCAAGCCTTGAAGCCGGAAACATCGGTTATAAAATTGCGCAGCGCTTAGGCGGATTTGAGGCGGTTGGCCCGATTTTACAAGGGTTAAATGCACCAGTCAACGACCTATCCCGCGGCTGTAATGAAGAAGATGTGTACAAGCTCGCCTTAATTACGGCAACTCAAGGGTTATAATGGAAGGTGTGGAGCTGGTCCGAATGTTGGGCTGGCTCTTTTTTAGGGGCATAAAGCCCGAAAAGGTGGTTGAATCCCAGTTACGGTCTATAAGAGAGGTTAATAGAGCCCGTAGGTGGGGGAAAATGCACAAGAAGGTGGATAAGAACGGTTTATAGAGCCCGTAGGTGGGTAAAAGTGCACAAGAAGGTGAATAAGAACGGTTTATAAAGTCAGAAATGGATGGGAAATCTGCGAGACGGTCGTCAAAAAAGTTGTGGAAATTGCACTGACTATTTAATTCGACCATATTTTGATAAAATAAGCCTATCAAACCAGTTAGGAGTCACAAACAATGGAAGGTTTACTGCGCCAGCCGGAATGGCGGATCATTGACCAATCCGCGGTCGGCATTCATTTTCAGGCATTACAATCATTTGCCACCGATGATACATTATGTGCATCGGTCGGGGCAGGTGAAGCACCGGCGACAGCACGGACATGGGTGCATTACAATACAGTGGTATTAGGCATCCAGGATACGAGATTGCCATATTTGCAGGATGGCATCCAATTTTTAAAACAAGAGGGCTATCAGGTGATTGTCCGGAATTCCGGCGGGTTAGCGGTCGTCCTTGATGAAGGCGTTCTTAATATCTCGTTAATTTTTCCAGAAGTGGAAAAAGGGATCGATATCAATCGTGGCTATGATGTAATGTGGCAGCTGATCCAACAGATGTTTGCCGATTTCCCGCAGCAGCAAATCGAAGCACGGGAAATCGTTGGCTCCTATTGTCCGGGAAGCTACGACCTTAGTATTGATGGGAAAAAGTTTGCCGGTATCTCGCAGCGCCGCCTTAAAAAAGGGGTCGCAGTCCAGATCTATCTCTGTGTGAATGGCAGCGGCCAAAAACGTGCCGAGCTTGTGAAGCAATTTTACAAAATGGCAAAACAAGCGGATCAAACGAAATTTGCCTACCCGGAAATCGTTCCAGGGGTGATGGCCTCGCTGTCTGAACTGCTTGGGATGCCTTTTACGATTGCCGATGTGATGCTGCGGTTATTAAATCAGTTACATGCCAATAGTGACATTTTGTTTGCGGGGCAGCTGAACGAGTATGAGCTCGGATTATTTCCCGGATATTATCAAAGGGTCATCGACCGGAATGAGAAAATTGCTGATACGTAAAAAAGCCATGGAAATTCCAATGGCTTTTTTATATTAAGATGCTGCTCCTGTCTCTTCTCCCATTACTTTTTGAAAATTATTCTGCTACTTTTTCTAAATTTCCGTTACGGTCCATTTTGAATTTGGTCGCAGGTCTTTCCTCTTCTTCAAATAACACAAGCTTACGGGCGCGGTTCATAATTTTCATAAGGGTCTCGTAATCTTCTTGAATCGTTTCAGAATTCTGCTCGAGCCCGGCGATTTTTGCCGCCATTTCTTCGTTATGCTTTCGTAATTCTGCTATTTCTTTTTTCAATCTTTCATTCTCATTTTTTAATGCTTCATTTTGCAGATTGGCATGATGAAAGTTTTGTAAGTAAGAGATAACAGAATCCAGGGTAAGCCCGCCAGAGGCCGCTGTCCTGTATGTTTGAACTTGGGCTTGAGTTTGTGCTTGAACTTGAACGGCCGGTTTCACATAGGTTTCAGCGGCCATTTCCGCTGTCATGTCCGGCATTTCATCCGCGGTTTCTATCGGCATTTCGACTTGCAGCTGCGGCAGCCCTTCAAATTCTTCGGAAGCGGTGACCGGAGGATTGTAAAGCAGCTTCTTCTTGCCGCCTTGGTCTTTTCCTAACACTCTTTGTCTTTGTTTTCGCTGCTTTTTGGCTAACTGCAATGCTTTTTCATAACGGTGCCGGACGACAGCGTTCCATCTGAAACCACAGGCCGCAGAGGTTCGGTTTAGCTTGTCACCTACCTCTTCAAAGGCATTTAATTGTGTACTGCCTTCCCTCACATGCCTCAAAACAGTTTCAGCCAATAACAGATCATTCTCATCTGTCCATGCATCTTGACGAACTTTCATGTGTTTCAACTCCCTAAAATAATGTACCATTAACTTTGTCAGTCATATTCCTGACGATTTTTAAAAGCTCTAGTCATAGGATGGACAAGTTTTTTAGGCTTTATACCAAAATGATTGAAAGGATAGTAGATTTTTAACTAAAAGATTCAGGCCGGCTGCAGGCTGACGATGGTTGCTAAAGATTGCAACTTGCATTGGGAAAAAAGAAAATGTAAAATACCTATGAAGTTAGACCGTGTAAGATCAGTTGTTTTTTTTCAGAAACTTACATTTAATGCTTGTTGGTTAAAATAATGACGATATAATAGATTGACCGTAGAAAGGGTTGTATGAAATGTCCAATGAATTTCGTGTTTGCGATGATTGTCAGGCCGTGAATTTAAAGACATTGATCCCTCGTTTGAAAGAAATCGATCCGGATGCCGAAATCAAAATTGGCTGTCAATCCTATTGCGGACCCGGCCGGAAAAAGACCTTTGCCTTCGTTAACAACCGCCCTATAGCCGCATTAACGGAAGAGGAATTAATGGAGAAAGTAAATAAAAAGATCAAATAATCACCTTTGCCAATATACTAAAGGTGATTTTTTATTTATGCAGTTAACAGTATCCTTTTTGGTGCCTGACACCCTTTCTAACCTGTAGATACTGTAAATGGTGCCTGACACCATATCTAACCTATGGATATTGTTTATGGTAGCAATCATCCTAATATGGCACTCGAGTTTAGACAGTTATGTCGAAAAATCCTGCGGAATTTTGTTGGTTTTTGGTATATAATAGGAATATTAAATAATGATCGACCACAGTAAGCTAGCAAGTTAGGAATGTAAAGAGGAAGAGGGAAATCCATGCAATATTCGGCGGAAAAATTGAGTGAAGAAAAAGTGTTTAAAGATCCCGTCCACCGCTATGTCCATGTACGCGACCTGGTGATTTGGGATTTAATCGGAACGAAAGAGTTTCAACGGCTGCGCCGAATTAAGCAGCTTGGAACGACCTTTTTGACCTTTCACGGTGCTGAGCACAGCCGCTTCAACCATTCTCTCGGAGTATATGAAATTGTCCGCCGCATCATTGATGATGTGTTTGCCGGAAGGCCTGAATGGAACGATAATGAACGCCTGCTGACGCTTTGTGCCGCGCTTCTCCACGACTTAGGACATGGCCCGTTCTCCCATTCCTTTGAAAAAGTGTTTGATTTTGACCACGAAGACCTAACCCGTGAAATTATCTTAGGCGATACCGAAGTGAATAAGATACTATTGAAGGTGAGCCCAGAATTTCCTTCGCAAGTGGCCGAAGTTATTGCGAAAACATCGGAGAAAAAGCTGGTTGTCAGCTTGATTTCCAGTCAAATTGATGCCGACAGGATGGATTATTTGCAGCGTGACGCTTATTTTACCGGTGTCAGCTACGGCCAGTTTGATATGGAGCGTATTTTGCGTGTGATGCGGCCAAGGGAAGACCAGGTCGTCATCAAAAAAAGCGGTATGCATGCGGTAGAAGATTACATTATGAGCCGTTACCAAATGTACTGGCAGGTATATTTCCATCCAGTTTCCCGCAGTGCCGAGGTGATTTTGACCAAAATCCTTCACCGTGCGAAGCAGTTATTTAAAGAAAACCATAAGTTTAAGTATGAGCCCATCCACTTTACGTCCCTCTTTCATGAGCAAGTGACATTAGAAGACTATTTGAAACTGGATGAATCCGTCATTTTATATTATTTTCAGATCTGGCAGGAAGAAGCGGATCCCGTTTTAAGCGATCTTTGCAGGCGCTTTGTCAATCGCAATCTTTTCAAATATGCCGAATTTGACCCGGCGAAGGAATACAAGAAGCTTGCTGAATTGACGACGCTTTTTGAAATGGCAGGCATTGACCCTGAATATTATTTGGTCGTCGATTCGTCATCGGATTTGCCGTACGATTTTTATCGCCCTGGCGAGGAAGAGGAACGGCTGCCGATTCATTTGCTGATGAAAAATGGGGAATTGCGGGAACTATCGCGCGAGTCAGAAATTGTCGATGCGATCTCGGGAAAAAGAAGAACCGATCATAAACTATATTATCCGGCCGATTTTCTCGAAGATGAGTCGACCCAAAAAGAGATAAAACAACAAATACGTTCCCTTTTAGAGATATAAATCATATGAAAATAGTAGTATTGGTGCCTGACACCCTTTCTAACCTGTGGATACTGTAAATGGTGCCTGACACTCAATGGAGTAGGAGATGACGAACGTTGTTAAAAGGTCACGCAAAACTGATGCAGGCGATTATGGTTTCCGGTGAAATTACTGGAAGAAAAAAGCTGCAAAAGATGATATATATTGCGAAAAAGATTGAGTTTCCCTTTCACGATCGGTTCCAGTTTCATTTTTACGGACCCTATTCAGAGGAATTGACTACAAGAGTGGAAGAGCTTTGCAATATGGGATTTCTGAATGAAGTGAAAGAAAAAAAGGGCGGTTATTTTCAATATCGCTATACGCTGACAGATCCGGGGAAAGAGTTTTTAAGCTTAAACGAAGTCGAAATGCCATTTTTGGCGGATTGCTTTAGCGATATGAATGAGCAAAATGCTAGATTCCTCGAACTTGTTTCAACGATTTTATATTTTGATAATCTTTCAAAAGACGAAGTTACGAATAAGGTGTTAACATTGAAAAGCAGCCAGCGCTATACAGAGGCGGAAATTGATGAGGCGTACCAGTATATTGAAACCTTGAAAGCTAAAATTCAATAAATTAATTAAAACCGTTTGGGCGCCATAGGGGGACCCAAACGGTTTTTATTTGGGGATTTTCCGGAAAATCCGTACTCAAACATTTGTGGATTTGTTATCATTTGGATAAGGAGTAAAAAATTATCTATACGAGGGGGCGCACGATATGACCGGAATAATCGCTGTAATATTAATATTTGGAGCTATACCAATCACCGGTATTATAACAGGGCATTTCCAAAGCCAATCGAAAATAAAGGCAAAAATGTTAAAAGATGAGCTGGAGCTCGAAAAGCTGAAGCATGAAAACTATTTAATAGAAACCGAAAAAATGAAACTTGAACTGGAAAAGATCAAGCTGGACCAACCAAAGGATGAAATAAAATTCTAAAAGGGTGTCAGGCACCATGTGAATTTTTCACATGGTGCCTGACACCCTTGACAACATGGACACTGTTGATATTGTTATTTGTCGCTGGCGCGGACGCCGCCGACGGCGTAGTGGTTTTTGCTCATTTCTTCGATGAAGACGGTGATGTTTTCTGATGGGGCGCCGGTTGTTTCGCTGACGGCGACGGTTACTTTCTCCACTAACGCCCGCTTTTGCTCTTCTGTACGACCTTCAAGCATTTTTACTGTCACATATGGCATTTGCTAGTCCTCCTTTTATTCAACTACTAGTTAGTGTTCCATAAACAGCTAAAAAGTGCAACAACCCGCTAAGCACATTTGATTTTCTTTTTACGAGCGGTTTCATGTATACTAAACCTATATGGAGTTTCACGCTCATATCTAACATGAAATAAATTCAGAGAACTAGCCGTTGTCACCTAATAAAGGCGGCGTGAGCAGAGCTAAGCTTAACTTTATACATCGTAAAGAATAGATTGCAGCAATTTTAGCTATACTGAGTTGCTTTTGCGATGCTCCGCCCCCTTTTTCCGCTAAAAGGAAAATAGAGATAAAGTACGGTCACACCCCCGTTTTAGGAGAGGAGAAACGCCATTGGAACAATTTCTTGCCTATCCGCTTAGAGAGATTCCTTATGTTGCCATCACGCTGATTTTTGCGTTTACATTACACGAATTGGCCCATGCCTACGTTGCCTATAAATTTGGCGACATGACAGCGAAAAACCAAGGGCGGCTAACGTTAAATCCAGTCAAGCACCTAGACCCGTTCGGAACAATCTTAATTCTAATTGCTGGCTTTGGCTGGGCCCGTCCTGTGCCGGTCAATCGGTTCTTTTTTAAAAAGCCGCGCTTAGCCGGGATTCTTGTTTCCGTCGCGGGGCCGCTCAGCAACCTAGTATTAGCCTTCATTGGCTTTTGTGTTGCCTACGGGATGCAACGGTTTGGAGTGAATCCGACAGACAATTTTTATGATTTTCTCGATATATTTATCAAACTCAACACTGTATTATTTGTTTTCAACCTTCTTCCGCTTCCGCCGCTTGACGGATATCGGATTGTTGAGGATCTAGCTCCAAATCATCTCCGGGCAAAAATGACACAATATGAACAATACGGTGTTTTAATTTTTCTTATTTTAGTGATTACACCATTAGACCGTTTCACCATTCAGCCGATTTTTCAGGTGATCGTTCCTTGGATATGGAACATGCTTGCTCATTTCGCCAACGGTTTATTTTTTTAAAGGAGGCCTACACCATCAATGGAGGAAAATAAGAAAAAACTTGGTTTTAATATAATAAAAAATGACCCGACCGATGGGCATAAGGGTTATGGCAAGGGTGCACTCAGCCTTGACAATGTTTCCCCGGTGATTATTGATGTCGAAGCCGGGGAAGCGGAAATTGATGTCGGAGCGATGCATGCCCGTAGTGTGGTCGAAAAGGGAATTAAATTTTTGAAAAATAAAGAAGAAGTCCCGAACGGGAAACCGTATTGGCTTGTATGGGTGACGATTGACCGCAAGCCGGAGGGCCCTTATTACGCCGGGGTGACGGCCTGTTATATGACGGTTGACCGCGAAATCCGCCGCGGATACAAATCGCTGCCTGAGCACGTCAACCGTATGGATAAGTCGTTGAAGCGTCATATTATCGTCGATGATATGGATGCAAACTCGAAAAAAGTGCTTGCCACCTTCCTGCGCGGCCATAATGAAGCATTATGGAATAATTCCACGGAAGAATTGAAAAAAGGATTATTGGGCGAATAAAAAGGGACATTCGCCCCATTCCTCTCGTGAAATAATTTTTTGAAAAAATATAGCAGAGAATTACTTGTAGTTTTTTTGAAAAATAGGTAGTATTATATTCAGTGTGAATACACTGTAAAACTAGGACAGGAAAAGCTCCGGAGCAATCCGGAGCTTTTCCATTTAAAAAGATATAATTGGTCGGCTCCGACAAACATTAGCTCTTTTCTTAGTTCCCCCAAGGCATGATTTTCTTATACCAAGGTACTTTTTTATGCTCCCGTTGTTTCGCCGGGGATTCGTCTGTATTTTTTAAGTGATCGGTGCAATATTCGGTCGGTTCGGTGCCGGCTACGAAATAGGTGAAGCGCCGGACGGGGCAGTCCTTGGTCGCCAGCTTGCCATTTGCCGGGTTCACATAAACACCGACAACCCCCTCTTTCGGCGGTTTAAACGCCTTGACGGGTCTCCCTTGTAATGCTTCCTCCATAAAGTTGGCCCAAATATTCTTCGCGTACGTTTTTTCCGCTGTTAGATCAATCGGTTTTCCCATATCGTACCCAGCCCAGACTGCCGTCACCAGCTGCGGGGAATAGCCAATCATCCAGCTGTCTGTTTCCGTGGAGCCTGATTTTCCTGCGTATGGCCGGGTAATATCCTTCATAATTGTACTCCCCGTTACCTTTGCATAGCCGTTTAACTTTGGATCGAAAATCCCCGTCAGCATTTGCGTCAACACAAACGCCTTGGGCGGGTCCAACACTTTTTCCGTCACATTTTCTTTTTCAAAAATAACATTACCATTGTAGTCTTCGACTCTCGTAATCAAAACCGGATTGACCCGTTTTCCGCCGTTAGCTAAGAGGCTGTAGGCACCCGCCATTTCAATTACCCGAACACCGGAGGTCCCCAAAGCCAGCGATGGAACCTTGGCCATTTTGGTAGAAAGGCCAAATTTTTTCGCTGTCTCGATTAACGTCTCTTCTCCTAAAAATAAATGCGTTTTGACGGCGAAAATATTATCGGATACAGCTAGTGCCTGGGCAAGTGTGACCTCTCCGTCGGCATACTTGTTGTTAAAGTTATGCGGCGTATATTCGGCCCCGCCATCATCAAAATGGAAGGTCGTAAATTCGCTTCGCATCGTCGAGGATGGGGTAAATCCTTGCTCAAGGGCGGCGTAATACAAAATCGGTTTGATGGTCGATCCAGGCTGCCTGATCGCTTGAACGGCGCGGTTAAATGGGCTTTTTTCATAGTCCCGGCCGCCGACCATTGCTTTTACATAGCCGTTTTTCGGATCCATCGCAACTAAGCCGACTTGGATTTCCGAGGAGCTGGCGACATATTTGTTAACCTGGCTTTCGGCTGCTTCCTGCTGTTTTAGGTTGAGTGTCGTAAAAACCTTTAAACCGCCGAGGGCAATCGTGCGGTCATCTAAATGTAATTGATTTTTCAGCGCATTTTTAACCGCATCCTGAAAATACGGTGCCACCTTTACTTTTTGTGTCGTATGAACGCCGACTAAGGTAAGTGGCTGCTCGGCTGCTGTTTTTCCGGCTTTTTTACTGATGAAGCCGTTTTTCACCATGGTTTTTAAAATAATCGCCTGGCGGCTTTTTGCCTTTTCCATTGCCGTGAGCGGTGAGTAGATGCCCGGCCCTTTCGGAATTCCTGCAAGCATGCTGGCTTCGGCGAGGGTTAAGTCAGCTGCCTTTTTTCCATAATAATATTGACTGGCTGCCTCCACACCATAGGCACCGTTGCCATAGTAGATTGTATTTAAATAGCCTTCGAGAATATCCTGCTTTGAATAGTTCATTTCGAGACGGATTGTATAAAATGCCTCCATCAGCTTCCGTTTCCATGTTTTGTCGTGTTCGAGAAACAGATTCCTGGCATACTGCTGAGTAATTGTACTTGCCCCCTGCACCTTGGCGAAGGCTTGAATATCGGCAATCACAGCACCGGCAATTCGTTTGTAATCAAAACCATGATGTTCGTAAAAATTTTTATCCTCAATGGAGACGGTCGCATTTACTAAATCCGGCGATATATTCTCGAGTCCGACCCAATAGCGCTTTTGCCCGCTATTACTCTCACCCATCAAGGTTCCGTCGTCGGCGAAAAACAACGTCGATTGCGGGACGGCGAGCGGCGGAGCACCTAAGATTTTGGCATAGCCGAGGATGCCTGCGAGGAGAATGAGCATACAAATCATGCCTATCAAACTGATGATAACAATCGCACGTAAGTATTTTATCGTCTTCCGAAACCCTTGATCAGTCATGATTTCCATTATCGTTCACCACCCGATTTTTCCAGTTTTTAAAAAAATAGATAGTAATAGTATTGAAAAAATAGAGTTTTTTTAAACACTCAGGAAAAAATTCTTTAAATTTTGCTAGACTTTTTTTTCTGTTTGTAATTCAATAGGTTGGGTACGATAAAATTAAAAGTAAAGCGGATGCGTGAAAGCACACAAGTCGCTATGCCCTGAAGCTGGAAAATGAATAAAAATACGGAAGGAAGATGAAATATGTCAATTTGGTTTACTGAAAAGCAAACTGAAAACTTTGGAATTACAATGAAAGTAAATAAAACCTTACATACAGAGCAAACGGAATTTCAAAAGCTGGATATGATTGAAACAGAAGAGTGGGGCAACATGCTGCTTTTAGATGATATGGTTATGACTTCTGTTAAGGATGAGTTTGTTTACCATGAAATGGTGGCACATGTGCCGTTATTTACCCATCCAAACCCTGAGAATGTCCTTGTTGTCGGCGGTGGTGACGGTGGCGTTATTCGTGAAGTGTTAAAGCACCCAAGCGTAAAAAAAGCGACACTTGTTGATATTGACGGAAAAGTAATCGAGTATTCGAAGAAGTTTTTGCCTGAGATTGCCGGCTGGCTTGAAGACGAGCGTGTAGACGTACAGGTGGGCGACGGCTTTATGCATATTGCGGAAAGCGACAATCAGTATGACGTCATTATGGTGGACTCAACAGAACCGGTTGGTCCTGCGGTAAACCTCTTTACTAAAGGCTTTTATGCGGGGATTTCCAAGGCATTAAAAGAAGACGGCATTTTCGTAGCGCAATCGGACAACCCTTGGTTTAAAGCAGATTTAATTCGCAATGTTCAGCGCGACGTTCGCGAAATTTTCCCAATTACCCGTTTGTATGTTGCCAACATTCCAACGTATCCAAGCGGCCTATGGGCTTTCACGATCGGTTCAAAGAAATACGATCCATTAGAAGTAAGCGAAGATCGTTTCCACGAGATCGAAACAAAATACTACACAAAAGAACTTCACAAAGCCGCATTCGTATTGCCGAAGTTTGTTGGGGATTTAGTGAAGTAACCAAGAGGGATTTAAGACAGCTAAACAGTCATACCAGATCCAAGGGAAAAGTGTTTTGGTAGTCACAAAAAGAATAAATGTGCCCGAACTTGTGAGGAACCAGTGAGGACGGTCACAAAAAGGAATAAATGTGCCCGAACTCGGGAGGAACCAGCGAGGACGGTTACAAACATGGAACCTTGAGATGGGTAATATATAGAAAGTGAGGGATGCTAGGATGCGTTTTGATGAGGCTTATTCGGGGAATGTGTTTATTAAGAGTCATCCGAATTTTGAGGAGAGTCAGGTTGTGCTGTATGGAATGCCGATGGACTGGACGGTGAGCTACCGCCCAGGTTCGCGCTTCGGACCGGCCAGAATTCGCGAGGTGTCGATTGGTCTTGAGGAGTACAGTGCCTACCTCGACCGCGAACTGGAAGAAGTTAAATATTTTGATGCTGGCGATATTCCGCTGCCATTCGGGAATGCTCAGCGGAGCCTTGATTTAATTGAAGAATTTGTCGATCAGATTCTTGCAGCGGGCAAATTCCCGCTTGGCATGGGCGGAGAGCATTTAGTTTCCTGGCCTGTCATGAAGGCCGTTTTTAAAAAATATCCAGACCTAGCAATTATTCATTTTGATGCGCATACCGACCTGCGTGAGAACTATGAAGGCGAGCCGTTGTCACACTCGACTCCGATTCGCAAGATTGCTGAGCATATCGGTCCGAAAAATGTCTATTCTTTCGGAATCCGCTCCGGGATGAAGGAAGAATTTCAGTGGGCGAAGGAAAATGGCATGCATATTTCCAAATTTGAAGTACTGGAGCCGTTAAAAGAAATCCTGCCAACGCTTGCCGGACGTCCGGTTTATGTAACAATCGATATCGATGTGCTGGACCCGGCGCATGCACCTGGAACAGGTACAGTTGATTGCGGCGGAATCACGTCAAAAGAGCTGCTTGCATCGATTCATGCAATTGCTCGTTCCGAAGTAAACGTAGTCGGTGGAGACCTTGTCGAAGTGGCGCCAATTTACGACCCATCCGAGCAAACCGCCAATACCGCAAGCAAGCTACTCCGTGAAATGATACTGGGTTGGGTAAAATAGGAAATTGGTGCCTGACACCATTAGCTGTATTACGAACATAGTATTGTTGTTTTATATTATGTTGCACCTTGCCAGTTACAATAGAATTAAAGAGGTTGGTGCCTGTCCCAATGGGGCGGGCATCTTTTGATTTGTACTGATACAATGTTTATAATAGAAAAAGTGATGCTTTGACGAACCTAAGTTAATGACTAGAACTTTGCTAGGTTCTTTTTGATAAAGAGCCGCGGTGATGTAATTGGTTAATATCAGGACAAGGACAATTCCAAAGAGCTTGAATAAGTTCCTTTTAATAAAAGAAAAAGGAAGTGCAATTGCGTTTGGCGAATCATGAAATACCGGTGAAAATTAAGGTGAAAACGACGATAGATGAGCAGGAGACTTTTGAATTGACGGTGTTTGGCCGATACTATCAAAAGGATCAGGCATCTTTTCTGCAGTATGAGGAAGTGCTGGAGGAAGGCACTGTCCGCACGATTGTGAAGGTGGCAAAGGATGAGGCGCTAATTTTACGGGGCGGCGCGGTGAAAATGCGGCTGCCGTTTCGGTTACATAAAACATTGCGCGGCAGCTATGAGATGCCGTTTGGGACGTTTGAAACGTTGACAATGGCGAAAAGAATCAAGCATACGGATGGTCTGATTGACATTCTTTATGATTTCACGATGCAGGGCTCGCCCGCTGGTACATACCATTTAGAAATTACCTTTCAGGAGGATCAAAAATGAATATTGTTGAACAGGTTCAAAGTAAAATAAAGGAAGAGATTCGTGCGGCGGTGCTGAAGGCGGGGCTTGCGACTGAGGAGCAGATTCCCGATGTCATCTTAGAGACTCCAAAGGAAAAGGCGCACGGCGATTACTCGACGAATATGGCGATGCAGCTGGCACGGGTGGCGAAGAAGGCACCGCGGATGATTGCTGAGGCGTTGGTGGAAAATTTCGACCGTTCACAGGCGTCGATTGAAAAAATCGAGTTGGCGGGACCAGGGTTTATTAATTTTTATATGAATAATGGCTATTTATCCGACTTGATTCCGACGATCTTGGAAGCTGGGGATAAGTATGGTTCGACGACGGTTGGCGGCAGCCAGAAAATTCAAGTGGAGTTCGTATCGGCCAATCCTACGGGTGACCTGCACCTTGGGCATGCCCGCGGTGCTGCGGTCGGCGATTCGCTGTGCAATATTTTAGACAAGGCGGGCTATGATGTTTCGCGCGAATATTATATTAATGATGCCGGTAATCAAATGAATAATTTGGCGCTGTCTGTTGAGGCACGCTATTTTCAAGCACTTGGCATGGAGAAAGACATGCCGGAGGACGGCTATCATGGGGCTGATATTGTCGGGATCGGGAAGGCGCTGGCGGAGGAGTTCGGTAACAAGTATGTTGAGGTTCCGGCTGAGGAGCGGTTTGAATTTTTCCGTGAGTATGGCTTGAAATATGAAATGGCAAAGTTGAAGCGCGATTTGGAGGATTTCCGTGTCGGCTTTGATGTCTGGTACTCGGAAACCTCGCTTTACAAAAATGGAAAAATCGATGAGGCGTTGGCGTCACTGCGTGAGAGCGGCTATGTGTATGAGGAAGACGGGGCAACGTGGCTGCGGTCGACTGATTTTGGCGACGATAAGAACCGCGTGTTGATTAAGCAAGACGGTTCTTACACTTATTTGACGCCAGATATAGCTTACCATAAGGACAAGCTGGGGCGTGGCTTTGAAAAGTTGATTAATATTTGGGGAGCGGACCACCACGGCTATATCCCAAGGATGAAGGCGGCAATTCAAGCGCTCGGTTATGACCGCGAGGCGCTTGAGGTGGAAATCATCCAGCTTGTTCATCTTTATAAAAACGGCGTGAAGATGAAGATGAGTAAGCGGACGGGAAAAGCTGTGACGATGCGGGATTTGGTCGATGAGGTTGGCCTCGATGCGACCCGTTATTTCTTTGCGATGCGTTCTTCGGACACCCATATGGACTTTGATTTGGATTTAGCTGTGTCGGAGTCGAATGAGAATCCGGTTTACTATGCGCAGTATGCCCATGCGAGGATTTGCAGCATTTTGCGCTCTGCTGCTGAGCAGGGTGTGACGGTTGCGGCCGATGCTGACTTTTCATTAGTGGCGTCGTCAGAAAAGGAAATTGACTTATTGAAAAAATTAGGCGAGTTCCCGTCCGCTGTTAGCGAGGCCGCAGTGAAGCGTGTGCCGCACCGGATTACGAACTATATTTTTGAGTTAGCTTCGATGTTCCACAGCTTTTACAATGCGGAAAAGGTGCTAGATCTTGAGCAGCCTGAACGGACAAAGGCACGACTTGGGTTAGTGAAGACCGTGCAGATTACGTTAAAGAATGCATTGGCTTTGATTGGCGTTTCGGCTCCGGAAAAAATGTAAATTTGGTTTTGCCCCCTGTTAATGATAGGGGGTTTTTTAATTTTTGGGTGTTTTTTCGAAGTGGACAGTAATTGATGAAAAGTGGAAAGTAAATCGGTGAAACCGGACAGTAAAATATGAAAAGTGGAAAGTAAATGGCCGGAACTGGAAAGTAAACTGTTCAAAGTGGAGAGTAAATCCCAAAAAAGGGACCTGACGAAGGAACTTCGAATGGTTAAAGTATCTTTTTTGCGTGGAAACATTCCTTAATATGAATAACTCCCAAAAAAATACAAATATTAAAGATAGATTTTGAGTGAGGAGTGAGGAGAACGCATGAATGTAGGAAGAGCAAAGGAAATTGTCGAGTCCGCTGAGATGATTAATGTGACCTATGATGGCACCCCTGTGATCATTCAACACGTAGATGAAACAACAAAAATGGCGCGGATTTATTCCAGGACCGATCCGGACCATGAACGCGACGTCCCGGTACTAAATTTAATCGAAGAATAGTAAAGAGTCTCCGAAAAAGGTTCGGGGACTCTTCCTAATTAGTGTCAGGCACCATGTGAAATTTTCACATGGTGCCTGACACCGTTCATGGACACTGTCCGCCTGGTGTGGACATGGAGTTCTATAGGAAATATGAGACGGTCGCGGCGATGCGTTCTTTCACGGTCCCGAACAGGCTCGGTTTATTTAGCGCCGTTAATGTTAGCGGCTCGGAGTCGAGAATGTCTCTCTTAATAACGGCCATTAAGTGTTCGATAAAACCGGAATCATAGAGTAAGCAATTGATCTCTTTGTTTAAAAATATGCTCCGTTGGTCGAAATTGGCGGTGCCGATATCGCAGACTTTGTCATCAATCACAATCGTTTTGGCATGGTAAAAACCATTTTTGTATTGGTAAACCAAAGCACCCGTCTCAAGAAGCGGCCGTAAATAGCGGAACGATGCTTCTTGGACAAGAAGGTGATCCGCGGTAAAAGGGACAATCACTGTAATGCTGACACCGCGCCGCCGCGCCGCAAGCAGTTCCACAAAAATCGCCGCGCTTGGAATAAAATAAGGGGTACCAATCATAATCGCATGTTCAGCTTTCTGGATCAGTGCAATAAAGTTCTCTTCAAGCTGACCCGCTTCGGTTGGAATAAATTGATGGCGGACCGTT